>Ga0070697_100004332_pt1 | contig 10888 bp, 6 predicted proteins | sample KBSK1501metaG_FD_65475 | JGI IMG/M metagenome (GOLD analysis project Ga0070697, IMG submission 65475) | Corn, switchgrass and miscanthus rhizosphere microbial communities from Kellogg Biological Station, Michigan, USA - KBS K1-50-1 metaG | ecosystem: Host-associated > Plants > Roots >... | reverse complement strand
CATGCGGTGCAGAAAGCCAAACGCAGGAGCCTGCTTCACGCGTTCCGCAATGCCCAGGGGGTACGCCTGCTGGTGGGGACCGTACGGACGATTGGGACAGGCTTGACCTTGTTTGATCCAAGCCAGAACGAGATGGCCCATCAGATCATCGTTGCCGATCTGCCCTATACAGCCGCCGAATTCGATCAGGGTATCGCTCGTTTGCATCGGGAGGGGCAGAAACACCGTGTGCAGGTCGATGTCCTGCTCGCCAGAACGTCCCTGTGTCTGCGCGATGGCTCGCCGCTAGAGACGATCGATGAGCAGATTTGGAACCTCGTTCTTGGAAAAGGCGACCTGGCCCGGCGAGCCATCGACGGGGTGTTCCCAGTATCAGATGATGTGGCACATGTGCGCCGGGCCTTGCGCCGGTGGCTCGAACGCGCTCGCACTCTGGGAACGGAACCGCTTGAGGTGTATCAACGTTTGGCAGACCAAAGTGTGGCCGAGCGTTGGCGCGGGGAGGTTGCCCGACTGCGTGGTATGCCCTCAGCCAGCGCTGACCGGGTGTTTCACGACGTCACGTACCAGCAGGCATATCTGGCCCATGTAGCGCATTCTCCCATCGCAAGGACAGCACAGCTGTGGATCAGGGGAAGACTCCAACCACTGCTGCGACCGGAACTGCAGATTGTAGACATGGGTTGTGGGCTCAATCCTTTCGCCGACCTGCCTTGCCGGGTCACGGGTTTAGATCGTTTTGACCGCCCTGGACAACTGGTTGGAAAAATGGAGGCATCTCCGTTCGCCGATGACTCGGCTGATGTTCTCCTCTATTGTCTCTCACTCTATGGAACCCCTGACGACCTCACCTGCTACTTTAAGGAGGCCATGCGGATTCTTCGTCGAGGTGGGCATCTCCTGATCGTTGAACCGCGAACAGCCTTCACTCGGGAAGGCCTGACATCCTTCGTGAGCGACCTCAACCGATGTGGCTTCGACCTGGTTGAGCCGGTTTATACGTTCCGGTCGAAAGGAGGGGGAGAGCTTCTGGGGATGCATCTGCGGCTGACCGGCGAACACAGACAACCTGAGTTGACAAGATTTAGGCGCGCATAAGTCCAGAATGAATCATCAAGAAATCACATTTACTGGGAGAACACAGTAAAGGCTGCTCATGTTGTCATGAATGTGGTGATCTTTTCTCCTCCTCTGACAAAAACATGGAGGAGCTCCTGCATGCCTCTCTGTTGATAGGGTTTGAGGCCACATAAAACTGCTTGTGTGATATGCTCTAGAGCGCCATCAACTTCGTCGAAGATCCGGAGTGTGTTGTCTGAGGTAGAAGCATTCTCCTTGTCCGCTACTGGCACCGCTAGTTCTTCCACCTGACGGATAATCTCCAAAAGTTGATGTTGACATCAATTCAACATTCTGCTATGATAGGAAGTGGAAGGAGGTGAGCCTATGACGCTTGGACAGTATATCAAGGAATTGCGGCGTCAGCGCCATCTCACGCAGCGACAGCTTGCCGAGCAGATCGGCGTCGATTTCAGCTACCTCTCAAAAATCGAGAACGATCGCCTGGAACACACGCCGTCTCTCAAGACCCTGCAGGACCTGGCAAAGGCTCTGGAGGTGGATGAGCTGGAATTGATGGAGCTCGCCGACAAGGTCCCGCCCGTCCTGCAGGCTATTGCACGCGATAAGGATGCCATGCGCTTCTTCCGCCGTGCGACCCAGACCATCAAGAGTTCGGAAGGCTGGCGTGACCTCCTGGCGTACATCGAACGACAGGCACAGGACCAGTAGCTTCTAGCGGCGTGCGGGCCGCGCCAACGAGTGAAAAGGAGTACAGGGACGCATGAGAGAACAGGGAGTAGACAGACAGCGATGAAATGGTCAGTTTCGGCACATAATGCCATGCGGCGATGCCAGCGGCTCTTCGTCTTTGGGCAGGTCATGGCTTCGCATAATGCCCGGGATCCACTGCGGCGCGAGGCGCACCTGCTCAAGCAGTTGCAGTCGCTTTCGACGTGGCAGGGCAGCATCGTGCATAAAGTGCTCGCTACCACCTTTCTTTCGGACGTGCGAGCGGGGCGAGCCATCGACCCGGCAGCGCTCAGCGCCACCGCCCATGATCTCGCCCGCAGGCAGTTTGCTTTCTCGGCTGCCAGAAGGTACCGCGTGGCAGGCCAGACGAAGGGGGCAGCCGGAGACGAGTACTGCGCCCTCTACGAGCATGAGTATGGGCAGGACATCTCCCCCGAGCAGCTGGATATCGTCTATGCGACGATCACCCGCTGCTTCGAGCACCTCGCCGGGCAAGAGACCTTTCTTGCGCAGCTCTCTGCAGGGTCCGGGCATCGTGCTGAGCAGCCGCTGAACTTTTCGTTGGCAGGCGCGACGATCACGGCCACGCCGGACCTCATCTACATGGGTGTCAATGGCCAGCTCGTCGTGGTGGACTGGAAGGTGGCCGGCAGCGAGACGAGCGACTATTCCTGGCAGCTCCTCGTCTATGCGCTGGCTGTCGCGCGCTGCGGCCGCTGGCCCACGGTCAATGCGGAAGTCATCGAACTCTACGAGGCCAACCTGCTCAGAAACCAGGTCCGTCAGCATCTTGTCAGCACCCAACGCCTCCAGGAGGCAGAGGACTTCATCTATCGCAGTCTCGTCGAACGAGAGGCGCTTGTGGGCCGCGACCGGTTCGATGACCTCGACCTGAACGAGTTTGAGGTGGCTGAGCGGCCTGGGACTTGCTATCATTGTAATTTCGGTTTACTGTGTTTACGCCAACTCGAGGCGGCTGGCTGCTCGGAGGAGGCGCAGATGGTTCAGGAGAGACTCTGGTGACGTACACGACTTCGCGTACCAACGGAACACGTATCCCGCCGATGCGGGCGAATCTCTTTGCGATTACCAACCAGGAGGAGCTTGCGCTCGACTATCGCCTGCTGGACATCCACGGTCTTCCGCAGGGAGAGTCCTATGACAAGAACCTCAACCAGCTTGTCAAGGCCCTCCGCTATGAGATGCGGCAGCCGGTCGCACTGGTGCGGTCTGGTGGTGGCCACAGCGTGGCTGTTCCAGCCGACGCACCGCTTCCCGCCCTCCAGCGTCGGCTCATGCCGCACGTGGCGATCCTGGCTCCTCGCGATGAAACGCCCATCCTCGATTTTGCCCGCCTGACGGACGAGACCAGGCCGATTGCGCTTGCGTTCCTCCAGTTCGCGCTCGGCACGCCGCTGCACCTTTCTCCTCACCTCTGGAGCGCCTGGCGCGCCTACTACTCCAAGCGCGCACTCAACGCGCAGGATTCCAGAGACGTTGTGGATGTCTACCCCGGCTTTAACTGGAGTGTCCGGGCGACGGGAGAGGGGAAGCTCTTCCTCGCAGTAGATACGACCGTTCGCTATGTCGATCGAGCGTTTCTGCCGGAGCGCCTGGGCGTAGACTCGCCGCAGCGCTACCTCCGCCGCTACTGCCTCTATCACTTCGGCCACCAGTGGTATCTCGTGCAGCTCTGGGGCGTCACCGGTCAGTCGATTGCCGAGCAGTGTTTCGTCATTGAGGGAGAGACCCAGCTCCAGAACGTGTTCGCGTACACGCAGGATCGCTGGCAGCCGAATCCCCCCCGCTGGGTGCGTGATCTTGATCCCAACAGCCCGGCCATTGTCTACCGCTCCGCTGGCAATGAGAAAGATCGGTATGGCGCGCTCGCCCTGTGCAAGCTGGCCTTCTCGACTGCCGACGGGGAAGCCACCTCTCTGCACCGCCGCTCGATCCTCGATCCTGCCTCGCGCTTCATGCAGATTGTTGAGACGGTTGAGCGCCATTTTCAAAGCGCTCGCCTGGGCGACCAACTAATCCGGGTGAGCACGACGCCCCTTGAGACCGAGCCCCGGTCCTTTCCGGTTCCGCCGCTACGTTTCGGGAATGACCGAGTCCTGGCGGTGGGTACAGCAACGACTGAGGAGGCAACCGACGTCGTCGCGCTCGATCAGCTGGGACAGCGGCGACTGCAGCTCGTGCTCGATCCACAGATCGGGCCGCTGGAGAGCACGCCTTTCGACGCCCAGTACCTCTTGCTCCCGGCCAGCGCCCCGCGCGCGATCAATAACGATTTCACCACCCAGTTCGTGGCCGCGATGCGCAAGGTTTCAGGTCGGCAGGACTACACCGCCAGGCGCATCATCTATGATGACCGCCAGGCGGCCTCGCTCTATCGACAGGTTGAGGCGATCAAGCGTGCCCTGGGCGAGAATGGCATCACGCGCGGCTACGTGTTGCTCGTACTGCCGGAACACGCGAAGCCGGACCTGCACAATTACGTCAAGCGCGCGTTCTGGCCAGACCTGCAGTTCCAATGCGCCATGGCGGGCAAGCTCGCCAGCCACTACGAACCTGCGGGAAACGCGGGTTCCTTCCGACCACGGTCCGATCGGGCTGGCAAACTCGCGAGCTATGTGCGCAACTGCGCCTTCGGTATGCTGGTCCTCAATCGGAAGTGGCTGTGGTCGCTGGCAACGCCGCTCCACTATGATGTGTATATCGGTATCGACGTGTTGAATAGCATGGCGGGGCTGACGTTCGTGTATGACTGCGGCAAGCGAATCTACTTCCGCAACTATCCCTCGAAGCAGAAAGAGCGCCTTACGACCGCGCAGCTGCGAAGCATCTTAGTCAAGCACCTGCGCGAGGATATTGCGGCACTGCATCTGCAGCCCCGCAGCGTCGTCATTCATCGCGACGGGCGTAGCTTTTCCTCCGAACTGCACGGCCTGCACCTGGCCGTGCAGGAACTCCAACGCGAGGGCGTTCTTGCCCGCGATCTCACGGTGGGCGTGGTCGATATTCGCAAGTCGACCGCAGACCATGTGCGCCTCGTCGAGGGGGAGCGCCTGGACCGAGCACAGAATTGCCTGGTCGGCAGCTACTACCTCCTGGATCACAATGAAGGCGTCGTTTGCACGACAGGGCGCCCGTTCCGCTTCTCGGGTACGGCCAAGCCGCTGGCAGCCGTGATCGTTGAAGGGGCGCTCACTCTCTCGTGGATCCTGGAGGATATCTTCGCGCTCTCGCAGTTCGTCTTTACGGCGCCCGACAAGTGCGCGCGCCTCCCGGTGACGGTGAAGCTGGCTGATGATTTTCTGGAGCCAATTGCCAGTCAGGCAGACGAGGAAGAAGCACTCTACGATACAGAGTTCTCGGAGGAACGTGATTCTCTGGAGGACGACGGATTTCAGGCCGACACCGCCGTCCAGGCTCCGACCAGCCAAAGAAGTACCATCTAAAAGGAAGGAGGCAGGAGGATATGAGCGATATGAGCGTGCTTTCGCACGAGTACAAAACGGCCTCCGAACTGTCACAACGAATCAGCACGGCGCTCATCCTGTTGAAGAAAGTCTACTATCACCTGCCTGGCGGGGAAGCGGTCACGCCCGGACAGCTTGACAGCCACCTGCTCGCATTGGCAGACTTGCTCACCGCCCTGGTAGGCTTGCTCACCGTCCCGCGGCCCCAAAACGCGACCAGTGCGCATGCTGTGTCCATCCCGGAAGCCCTCGTTGTGCGACTGCAGACAGAGCGACGGGGGGAACTGCTCTACTATCTCGATGACCTGGCTCGCGTGGCTGACCGGCTGCGCGAGAAGCCCTTGCGGCTCAGCGATGAGGACCTTGCGCTCCTCGATCAGCTGGCGACGGCGGCAGACGCCGAGGCATCCAGTGTGTATCGCAGGCTCATGCGGATATAGGGAAGGGGAAGAGAGCGTGGAGCAATTCTTATGCGGGCTCCTGCGGGACCTGGAGCACCATTGTGTGATGTTACGGGACCACCTGGCAGCCATTCCCGCGGACCCTGACGTTCGCACCCACGCCGTGCAGGCGTACCGAGAGGTGGAGATCATCCGACGCGAGGTCGTGCAGTTGCTGCACGATCCCAGCCTCGGGCTCTCCATCCTCTTGCCCAATCACCTCCAGTTGTACAAGCGCTGGCGTGAGCGGGTGAGCATCATCGAGTCGTACCCGTTCCTCTTTGTCGAACGGTACGCGCCATCCGATCGCCAGATGACCAGACTCTGCCAGCGCCTGGCAGCGCAGATCGGGTGGCCCCTGCCTCCTCCGCTCGTGGCTGCCTTCTCGAATCAGTATTACTGGGCGATGCCGGAGTTTAACATCATCTGCGTCCCGGCAGCCGAGGGAACAACGCTGTTGGGACTCCCGGACCTCTGCCACGAGCTAGGGCATATCCTGCTCCTGGCACAGTGGGATGCCCTCGTGGGGGACTTTCTCAGGGAGCTTGCCAGCTACATTCTGCAAGAACAGCGCCGTGTCGAGACCGAGCAGCGCCCGAAGGAGTACCGCTCTCTCTACAATCAGCTCTTCATGCAGTGGGAAGATGCCTGGTTGCTGGAGTTCATCTCGGATATGGTGGCTACGTATCTCGTCGGTACGGCTTTCGGGTGGCAGCATGTGCGGCTCTGTGCGGGCAACAGCTCGGCGGCCTATCACCCCACCTTGGGCGAACGGGCTGATCACCCGGCGGATGAAGCGCGCCTGCGTGGTATCGTGGCCGTGCTGACCCAGATGGGCGCAGCAGAAGCAGGTGCCAGGATCACATCGCTCTGGGACAGCTACCTGGAAGCCAGCAGGGAGACCCGGCCGCAGGACTACGAGGTCTGCTATCCCCAGGCACTGCTCGAGTCCCTGGCTGAGCGCGTTATCACCGGTTGTCGCTCACTCGGTGTGCGGGGCTTTGATCAGCCGTGTGACCCGCCGAACGATCTGCCATCGCTGTTTGGAGAGGCATGGGAACGGTTCCTGGCCGACTCCCAGACCTATGCCGACTGGGAGCGCTCACAAATCGAGACACTCTGGCAAGAGCTTGATGTCAACTTATGATAGGATGGCGCGCACATCGTCCTGTACGAAGCAACGCGTGACTGGCATGCGCTGGACACACGAAAGGGGGCATGACATCGAATTGGTAAATGCCCACTTCGTAGGGCATTTACCACGAATCTTGCTTTCTGGCCTCTCAGTGCGAAATTGACGTTATCTCGCCCTCTTTTTGGAGAGACCAGAGGGTAAACACCGTACCTACTCGGTGCCCTTTTTCTACGTCGTTTACCGCTTATCTCTACATTGCTCGTGCATGCTGGCTCCATATTATGAGTACCTTAGCAACATGTTATACTTCTATTCTCACCGCTTCAACTTCATCGGTTTCACGATCCCTAAAAGAGAGCTCTGTCACATGAAACTCCTGCTCATTCATACTGTGCAGCTGCACCAGCACCCGTAAGCGGAGTTCTATGGCGAGGCGCAATAACATGCGGGCATCCTCCTTCTCCATCATCCCTGATGGGAAAATGAGCTTGGTGAAACCGGAGAAGGTGCGGTTGATGCTGCGCTGATCGCGAGCGCTCCACTGCCCGAGGGGGGATTCAAACCATTGTTCCCACAAGGTCCCATAACTGCCGATGTTGCGCAGTTCGCGGTGGAAGATTTCGCTGGTATAGTCGAGGATAAAGCCGACGTGCGGTGTAAACAAATCAGGGGTTAACTTTGGTAGTTCCCAGCCTGGGAGGTAGGCCGCCCAGCGGTCGTGAAACGCCATATCGTCGCTGATGGTGGGTGGCAGTGGCTTAAACAGGTGCTCGGCGAGCATCCCTTCACGAGGGTCAAATTCGATGTTGCCATTGAAAACAAAGCCGGCATCGCCTACCACGGTAATCGTGCCCCGGTTAATCTGGCCGCTCTCCATGTAGTTCTTGTACAGGTTCTTGTCATCATCGGCATTGAAGCTGCTGCCTGCTATTTCGTCGAAACCCACCACGTCGCGCTGTTTGATCAAGCCTGGTTGGGGTGGATTCATATTGCTCACAAAAAGCTTGGGAATGGTGACGGCACCTCCGGCCAGGAGAGTACCGTAGGGGCTAAACTCCGTGAAGCAGAAGGATTTCCCCGTTTGGCGCGGACCCAGTTCGATCATATGGTAGTTGCTCTCCACCAGTGGAATCATGCGCACCAGATAGAGCAGCTTGATCCGCTGCGTAATCTTGGGATGGGTTGGCTCATAGCCCATGGTGCGAATCAGCACATCGATCCACTGGTCGCGGGTGAACTTTTCCCGCCCGGCGCGATACTCTTCCAGGTCGACATGACTGACCTGGATAGGGTCTAAGCGCGAGATCACGAAAGGATAGGTCTTGCCACGATAGCGAATGTCATCATCATAGTGGAGCACGATCCTGCTCCATACTCCGGCCAGGAGGAGACGCTCGTATTTGGCAATGATCTGCGGAGAAATATTGACGTGGTGAATGTTCGCCGTCATCAGGTGCGCCCAGTACACACCCTCCCTCAGACTTTGATCGAGTTCGACCTTTACCATATCGATGAGCCTGCGCGGTGAGTGTTCGCGGATATCCGCTTTGATCTTCTCCGTTTCATCGCCACGAGGAATGTACTTTGCAATCTCTTCATGCACAAAACGCAGGCCTTCACGTACTTCGGCATCGTCGAACAGGTTGGCGCAATACTTGCCGAGCATAAACTCTATCACGTAGGATGGCGCTTTGCTCGTCCCGCGAATCTCCTGGGCGAGATCCTTGCGAATCACTAAACCCGGAAAGGTGGCGAAGAGCAAGCGATCGAGTTCGTCTGCAACAAAGGGTGCTTTGGCTATGGTCATGGGTCTCCTTCTCCTGGTCGTATCGTCCGCTTATTGTATCATCTCTCATTACCAATTCTCTAAGGGGACCATCAGAGTGGTATGTTCAGTAGCAATGACTTCATCGGTCCGCACATCTCGCACTTCAATGATAAGCGACGTCCCTCGTTCTGCCTGCACGTCCTCAAGCGGTTGAAGTGTTGCTGCTACCTCATCCTGATCCGGCGTGATGATCTTTGGCTCTGAACGGAAAAGAATGGTCTTTTGCCGCGCATCGAGGAGCCTCACCTCCACCTGGCGCGCTATGGTATCTTCAATAAACATCCCTTCGCGTTCGATTTCCAGCATGATCTTTGGGTGCAGACTGAGTATTTGCTCGCTCGGTTGAATCCTGATGTTGACGGGGCTGGCCTTCTGTGGCCACTCTATTTTGACACAGGGGATGATCCACTCTTGCAGCGACGCTCCGCCGTGAAAGTAGCCCAGTCCTCCATAGGCTCGGAAACAGGCTGCTCCACTGGGAACGGCAATACGCCATTTTCCACCAGGAGCGAGCCCTTGCGGTCCACTCAGCTTCACTTGTTCGGGATAGGCCTGCGCTCGTCGTGAGCTATAGGCTGGCCCCGCGACGGGCGGCGAGACATGGCGTTCCTCGCTCCCTGGCCAGTGAATGAAACCGTGATCGGTGATGACCAGCACGCGCAGCCAGCCTCTATCACGGAGATGTTCAATCGCGGTGAGGTAGCGCTGCATCACCTGGTCGCTGCCCATCGCCTCCAACTCTTCATCATGACCGAGCTTGTCAATCAAGTCATCGAAGACCACGAGTCGGCTCCGCTTCGCTTGTGGTGATGGCACGTTGCCGTCTTGCACGTCTGCAATTGTTAAAAGAGCGTCAGCTGCTACTTTCCCCTGCGTCCTGAGCCACTCACGGCGCTGTTCGGCAATACTCAGGTTGGCAGAATATCCCACCTGGCGCAGTTGCCACTTGCCATCGACAATATCCGCTTGCAGGTCTTTTTCAGAAAGAGGCAGGGCCATGCCCATGCCCAGTGCGGTGATGGTTGGCAGTGCGGTGCGGGCAGCAGAGACGGTGGCACGCTCCGCACCCTCGCGTTTGTTGAGTTGTGACGCCAGCGTCATACCCAGGTCATAGCGTAGCGCATCGGCGATAATGATAGCAGTAGCTCGTTTTGATTGTTTGAGGAGTTCCGCTACCCAGGCTCCAGCGCTATGAAGGCCAGGGACGGGACAACCGGCAGCAGTCCAGAGTTCCGACCACACGATCATATAATCTTCCCAACGCGCCCGGTATGCCTGGCGCAACGGCGTAATGATACTGAGCAACTCAGGCGTAGGTTTGTTCAGGTTACGCAAGAGTTCTTCGCCAGCTTTATCGATGCGCCACCCGACCTTCATATACCAGGCGATGGCTTCGCCTGGATTGGCCCACTCTTTGAGCGGCGAGGCGTCGAGCAGCATCTGTACAGCAGCGCTGAGGCGTGCTAACTCTCCCCAGGGAATGGACTGATTGTGAGAGTGGCTGTCTTTGTAGCTCCAGAACCCTTGAGCGTGACGTTGCAGATCATCATTGAGCGAGGCAAGCGCTTCGAGCAGCTCTCTCCCGCTCAGTTGTGCCAGGCTTGCACAGATATTGGCGAAGATGGCGCGTTCCGCCGTATAGGAGAGAAAGGGTCCCTCTTTGATGGTCGCCTTACCCATATCGTTCCCTAAGGCTGCGATACGATCTGCTTCCAGGATCGCCTCGTGCAGTCCCTTGCTCAAGCGCTGGCTATCCAGCCAGCGTTCGAGCAGGTTAAGCGCAAACACCCGCTTCTCCGGTGCAATCAGGTAGGTGTGTCTTTCACCCACAGCATCCGGTGCAATCTGGAAGGCCTGAGTAACAAGCAAACAGACTAAGGCATAGGTGCGCCAGCGTGCCATATTCTGTTCGTCATATGCTGGCAACCCTGCTTGCTCGATGGTCAGGTCCAGAACCATACGATCATCGGGGTCAGGAGTAGCGCCAGTCGCAAGCACATCTAAGAGCAGGACAGGATTCGGCTGCAAGCCACCTCCGCCCCATTCAGCAGGATCTTGCTTGAAGTATTGCTGAGCCAGAACTGCCACCTCGTCATCACCCGTCCTGACACTTTGCGGTCGCCAGCCCCATGCGAGCAACTGTTCGCGCAATGAGCAATCGTAGATACATTCAGAGAGCAAGACCTGC
>Ga0070697_100004330_pt1 | contig 10890 bp, 8 predicted proteins | sample KBSK1501metaG_FD_65475 | JGI IMG/M metagenome (GOLD analysis project Ga0070697, IMG submission 65475) | Corn, switchgrass and miscanthus rhizosphere microbial communities from Kellogg Biological Station, Michigan, USA - KBS K1-50-1 metaG | ecosystem: Host-associated > Plants > Roots >... | reverse complement strand
CGTCACCGGGATCACCCACGACCGCAGCCAGGCGAAGATCTCGCTCTTGCGTGTGCCGGACCGTCCGGGCATCGCCGCCCAGGTCTTCGGCGCGGTGGCCGCAAAGAACGTCGTGGTCGACATGATCGTGCAGAACATCAGCCGCGACGGCTTCACCGACATCTCCTTCACCGTTCCGCGCGGCGACCATCAGCGCGCGCAGACGGCGCTGCAGGAGATCGGCCGCACGGTGGGCGCCGAGAAGGTCGTGCACGACGAGCGCGTGGCGAAGGTCTCCATCGTCGGCGTCGGCATGCGCAGCCACTCCGGGGTGGCCGCGCGCATGTTCGGGGCGCTGTCGAAGGAAGGCATCAACATCCAAATGATCTCGACGTCCGAGATCGCGGTGTCCTGCGTGATCGAGGACAAATACGCCGAGCTCGCCGTGCGCGCGCTGCACGACACGTTCGAGCTCGGCCGGGAGTAAGCATGGCCTCTACGGGAAAAGCTGCCGTGTTCTTTGGTCCTGGCAAGCCCTTCGAGATCCGCGAGCTGCCGTTGCCCGAGATCGAGCCCGATGCCGTCCTCATCAAGGTCTCGCTCGCCAACGTGTGCGGCTCCGACCTGCACTTCTGGCGCGGCGACGCGCCGCTCCGGCTGCCGCCGGACGGCTGGATCTTCGGCCACGAGATGACGGGCCGCGTGGCGAAGCTCGGCCGGAACGTCAAGACCGACTCGCTCGGCCGGCCGCTGCGGGAGGGCAACCGCGTTGCCTACACCTACTTCTATCCGTGCGGCCGCTGCTATGTGTGCCTCAACAAGCAGCCGGCGGCGTGCCCGGCGAGGATCGAGCGCCCGCGGGGGCCCTCCGAGTTCCCGTACTTCAATGGCGCCTTCGCGGAGTATTACTACCTCCGGCCCGGCGGCGCGCTCTTCGCCGTGCCCGACGCGCTCGCCGACGAGCTCGTCTCGCCGGTGAATTGCGCGCTCTCCCAGGTCATCTTCGGGCTCCACGAGGCCGGCCTGCAGTTCGGTGGCAGCGTGGTGATCCAGGGCGCGGGCGGCCTCGGCGTGCAGGCGGCGGCGGTGGCCAAGGATATGGGCGCGGCCACCGTGATCGTCGTGGACCAGCTCGCGGGCCGGCTCGAGCTGGCGAAGGCGTTCGGGGCGGATCACGTGATCAACGTCAAGGAGGTGCCGGAGCGCAAGGAGCGCGTCGCGCAGGTCCGCACGTGGACGGGCGGCATGGGCGCCGACGTCGCGTGTGATTTCGTCGGCTTTCCCCAGGTCATCCCCGAAGGCATCGAGATGCTGCGGCCCGGCGGCACGTACCTCGAGATCGGAACGATCAGCCGCGGCGCGAAGGTGGAGCTCGAGCCCGCCACGCTCGTGTGGGGCGCGAAGAAAATCGTCGGCGTCATCATGTACGATGCCGCGGTGATTCCGCGCGCGCTCGACTTCCTCGTTCGAAACCAGCGCCGTTTTCCCTTCGAACGGCTGATCTCGCACAAGTACCCGCTCGAGTCGATCAACCAGGCGTTCGCCGACTCGGAGTGGCACAACCGGGAGACGACCAAGATCAGCCGGGCGGCGCTCGTCCCCTGAGGCTCCGCACCCCGTGAAACGGGGTGCGCAGACTGGGCATCAGCGGTGATGGCCACCGTGCACGGACGGCACGGCGGCGCGCAGGCGCCCTCGCGCGCGTCGCGGGCGGGCGCGCCGGAACATGCTGCCACGTTTTTACAATCGCGCGTGTCGCCGTGGCATGTGTGGCACGTGGCTTGCGGTTTCGCCTGCGGAACAGCTCTATGGTCTCCGACAGCCAGCGCCGTGAGGGAATCATGGACGCCGCCGAGCGACGCTTCCGCGATCTCGTTCACGGGGTGGATGCGATCGTGTGGGAGGCGGATGCGACGTCGCTCGCCTGCACGTTCGTCAGCCAGCGTGCCGAGGAGCTGCTCGGCTATCCCATCGAGCGCTGGCTCGGCGCCGCTCACTTCTGGAGCGAGATCGTGGACGCCCGCGATCGCGAGCGCGTGCTGGCGCGCTACGGCGAGGCCCTCACCGCCGACCATCCGCTCGAGCACGAGTTCCGCGCGACCACCGCCGACGGACGACAGATCTGGCTCCGCGATCGTGTCCATCCGGCCGAACGGGGTCGCTTGCGCGGCCTCATGATCGACGTCACCGAGCACAAACGCCTCGAGCAGGAGCGCGACGAGCTGCTGCTGCGCGAGCAGATCGCGCGCGACGAGATGGAGACGGCCGCCGAGATGGTCCAGCGGCTCGAGCGGATCACGGAGGCGGCCCTGTCCGATCTCTCGCAGGAGCGCCTCCTGCGTCGCGTGCTCGAGCGCATTCGCGACGTCCTGGAGGCCGACAGCGCCCTCCTGCTGGTGCCCACCGACGACGGCGCGTCGCTGCGGCTCGTGGGCTCGGCGGGTCTCGAGGTCGACGACGACGTGCGGGTGCCGATGGCGGAAAGCCTGAGCGGACGTATCGCAACGACCCGCCGCGCGCTGCTGGTCGAAGACGCCGGCCGTGACGACGTGGACGTTCCCGCGCTGCGACGCGCACGTGTGCGCTCGCTCATCGGCGTGCCGCTCTCGGTGGACAACGACGTCGTCGGCGTGGTGCACGCGGCGCGTCGCGCCCGCCGTCGCTTCAGCGCCGACGACGCGCGCTTGCTGCAGCTCGTCGCCGATCGGCTCGGTGTGGCCATCCGCAATGCGCGGCTCTACGAGGCCGAGCGCCGCACGCGGCTCGCCCTGGAGGCGGCGACACGACGGGCGGCGTTTCTCGCCGACGCCGTGACGGCGCTCGCCGCCGCCACCGACCCGGCCGATGGCCTCGCGGCCATCGGCCACCTGGCGGTGCCTCTGCTCGCCGACTGGTGTGCGATCGATCTCCGCGAGGCCGATGGCCGCTTCCGCCGCGTCGCGGTCGCCCACCGTGACCCGGAGGCCGAAGCGCGCGCGGCGGCGCTGCTGGGCCCGATCGCCGCGCCCACGACGGGCGGCGTGACGCGTGCGCTCGACACGGGGGCGTCCGAGTGGATCGCGACGAATGCGAGCGTCGATGACCTCGCCGTGCGGGGCGAGGCCGACGAGCGTCAGACCGTCGCAGGGCTGGGCGTCGGCGGGTACGTCGTCGCGCCGCTCACCGCCAACGGCCGCGTGCTCGGCGCGATCACCCTCGTGGCCGCGCCGGGTCGAGAGCTCGGTGAGAGCGAGGCGCGACTGGCGCAAGATCTCGCCCGGCGCGCCGCACTCGCGCTGGACGCCGAGCGTCGCCGCGGCATGACGCGCGAGCTGCTCCAGATGGTGGGCGGCGAGCTGCGCGCTCCACTCGCCTCGCTCGGGCGCGCGCTACGCGCCACCACCGATCCCGCCAAGGCCGGCGCGGTGCGCACCGCCGTCCGCGCGCTGTCCGCCGTGGCGCGCGAGGCGCGCGTCGCCGCGCGGTGCGTCGCGGTCCCCCTCGACTCCGCGGCCCATCGCGTCGATTTCGGCAACGTCGTGGACGCGGCCGTCAGCGCCGTGGCCGACGAGGCGCGGGCGAAAGGTGTCGACGTCGAGACGGCCGTCGCCCCCGACGCCGTCGAGGTCGCGGGCGACCGCCGGCGGCTGCGCCAGGCGGCGCTGCGGCTGCTCCAGACCGCGGTGCGCTCGACGCCCGCCGGTGGCCGGGTCTGCGCGCGCCTCTCGCGCGCGGGCGCGCATGCGGTCCTCGTCGTGAGCATGGTCGGGGCGAGCGTCGCGCCGACTGCAGGCCTGCGCCTGAATATCGCGCGGCAGCTCGTCGAGCACCAGGGCGGGACGCTCACGACGGCGAGCGAGCGTCTGGGGCCGACGCTCACCGTGTCGCTGCCACTCGCGTAACCGAACGTCAGGATTCGTCCACTCTAGTCGAGCTTCGCCACGCGTGCGATCGTCGCCGCATGCTCACCTACACGCGGCGCCAGCTCCTTCTGCTGTCTCTCGTCGTCGCCGTCGGCGCGACCGGCCTCGCCGTCGATCGCTGGCGTCGCGCCAATCCCGACGTCGTCACCTATCTCGAGGCCCTCGATCGCGCGCCGACACCGTCGGTGCGTGAGCCGCCGCCGCGGCGCGCGTCGGTGGCAGCGCCGGCGAATGCGCCACCAGCGCGCGCCGTGGCGCGTCCCGGCCACGCGCGCGGCCGACGGGCGGGCGCAGACGACGCCACGCCGGTCGACGTCAATCTCGCGAGCGCGGCCGACCTCGAGCGCTTACCCGGCGTGGGGCCGGCGCTCGCGGCGCGGATCGTCGAGGCTCGCGCGCGTGACGGGCCCTTTGGCTCCGTCGACGATCTACGGCGCGTGCGCGGCGTCGGCGGCGCAACGCTCGAGCGGCTGCGACCGCGCCTCGCCGTGAACACGCCGTGAGTGCCGCCTCCGGTAGGACAGGTCGGCTCGCGATGCCGCTGGCGCCGCCGGCCGCGGCGTTCGCGGCGGGCATCGCGCTCGGCCCCTGGATCGCCCCGCGTGCCGCGTGGGCGATTCTCGCAGCCGGCCTCGCGGCCGCCGCCCTCGTGCTCGTGCTGGGTCATGCCGCGCACACGCTGGGGCCGCTCCTCGCGGCGATCGCGATGCTCGGCGCGTTGCGCGCCCAGCCGGCGCCGCTCGCGCCCGATCACGTGGGTCGGCTTCCGCTGCCGCTCACCGCGCGCGTCGAGGCGCGCGTGGCCAACGAGCCGATTACGTGGGCGCCCGATCGCGCGCGCGTCACGCTCGACGTCGAGCGCATCGACGGAGCATCGCGCACCGGCACGATCTCGCTCGGCCTGTATGGGCCGCCTCCGCCGTTGGCGGAGGGCCAGCGCATCAGCGTCGAGGCACGCCTCGACCGCCCCATCGGCTTCAGCGACCCCGGTGTGTTCGACGCCGCGGCGCGACTCGCGCGCGATGGCATCCACGTAACGGGCAGCGCGTCCTCGACGCGCGTCGTTCCGCTCGAGCCGGCGGCGCCGCCATGGTCGGCGGTCGTGCGGCGCTTCGCGCTGGCGGCGTTCGCCGAACGGCTGCCCCCGGTGTCGGCCGGGCTGTTGGGCGGGCTCGTGCTGGGCAGCCGCACGGCGCTCCCGGCGGATGTCCAGCAGGCGTTTCGCGCCGCCGGCGTCTTTCACGTCCTCGCCGTCTCGGGGTTCAATGTGGCGCTGCTCGCGGGCGCGGTGTGGCTGCTCGCGCGGGCGGCCGGCGGCGGCCGGCGCGTCGCCGCGGCCAGCGGCATCGTCGCCGTGCTCGCTTTCGCCGCCGTCGTCGGCGCCGAGCCGTCGGTGGTCCGAGCAACCATCATGGCCGTGCTCGTGCTGGCGGCCGTCCTCCTCGACCGCGAGGCCTCGGTGACGAACAGCCTCGCGCTCGCCGCGCTGGTGATCCTCGCCGCTCGTCCCGCCGACTTGCTCGATCCGGGTTTTCAGCTGTCCTTCGCGGCGACCGCCGGGATCGTGGCGGCGCCGATGCCGCGAAGCGGACTGGGCGCCGCGCTCGCCGTCAGTCTCGCCGCGCAGCTCGCGATCGTGCCGGTGGCGCTGGTGCACTTCAATCAGCTCTCGGCGATCGGCATCGTCGCCAACCTCGCGGCGGTGCCCCTGGCCGGTGCCGCGACGGTCCTCGGTCTGCTCGCCGTCGTGGCCGCCGCCGTGGGCGATGTGGCAGCCGCGGCCGTCTTTGGCGCCGTCTGGCCACTGCTGCTTTTATTACGCGCGGTGGCAGCACTCGCGGCGGCGGTCCCGGGCGCCGTCATCTATCTGCCCGCGCCGGGACCCGCCTCGATCGTCGCGTACGCCGCGGCGCTCGCGGGCGGACTCGCCGCGTGGCACTGGCGAACGCGACGCGATCGATGCGTGGCGCTCGGCACCGTCGCCGCACTCGCGCTGGTGACGGCGGTGCTGCTGGCCGCGCTCCCGATCCTGACGCGCAGCGATGGGCGACTGCGCGTGACCGTGCTCGACGTCGGGCAGGGCGACGCGATCGTCGTCGAGGCACCGGACGGGCGCGTCGTGGTCGTGGACGCCGGCGCAGGCGGGCCGTGGCGTCTCGACGCCGGCGAGCGCGCGGTGGCGCCGTTCCTGTGGAACCGCGGGATCCTCCGACTGCACGCCACACTGACGACGCACGACGACATCGACCACGCGGGTGGCATGGCCGCGCTCCGTCGGTTGTTTCGCGTCACGGAAACCTGGGACGAGACGCCGGGCCCACGCGCGCTCGGCGGTGCCCTGCTGACGGCGATCGCGCCCGACGTCGGCGGCGGCCGGCGCAATGACCGCGCCATGATGCTGCGGGTCGAGCTGGGACTCGCGAGCATTCTGCTCGCATCGGACGTGGAGGCGGCGGGTGAGCACGCGCTGCTCGACGCCGGCGTCCCGCTGGGCGCGACGGTGCTCAAGGTCGGTCATCACGGCGCGGCGACGTCGAGCACGGCGCCGTTCCTCTCCGCCGTGCGGCCATCGGTGGCGATCGTCTCCGTTGGCGCGCGCAATCCGTACGGCCACCCCAACGCCGGCGCACTCGCGCGGCTGGCGGCCGTCGGCGCGCGCGTCTATCGCACCGATCGCGACGGCGCGGTGCTGGTAGAGACCGATGGGCGGGTGCTCACCGTGACCGGCTGGCGCGCTCGGACGGTCGAGCGCTTCTGCCTCGACCCGGAGACGATCTGCTAGAATTCGTGCGCCATGGCGAGGATCAACGACAACTACTTACGCCTCAAGAGCGGTTATCTCTTCAGCGAGATCGCGCGGCGGGTGAAGGAGTTCCAGGCGGCGCACCCGCAAGCCAAGCTCATCCGCCTCGGCATCGGCGATGCGACCCAGCCGTTGCCGCCGGCGATCGTGCAGGCGCTGCACGCCGCCGTCGATGAGATGGCGCGGGCGGAGACGTTCCGCGGCTATGGTCCCGAGACGGGCTACGACTTCCTCACCGAGCTGATCGCCAGGCACGATTACGGCGCGCGCGGTGTCACCATCGCGCCGGATGAGATCTTCGTCAGCGACGGCAGCAAGAGCGATGCGGCGAATTTCCAGGAGCTCTTCAGCCCGGAGGCGCTCGTCGCGCTGACCGACCCCGTCTATCCCGTGTACCTCGACAGCAACGTCATGGCCGGGCGCGCCGGCGCGCCCGACGCGCGCGGCGGCTACGAACGCATCCTCTATCTGCCGTGCACCGCGGAGAATCGCTTCGACCCGCCGCTGCCCGACCGGCCCGTCGACATGGTGTACCTCTGCTTTCCGAACAATCCGACGGGCGCCGTGCTCGGGCTGCCGGCGCTCAAGCGGTGGGTGGACTGGGCGCGCGACGCGGGCGCCGTGCTGCTCTACGACGCCGCGTACGAGGGCTACATCCAGGACTCCGACATCCCGCACTCGATCTTCGAAGTCGAGGGCGCGCGGCAGGTGGCCGTGGAATTCCGCTCGTACTCGAAGACCGCCGGTTTCACCGGTACGCGCTGCGCCTACACGGTGGTGCCGAAGGAAGTCAGTGCACGCTCATCGAGTGGGGAGACGATCGCTTTGCACGGCCTCTGGTTCCGGCGGCAGTCGACGAAGTTCAACGGCGCGCCATACGTGATCCAGCGCGCCGCGGCGGCCGTGTACACGCCCGAGGGGCAAAAGCAGGTCCGCGCGACGATCGACTACTACATGGACAACGCGCGGCTGATCCGAGAGGGCCTGGAAGCGGCCGGGCTCACGGTCTACGGCGGCCGCAACGCGCCGTACATCTGGGTGAAGACGCCCGCCGGCCTGGACTCGTGGGCGTTCTTCGACAAGCTCCTCAACGAAGCGCACGTCGTCGGCACGCCCGGCGCCGGCTTCGGGCGCAGCGGCGAGGGCTACTTTCGGTTGACCGGCTTCGGCAATCGCGCCTCGACCGAAGAGGCGGTCGCGCGCATCAAGGCCCGCCTCAAGAGCTAGACCGATCTCAGGTCTCGTACGCGCGCTCGTACTGCGAGCGCAGCCGCTCCAGCTCTTCGGGGTCCAGCCGCATGCCGAGGGACAGGCCCATCTCGCCGAGGATGGTCTTGATTTCGTTCAGCGATTTCTTGCCGAAGTTCTTGGTCTTGAGCAGCTCGGCCTCGGTCTTCTGCACGAGGTCGGCGATCGTCCGGATGTTGGCCGTCTTCAGGCAGTTCGAGGCGCGCACGGACAGCTCCAGCTCGTCGACGTTGCGGAACAGGTTGTCGTTCAGCTCGGCGCCCGGCCGGGTCTCGGCGTGCTCCGCGTCGTCCTCCTGCTGCGTGGTCTCGGGGAAATCCGTCAAGAGATTGAAGTGATCCTGAAGGATGCGTGACGCCTCGCCCACCGCGGCCTGCGGCGTCACGCTGCCGTTGGTCCACACCTCAAGCGTGAGGCGCTCGCGCGGCGCGGTGTCCGCCGTCGGGGTTCCTTCCGGCTCGACGTGGAAGTTGACGCGCCTGATCGGCGAGAAGTCGGCGTCGAGCAGGATGGCGTTGATCGGCAGCGCCTCCGGCTCGCGCTTTTCCGCCGACTGATAGCCGCGGCCGCGCTCGATGCACACCTCCATCTCGAGCACACCGTCCTTGTCGAGCGTCGCCAGCACCACATCCGGCGTGAGGATCTGAACGTCAGAGTCCGGCTCGAAGTCCCCCGCCTTCACCACGCGCGTGCCCTGCGCCTTGAGGCGCAGGATCTTCGGTCGGTTCACGTGCAGCGCGAAGACGACCTTGCGCAGGTTCATCATGATGTCGAGGGTGTCTTCCTGCACGCCGGGCAGGTGCGAGAACTCGTGCAGGACGTTCTCGATCTTGACCCAGGTCGGGGCAGCACCGTGGATGGCTGAGAGCAAGGCGCGACGGTAAGCGATGCCGACGGTGAGCGCGAAGCCCGGCTCGAAGGTGTCGATCGCGATTTTGCCGTAGGCGTTCTCGGACGCGCTCCAGTCGTGACGAGTGGGGAGTTGCAGCTCCTGCATGCGGACCTCCGTGGAAGAATGAAGGGGGTGACCCCAGGTCAGACAGTATACCAAAGCCGTCTCGCCGCACCGATTCGGTCCCGCCCGGGCGCTCGCGGTAGACTCGAAGAATCATGCGCTTGCGCTGGTTCGTCGTGGCGCTGGTGCTCGCGGCGGCGGGCGTCGGCCTCGGCTGGCTCGTGCTGACGCCGACGGCGGCCGTCCGTCAGGGGCCGTTGGTCGTGACCATCCCGCCACACGAGCGGCTGCTCGGCATCGCCGATCGCCTGGCGGAGGCGCAGGTGATCCGAAGCCGCGCGGCGTTCGTAGTCGCGACCCTCGTGCGCGGCGCGCCGCGACACCTCAAGGCGGGCGAATACGAGGTTCCGCGCGACGCCAGCGCCTGGGACATCATCGCGCTGCTCGAGAGCGGCCGCGTCCGCCAGCACGCGATCCTTCATCCCGAGGGGGCCACGGTGGCGGAGCTGGCGCGGGCGCTCGAAGCCGAGCGGCTGGCCGGCGCCGACGCGGTGGCGCGCGTGGCAAGCGACCGCAAGTTCCTCGACACCAACGGGATCGAGGGCCCGAGCGTGGAGGGCTATCTCTTCCCCGATACCTACCAGTTCGTGCGCGGGATGACGCCGGAAGAGATGCTCGGCAAGATGGTCCAGCGCATGCGCGCGAAGCTCACGCCGGAGATCCGTGGCCGCGCGCGCGACCTCGGGCTGAGCACCCACCAGTTGCTGACCCTCGCGTCGATCATCGAGCGCGAGGCGATCGTGAAGGACGAGCAGCGCGTGATCGCAGCCGTTTTCTGGAACCGTCTGAAGATCGGCATGCCGCTGCAGGCGGACCCGACGGTGCAATACGCCGTGGCCAAGGAGCGGCGCGCGCTCAGCCGAGCCGACCTCGCCGTCGATCATCCGTACAACACGTACGTCCGTCCCGGCTTGCCGCCGGGACCGATTGCGAGTCCGGGTCTGGATGCGATCCAGGCGGCGCTCGATCCGGCCCCGGTGAAGTACCTCTACTTCGTCGCGAGCGACGATCATCGCCATCATTTTTCGACGACCGTGCAGGAGCACAATGCCGCCGTGACTCGCTACCGTCTGGCGCGCGCGATCAAGCGGTAGAACCCCCCGGGGGAGCGTGCTATATATCCCGGAATGTCGCGCTCGACCGCGCTGCCCACCACGTCCCGTGTCGGCCGCGCGTGGCCGGAGTTTCCCTTGCTCTACCGAGCGTTGCGGGCGCCCGTGCGCGGCCTGCTCGACCGCTGGTTCGGGCTCAGCGTGCAGGGGCGCGAGCACCTGCCCGACCACGGTCCCTATCTGATCGCGGCGAATCATCACAACTATCTGGACGCGGTCGTGCTCGGGGTGAGCGTGCCGGCGCCGATCGCGTTTCTCGTGATGCCGCGCGTGTGGCGTGCGACCCTGCTGCATCCGCCGTTTCACCGCCACATCGGCTCCATCCCGTTACAGGTGGACCGGGCCGACGTCGGCGCACTGCGTCGCGCCCTCGCCGCGCTCGAGCGCGGCGGCGTCGTCGGCATCTTTCCCGAGGGGCCCTTCAGCGTGCGTGGGCGTCTCGAGCGCGGCCTGCCGGGGGTCGCCCTGCTGGCGCTGCGGTCGGGGGTGCCCGTCGTCCCGGCCGGGATCCGCGGCACATGGGAGGCGCTGCGTGACCGGCGCTTCTACGTGCCGCGTGCGACGCCGCTCGCCGTGCGCTTCGGTCCGCCGCGGCGCTTCGCGCCCAACGGCAGCTCGGCGCGCGCCGCGCGCCGAGAGGTGACCGAGCGGATCATGGCCGACATCGCCGCCCTGCTGCCGTGAGCAAGACGTGGGGCGGCCGGTTTTCGCAGGGGGCCGACCCCGCCGCCGAGCGCTTCACCAGCTCGCTCGCGTTCGATCGTCGGCTGTGGCGACACGACGTCGCGGGCAGCGTCGCCTGGGCGCGGGCGCTGGGGCGAGCCCGGCTGC
>Ga0070697_100004326_pt1 | contig 10897 bp, 9 predicted proteins | sample KBSK1501metaG_FD_65475 | JGI IMG/M metagenome (GOLD analysis project Ga0070697, IMG submission 65475) | Corn, switchgrass and miscanthus rhizosphere microbial communities from Kellogg Biological Station, Michigan, USA - KBS K1-50-1 metaG | ecosystem: Host-associated > Plants > Roots >... | reverse complement strand
GCGGTGCGCCCGCGCAGGGCCGCCCCGCCAGGGCGCACGCCCGGGGCAAGGCGCCGTCCGGCGCCGGCGACGGTCGCGGTGCTCAGGGCGGCAACGCCGCGCCGAGGCGGGATGGTCGTACTAGCGCCGGCCAGGGCCAACCGGCCAGGCGGGACGGCCGGTCCAGCGGCGGCGCCCACGCCCGGCGTTCCGGCTCCCCGGCGGGCGGCCAGAACGCTCCCGGTGGCCAGGGCGCGCAGGGCGGTCAGGGTGCGCCCGGCGACCAGGGCGCGCCGGTCCCGGCCGGGTTCGCCCCGCGCCGGCCGCAGCGCCTGCAGTACTCGGCCCCGTCCGTGGACGGCGGCACGCACGTGGAGACCAGCACCGGCCCAGGCGTGCGCGACGACTTCGCCCACGTCGGCCGCAATGACCCGTGCCCCTGCGGTTCGGGCCGGAAGTTCAAGCGCTGCCACGGCGACCCCCGCACCCGCCCGGACGCCTAGCAGCCAGGCCCCGGCGGCGCACATGCATGCGATCCACGGACCGCAGGCGGGTCCGCTGCAGGCCGCGCTCACGGTGAAAGCGACTCCAGTCACTCCATCACCGTCCGTACCGAGGCGTACGACATGAATGCCGCGCTCGTGCTGCTGGGGCGCGTCGGCGAATGACCCGTCGACTGGTCCTGCGGGAGGCCCCGGCCGGGATGACATCATCGCGGATCGCTGCACCCGTGATCAGGGGTGCAGCGATCCGCGATCCTTGCCGCCGCCGGGCGGGTCACCTCAGCCGTCACACCAGCCCCGCGGGAACAGGCCGCGGCGGCCTAGCCGACCTCGATTTCGGTGCAGAGCCATCGCGCCGGGCGGGCCGGCAGCCCGGGAGCGGGACGGCGGCCGGGCAGGTGCTCCAGGCGAAGGGCCAGCGCGCGGGACCGCGGCCCGAAGCTGAGCACGACGGTCATCTCCACCACCCGCGCCGCGGGCCGCGACGTCATGATGCGCCGGATCCTGGGCTTCTGACCCGGGGCGAGGGTCTGGGTGAGCAGGCTGATCCGCTCCCGGACTCGTTCGGTCGTCCAGGGAGTGAGTTGTCTCGGCGACCGGGCGCCGGCCAGGATTTCCGCGATCACCTGGGCAAACTGCCTGGACCATGCGACCGCGGGGTCCGCTGTCCCTTCGGCGGGGTGGCTCGCGCTGAACGTGAGAGAAGGGCCGGGCGGCTCGGCGCCTCCGGGGGCGCCGGGGTCCAGGCCTGCGCACGAACTGGCGACGGATACCTCGCTCGCCGCCGGGCACGCGGCTCCGTGCACCTCGCAGTCATAGGGCGGCCAGTCGCCGGGCACCTCGATGAGCCGGAGCCCGCCGAAGGAGCCCGAGGGAGCAGGTGGTGGGGGAGTGGCTGACCCAGCGGCCGAACGAGCGGATGATGGGTCGGGAGTGCGGGCAGACGGCATGTTCCGCCTTCCAGTCCGGAGAATGCGAACGACCGCGAACGTCGCGAGCGGCGTCCGCAAACTCTCCGGCTGGACACGGTTGTACCCCTGCCCACCGACATTCTGGCGTCCTGGCTGGTCACTGACCCTTCACGGGCTCGACAAGCGACGTTCCCGCTCCAGACGAATTGGCGTTTAAAATTGTTATTGTGATTAATGGTGCACAATTGCGGGGCGTCATCACCGACTGGGGCGGGGTGCTGACCACCCCGATCCTGACCACGGTCCAGGCCTGGATCCAGGCCGACGGCATCGACTGGGACAGCTACCGCACCGTGATGCGCTCGTGGGTCTTCGACGCCTACGGCCCCGACGGCAGCCAGAACCCGGTCCACGCGCTGGAGCGCGGTGAGTGCTCGGGCGCCGAGTTCGAGCAGCTCCTCGCGGCCCGGTTGCTCCGCCTCGACGGACAGGCTGTGATCGCCGAGGGGATGCTGCAGCGCATGTTCGCGGCGAGCACGTTGGTGCCCGCCATGTACGACATGATCCGCGCGGTGCGCGGCGCCGGCTTCCGTACCGGGCTGCTGTCCAACTCCTGGGGGTGTGACGAGTATCCGCGCGCGGACTTCCCCGGCCTGTTCGACGCCGTGGTGATCTCCGGCGAGTGCGGCATGCGCAAGCCGGAGGGGGCTATCTTCCTGCACGCGGCGAAGAGCCTCGGCCTGGAGCCCGAGCAGTGCGTCTTCGTCGACGACATGGAGGCGAATATCGCGGCGGCCGCCGCGTGCGGCATGACCGGCGTGCACCACACCGGGGCGGCGCAGACGGTCGCCGCCGTGCAGGACCTGCTCGGCGTGCCGCTCAACGGGGCACCGCTCCCACCAGCCCAGGACTCGTGACACTGAGCCCGGCAACACGATGCGGTACCCCCGGGGCGATGGCGATACCGACGGGGCTAGCCTGTCAGGCGTGGCGGACTACCCGCATCCCTCCAGCGAGGGCAGGTCGGCGAACATGAGGGCCAACCGGCGGACGGACACCAAGCCGGAACTGGCGTTGCGGCACGCCCTGCACCGGCTCGGATACCGCTACCGCAAGGACTACCGGCTCGACCTGGACGGGGGCCGCCGGGTCCGGCCTGACATCGCGTTCACCGCGCGGAAGGTGGCCGTCTTCGTCGACGGCTGCTTCTGGCATGCCTGCCCGGAGCACGGGTCCAAGCCGCGGGCGAACGAGTGGTACTGGGGCCCGAAGCTGATCAAGAACGTCGACCGGGACCGGATCAACGACGCGGCGCTGATCCTGGCCGGCTGGACCGTGGTCAGGCTCTGGGAGCACGTCCCGCTCGACGAGGCGGTCAGCACCGTGGTCACCGCCCTCGCCGCACCCGCGGCCCCTGGCCCCGCCGACACAACCGAACCCCCGAAACGAAACCCGCCCGCCACCGACGATTCGCTTGGCTAGCGCGCCGTCGGCTGTGGCAGACTCTGGGGCACCATGCGCGTGTTCCTGCCTTCGACGCTCCCGGCGCTGGCCGAGGCCCTCCGGGCCGGCCAGGTCGGATCGAGCGCCGAGTCGAGCATCGGGTCCAGCCCTGAGTCGAGCGCCGGGTCCAGCATTGGCGCAGCCATGGGCCATCAGCCCGGGTACGCGGTCACGCCCGCGCTGCGCGAGGCGTACGCCAGCGGCGACGAGGAAGAACTCGAGTACGCCGCGCTGACGGAGGCGGCCCGCGCCTCCCTCCGGATGCTCGCAGAAAACCCCACCGCCCCGCCCCGCCGTGTGGTGCTGGCCGCCGAGATCCCGGCCGACCAGGTGAAGCTGGACGCGAGAGACCGCGAGCCCGCCCGCGTGCTGGTTACCGTGGCGATCCCGGTCGACAAGCTGGCTTCGGCGCACGTGGACGACGCCGAGGCCGGACCCGACGTGCGCAGCGCGGTCGACGCGCTCGACGCCGCCGACGCGGGCGATGACGACGCCAGGTTCGCGGTGGACGGGGCCGAAGGCCACGAACTCGGCTGGTACGCCACCCAGGAACTGGCCTACCTGGCTGAATGACTCCGCCCGGCCGAGTCGTGCAACGATACGGATATCCGCAACACACGCGACGAACGCCAGGAGCGATCGTGATGGACGCCGTCTCCAGGACCCCTGTGCCGGTCAACGAGCCGGTCAGGCAGTACCAGCCGGGCAGCCACGAGCGGGCCGCGCTGGAGAGCAAGATAAAGGAACTCGCCGGCCAGCGGGCCGAACTCACCATGACCATCGCCGGCCGCCAGCAGATGCCAGCCGGTGACCTGATCGACGTGGTCCAGCCGCACAACTTCAATCACGTCCTCGGCCACTACGGCAACGCCACCGACGTGGACGTGGCCGCCGCGATCTACGCGGCCAAGCAGGCGGCGCCCGGCTGGCGCGCGCTCAGCTTCGACGACCGGGCCGCGGTCTTCCTCAAGGCGGCCGAGTTGCTGGCCGGGCCGTGGCGCGCCACCATCAACGCCGCCACCATCCTCGGCCAGTCCAAGTCGCCCTACCAGGCGGAGATCGACGCGGCCTGCGAGATGATCGACTTCTGGCGTTACAACGTCTACTACGCCAGGAAGATCCTCAGCGAGCAGCCGGAATCGGCGCCCGGCATCTGGAACCGGATGGAGTACCGCCCGCTCGAGGGCTTCGTGCTGGCCATCACCCCGTTCAACTTCACCTCGATCGCGGGCAACCTGCCGACCGCGCCCGCCCTGCTCGGCAACGTGGTGGTGTGGAAGCCGTCGCCGACCCAGCAGCTGGCCGCGCACTACACGATGCGCCTGCTCGAGGCGGCCGGGCTGCCGCCAGGAGTGATCAACCTGGTCACCGGCGACGGGCAGGCGGTGTCCCGGGTCGCGCTGACCCACCCCGACCTGGCCGGCATCCATTTCACCGGGTCCACCGCGACCTTCCAGCACCTGTGGCGGACCGTGGGCGAGAACATCACCAGGTACCGGAATTACCCGCGCGTGGTGGGGGAGACCGGCGGCAAGGACTTCGTGATCGTGCACCCGTCAGCCGACCCCGCCATGATCCCGGCCACGCTGATCCGCGGCGCGTTCGAGTACCAGGGCCAGAAGTGCTCCGCCGCCTCCCGTGCCTACCTGCCCGAGTCGCTCTGGAACAGGATCAAGGACGACTTCCTCGCCCAGGTCCAGGCGCTGACCATGGGCGACGTGTCGTCCGACCTGTCGCTGTTCATGGGCGCGGTCATCGACTCCCGGGCCTTCGCCAAGCACGCCGCCGCGCTCGACCGGGCCAGGAACACGCCGTCGATCGATATCCTGGCCGGCGGCCAGGCCGACGACAGCGAGGGCTTCTTCGTCCGGCCCACTATCCTGCAAAGCCCCGACCCCGCCGACGAGATCTTCACCACCGAGTACTTCGGCCCGATCCTGGCCGTGCACGTCTACCCGGACGCCGACCCTTCGGCGTACGAACAAACACTGAACCAGGCCGCGGACGTCGCACCCTACGCGCTGACCGGCTCGATCCTGGCCACGGACCGCGCCGCCATCGCCCAGGCCACCGAGGCACTGCGGTACTCGGCGGGCAACTTCTACATCAACGACAAGCCGGCCGGCGCGGTGGTCGGCCAGCAGCCGTTCGGCGGCGCTCGGGCCAGCGGCACCGACGACAAGGCCGGCTCGGTGTTCAACCTGATCAGGTGGGTCTCCGCGCGGGCCATCAAGGAACTCTTCGTGCCCCCGTCCGACTACCGCTACCCGCACATGGGATAGCGGAAACAGGCTTCTCTGCAGGTCAGGTGCCTTGCTGGCCTGCCGGAGGAGCCTAAGGTGGGAGCCTGTGGCGGACGCGCCGGCTAGCGCGCCACGCGGTAGCGGAGGTAGACGACTCTCGAGCTGAAGGTGCGGGTCTCGACGAGTTCGAGATCCACCCGGCGCCCGCGCTGGGCAAAGAACGGAATCCCACCGCCAACCAGCACCGGGTAGACCCTGGCCCGGTACTCGTCGATCAGGCCCAGCGCGGCCGCCTCGGCGGCGAGAGTCGCGCCGCCGATCGCGATGTCGCCCTCCGCCGGCCCGGCTCGCAACCGCTCGATCTCCTCCGCCAGGCCGCCTGAGGCCAGGCGGGCATTGCCCTGCACCGCCGGCAGCGTGGCGGAGAACACCACCTTTGGGAGCGGCTTCCAGATCGCGGCCCACTCGAGCATTGAGTCGTCGAGCGATGGATCCTGGTCGGCGGTCTCCCAGTACAGCATCGTCTCGTACAGCCGTCGTCCCAGCAGGTGGACGCCGACCTGTCGTATCTCGTCGGTGACGAAGCGAAAGACCTCCTCGTCGGGCGCCGTCCAGTCGAAGCCGCCGTCCGGCCCGACGATGTAGCCGTCAAGTGAGACGCCCATCGAATAGGTCACGCTGCGCATCAGAAGTCCTCCTCGGTAACGGGTTCGACAGTACGACCGCCGGACGCCGCAGGACTCATCGCGGCTCGCGGGACAGGGCAACGTTGCCGGTTACGGCACTAGACATGAGTCAACCTCGATCGAGCAGCCGGTTCTGCATCAGTCTGCATTGCCTTGTACGGGGAAGCTGACCGCACCTGGGCTAACGCTCCTCAGCCGGGGCGGGCCGGCGGCCAGCAGCGCGACCGTGACGCCGAGCAGCGCCCAGGCCAGCCTGCGCTTGTTGACCTGCGGCATCGCACACTCCACAGCCCTCGTGTTCACCACGCCAGGAAAACCCTACGCAGCGACCGATACGAGACCGTTACGGCCAGCATGCCCCGGGCGGCTGTCCCGCGCCAGGCCGCGGCCCGGCAACCGGCCGACGTCCCGGCAACCGGCCGACGTCCCGGCAACGGCCGACCTTGCCGCCGGACTGGACTAGCCTGTACGGCGAGGCTGACCTCACATGGGGTAACCGAGAGCTTCGGAGGACGTCATTCACCGGCTGGTTCTATGGAACATCGACCTGACCTTGGTCGATGTCGTCCGGGTGACGAGGGCGGCGTACGCCGAGGCGTTCCCGGCCGTCACCGGACGGCCGCTCATCAAGCTGCCGCAGACCGCGGGCCGGTCCGAGTCGGAGATCTTCTTCGACGCGCTCGCGATGAACGCCGCCGACCTGAACGCCGGCGGTGAGGCCGTGCCCCTGCTCGAGCCGTTCAGCGCTGAACTGGCCGCCGCCCTCGACGCCCGCCGGGACGACCTGGTCCGCGAGGGCCAGCTGCTGCCCGGCGCGGCCGAGGCGCTGGCGGCCGTGGCCAAGCTCGACGGCCCGGCGGACAAGACCGTGCAGACCGTGCTGACCGGCAGCAGCAAGCACAACGCCGTGCTGAAACTGCGCGCGTTCGGCCTCGATAGCTACGTCGACTTCGACATCGGCGGCTACGGAAACGAGGCCTACCCCAAGGGCACCCTGCTCCGGGTGGCCAGGGAGCGGGCCTCGGCCAGGCACCAGGTGACGTTCGGCGAGGACGTCACGGTGTACGTGGCGGACTCGCCCCGGGACGTGGACGCGGCCAGGATCGGCGGCGCCCGGTCGCTCGCCGTGGCCAGCGGCCGGGCCACCGCGGCCGAGCTGCGCGAGGCGGGCGCCGACGCCGTGCTGCCCGACCTCACCGACACGGCCGGCCTGACCGCCCTGATCGTCCGCCTCACCGAGATGCCCGGGAAACCCTGAATCGCATGATTTGTGCCACAACCGCACCACACGGGCGTTGCCATCCGCGCCGGGATGGCACGATGCTGAGAGCATGGAAGCCAGCGAGGGTGATCTGACTAGCCGTGGCTACGGCGCGGTGCTCTGGGAGCCGGACGGCAAGACCGTCCGCGACGCCCGGGTCACCCGCTTCATGACCTGGCTCGGCCAGGGTCACGCCGGCTACGAGGACCTGTGGCGCTGGTCGGTGACGGATCCCGCCGCCTTCTGGTCGGCGGTCTGGGACTACTTCGAGGTGCTCGGCGACCGCGGCGAAGGCCCGGTCCTGGCCGGCGAGGTCATGCCGGACGTCCAGTGGTTCCCCGGTGCCACGCTGAACTACGCCCGTAACGCGCTGAGGACCGCGTGGACCGATCCCGACCGCACCGCGATCATCTTTGATTCCGAACGGGCCCGAGCCGGGAGCCTGTCCTACGGGCAACTTGCCCAGCAGGTGGCGCGCGTCGCGCGCGGCCTGCGTGAGCTCGGCGTCGCCCGCGGCGACCGGGTCGCCGCGCTGCTGCCGAACGTCCCCGAGGCGGTCATCGGCCTGCTCGCCACGGCCAGCCTGGGCGCGATCTGGTCGTCCTGCTCACCGGACTTCGGCGCGCGCAGCGTGATCGACAGGTTCGCGCAGATCGAGCCGAAGGTGCTCATCGCCTGCGACGGCTACGCCTACAACGGCAAGGAGTACTCCCGGGCCGACACGGTCGCGGAGGTCACCGCGGCCCTGCCCGGCCTGTCCGCCGTGGTCCAGGTCGATCTGATCGGCGATGCCGCGCCCCCGGCCGGCGTGATCGCCTGGGATGCCCTGGGCGTAGAGGGGGAGCACCACGACCACGAGTCCGAGTTCGAGGAGGTGCCGTTCGCCCATCCGCTCTGGGTGGTCTACTCATCCGGTACCACCGGCCTGCCGAAACCGATCATGCACGGCCACGGCGGCATCGTCCTCGAGCACCTCAAGGCGCTCTCGTTCCACCAGGACCTGCACCCCGGCGACGTGTTCACCTGGTACACCACGACCGGCTGGATGATGTGGAACTACCTGGCCGGCGGGCTGCTCGCCGGCCTGACGATCGTGCTGTACGACGGCAGCGCCAGCTACCCGGAGACGGATCGCCTGTGGCGGCTGGCCGCCGAGCACGGCGTCACCTACCTGGGCGTCGGCGCGCCGTACCTGGTGGCCTGCATGAAGGCGGGACTGCGCCCGGGCGCCGACGTCGGCCTGCCGGCGCTGCGCGCCATCGGCTCGACCGGGTCGCCGCTGCCGCCCGAGGCGTTCGGCTGGGTGTACGAGGCGGTCAAGCCCGACCTGCTGCTCGGCTCCTACTCCGGCGGCACCGACCTGTGCACCGGGTTCGTCGGGCCCTGCCCGTTGCTGCCGGTGCGGTCCGGGGTGATCTCCGGGCGCTGCCTGGGGGCCGAGGTGGAGGCCTACGACGAGGACGGCAAGCCGGTCACCGGCCAGGTCGGCGAGCTGGTCATCACCCAGCCGATGCCGTCGATGCCGGTCGGCTTCTGGAACGACCCGGACGGCGCCAGGTACCGGGAGAGCTACTTCGACATGTACCCAGGGATCTGGCGGCACGGCGACTGGATCGAGATCCTGCCGGACGGCGGCTGCATCATCTACGGCCGCTCCGACGCCACGCTGAACCGCGGCGGCGTCCGGATGGGCACCAGCGAGTTCTACCGCGCGGTGGAGGCCTTCGCCGAGGTCGCCGACACCCTGGTGGTGGACACCGGCCGGCTCGGCGCCGAGGGACGGCTGATCCTGTTCGTGGTGCCCGCCGAGGGAACCGCGCTGGACGACGACCTGAGGAACCGGCTCCGCGCGGCGCTCCGGGCCCAGCTGTCGCCGCGGCACGTGCCCGACGAGATCCACCAGGTGCCGGGCATTCCGCGGACCCTGTCTGGTAAGAAGCTCGAGGTGCCGGTGCGTAAGATCCTGCACGGCACCGATCCGGACCGGGCGGCCGACCCGAACGCGCTGGCCGACCCGGATGTGCTCAGGTACTTCGGCAGGTTCCAGGGGCCGGGGGGGACGGGGGGCAGGTAGCCCCCCGTGACCGGGGGGTCACCGGGGGTCGCCCCCCGGAGGCTGGCACAGTACACAAAGGAGTGGACGCGATGCCGGACGGATTCCAGGACGAGGTCAGGGAAGCCCAGCTGGCCAAGGCGGTGCAGGCCTGGAAGCAGGACCCTGCGCTCGGCCCGCAGGCGATAGGCGACGGGAGCGGCGGCGACAGCGTCTCCTGCTACCTGCGCGCCTATTACCAGCGCGTCGCCACCGAGGACCTGGCGCCGCCGTCGCGGCTGGCCGCGGTGGCTGAGGCGCACGCCCGGCTCGGCCTGTCCCGGCCACAGGGCCGGGCCCTGGTCCAGGTCCGCGACCCGGGCGACGCGCAGCTGCACCCGGTGAGCGGGTCCGGCCTGGTCGTGGACATCGTCATCGACGACATGGCCTACCTGGTCGACTCGATCACCACCGAGCTCAACCGGCACGAGGCCGAGGTCAGGCTGCTGGTGCACCCGCTGCTGCGGGTGCGCCGGGACGTGACCGGCGCGCTGCGCGGCATTCTGGGTGTCTGCGGCGATGCCTCACCCGGCACCCCAGGCGAGCCCGTCGCCGACGAGATCACCGAGTCCTGGATCCACGTCGAGCTCGGCCCGCCCCGGGACAAGGTGACCGCCGGCGAGCTCGCCGTCGAGCTGCGCCACGTGCTCGACGACGTGCGGGTCGCGGTCGAGGACCAGGCGCGGATGGGCGCGGCGGCCCGCCGCCTGGCCGGTGACCTGGGCGGCGAGCCCGGCCCCGGTGTGGAGGGTACTGACCAGGCCGAGTTCGGCGACCTGCTGCGCTGGCTGGCCGACGGCTACTTCCTCTTCCTCGGCTACCGCGAGTACGACCTGGTGCGGACCGAGGACGGCATCGGCATGCGCGCCGTGCCCGGCACCGGGCTCGGCATCCTCCGCCACGCCCGGCAGGGCCGCGACGCGGTCCGCAAGATGTCGTCGCAGGTCGCGCGTAGGGCGCAGGACCCGGCTGAGCGGCTGGTGCTGGCCAAGGCGAACTCCCGGTCCACCGTCTACCGGGCCAGCTACCTGGACTACGTCTCGGTCAAGAAGCTCGGGCCCGACGGTGCGGTGGCCGGGGAGTACCGGTTCCTCGGGCTGTACACGCACGCGGCGCACACCGCGCCCATCGCCGGCGTGCCCGTGCTCCGCCGCAAGCTGGCCCAGGTCCTGGCCGAGGCCGGGCTGTCCGTGGACGGCCACGACGGCAAGGACCTGGTCGAGATCCTGGAGGACTACCCGCGGGAGGAGCTGTTCGAGATCTCGGCCGAGGAGCTCACCCCGATCGCGCTCGGCGTGCTGCGGCTGAGCGAGCGCAAGCAGACCAGGCTGTTCCTGCGCCGGGACCGGTACGGACGGTACATGTCCTGCCTGGTCTACCTGCCCAGGGACCGGTACACCACCAGGGTCAGGCTGCGCGCGCAGGGCATTCTGCGGGAGGCGCTGCACGGGGCCTCGGTGGACTACAGCGCCACCGTGGGCGACTCGGCCCTGGCCCGGCTGTACGTGGTGGTCAGGGCCGAACGGGGCCAGTCCGTGCCGCGGGTGGACGCGGCCGCGCTGGAGCGGAAGCTGGCCGCGGCGGTCAGGTCGTGGGACGAGGATCTCGCCGTCGAGGCGATCCGCGTGCTCGGCGAGGAGCGGGCCAGCGTGCTGGCCGCCCGGCTGGGCGCGAGCATCCCCGAGACGTACAAGGCGGACGTCACCGCCGCGGACGCCG
>Ga0070697_100004325_pt1 | contig 10897 bp, 11 predicted proteins | sample KBSK1501metaG_FD_65475 | JGI IMG/M metagenome (GOLD analysis project Ga0070697, IMG submission 65475) | Corn, switchgrass and miscanthus rhizosphere microbial communities from Kellogg Biological Station, Michigan, USA - KBS K1-50-1 metaG | ecosystem: Host-associated > Plants > Roots >... | reverse complement strand
GGCGATCCAGGCTGCCGGCCGCAGGCTTGCCAGCGCCGCAGGGGTCATGCGCCAGCGGCGGCGTTCCTGCGCCAGGCTGATGCCGGCCTGCTCCGGCGCCGTGCGCCAGCCCCAGGCGCCCGCGGCATGTAAAGGAACCCCAAGATCGTGCTGCCAGGCTGGCAAGTCGGGCGGCGTCCCATAGACGGCGATCGCGTTCGGCCGCGCGCCGCGCAGTTGAGCTTCCTCGAGCATCATGCGCAGCGAAAGCGGCGGCGATGCTGAATCGCCGCCGTCGGTAGCCGCGCCTTCGAATTCCCCGGTGCGCACGAATCCCTCGCCGCCGTCCCAGGCGAGGCTCCATTCGCCGCTCGAGTACGGCAACAGCAGGATCTCCGAGTGCACCTCGTAGGCGCGCAGGCCGGCGGCCTCGAGCGCATCGCGCCAGCGCTTCAGTCCCTGCTTGTCGAGCACCGCAAATGCATCGGCACCCAGCCAGCTCACCTGGTTTGCATCGGGCTCGGCCGCCGTGGCCCCTTCGAGCGCAAACGCCAGCACCGATCCGGCGCGCCGCCGCGCGGCTGGCGGCAGTTGGGCGCGCGTGATCAGGACCTGCGCCGCGGGAATGACGAGCTGGACGCGATCCGCCCCGCGCGGCAACTCGGCGAGCGGGCCTGCGCCCTGAACCGAAGGCGTCTGGTCCGAATCCCGCTCGCCGATGAGCACCCACTCGCAGCGCAACGGCGCTTCCCCGAGCGGCGCGTAAATGCGCAGCAGGCTCATGGAAATTTTCTCCACACCACGGCGGGCCATCCCGCTCCCGCCGGCTCCCGCGCGAGCAGCGCGGTGCCGCGCGCTTGCGCGCCGCCGATCGTCACACGCACGCTCGCCAGGAAGTAATCGCTGCTTACCGAGATGTTTTCGGTGGGCACGATGAGTCCGGGGGGGAGTTGGTTGAAGAAGTCGGAGAAGTTGCGAAAATAGGCGCGGCTGCGCTGCGCGACCAATGCGCGGGCGCCGTCCAGGTCCAGGCCTTCGACCACTGCGGCAAGGACTTCGGGCGAAGCAGTGTTCGCGTTGACGGCGGTGAAGCGCGGCAGTGCCGTGACGAACGGACGCAGGCGCGCGCGCGCGGCTTCGTCGAAGCCGCGCACCAGCACCAGCTCGGCAACATCGATGAGTTGCCGATTGGGTGCCGGGTCGGGAGGCCGCAGCCAGCCGGCAAGCGCGCCCGCGAGGGCGTCGGGCAAACCCAGGATCTGCAGGAGTCGCTGGAACTGCGCGAGATGCGGCGGGCTGACTGCCCCGTTCCTCACCAGGTTGTTCAAGTTGAACGCGCCCTGCTGGTCGTCGATCTGGCCGGCGAGCTCCCCGTTATCGACCGGCACCGGCGGCACGCGCAGCGCCCAGGGCTCGCCCAGGTGGTCGACGCTGCTCACGCGGCGGTCGTCGCTCAGCAGCGCACGCGCCCAATCGACGCCGGCCTGGACGAGGGCCTGCGCCTGGACATGCTCGGAGGTGAGCTCGGCGTGCCGCGACCAGGTGCTCTGCGAGGCGAGCATCGCCGCCGCAGCGATCGCGGCGAGCGCGACCACGCCCATTGCAAGCACGACGGCGACTCCAAGTTGTGCGGTTTTCATCATTTCAGCGCGAACACGCGCACCAGTTCCTCGCCCGTGGCGAGCACGATGCGCAGCCGCACCGCCTGCGGCAGCGGCGCGTCGCGCTCCGAGCGGGGCCATGCGCCGACCCACGCCAGCTCGGGATCGAGGTATTGCAGCTCGAGCTGCGCCACTTCGGACAGCACGGCGTAGCGCGCGGGCTGTGCGTCGGGCGCGACATCGAATGCGGGCCACAGCCAAAGCTCGATCTCCCGGTTCCCGTTCAGCTGGTAGGCGACCTGTCGCGGCGTATCGATGCCCTCCGCCGTGGCGAAGCGGGTGAACTCAAGCCGTTCCGAGGCGGCGCGCACGGGGCGTGGCGCCGAGAGCTGCACATCGCGCTGGAAGCGCGAAAAAAACGCCGCCACGTTCTTCCACTTCTCGGTCTCCTGGCTGACGTGATCGCGCGCATCGAGCACCGCTCCCAGCCCGCGGAACGACATCACGGCGAGCAGCGACAGGATAAGCAGCGCGCTCAGCAGCTCGATCAGCGTAAAACCGCGCGGTTTCATTTGGGGGGTAGCACCACAAATCCGGTGAGGCGGGCAAGCGCGCGCGACTCTTCCGCCGGCGCGGACACGAACACGTCCACGCGGCGAAACGCCGAGTTGGGCGTGGCGATCACCTCTTCGCGCCAGGCGAACTCGACGCCGCCCTGGCTTTGCGTGCCGCGGCGGATTCCGAGCGGCAGCCAGTCGCCCCGGGCGCGGTGCTCGGCGAGCCGGTTCTCGGCGACCCAGCCTGCGAACTGCCGCAGCCGCAGCTCGCCGGCCGCGTTCGTTCCCTGGCCGGCGGCGCGTAGCGCAGCCAGCAGCGCGATCGACACGATGGCCAGCGCGACCAGCACCTCGACCAGCGTGAACCCTCGGCCGGGCCTAAGGCGACGCATAAATGCGCACCTCGCCCAGCGGAGAGGCGGCGACGGCGTAACGCGCTGCGCCCAGCGACATCTGGAAGTCGTAAGCGAGCGAGCCATCCGGGGCGAATTCGAGCCGCATGCCGCCCGGCGGCTGCATGGCTTCGATGCGCAGGTCCGAGATCGTCATTCCCGGTGGCAGGCTGCGCGCACGCAATGAATCATCGCCTGCCTCGGACCACCCCGAGTCCTCGCGCCAGCGCCAGAACCGGTAGTGCACAGCATCGGCGGTCCAGGCCATGGGTTTCCCAGTGAGGCGCGATTCCACGGCGGCGAGATCGAGCAGCTGCGCGAGCCGCTCGGCCTCGACGCGCAGCAGCACGCGATCGTCGGGATGGGCAATCGCGACGACCAGTCCGGCGCACAGCCCCATGATCAACAGCACGACCAGCAGCTCGATGAGCGTGAAGCCCCTCGCTTCCAAAATCGGGGTCGGAGCCCGATTTTTCTGGCGGCTAGAGATTCCAGGAACCGATATCGGCATCGTTGCCTTCGCCGCCGGGCGCGCCGTCGGCGCCCATGCTGAAGACGTCGAGCTCGCCGCGCACGCCCGGATTGAGGTACTGGTAAGGATTGCCCCAGGGGTCCCTCGGCACGCGCTCGACATAGCCGCCGGCCTTCCAGTTGGGCGCCAGCGGCGCCGATGCCGGCCGCGCGACGAGCGCCTGCAGTCCCTGCTCGGTGGTGGGGTAGCGCTGGTTGTCAAGGCGATAGAGCTTGAGCGCCTGCATCAGGCTCGCGATGTCCTGCTTCGCGGCGACGGCGCGCGCCTCGTCCGGGCGGCTGATGATCTTCGGCACGACCAGCGCGGCGAGAATACCGAGGATCACGACCACCACCATCACTTCGAGCAGCGTGAAGCCACGTCGCAGGTACGGCATTCGCATCTCGACCTCCTGCACTTAACTACGCCCTCGCCCCGCAATCGGCTGTACGCTACCGCACATACGTCTCAATGCCCTCGCTTTAGCATCGGTTTCATTTAGGCGGGGCGAATAAGTTTGAAGAAAGCGGCTTCTCTGGCGAACTTCGCCGCGCTGGCGCTGCTTGGCGCGGTGCTCGCGTACTGGACCTGGGCCTGGCTCGCGCCGCGTCCCGCGTCGCGCGCTCCGGCAGCAGTAGAGACTGCAAGCAACGCATCGTCCGCGGGCGGGCTATTCGGCAATGTGAAACAAGGCCCGGGCGCAGCTGCCGCGGCGTCAGGCGTGGTCCGCCTGATGGGCGTAGTGGCCGCATCGGGCGGCCGGCGCGGGCACGCGGTGCTGCGGCTGGACGCGAAGAAAACGGTAGCGGTGCTGCAAGGCGAAGACGTCGAACCGGGCCTGCGGCTGGCGGAGGTCCACGTGGATCACATCGTCCTGGAACGAAACGGCGCGCGCGAGACGCTCGCCTGGCCGGAGAAGAACAGCAAATGAAGCTGATGGCGGTACTGCTTCTGTGCATTCTTCCCGTCGTCGGCCAGGCGCAGCCCGCCGAGCCCGATACGGTGACGCTCAACTTCGTCAACTCCGACATCGAGGGCGTGGTGAAGGCGGTGAGCGAGATCACCGGCAAGAACTTCGTGCTCGATCCGCGCGTGAAGGGCAGCGTCAACATCGTCTCGACGCGGCCGATGGCGCGCGCGCTGGTGTACGAGGTGTTCCTCTCGGCGCTGCGGCTGCAGGGCTACGCCGCCGTCGAGGAGCGCGGCGTGGTGAAGATCATTCCGGAGGCCGACGCCAAGCTCCACCCGGGCCGCACCATCGGCCCGAACGAGCGGCCGCGCGCCGACGGCGACCGGATCCAGACCCAGGTATTCACGCTCAAGTACGAATCGGCGGCGCAGCTGCTGCCGATACTGCGCCCGCTGATCGCCCCCGCGAACACGATCACCGTCTATCCCGCGAGCAACACCCTGGTGATCACGGATTACGCCGGCAACCTGCAGCGCATCGGCAGGATCATCGACGCGATCGACCAGCCGGGCGGCACCGACCCGGTCGTGATCCCGCTCGCGCGTGCGTCGGCGCTCGATGTCGCGCTCATCGTCAACCGCCTGTTCGCCGATCCGGCGCAGGCGGCGGCCGGCGCCGCCGACACCTCGCAGCGCCTGAGCGTGGTGGCGGACGCGCGTTCGAACAGCCTCGTTGCGCGCGCAGACAACCCGTCGCGCATCACGCGGCTGCGCACCCTGGTCGCGATGCTCGACTCGCCGACCAACGCTGCGGGCAACCTGCACGTCGTGTACCTGAAGAACGCCGAAGCGGTGAAGGTGGCCGAAACGTTGCGCGCGATCTACCTGGGAGAGAGCGTTCCCGCGGCGGCGCCCCGCTCCATGTCCATGGCCCTTCCGGTTTCAGCGTCGCCCGCGGGCACGCCGCCGCCGCTGTCGTCGCCCCTGTCACCGTCCCTGCCCGGATCCCAGGCGGTTGCGCTCGCGCCCGGCATGATCGTGGCCGACCCGGCGACCAACTCGATCCTCATCAACGCCCCCGATGCGATCTACAACAACCTGCGGGCGGCGCTGGACCAGCTCGACGTGCGAAGGGCGCAGGTTTATGTGGAGGCGCTGATCGCGGAGATCAGCGCCGACAAGGCCGCCGAATTCGGCATCCAGTGGCAGGACCTGAGCGGCGTGGACAAGGCCGGCGCGCGCGCCTTCGGCGGCACGAACTTCGGCGGCCCCGGCCAGAACGTCCTCGGCATAGCGGCAAATCCCGCCTCGGCCGGACGCGGCCTCAACATCGGCGTGATCAAGGGCGTGGTCACGATCCCCGGCATCGGCACCCAGATCCTCAACCTGGGCGTGCTGGTGAGGGCGCTGGAGGCCAACAACAACGCCAACATCCTGTCGACGCCGACGCTGCTGACCCTCGACAACGAGGAAGCGAGGATCGTCATCGGCCAGAACGTGCCTTTCATCACGGGGCAGTACGCGCTCACGGGCGCGGCCACGACGCCGACGCCGTTCCAGACCGTCGAGCGGCGCGATGTCGGCCTGACGCTGCGGGTGAAGCCGCAGATCTCCGAGGGCGGCACGGTCAAGCTGCAGCTCTACCAGGAAGTCTCCAGCATCCAGGACACGTCCAACCCCGCCGGCGTGATCACCAACAAGCGCGCCGTCGAATCGATGGTGCTGGTGGACGACGGGCAGATCGTGGTGATCGGCGGCCTGATCCAGGATACGGTCAAGGACGGCGTCGAAAAGGTGCCGGTGCTGGGCGACCTGCCGCTGCTCGGCGCGCTCTTCACGTACAACACGCGCTCGCGTACCAAGACCAACCTGATGGTGTTCCTGCGCCCGACGGTGCTGCGCGACTCCAAGCAAGCCGAGTCGCTCACCGGCGGGCGCTACGACTACATCCTCGGCGAGCAAAACAAGGCGGCACCCCCGCACAACCCGCCGCTTCCCGACATGGAACCTCCCGCCCTGCCGCCGCGATGATTCCCTACGCGTTTGCCAAGACCCACGGCGTCGTCGTCACCTCCCTGAAGGCTGGTCTCGGCGAGGTGGCGGTGCGCAGCGACGCGCAAGCGGGCGCGCTGAGCGAATTGCGCCGCGCGCTCGGTGTGCCGTTGCGCGCGCGGCGCGTCGGCGCAGAGGAGTTCGACGAGCTCATCGCCGCGACCTACAACGGCGCCGCCGCCGGGGCGGCGGCGCTTGCCGACGACCTGTCGCAGGACGTCGACCTGTCGCGGCTGCTGCAGGAGATCCCGAAGATCGCGGACCTGCTCGACAGCCAGGACGACGCGCCGGTGATCCGGCTGATCAACGCGCTCCTGACCCAGGCGCTGCGCGACGGCGCCTCGGACATCCATTTCGAGGCGTTCGAGACCCGCTCGGTGGTGCGGCTGCGCATCGACGGCACGCTGCGCGACCTGATCGAGCCGGCGCGTGCGCTGCACGGCGCGATCGTGTCGCGCATCAAGATCATGGCGCAGCTCGACATCGCCGAGAAGCGCCTGCCGCAGGACGGCCGCATCGCGCTGCGCGTGGCCGGCAAGCCGGTCGACGTGCGCGTGTCGACCATCCCGACCGGGCACGGCGAGCGCGTGGTGCTGCGCCTTCTCGACAAGCAGGCCGGGCGGCTCGATCTCACGCAGCTCGGCATGGATGCCGCAACGCTCGCGCACATGGACCGGCTGATCAAGGAGCCGCACGGCATCGTGCTGGTCACCGGCCCGACCGGCTCGGGCAAGACGACCACGCTCTATGCCGCGCTGGCGCGCCTCGATACCGCCGCGCTCAATATCATGACGGTCGAGGACCCGATCGAGTACGACCTCGACGGCATCAGCCAGACGCCGATCAACGCGCGCATCGACATGAGCTTCGCGCGCGCGCTGCGCACCATCCTGCGGCAGGACCCCGACGTCGTCATGATCGGCGAGATCCGCGATCTTGAGACCGCGCAGATCGCCGTGCAGGCGAGCCTGACCGGGCACCTGGTGTTCGCGACGCTGCATACCAACGACGCGGTGAGCGCAGTCACCCGGCTGGTGGACATGGGCGTCGAGCCGTTCCTGCTCGCCTCCAGCCTGATCGGCGTCGGCGCGCAGCGCCTGGTGCGGCGCCTCTGCCTGGAATGCCGCAAACACGTGGTTCAGGAAAATAAAAATTATTATTCCGCGGTGGGCTGCGTCGCGTGCAACCGCTCGGGCCACCGCGGCCGCACCGGCATCTACGAGCTGCTGACGGTCGATGACGACCTGCGGCGCCTGATCCACGATCGCGCCTCCGAGCAGGCGCTGCGCGCGCACGTTCTCGCCCGCGGCATGAAATCGTTGCGCGACGACGGCATGCGCTGGGCCGCGGCGGGCGTGATCAGCCTGGAAGAAGCGGTGCGCGTGACCGGAGAATAGCGATGGAGGCATTCCGCTATCAAGCGCTCGACGCCACGGGACGTTCCGTTTCTGGAGTCGTGCAGGCTGATACGCCGCGCGAGGCGAGGACGCAGCTGCGCGCGCAGGGGCTGCTGCCCGCGGCGCTCGACAAGGTTCACAAGCGCGCGCGCCAGCCCTGGGCGCGCGGCATCTCGGCGGCCGAGCTCAGCCTGCTCACCCGGCAGATGGCGACGCTGCTCGCCTCCGGCCTGACGATGGAGCAGTCGCTCGCAGCGCTCATCGAGGAAGCCGAGGCGCCTTTGACGCGCGAGGTGCTCGCCGGCGTCAAGGCGGAGATCATGGCCGGCGCCTCCTTTGCCGGCGCCCTCGGCAGCTATCCCAGGAACTTTCCCGAGTTCTACCGGGCGCTCGCGCACGGCGGCGAGCAATCGGGCGCGCTGCCGACCGTGCTGCAGCATCTCGCCGATTATCTAGACGCGCGCCAGGCATTGCGGCAGAAAACCAGCCTCGCGCTGCTTTACCCGATCCTCGTCGGAGTCGTGGCGACCGCCATCGTCACCGGCCTGCTGGTGTATGTGGTGCCGCAGGTGGTGCAGGTGTTCCAGCAGTCGCGGCAGGCCCTGCCCTGGCTGACGCGCGCGCTGATCGGGCTGAGCACCTTCCTGCGCGCGGCTTGGCCTTATCTCCTCTTGGTCTTTGTTGCGGCAACTACAACAGTTCATATGGCGCTGCGCCGCCCTGGGTACCGGCACCGCTGGCACGCGCTGCTCTTGACCTTGCCCTGGCTGGGGCCGCTCGTCCGCGGCGTCGACAGCTCGCGCTTCGCGAGCACGCTCGCCATTCTTGTCGGCGGCGGTGTCCCCCTGCTCGCCGCGCTGGCCTCCGGCGCGCGGGTGATGGGCAACGTGGCGATGCGCGAGGCCGTCGAGCGTGCGATCGAACGTGTGCGAGAAGGCGTGAGCCTCGCCCGCGCGCTCGGCGAAACGCGCGCCTTTCCGCCGCTGCTGGTCCACCTCGTGGCGAGCGGCGAGGTGAGCGGCAAGCTCGAGCAGATGCTGGAGCGCGCCGCGCGGCTCGAGACCCAGGCACTCGAGCGGCGCCTGGCCGTGTTCCTCACGCTGCTCGAGCCGGTGATGATCCTGGCGATGGGCGCGGTGGTGCTGCTCATCGTGCTCGCCATCCTGCTGCCGATCATCGAGATCAACCAGCTGGTGCGCTAACGCGCTGACGGGAAGCTGAATGGGCCATTTTGTCTGTCTTGGCGAACTTAACGAGACCTCGATCGGTTCGCTGGCGCACGCAAGAATGGCACGCGCTGCCGCTGGTAGACCCCTTCTGTGCGCCAGGCTACATCCGGCGAACCATGTTAACGTGCGGTATCGAACAGAATGAACCGTATTTCTAAGGTGTCATGGCAGGCCGTGGCTCATCCTCTGCCTAAAATCCCCACCGGAATCGGCGGCTTCGACGAACTGAGCCACGGCGGACTGCCGCGGCACCGCACGACCCTGCTCAAGGGCGGCCCGGGCTCGGGCAAGACCGTGTTCGCGCTTCAATCCCTCGTCAACGCAGCGCGCAAGCGGCAAGAGCCAGGCATCTTCGTTGCGTTCGAGGAAAGCACATCCCAGATCATCGCGAATGCCGCCAGTTTCGATTGGGGTCTGCCTGCCCTGGCCAAGAACAAGCTGTTTTTCCTGGATGCGAAGCTGTCTCCCGAGGTGGTCCAGTCCGGCGAATTCGACCTGAGCGGCATGCTGGCCATCCTCAAGGCGAAGAAGGAAGAGATCGGCGCGAAATGGATCGTGTTCGACGGCATCGATGTGCTGCTGACGCTGCTGCAGAACCCGGTTGCGGAGATGCGGGAGATCTACCGCATCCGCGACTGGCTGGCGCAGAACGACGTCAACGCCGCCATCATCACGGCCAAAATGGATGGCGCTGGCTTAGGGATCGTGAACTACGGCTTCATGCAGTTCATGGTCGACTGCGTGATCCGCTTCGAGCGGCGCCTGGAGCACGGGGTCGCGCTGCACCGGCTCGAGATCACGAAATATCGCGGCTCGGATTTCGTGGCGGGCGAATATCCGGTGAGCTTCGGGCCCTCCGGGATGGAAGTGGGCGCCCCCGAGCCGGCCGAAATCAAGCAAGTCGCTTCGGGCGAGCGGGTCTCGGCCGGCTTCGAGCGCCTCGACACGATGCTGGGCGGCGGCTTGTTCCGCGGCAGCAGCACGCTGATCACGGGCGTGCCCGGCACGTCCAAGACCACCCTGGCGGGCAAGTTCGCGGAGGCCGCCTGCCGGCGGGGCGAGCGGACGCTGTTCGTGAGCTTCGACGAAGGGGCCGATCGCATCGCGCGCAATCTGACGTCGGTCGGAATCCAGCTCAATACGCACGTCAAGTCCGGCCTGTTGCGGATGTATTCGGGCCGCACCGAATCCATCGGCGCGGAAGACCACCTGCTCAAGCTCAAAGCGCTGATTCGCGAGCATCGGCCGCGCTGCATGGTGATCGACCCGCTTTCGGCAATCGCCAAGACGGGAGGGCTCGCGGCGGCGCGCGCCGTCGCCAACCGGTTCATCTACCTGGCGAAGGACGAGAAAATCACCGTGATGGTCACCGCCATCAACGAGGGCGACGAGCCGGAGACCGAAGCGACCGACCTGCAGATCTCGACCATCGCGGATACCTGGATCCATCTCTCGTACCTGATCCGCAGCGGCGAGCGCAACCGGGCGCTGACCATCATCAAGTCGCGGGGAACGTGGCACTCGAACCAGGTGCGGGAGCTGGTCCTTCGCAATACCGGCCCGATGCTGGCGGACGTCTATACCGCAGGCGGCGAGGTGCTGATGGGCACGCTGCGCTGGGAAAAGGAGAGCGAGGAGCGGGCCAAGACGATGCAGCGTCGCGCCGAGTTCGATCACAAGCGCGGCGAGCTGCAGGCTGCCGAAGCCGACACCCAGGTCCGTATCAAGGCCTTGCAGCAGGATCTCGCGCGGCAGCGGGCCGAGCTGGCGACGTACTCCAGCGAGAATCAGGCGCGCATTGTATCGTCCAGCGACCGGGAGAAAGAACTGCGCCGGATCCGAAGCGCGGACCCGGCAGGCCGTGCCTCCGGCAGCTCCGGAAATTCCGGAAAGAGGAACAAGAAGGAGGCGCGCGATGCGCCGTAAGAAGCCGAAAAGCAGCAGATCCCCGCCCGCAGTCACGACGGTTGTGATCATGCGCCTGTACATCGCGGACGCCGCGCCCAATTCGCTGAAGGCCGTCGCCAACCTCGAAGCGATCTGTAAAGACTACCTGGGAGACAGCTTCAAGCTCGAAGTCATCGATGTCCTCGAGTTTCCGCTGCGCGCCCTTGCCGACGGCATTCTGGTGACGCCCAGCCTCGCCAAGCTATCGCCTGCCCCGGTCGCGAAGATCATCGGCAACCTCAGCGATCGAAGCAATGTGCTGAGCGCGCTGGGAATCAAACCATGAGCGCGATCCTTCCTTCCCGAATACCCTTACCGGCCCC
>Ga0070697_100004320_pt1 | contig 10905 bp, 8 predicted proteins | sample KBSK1501metaG_FD_65475 | JGI IMG/M metagenome (GOLD analysis project Ga0070697, IMG submission 65475) | Corn, switchgrass and miscanthus rhizosphere microbial communities from Kellogg Biological Station, Michigan, USA - KBS K1-50-1 metaG | ecosystem: Host-associated > Plants > Roots >... | reverse complement strand
TTACCGTACTTAAATTTCCGTTTCGTGTGCGGACCCCTTTAGATTAGGCGGGTCAAGCCAGTTTTGTGGAAGGCTTTTGGCCTTCTTTCATCCAAGCAATGCGGGTTCCATTTTCTTCTCCCGCTTTCCGCCAGAAAACCTTGAAGGACGAATGTTTGCTGCCGAGGTCGGCTTTGAAAAGAATTTATCGCTTGCGCTGTTTGAAGGCGTTTCAGGAAACGCTCGCGCGTTCGGCCCGGATTTGCTGGACGATGGGCGCGGGAGCGAGATAGGGCAGAAGCATCGTAGCGACAAGCACCGTGCCGATGACGCCTTCCGCGCCATCGAAAACAACATCCCCCGCAAGTCCGACCACGGGCAGGATGAGCGCGAATACGCTTTCGAGGGGGAGCTGAAGAAGTTCGATGAATCCCACGGCCGCCGCTCCTATAGCCAGTGCAATTAGTTTGGGGCGGGCGGGGACGCGGTGATCGCGGAGGAGCCTGTAACCTAGCTGGATGTCCATACGATCACAATTATGCCAGTTTAAGGACCATAAAGACAGAAGGGGGAAAGGCCCGCTCAGTCACAGAAACCGCGTCCGCTGCGTTCCCGACGAACGGCATGCGTCCGTCTATGTCTTCGGCCAGGCTTTCACAAGAGGGATATTTGATTTAGGCCTGACGTTCAGCGAGCGAATAGCGCCGCTCTCTTTTGAGGAAGGCGTCAGAGCCGCCTTCCAGGATTCGGCAAACCTGCTGTCTGATGCCGCGGTCTTCAGGAGTGATGTTTTCTAATGACCCCGAATGATACGTGATGTGTGGAAGACCGTTCTCACGCCGATCGCAGGAAGCGACAATAATCTGTTCAGAATCGCCGTTTACGACCAGGTTAGGATTGTGTGTAATCAATATAATCTGGCGGCGCGTTTTTGCCGTCTTGAAGTAAGTTGTCAGTAATTTGTAAATCGATTCATTGTCGAGATTTTCATCAGGCTGATCCACAACCAGAGGACGAGTGTCACCCGTATCCATACCGAGGTAAAGAATCAGGAGCACAATACCCTTTGTACCGGGAGACAGTTTCTCAAGCTCCACACCATTGTATTTCAGACCGTAGCTGAGGCGGATGTGGTCAACCTCGTAGAGCCATTGCAGGACATCCAGAATCGTTACATCCGATCGCAGATAGGTGCTTGGACTAACGGGTTTGCGAAACTCAGCAAGAAAGCTTTCCAGGGCAGGCCCAATCTGCTCCGAGTTACCCGAGGTCCAGGCCGGCGCGAGAATCTGGCGGGCGGCGTCGCCCAGGCCCTGCATCGTGCTATAGGGAATGGTCTTTCTCTGATCAAATAGGGCGCTACCCCTCTCTAACCATTTCTTCAGATCCGCTTCCCATCGAATCGAAAACTCAAGATCTTGTTCCTGCTCTGATGCAGACTCGGAACTTAGCCTATTCTTTACAGGCGCATAGAGTTCCTCCAGCGTTTGCTGCTCTTGCTTCATATTGTTAAAAAATGCAACGTATGCGGCGCTCCGTTCCCCGCGCGCCGCTACCAGACGTTCTTTGGCCGGCCCTTCAATTCGTGAGATCTCTGCCTGAATTCTCTCAATCTCCCTGCCGATGGCGGCAATGCGGGTTTGGACGACCTTAATCTTTTCCTGTCGGGCTTTGTCGGCTGAATCCCGCTGGAGCAAAGCCTGTATCTGGAGCTGAAGCCATCGGATGGTCCCTTCGGCCGGGTTCTCGGCCGCGCCATCCCTCTGCGCCAGTAACCGTTTTATCTCGGCCTCTCTACGGGCTAACGGGGGTTCTGTGTCGGGCGGAAACACCGGGCAGAAAGACGTCCTCTCCGCTTCGGGGATGCCAGCCTCTTTAAGAAGACCCTCAATCTCGGAATAGAATCGCGTGATCTGCGATTTGAACGCAGACACCCGCGTTCTGATGTCGCTGATTTTCTGAAGCTTTTGCTTATCCACTGCCGCCGCCTGCTGAGCGCTGATCAACGCGCCGCGCTTCTCCTGCATGTCTTTCTGAATGCGAGCCTCTTCCGGGGAAGCAGCTTTTGGTAGTTGCTTTGTGAGCCCATCTCTTTCTTCAGTCAGAGTCTTTATGCGCGCCTTCTTCTCCGGAAGCTTTGCGGCGTTGTCTCGCAGATCACATTCCTCTCGGATGAGCCGGGTCACATCTTCGCGCAGGCGATCTCCTTCCGCCCTGATGCCTTCGGTGCGAATGGCTCTCAGCTCTTCAAAACTTGAGGCATTCAATGTGTCGGTGGGATCGATATACGAAAAGATCACGGATTCAATCTCACGAACCAATTCGCTCCCGATATTGTCCTCCGCGCAAAGGCGCTCCACGAACTTCTGGGACAAGTAACGAACCTGCTTTGCATCTGATTGATCGCTCCCGATGGTCACGTGAGAGATTGTATTGTCGGCCCATACAAGTTCGACTGAGAGATTCTTAAGATGATGCCAGCCCGTCTCAGAAAATTGCCTGCATCATCCGCATGCCAGCTGCCTGCGGCAAAAGAGATGAGCTCCGCAAGAGCAGACTTTCCAGACCCTTTCTGGCCAATGATTGAGACAAGTCCGCTGTTTAGCGGTATGGAGATATCATCGAACCAGCCTCTCCCACTTGAAAGTTTGATAGCGCGAATCACGCGAGCCTGATCGTGGTAAATAGGCGGTGTCGGACCGATGCAGATCCGATCACCTGGCTCATAGAGCACCTGCTTTAAACCTTCAAAGGTCGGATCGGCCTTGATCCAGCAGAACCGATCGGCATCGGGTAAAAACAGTTTCCCTATTTCATGCGCGTCCGAGCCATGCACACAGGGCTTTAAGCCGCCGAGCCGCGTGACTGTCTCCCGATCCTCGGGAGAGCCAATGCCGAGCCAGAACTCGCGTTCCCCAGGACGGCCGGAAAACATAATCTGACTGAATCGAGTTATCTCATCACGAAGAGCGGCCCAGGCTCCATCGCGTCGAAACCCTGAGACGCCGTCCGCACCTGCCGATACACCGATGAGTGAGTTGCCTCGAAGCCAAAGTTCGGCGCTGTACCATTCACGGAACCGAGTGAAATCGACCTTGAACTGCGTGACGCCGGCCCTGAGTGCAGCGCCGTCTTGTTCTTCTTGTTCTTTAATCTTGGGATCAAACGCGCGTCCCAACGCCATTAACTGATCCGGCAAGCAGGAGTATCTCCTTCCACCGTATTCCCAATCTAGTCGGGCTAGTGCATTGAGGATCTCTCGTTCGTGCTGCGGATCATCGGGTGAAACAAGAATATGAATGTTGACGGCTGTTGCCCTGTCCGTCGGCGGAGCGATGCGAAACTCAATATTTGGGATGAGCAGATCAATGTTGCCTATCCGTCCCCCTGCTTTGAATGACTTTAACTTCGAATAGTTCGCGATGGACATATAGTCGGTGACACCAAGGACCTTCACGTCCGGATGCGCTTCTACCGTTTTGAGGTACTCTTCCCAATCGCCGAACTGGTTATTGAGAATCGTCTCGGGAGTGTGAACATGGAGGTCCCACCGACGCCACTCTGATCCTCCTACAAACATCATATTTCAAACACCTTCAGCACCTCGTCGCCGTAGTGATTAATGACCTTCACGGCAATCTTGCCGGATTTCGGTTTGTCGAACGGCCGGCTCACCGTGCTGTACAGACTGCTCCAGGCCGCTTCGTCGATGTCCGCCCGTAGCGCCCGTATGAGTTTGTCGTAGGGTTCGTCGGCTCCGGTGAAGTAGGCGTGGCGCACGAAAAAGCTCTCGCCGTTGTAGTCGGTGTCAATAAACCAGCAGGCAATGTCGTCGGTGGATGCGTTGCGAATCTGTCCGGTGGTTGGATCGTAGACATCGACGCCCTTAATTTCGGCGACAAACTTCCCGTCCTTCTGCTTATTGATCTCCACATCCGGCTCGCCGAAGACCATGAACAGGTTGCCTGCGCCGGTCTTTTTGAGCAATTCATCCCCCATCACCAAGTCGGGGTTCATCTTGGTGGGCAGCACGGTCAGCTTACCGTAACGCTTCGCCTCTTCGGCAACGTGCGGGTCGAAGGCGAAACCGCAAACGACAAGCACATCGAAGCCCACGCCCTGTACCGCTTCCTTGGCGGCTTCCTTCACTTGCTGAGGGCCGACGGTGCCGTGCTCGGGGCCGATGGAGACCGCGACACGTCGGGTCTTGCCGTCGGCGTCCGTGTATTCGCCCGCCGCGTGCAGCCATATCCGGGCGTAGGGCTCGAGCCGGTCGAAGGTGAGCCGTTCCTCCTTGCGGGTGTTTTGCACCCCCGCTTTTTTGAGGTTGTCCAGAATCATGGTGGTGAAGTCCTGCTGCTTGCGGGCTTCCTGTTCCGTCACCGTGCTGTCCTGATTCTCGTCGGCGGTGGACAGCACGCGATGTGGCGACAGACTTTCCACAGAGAATGGCCCGCTCACCCGTACCCGCTTGTTATCTTCGTAAGGCTGGTCGTAGAGCGTCTCAGTGTCCGCGTGGCGGGCAATGGCGGCGTCGATCTGCTCGCGCGTCATGCCTTCCTTGATGTCCGGGTTGTTAGCAATGGATTTGAGCGTGACGTGCGGCACGCGCTTGTAGACAAAACCCTTGCGGATGTCGTCTTCGGTCTTGTATTCGGGCGGTATCTTGCCGGTGAGTTCCGTTTCCTTCTTGATCCCCTCTGGCGAGTCGGCCAATAGGTAGTAGGGATACTTGGCGGCCATCAAGCGGGTGCGGGCAAGCGCCAGAGCGACACGGCTGGTATCGCAGGTGATCCAGCGCCGGCCCCACTGCTCGGCGACATAAGCCGTGGTGCCGCTGCCGCAGGTTGGATCGAGCACTAGGTCACCAGGGTCAGTCGTCATTAGAAGGCAGCGCTCAATAATCTTCGACGACGTTTGGACCACGTAGACTTTGCTTTCCGAAAAGCCCGTCATTAGTACGTCACGCCAAATGTTATTAATAGGTGAAACACTGAAATCACTGAGAAGTCGGCGATACATGAGTGAATTGCCGATGGGCTCTAAGCGTCCGGCAAGAGCTAGCCGGGCGAATCCTTCAAGATGGGTTTTCCAATAGCCCTTTCCGGGGCGAAAATCGCGGCCTTGATACGGAACAGGGAAGTCACCTGGCGGCCGTTGGCTCGTCAGATTATCGGCGGCAAAGACATCGAAATCGTTTGCGAGTTCGGCGAGATGATTCCTGTCGCCGTCAGTGAGCCTCCGGCGAAATGCGCGATCCTTGGAAACGAGCCAGGTGTATTGCGTCGTTCCTTCCTCACCAAGAACTTTTTCCGTGTAGATCTGCCGATACTTCAGCACTTCCTTGCTCTTCGCGTAGAAAAGAACGGTGTCGGCGACTCCCGCAAGGTGCTCTGAAGTCGCACTGCTCGTTTTGATCGCGGTGATTTGGGAAACAAAGTTCTCCGACCCGAACACCTCATCCAGCACGCACCTCACCAGATGCACATTCTCATCGCCGATCTGCACAAAAATCGAGCCTGTCTCGGTAAGCAGGTTGCGGGTCACCGCCAGCCGGTCACGTAGGTAAGCTAGGTAAGAGTGAATGCCGAGTTTCCAGGTATCGCGGAAAGCGCGCACCTGTTCGGGCTGGCGGGTGGCGTCCTCGGCTTTGCCGTCTTTCACGTCGCGCTTGCGGGTGCTAACCTGCCAGTTGGAGCCGAACGTGATGCCGTAGGGCGGGTCCAGGTAGACGGTCTGCACTTTGCCCTTGAGTCCTTCCTTCTCGGCCAGTGAGGTCATCACCAGCAGTGAATCGCCTAGTATGAGGCGATTGCTCCAGTTCTGCTCGTGGTGGTAAAAGTCGACTTTTTGCGCGAAGTCCTGCGGGCCGCCATTGAAGTCGGCGAAGAGGTTGGGCTGGTCGCCGCCGGGCTGCTCGATACGGGGCAGTGCGTTAATGATGGCCTGCGGGTGAATCTTCTCCTGGATGTAAACGGGCACCACGGGAACCACGAGGTCTTCGCGGTCCTGTTCGTCCTTCCCCTTCCAGACCAGCTGCGGATCGAGGGATGGATCGCGTGGGTAAAGCATTGTTTGGGGGGCAAGTTCTTCGTCGGCCACGAAGTCGCGCAGCTCCTCGGTGGGGATGTTAGCGCGTTTGTCCTTGTGCCGGATGGATTCAACTTTCGTCGCCGGGTTGTTCTTCTTAGCCATGAACGACTTCGTATGTTTCTCTCGTTGTCTCAGAAGCCGCGCGGATGAGATTTTGTGCGTCCCACGGATCGGCGACCTCGATGAACGCCCAGCGGCCAAATCCGCCGTGATTATTGATCGCCGGCACCCAGAGCGTGCGTGCCATAGCAACCTTGGCGGCCTTGTCTTTCTTCTTCTCGCCGGTCACTTCGATGATGAGGTTGAGCAGGTTGCTCAGGCCGTGGCCGTCGTCGATGCAGGCGATAAAATCGGGGATGTAGTTCTTTTCTTCGCCATTCAGCGTGTAGGGGATGGTGAAGCTAAGGTTGTGATTTTTGACGTAGCGGATGACCTCTGGCATGCCTTCGAGTGTTTGGGCCATCTTCTGCTCCCACGATTCGGTATCGGCCACGATGTGGGAGATGTGGCACTTGTCGTCGCGGGTAGCGAAGACGGGTCTGGTGGTGTCGAAATCCACATAGCGGGTCGAGCCGATAGTGTCATACGGACGCAGGATGGGCTTGAGCGCCGCTGTGCCATCGGTCGAGGCGACGATGGCTTTGTAGATGCGGTCGGCGGCATCATGCGCGAACGCGATCAGCAGCAGCAATTGCGGGAAGGTGTTGTCCTTGAGGGTGACGCATTCGGCGAGCCAGCGTTTGGCGATGCCGAGCAGTTGCGGGAAGAGCCAGGGCTTGTCGTTTCCGTTGTCGTCGCGGAAGTATTTTTCCAGCGTGAGCTTGGCCAGCAGGAAGGCTACTTCATTAGGCCGGCGGCGTTTGAGATCGTCGAGGGTATGAATGCTGGATTCGCCGACTATGGGCGCGTTCTCGGTCCTGGTAGGAATGTCGGCGGTCGAAAGTGTCAACCTGGATTCGTCGGTGAAGGTCGCGGTGAGCCGTTCGCCGGTCACGTCGTAGCGGTAGCCGAGCAGTCGAGGAAAGGTGATCTCGCAGGCGATGCGGCTTTCGATCGCCCGCACGCGAGTGGGCAGTGGGCCAGGCTTGGGTTCAGTGGTCGCGCCGCTGCACGGAATGAAGGAAAACGGCACGCCGTAGACCTCGGCGTATTCGGGCTCGAAATGGCCGCTATCGTTGGCGGCATAACTCATTCGTCGCAAGGCGCGACCGACTACCTGCTCGCAGAGCAGTTGGGTGCCAAAGGCGCGCACGCCAAGGACATGGGTGACGGTGTTGGCGTCCCATCCCTCGGTAAGCATGGAGACGCTGACCACGCACTTGACGTGTTCGCCGAGCTTGCCGGCCTTGCCGACGGTATTCATCACTTCGCGGAGCAGGTCTTCATCGGTGAGGTTCTCGGCATCGCGGCCTGGGAAGCGGGCGCGGCATTCAGTCTTGAATTCGTCGATTTCGCGGGAGGCGATCTTCTTGAAGTCTTCGCTCATGGATTCGCCGGATTCGAGCTGCTGGCTATCCACCAGGACCGTGTTCGGGCGGTGTAGCCAGGCACCATTGCCGTCGTCGTTCCGGAAGATAGGTAGTTGCCCGGCTTGCGCGATCATCTGTTCGCCGATCTGCTTTTCCCAGCCGCCGATAAAGTCGAAGACCAGCTTAGAGACATTGGTGTTGTTGCAGACGACGATGAACACCGGCGGCGTGATACCACGGGCACGGGCTTCGGCGTTTTGCTCCCACAGGCGGTAATGCTTCTCGTAGTTGCCGTAGAGACTGAGCAGCGCCCCTTGCAGTTCGACGGGAAGCTTCGGTTCGCCACTCACTTCGTCGGTTTTGCGTCCTTTTTTTGGTAGGTGCTCGCGGATGCGCAGCCAGAGGTCACGGTAGGTGGGCTGGTCGCCAGTCATCGAATCATCGGCGACGGGGACGCGAGGCACCTTGACGATGCCGGCCTCGATGGCATCGATGAGCGAAAAATCCGAGACCACCCAGGGGAAGAGCGTGCCTTCAGGGTAGCCCGAACCGCGCAGAAAGAACGGCGTGGCCGAAAGATCGTAAATGGCCTTCACGCCAATCTTGGCTTTCACGGCTTCGATGCCGGAAATCCAGATGCGGGCTTGTTCGTCGCGCTTCTTGGCTTCGACGCGATCATCGCCAGTGAGGGTTTCATCCTCGCTGTCGGGCTTGCGGCGGTAGCAGTGGTGGGCTTCGTCGCTGAGGACGATGATATTTTTCTTGGTGCTCAACTCCCGACAGACGCGACGCACCATCTCGTCGGGGGTTTCGATGAATGGACTTGGCTGCCCATCGGAGAGAATCGATTTCGTGATCTTGCCTGCGGCGACCTTCTCGCGCAGTTGAAAGGCGTGGTAGTTGGTGATTATTATTTTGGCCTGCCCGAGCTGTTCCTGTTGCTGGGCCGGAACGATATTTCGCTGGCGATAGTAGTTCTCCGAGTCGCTCGGTAGCAGCACACGCAGCCGGTCGCGGATGGTGATACCGGGCGTGACGATCAGAAAGGTATCGGAGAAGCGTGCGTCCTGCGGATTGGCACGTTTGTTGAGCGTGTGCCAGGCGATGAGCATTGCCATGACTACGGTCTTGCCCGAGCCGGTGGCCATCTTGAACGCCGTGCGCGGCAGGCCGGGGTTCGATGTGTCGTTTGCCTCGCGTATCGCGTTCTCTATCCAAGCATCCCCGTACTTCTTGGCAACCTCGGTGATATAGATGGCAGTCTCGAGCGCTTCGTTCTGGCAGAAGAATAATTTTCTCTCGCGGCTGGGATCGGTCCAGTATGCAATCAAGCGTGCGGTAGTCAGCGTCACACCAACGTAGCCGCCCTTGCGCCATAGTGCCACGCGGCGACGGATGTCGTTGACGAGCTTGTTCTCTTCGATGCGGTCTTGTGTCCACTCGGTGTCGAACTGAAGCTGGCTTGAACCCTTCTTCTTCGGCCTGGCGATGGGGACGAAATACGAACTGCTTCGGCGGCCGTCGTCGATCTCGTTGGTGATGCCCTCGTCAGAAAAACGAAAATGGCGCGTCGGCTCGTCGAACGGCGAGTTGATGATTGGATTTTCGATGACGACTTGGCTCATGCTAGCACGTCCCCTTCTCTGTCCATGGCCTCGACGATGTCGTAAGCCGTTTGCATCCGAAGGATGGGGTCCATCTTCCGACACGTATCAGCCTCATTCGACATAAAAGGCTTGTTATAAGGGAAACTTTTATAGATGTCAGAACAATTAGATTCAATCGTAGGGGATTCAGATCGTCTGCGGATATCCGAGGGTGTAGGATGCGACGATCTTGTGAAATGCCGCTCTAATCGAATTCTAGCGCGTTTTTTTGGGTCAACTGCCACAACGTCCCTCGTAAATAAATAGGATCGAATTGCCTCTTCGATCAGCGAGCGAAAACGGCTTGGCGCGGGCCGTTGCGCTTCGTTGGGGATGCTAGCTTTTGCGTTTGCGCCGAATAATTTTCTTGATAGCGATCCACTGCTCCAGGCTCAATTGTCGTTTCCCACGTAGCCACAGGCTCACAAGCCCTTTTGAGACGTGCAGTTTATCGGCCAATTCCTGCTGTCGGCCTCGTGGAAGACACCAAGCCGCAAGCTCTTGCATAATTTTGTCGTACTCCTCGCTCGACACATGGAGATCATATTGCTCCAGAGTCTGAGACGAAGAATAATCGGAAGGTTTACTCTGCCGCACGCAGCGAAGTTTACTAAAAGTAGACATGCTTGCAATTTTAAAGCTTGAACATTGTTGACGTTTAGTAAACTTTTGGACCAAATAAAAAAACGAACCCGGAAGGTGCTGAAGGCACCGCCGGGCTCTAAACCAAACAACCCATTGAGGTGACAATGAGTAATCGATCGACGTGTCTTTCTTGCACCGTCCGAGCGGACGGCAAGCGCAAACCCGCCCAGATGTTAAGGAAATTCCCTCCGATTTGGTTCCTGGTATTGGCTGCTCTGTTTTTACTGGCTCCGCACACAGCGTGCGGTGCTACAGGTGGCGGCGGTCTGCCGTGGGAAACGCCGCTGCAGACGTTGTCCAACAGCGTAACGGGGAGTGTGGCCTACAGCTGCAGCCTGATCGGGATTGTCGGCGCAGGCGGAGTCCTGATCTTTGCGGGCGGGATGGTAAACGAGTTTCTACGCGCGGTCCTATTTTGTGTGCTGGTGATAGCCTTCATTATTGCCGCGAAAAACACCATGACGGCTTTTGGTTTTGCTGCTGGCGCAACCGTCGCTCAGGTTGAGTACGTGCGAGGGCCAGATGGCGTTGCGTAAAGCGACATTGCACCGTGCCGGGATCCGGCCGCACTTGTTCCTCGGCGGGGACAGGGAAATGGTGCTCTTTAGCGGCCTGATTGCCGCGATGCTGATTTTTGGGTGCCTCCAATGGCAAACCATCATTGCGGGCGTCGTGCTGTGGAGCGTCTCGCTTTTTATTTTCCGGCGGATCGCCAAAGCTGACCCGCTCGCTCGCGCCGTTTTCATGCGCCACCGGCTTTACAGGCGCTATTACCCGGCCCGCAGCCGGCCTTATCGCATCAACAAAGTCACCCGTTTTTCTCAAAGTTCAGCATTTTCAAAATGATTCCTCTAGTACTGGCTGTTTCCGCGGTGGGATTGGTTTTGGTGGGGATGTTGTATGCACGGTTGCGCGCTCTGGATAAGACGCTCCAGCTCAAACGGTACCGATCTCGTGAAGCTGGTCTTGGCGACTTGCTCAATTACGCGGCTGTGGTCGACGATGGCGTTGTTATCGGGAAAAACGGCGCACTGATTGCGGGATGGGAATACGCCGGCGATGACCACGGGAGC
>Ga0070697_100004314_pt1 | contig 10910 bp, 7 predicted proteins | sample KBSK1501metaG_FD_65475 | JGI IMG/M metagenome (GOLD analysis project Ga0070697, IMG submission 65475) | Corn, switchgrass and miscanthus rhizosphere microbial communities from Kellogg Biological Station, Michigan, USA - KBS K1-50-1 metaG | ecosystem: Host-associated > Plants > Roots >... | reverse complement strand
ATTTGATTCCGAAGATCCCCCTCGGATCTGCACGGCTCTCGTGGACCTTGTCCACCACGACCCAGATTGGCGATGGGTGGAGCGGACCTGCCTGACCTTTTCGAACCATGCCGATCCCCAAGTCCGCGGTGTGGCGGCAACGTGCCTCGGCCATATCGCCCGAATTCACGGCCGGATCGATGCGGCGCTCGTGATCTCTCGCCTCAACGTCATGCTGCACGACCCTGCGACGAGCGGCCAGGCCCAGGATGCGCTCGACGATATTGCTCGGTTCGGTCACACCGAGCTTCCACCGGCGCGGCCCAATTAAGGAAGAGCCTCTCGCCGGCGAAGCCTCAGCACGAAGATAACGATGAGCAATGGCGCGCCGAGAAGGACCATTCCCGATTGTGCCGCGTTCTCGATGCTGAAGTGGCCAGGGAGGATGGTCCCGGTCGACTGAGAGTGTTGGGCCGCCGAGAAGACGATGAGGGACACCACAAGCAACTCATAGCCGAAGAAGAGCAGCACTCGAGAATATCTCGGATACCACTTTCCGTGGGTATTGGTGATTTCTCTCCCGGACATGGCCACATCCCAAAGAAGGGCACACAAGACAAGGGCGGCCTGGAGCAGGCTCAACTGATACCTGGCTTCCGGAAAACTGCCGAACGCAAAGAATAGCCCGTTCAGGAATCCGATCCCGACGTTGAGGGTAATCAGGAGGGGAATCAATCCAGTCGGCACGGTCCGCCTGCGAATCTGCAACCAGCCGAGGACGGCCAGGCTGGCGGCGGCGACTGTTGCCTGGACCGCGAATCGGCTGAGGCTCGGGAGCGACCCCCTGGGCACCTGATGGAATACTCCCCACTGGTTCAAGAGATAATCGCTCACCCGCAGGACGTTGAACGCCGCGAAGAAGGCCAGAAAAAACAATCCAACGCCCAGCAGGCTGAGGCGTCGGCGCCAGGCAAGAAGCAGTAGCCCGACGGTGCTGATGGCGGCAACCACGGCCCAGTAGAGACCACCCTGCGCCACCTGCTCGTCAAAACTCGGCTCTTTCGGTGCGGGTGCTGGGACGGCCTTCGATGCCCAGCTCGCTGCGATCTTTCCGAACAGGGGTAGCACAGTGGAAGAGACACTGGCCGTGCTCTCGCCGTAAAGCATCCAAACTCTCCCTGTTTCCGCCTTCGCCCAGGCCCTGCCTTTGATCGCCTCCTTGCTTGAGCCTCGGACCGTGAAATCGCTGACCTGCCATGGCGGCTGCCGTGGCCCTGGTTCGATTTGGGCGGGGTCATTCGGATAGCGAACTTTGAGCCAGGCGGGGAGGAGGGTCTGAGCATCGTTCTGGCCGCCGGCACCCGTTACGAGGATGAACCTCGCCGAGCCGCCCGGGGGCCCCTCGATATCGAGAAGGAGCGCTTCGGGGGAGACAAGGATCTGTGGCTTCCAGGAGCTCGGATAGTCCAGGGCAAACGGCGGGTCGGTCGGATGAACGTAGTGAGCCATCGGAATCGTTGGCGTTTGAAACTGCAACAGGAGGGCGGGCGGTAGTCCGAAAGCTACCCCGATGATGACCTCGAACAAAATAGTTCCGACAACAAGTGCGACAAGAGGAACCTCCATCCGCCCAGCCGCGCGAAAGTCGACCAGCCTCGACAGACCGAATAGGATCCCCGCCATGAGGACCCCGGCGATGAGGCCGGTGAACAACCGCCACTTCATCACGTAGGCGGCATCGGCGAGAAGCGCCGTCGCAAGAACGGCGGCGACGGCGATTTGAAGACGGGTTGACTTCAGCCACTGCAGTCTCTCGGCGATGGCCCGCCCAGCCACATCACCGAGTTCGGCAAAATCGCTGCCTGCCAAAAACAAGACGGGACCGACGAGATCTGACAAGATGAATAGTTGAAGGACAACGCGGTTGGTGAATGCCGCTGGAACTCCGACGCGTGCGAAGCCCCACCACGCAATCAGGTAGATCGAGAGGATTGCTGCGGCCAGCACCAGGGTCAGCGAGATCGACAGGTGGCGTGCGAGCGGGCGCCCAACCTTTCTACCCCAAAACTCGGTCCTCGATAACCAGGACCAAAGGCCGATTCCCAGGATGGCCGCAAACAAGCCATACACCGCGATCACGACGACCGCGCTAATGCTGTCGACCGCCATCAAGGTGCGCAGCCCGCCGAGCAGATCGAGCATCAGGACGGTGAAGGCGATCAGGGCGAGGATCCGCGTCGGCGCATTTGCATGGAAGGCTCCCGCCAGGAGGTAGCCGACCCCCACGGCCAGGCAGGCAACCGCCGCGGTAAAAGTGAGCGGCGATATTGAAGTCCCGCCCGGGGTGGGGATGGCACCGGCGTTCCAATCCCTGCCGAGCAGCGCAGCCGCTGACAGGGCGAGGATGACCAAGGCGACAAGGGACAGGGCGCGAAGCCGCGGCTCCATGGTGCCGAAGGAGATGACGCGATGGCGCAATGTGGCCCGAAGGCCGGGCTCATCCACCATGGCTGATCAGGAAATGCCGAAGAGGGAGCCGACGATCTGCAGTGGCTGCTGCTCCTTGTTGATGTAGTCGGTCGGGCCGAAGACCACCATGACCACGGTCGCGCCATCGGCGGCGAATCCCGAGGTCACCAGCGCTCGGCCGCCCTGGTACCCGTAGACCGCCCCGCTTCGCGCCGACAACCCGGGGCGCTGGCCGCCATCGTACGCAACTTCGTAGGTGAGTCCGATCGGCAACCGATCTTTGAACTGGTCGACGGCCCGCTGCAGATCGGCGTTGGTGAGGAGCGCCGGGTTGGGTTGTGGACCGGGATGCATGTAGCGGAAGACGTAGACCCCAGCGGAATGGTCGGCCTTGACGTAGCCATCGCTCAGACCGCGGTCACGGACACCCCGGATCCACGATGCCGGCCGGCAGAACCCGGCGCCTAGCTCGCTGGTCTTCGCGGCCGTCATCCCTCCTACGGCCAGCGTGGTGTCCTTGCTGAGAGCCAGGTGCCCATTGACATAGATCTCGGCGCGGTAGCTGCCGTCGGCAAGGCACTCGCCCTGCTGAGCGAGGTAGTTTCCGGTGGCGTAATAATTGCCGGCAGCCGCGTCGGGGTCCGGGGTCGGCTCGACCCGTCCGGAGACGCCCGGCAATACCACCCAGCCTCGCGCCTGCGGATCCTGGTAGTACCACTGCACGGCGATCGCGTCGCGTTGGGGGTCGTATCCGGGAAGGTCGGCTTTCCACAGAACGAGCGATGGCAGGACTAGCAGGTCGGGGTTGGTCACAGCGATGGTACGGCCGGCGGTCGTCCAGTGCTCGAGCGCGCGCTGCACAATGATTTCCTTGATGGACGCGATGCGCGCGCCAAGTTCGGGTTGGTGCTTCGACAGGACCTCGAGGTCGGTGAAGGCGCCGGCGACGTTGCTTTCTTCGAAGCCGTAATCATTGCGAAGGGTGTGGCCGGCGTCAAGGTACGCCGTACGAACCGCCGCGTCCGTGTAGACGCTTGTGGCTCGCGTGAACTGCCCGCTGGCGAGGAGCGGGAGCCCTTCGTTGTAATAGTCGATCGGATCCAAAGGGTCGAGGGCTTCGGCCCTGATCGCCGAATCGATGCTCTTGGGGTAAAGGTCCGGGCGATTTTCTAGCAGTCCGAGAAGGAACTGCTCGTACCCAAGGTTGGTGAGAACGTCCTTTGTCTGCAGGCCGAGGTCGTAGGCCTTCTGGTCGTCGGCCACAGCCCGGTGAATGCCCTCGATCGAGCTGATATCGGTGCGGCCGGCGCGCTCGGGCGATCCCATTGCGAAAGCAACAGACCCCCGGTCGGCATAGGCCTGCGCGAAGCGCGGCCGGAGCTCGATCGCGCGCGTGAGATGCTGATATGCGGCCTGGTAGTCCGCGTCGGTCTGCGCGGTGTGGTAGATCCATCGGGCCTCGGCGAACTCGTGGGCCGCCTGGTCGGGAGCGCGCTGTGGCGGCGAGAGCTGAAGGGCGATGCTCCACCCGATGCCCGCCACCAGCAGCACGGCGGCGACGCCGGCCAGAATCCGGTTGATTCGCAACCTCACCGCCAGTCCCAGACCAAATAGGTAGGCCGCGATGGCGAAAAGCGTGAGCACCGCGGTCAGCTGCCCGACGCGGGAATGCCAGGCGAGCGCCTCTTCGAGTGCCGCGTCTTGAATCGCCCAGGCCTCGTCAGTGGGACGGGACGCCTGCTGGAACAAGCGGTCCGGGAAGTTCGGATCCTGGTCAGGTGCAACGGCGCTGGCAGCGATCGCGGCCGCGGCCTTGAGCGCGTCGGCATTGGCGTCGCTCGTTGCGGCCAGCTGACCCTGACGGGCCTCGTCGAGGAGGGTCGATCGCGCACCCAATCCCGGGATGCCAATCAGCCACCACTGGCGGTCGGTCGCCTGGGCGGTTCGTTGCTGCTCCGCCTGCGCGAACGCCTCGAACAGCACCGACGCTCCCTGCTGGGCTGCCTGGGCCGTGCCCACAGAATCGGCGGCCAGCCGGTGCGCCGCGCTGGTCGCCGCATCCGCGCGATGGCCATCGTAGGCGTGCGCCAACTCGACGAGCGCGGCCGCCACCGTCGTCACCACGATCGCAATCGCGAGAAACAACGTTCCCGCGCGCTGGCCATCGCCACCGCTCAACTCCACCTCACCCTCGGGCGGAGGAACGACGTGGGAGGGGTGGGGCTTGAGCATGGTGGCCGCTAACCCTTCAGCGGCCAGATGACGACCGCCGCGATCGCGAAGGCGCAACCAGCCGAGAAGAAGATCAATCGGTATCGCCGACCGAGCAACTGGCCGAGGGTGAGGAAAAAGAGCGACCCAACAAAGACGGCGACCACGAAAACCAGCCAGACGGCTTTCGTGTGCCCCAGCTCGGCCTTTCGGAAATCCTCGGAAGCCTCGAGCCGGAAGCGGTTGCGTTGCACATCGTTGCGCAGCAGTCGGGCGCGCTCGCCGGCCGCGTCGTAGGTCACGTTGCCGTTCGCGTCGCCCAGGTCGGGTGCGTAGGCCCGAAAAAGGTTCTGCAGGGTCCTCGCAAGCGCGAGCTCTCCCTGTGCCTGGGCGTAGAGCGAGCCGGCCAGCACGGCGTCGCCGGCCGCCGCGGCGTCGGCCTCGAGCAGCCGCCAGGCTTTGATGTGCGCGCGATACTGGGCCAGCGTTCGCAGGTCCTCGTCCACCTGAGCCTGCAGGACCCCCTCGCGTTCGATCTGCTGCGTCTGCTCCTGGATCCCCTGGCCGTCCCGCGCCGCCGCTTCGTCGCCGACTACCGTCGCTTGCCAGGCCGCGACCGCGCCGGCCATCGAGACCAGGGCGATCGCGATCGCGATAATGCTCCGGAAAAGCCCCTCGTTGCCGCGGCCTTCCGACAGCCAGGCGCGCAGGCGGCCGCGCCTGGCCGGACTGACCGTGACATTCGACCGCACCGGCGTCGAGACACCCATGCGTTCCCTCTCCCCATTTCGGGCGACCGCCTGCTCGATGCGGTCGCTCCCTCGGGGCAAGCTTGTGCCCAACTCTGGCGCAAGTCAAGGGCTTCAGGCGGAGCGGTAAGCTTGCCCCCATGCCGTCGGTGAAGCAGGATGTCGTCCAGGAGATCAAGGATCGCCCTGACCTGGTGGACCTGATCTCGGAACACTTGCGGCTGCAAAAAGCCGGGCGGGATCTGATGCGTCTGTGCTTCCACCAGGAGAAGACCCCATCCTTATATATGTCGCCGTCCCATAGAGAAAAGGCAGCGTCTCCCGGGCGGCGGCTCGGGAGACGCTGCGATCAGGATCAGCGGCTGCGCGGTGGGCTTAGCCTCCGAAGGTCCACGTTGCGTTGCCGGGGTCAGTGCTGTAAGCGCAGTATCCCGGACGGGCTTCACCATAGGGCGAGGTGACGGTTGGGTAGTCATTCGACTGCGACGGAAGCACGTCATAGCCGTCTCGCAGTCCGTCTTCGGGGTCGGCGAACCAGTAGTACTCGATTGAGACCTGATACGCGCCGGCCGGCAGGTTGGTAAAGAATGTCCGGCCGCCAGTCGTCGAGCGGGTCCATTGATTTTGGTGCAATTCCCAGTACGGGATGTCGTAGCCGATAAAACCAGCGGAGTCACTGACCGAAAAGCTTACCCACGGCTGCTCGGGGTAGGCCGTCTTGACGAAACTGATGCCGTCGTATCGCAGCAAAGTCGCCCGATAGGCGACCCACTGAACGTTCGTCGGTCCACCCGCATATCCCGGCCGGTACACGGGCACTGCACTGATGTCAGGGGCTTGCACCGACATGGTGTTGGCAGGATTGGTATTTCCAACCGCATTGCATTTCACCACAGCACCCGCGTGCGGCCCACAGGTGCCCCACTGGCAGGACTCCGCCGCCTCCGCCGAAGTCGATCCGATCCCTAGGGTGGCTGCGGCGATGAGCCCAAATGCCGCCATGCCGATTTTGCCGATACGCCTTAGCGATTGAAGTCCCATGTTCGATTTCTCCTTAGTTTGTCCGTAGTGTTCGAGTTTCTAGGGGCACGTACTCTGTGCGAGCGGGCTAAGCATGGACGTCGCCCATCGCGGCGGCAGCGCCGTGAATCATTGTTTGGCCGTGTCGTTTGACACAGCCGGCAGGGAAATCTCGCCGAAATGCTCACTGGCGCCCGGGGTCGTCATGCGTCGCATCCGCCCACTTGATCGCCGCGTCGACGCGATCGTCGGTGGTCCAAATCCGCTCGCACTCCCAGACCGTCTCGATGAGTTCGGCGAGTTGGGCGTCGAGACCGGTCGTGTCGGCGAAATTCGTGGCCATCTGGGTGGTCTGCTGGGCCTCACCTCCTGCTGGCTTGCGCTGTTTCATGTCGATTCCTCCTTTGGTTTGCTGAAGTTCCGGTGCCACGCACGATGAGGGAAGGCGCTGACCGAGTTCTGACGATTCGCTGACCGTCGGCGGAAGGGCCGAGGTTCAGGTTCTTGGGGTCGATGAAATGAGAGGCGGCGCCTGCTTGGGCATGAACCCGAGCAGGGCCGCCTCTTGTCGCCTAGTACTGGCAGTAGGAAGTGTGGATCAGTGTGTAGGTCGAGGTGTACGTGTAATCCGTTGGGACGATGACGTCCTGGCCTGGCTGAGTGACCTGGGCGTCGGGGAACCAGTAGTACTCGATGGAGACCCGGTAGAAACCGCTCGCAAGGTCGTGAAACGTTGTCGCGCCGCCTGAGGGCGTCCACTGATTTCCGGTCCACTGAAAGAACGAGGCCATGCTCATGTCGGCGCCGGTGGTGAAGCTATCTGGGGCCTGCCATGAGATCCAGGGGCCCTGGATCGAGCTGGGCGCGAATGTTCTCGTCTTCGTGTCCCAACTCAGCAACGTGGCGCGGTACGCGACCCACTGCACGTGTTCGGGGCCCACATGGAAGACGGTTGGGTCATAGGGCACGGGGGCTGCCAAGATCGCCGGGGCATGGACCAGCATGCCGTTGCCAACGAGCACGTTGCAGTCGATGTCGGGTACATCGTGACCGCCGACGGTTGGGAGACCGGTGGCCGCATGAGCCGTCGTCGCCCCGACGAGCAGGCCAACCGCTACCAGACCGATCGTCGCCGTCCGTAACGCCATGTGGCCGAGTCGTGCTGTCAGTGTCATCTTTCTCTCCCTGCGGTTTTGTCCGTTGACGAGCACGATGACGGCAGGCTCTGACCGGTCGCTGACCAACCGCTGACCGCCAGGATTTAGGCGGGCGCCTAAAAAACGCCTTGTCCAAGCCTCAGAAGGGGCGCATCATTGAGGCCCATGGAGTTCCGGATCCTGGGACCTCTCGAGGTGTGGGAGGCCGGCCAGGCCGTGACGCTCGGCGGTGCGAAGCCGCGGGCGCTGCTCGCAATCCTCTTGATGAACGCCAATCGGGTGGTCGCAACCGAGCGCCTGATCGAGCTCCTCTGGGGGGAAACGCCGTCGGAGACGGTCAATAACACCCTGCAGGTTTGCGTTTCCAAGCTGCGACGAAACCTGGAGCCTGGACATGTGCACGGGTCACCACACCAGGTGGTCATCGGCCAGCCGCCCGGCTACTTGATCCGGATCGACAAGGACCAGCTCGATCTCACGAAGTTCGAGCGGCTGGTGGGCGAAGCGAGGCAGTCGATCGCCGCCGGCGACCCGGAAGCCGCTGCCGACCGGCTTCGCGCCGCGTTGGCGCTGTGGAGAGGTCCCGCTTTTGCCAACCTGGCGAGTGAATCGTTCGCCATTGCCGAAGCAAACCGGTTGGGCGAGATGCGCCTTCGAGCACTCGAAGACCGCATCGATGCCGAGCTCGGCCTGGGCCGGCATGCTGATCTCGTTGGCGAGCTTGAAGCCCTGGTAGCGGAACATCCCCTGCGCGAGCGCCTTTGCCGGCAGCTCATGGTCGCCCTGTACCGGTCGGGGCGGCAGGCTGAGGCGTCCGAGGTCTTCTACAAGACTCGGGAGCTGCTGGTCGACCAAGCCGGCCTCGAACCCGGGCCGGAGCTCCAGCGCTTGCTCAAAGCGATCCTCAACCAGGATCCGGCGCTCGATCTTCAGGACCGGGTGGAGACGAGCCGACCGCCGAGAGTCACCAATCTTCCATTACCGCTGACCAGCTTTGTGGGACGGGCCGATGCTATGCGTGAGGTCAATTCGCGGCTGGGCGAGAGTCGACTGCTGACCCTGACCGGGGCGGGCGGCATCGGGAAGACTCGGCTCGCTATCGAGGTGGCGCGCGGGCTCCTCGACGCGTACGCCGACGGCGTCGTCCTCGTCGAGCTGGCACCACTCACAGATCCTGATCTCGTGCCGCAGACAACGGCTTTCGCGCTGGGACTCAGCGAGCGGAGTGGGCGCTCCCTGGTCGAAACCCTTACCGACTACCTCCGGCCGCGTAACCTCCTCCTGGTCCTTGACAACTGCGAGCATCTGATCGAGGCGAGCGCCCGGCTGGCAAAGGTGCTGCTCGAGTCCTGCCCGGAGCTCAGAATCCTGGCGACGAGCCGCGAGGCCCTGGGCGTCGACGGGGAGACCGCCTGGCGGGTGCCCTCCCTCTCATTACCGGAGCCTGGGCAGCCGTCCGCCGCAGAGGACCTGACCCGATACGAAGCGGTCGCATTATTTGCGGAGCGGGCCCAGTCAGCCCGGTCTTCCTTCACCGTGAGCGACAAGAATGCCGCCGCGGTGATCGACATCTGCCAGCGCCTGGATGGGATCCCGCTTGCGCTTGAACTCGCCGCGGCCCGGCTGACGGTCCTCACGCCCGCCCAGATCACCGCGAGGCTAAATGATCGCTTCCGCCTGCTTGGCGATGGCAGCCGGACCGCGTCACCTCGCCAACGGACACTGCGGGCGACCATCGATTGGAGTTACGAATTATTGCCGGAATCCGAGCGCGCCCTACTGCGCCGACTCTCCGTTTTCGCCGGTGGCATCAGCCTCGAGGCCGCCGAAGCCATCTGTGGCGGCGCGCTCGTCGGCGAGAGCGAGGTCCTCGACCGGCTGAGCCGCCTCGTCCGCAAGTCATTTGTCCTGGTTCAAGAAGCTGACGGTGTCGCGCGGTACCGATTGCTCGAGACGATCCGGCAATACGCCTCGGAGAAAATGCTCGAAGCCGGAGAAGCCGAGGGTGTGGGGAACGCGCATGAAGCCTGGTTTCTCGGCATGGCTGAGAGCGCTGAGCCAGAGCTTCGGGGGAAAGACCAGCTGATCTGGCTCAAGCGGTTGGAGCGTGAGCATGACAATCTGCGCGCGGCGCTTGAGCATTCGTTTCAGCGCGAAGATGTCGAAGGCAGCCTACGGCTGGCGGCATCGATGGCGTGGTTTTGGAGAGTCACTGGCCGTCTGACAGAGGGTCGCGAGTGGTTGGGGCGGGCGCTGGGCGCGTCTCGGCACACATCTCCTGCGCTGCGCGCCCGCGCGCTTGCCTGGGCCGCAATGCTGGCTGGAGAGCAAGGCGACTACGCTGAAGCCGTTCCGCTGGGCAATGAAAGCCTGGCTGTCAATCGCACGATCGGCGATCCGTGGGGGGCGGGCCTCGCTCTTTGGGTCCTTGCGGTCGTCGCCGCCAATCGGGACGATTACGCGGAGGCCGGCCGGCTGCTCGAGGAGAGTCGATCACGATTCCAAGAGGCCGGGGACAATTGGGGTACCAGTAGGGCGATCCACTGGCTCGGAAATGTCGCGTGGGCTCAAGGGGACTACCCCCGAGCCGCCAGTCGACTCGAGGAGGCGCTCGCGCTGGCGCGGCAACTTGGTGACACGCGCGGCATTGGTGCCAGCTTGCAAGGGTTGGGGCAGATCGAACTTTCCCAGGGAAACTATGAACCTGCAGCCCTCCTGTTACAGGAGGCCCTGACGCTGCTAGAGGAAGTTGGGTCGAGGGAGCAGGCGGCCGTCGCCGTTTACCGTTTGGCCATCGTGGAGCGGTGCCGGAAGAACTATGCGTCGGCGGTGGCTCTTCTGGAGAGGAGCTTGCCCCTGCTGCGGGAGCTCGACGACAAGTCGGGCCAAGCCTACGTGCTGGGTGAACTTGGAGTTATTGCCGGACTGACAGGCAACCCGGAGCGGGCCACGTCCCTCCTTCGGGATAGCCTTCGGCGAGCTCACGACTTACATGCACAAGTGTTGTCCGCCAGGTGCCTGGAAGGGCTGGCGGCTGTGAGCCTCCAGCAGGATGAGCTGGCGCGTGCGGCCAGTTTGTTCGGGGCGGCAGATGCGCTGCGAAAGGAAATCGGGGCGCCGGTCGAGCCCTTCGAACGTGAGGGCCGGGAAGAGCAAGTTCGTGCCGTGCAGGCTGGCCTGACGGAGGCCGCGTTTACAGACGCCTGGCAGCTGGGCCAGAGGATGACAGCCCAAGAGGTCGTGGAGTTCGCGCTCGAAGAGGAGAAGGCAACGGCAGGGGTTCAAGTCCGCTGAGCTGGGTGCCTCGTTACCGAGAATTCAATTG
>Ga0070697_100004313_pt1 | contig 10911 bp, 10 predicted proteins | sample KBSK1501metaG_FD_65475 | JGI IMG/M metagenome (GOLD analysis project Ga0070697, IMG submission 65475) | Corn, switchgrass and miscanthus rhizosphere microbial communities from Kellogg Biological Station, Michigan, USA - KBS K1-50-1 metaG | ecosystem: Host-associated > Plants > Roots >... | reverse complement strand
CCGTGACGCCGTAGTCCAGCTCGAAGTCCGCGCTCATCGTAACGCTTTGCCCGCGCTCGACGAGAAATCCATCGCTCAAGCGGTGGCCCGTGTTGTCCACGTACTGCCAGGCCAGGGTGACCGCTCCGACGCCCTGGGGAAGAGTGAAGGCCTGAGCGGCGACGGGTGAGGGCGCCAGGGCGAGCGCCGCGACCATCGCGGCCGCGAAAAGGAAACGCAGTCTCCGATTGACGGACGGGGAGTAGCGCGCTACGCGCGGGTCTGTGCCTTTCGGGCGTTCTGGTCGTGCCGTTCGACCGCCTTGTCGATCGCTTCGAGGAGAGATCCCGCTTTCGAGGCAGCCATCAAGGCGCAAGAGATGCTTCTGCCCGCTTCCTTCGGCGCGGGGCCGCTCGCTTGGTCGCAAACAGACAGCAGGACCGGCGCGTCCAGACGTTCCCCGAGAAGCTTCTCGACGGCAGGTGCGTCGGTACTGGCCGCGAGAACGACGTCGAAGCGGCCGCCCTGGAGAATGGCGGAGAGCTGTTCGGGAGTCTCGACTGTCGTGGAACGATGTCCCTCCTGTTTCAGCACCGACTCCAAGGGCAATCTCTTCAAGGCAGCCGGCAGGCCGGCAGCCGGGTTCGCGTAGATCAGGATCGAGGCCGCTCGGGCGTTCTTCGGCCGCTGATAGCGCGTTCCTCTGCCGACGACGAGGAACTTGTCCCCGCAGGCCAGGAGATCCGCCCCCTTCCAGAGCCCGACGGCAGCTATGAGGGTCGCCAAGCCGATTCGACGTTTCATCGCAACCTCCTACCTTTACGTGCCGGTCGAGCTCATGCTTCGACCGGAAGAGCTGGTCTAAGCCTACCAGAGCGCCCCGGCTCAAAAAGACTTTCATGGGATGCCAATGCGCCGGACGAGGGAGGCGAACCGGGCGTCGTCCCGGATTCGGTCCCACGCCTGCTCCACTTTCAGAAAGACGAGCCCCGCGGATCGCTCGGCGAAGGCCGTCTCCAGACTCGCGAACGCCTTCTCGCGCTCCCCGACCAGCGCTTGCAGGCGGGCGATCTCGAGAGGGGAGACGTACCGCTCCTTGACGAGCGTCTCGAGCTCGCCGAGTCGAAACCGGGCCACCGCTGTCTCCGCGTTCTCGTAGTCCTTCTCCGTGCGGGCCGTCGCGAGCGCCTTCGCACCGTCCTCCTCCCCGGAAATCTCGTACCCCTTCCGGCGTGCCTCGATCGCCCCCTTGACGTCGCCCTTGCGGCGGAGCGCCTCGGCCAGGCCGAACAGCGAGCGCGGATCGGAGGGTTCGACCTCCAGGACGGCTCGGTAGGAGCGGATCGCCTCCTCGAGCCGTCCGGCCTGTGCGAGGAAGTTGCCCAACATGATTTTGGAGACGAGGTTCCCGGGATCGACTCGCAGCGCCTTTTCCATCAGCGCCACCGCCTCCTCGCTCTGGCCACGGGCCCAGAGGGACATGCCGATCGGGCGGAACTGCTCTCCGAGGAACAGCCGCGGGTCCTTGGTCAGCTCCCGGTACTCCTGCATCGAGCGCGTCCAGTCCCAGTCGAAAAAGAAATGGCGGTGCGCAAGCACGCAGCGCGCCAGGACGTTGCCCGGGTCGAGATCGAGGGCCTTTCGGACCTCCTCTTCCGCTCGCGGCCACGCCTCGACAGGCCGCGCATATTCGCTCACGGCACTCCGGCTGTACGTGGTGGCGACCCCGACATGGGCGTCCGCGAATCTGGGGTCCTTCTCGACGGCTTGCAGATACAGCTGTCTCGCCTCGAGGTCGCCCTCCTCGGTGTCCCGGAGGAGGAAGAAGCGAGCCTTCAGCGAAAGCTCGTAGGCCTCGGGGTTCTCCGTGCCGTGCCGGCCGAGCGCGCGCTTCTGCTCCCCCGAGAGCCGCAGGCGAAGCGCATCGGAGATGTTCATCGCGATGGTGTCCTGCACGGGGAGCAGGTCCGCGAATGGTCTGTCGTATTTTTCGCCCCAGAGTCGGGCGCCGGTCGAGACCTCGATGAGCTCCGCCGAGATCGCGAGTTGCTTACCCCGGCGGGCGACGGTGCCCGTCAAGACCGCGCCGACTCCCAGCTTTCGCCCGGCCTCCTGCGGGTCGGCGGTCCCCTTGAAGCGGAAGACCGTCGCTCGCGCCATCACCTTTAAAGACGACACGCGGGACATCTGGCCGATCAGGTTTTCGGTGAGTCCGTCGCCCAGGTATTCGGAGTCCGGATCCTTGCTCGCGTTTTCGAATGGCAGGACGGCCAGCGACTCAACCGGGCCCCCGACGGTGTGAAAGAGACTCTCGCGCCAGCCTGTTCGCATGAGAAGAGCGAGCGCGGCGGCGATGACCACGCTGAGGGCCACCATCCACCGCACGAGCGGACGGGCCAGAGGAAGCAGCGGCGGACGGGCGGCCGTGGAAGTCGAAATCGTTGTGATCGGCGCAACCGCTGCCGATGCCCCCGACATCTCCTGGAGCGCGAACGCCAGGTCCCGCGCCGTCTGAAACCGTTCGTTCGGATTCTTCTCCAGGCAACGCGCGACGATCCGATCGAGACCGACGGGCAGCTCGACGCCGGAGCGCGACATCTCAGGCGGCGGATCCCGCAGAATGGCGGCCATCGTTTGTCCCGCCGACCGGCCGCCGAAGGCGCGATTTCCCGACAACATTTCGTAGAGAACACAACCAAAGGAAAAGATGTCGCTCCGGGCGTCGGCAGGCTCTCCGCTGACCTGCTCGGGGGACATGTACTCGACCGTCCCCATGATCGTTCCCGCATCCGTCGCCAGGTCCGCGGTTGGCAGCGACGTCGCGTGACCGGCCGACGCGGCATCGTCATCGACACGCGCCAGACCGAAGTCCAGGATCTTGACGAGGCCGCCCGAGGTGAGAAACACATTCTCCGGCTTCAGGTCTCGATGGACGATCCCCTTCGCATGCGCCGCGGCGAGGCCGTGGGCCATCGCGATCCCGATCTCCACCGCCTTTCGCCAGGCGAGGCGCTCGCGGTTGAGCCGCTGGCGCAGAGGCTCCCCGTCCAGCAGCTCGGTGACCGCGAAATGGATGCCCCGCTCTTGCCCGAAATCGTGAATCGCGAGAATGTTCGGATGCGACAACGCGGCGACGGCCTTCGCCTCGCGCTCGAACCGCGCCAGATACTTGGGATCGTCGGCCAGGCGCTCCGGCAGGATCTTGATCGCCACTTCGCGCCCCAGCCGCGTGTCGCGGCCCCGGTAGACCTCTCCCATCCCTCCAGCCCCGAGAAGGGCCTGGATTTCATACGGACCGAGTCGGTCTCCGGGCTGAAGCCCCATGAACGGATTTCGGAATGATCTCACGACGTTGAAGAGAGGTTCTACGCGGCCGCCTCCGATGAGCCGAGCTGCCGCGCTCACCCCTGTCCTCACAGGGTCATTTGGGATGACCGGGAAATCGCGCTCACACCAAGGGAGAACCTGCGCCGCGGCCGCGGCCAGAATGCCGGCGTGTGGATCGATGAGGTGCAGGTTTACAGGCGTCATGGCAGCAGCGGTGGAAGAGGGTCAGCCCTGACTCTTGGACTTCCGCAGTCGTCTCCGACGAGTTTCATAGCCAAGACTGACCCTCCCGCTTTCCGAGTTAGCGAGAAACCTTTACGACTGTTCCCTGAAGAACTGTGCCCGGAGTGGTCTGAATCATGAAGAAGTCCTCGCTTTTTGGCGCGAGGAACAGGTCAAAAGTTAGACCCGAGGGGATAAACGTGAGCGTGCCCGTACAGTCCGGCGTGACCGCGTAAGTCCCGGTCCCACCGGCCGGCGGGTGCACGATCACTCCGTTCAGGCTGGCCGTTGCCGCCGGGACAGTCAGGGTGCCGTTTCCCTCGAAATCGATGGATTCGACGATGGCTTTCGGTTGTGCGACGCCCCCGACGATGTTGTAGCCCGTCGCAGCGAACAAATACAAGCCGCGCAGGGCGGCCACCGAGCACTTCTTGTCGTCGTCGTTCGCCTGCGCAATGCCCGTAACGCCTATGAACGCCATCGCCACGGCCAGGATGACTTGCTTGGTTATCAGTTTTTTCATCTGTCACTCCAATCCTTGCGAATGAACAAAATTTCCACGCTCCCGAAACGACTCACGTTCTCTTCCAAGTGCGATTTCCCTAGGGGGGGCGCGAATGATGGAGCCTTCGACGTAACCGGCTCTCTCGACGGAACCCAGGGACTGCGGGACCTGCCCGGGCGCGAGAGGAGACGGGACCAGAGCGCCAGCGAGCGCGGCTGGCCGGGCAAGGGCGAGGGCGACCATCGTGACCTCCTGCCGCCGGAAGGCGGGCGCCCTGGGCGTCCCGCCGGCGAACGCCTGTAAGATTGAAGATCACGAAGAGGGAAGTCCTAATGGCTCCCTAACGGTTCTTCACGGTTTCCCTCATAGGTCGTTTGAGTGCGTCTGATCTTCGGCGACTGTGTCTTCGATTCGGGGACTCACGAAGTCTTCCGAGGCGGCCGCCCATCGGCGCTTTCCCCGAAGGCTTTTGCGCTCTTGGACCTCCTCATCGCCCATCGGCCCAACGCTCTGTCCAAGGAAGAGATCCACGAGCGGCTCTGGCCCGGCACCTTCGTGTCGGATGCGAGCCTGGCCAATCTCGTAGCGGAGCTGCGCGACGCGCTCCACGACAACGCTCGCAAGCCGCGCTTCATCCGGACGGTGCAGCGCTATGGATACGCGTTCTGCGCCGCCGCCTCCGGCGAGCCGCGCGGCCGCGCCCAGCCCTGTCCTTACCGAATCATCTGGAAGGACCGGGAAATCGCGCTCACACCTGGGGAAAACCTGCTCGGCCGTGACGAGAAGGCCGTCGTGTGGATCGACGAGGTACAGGTCTCCCGGCGCCACGCGCGGATCTGGATCGGGGAATCCAGCGCCGTCCTCGAAGATCTTGGCAGCCGAAACGGAACCCGCGTGAGCGGAGAAAAGATTCAGTCGGCCGTGGACCTAGCCGATGGCGACCTCATCACGATCGGGTCGGCCTCGTTTGTCTTTCGCGTCTTCCAGAAGACCGCATCGACGGCCTCGGCGAGCGAGGAAACCCCGGAACCGTAAGAGCTCGGCTCCGTTATTGGATGGGAGTCGTAAGCGGTTTTCCCTTTTCGGCCACGAACACGACCGACAATTTCGCGGTGGCGCCGCCGTTGTTGAATCCCTGGTGGATCTTTCCGGGCGGGATGTAAAAGACGTCTCCGGCTTTGAGGGATTTCCTCGGCTGACCTTCCACGTCGAGGGCCACCGCGCCCTCATCAACGAACCCGTACACTTCGGCGGGATGGGTGTGCCTGACTTCCGCGGAACCGGGCGGCAATTCGACCGTGGCCATCACCGCCTCCCGACCCGGAATCGTCATGTCCTGCGTCAACAGGATCGTTCTCTTGACGGAAGACGTCTGCTGAGCCCTCAGTCCATGGAAGCCCGCTGCTGCCACCACGACGCCGATCGCGACGGTCATGACCATTCTCAATCTCACGCGATTCATGGACACCTCTCTTTTGTTCGGGATCATAGACCCCTCTCCTCTGGTCCGGTCCGAGCGCCTGTGAAAAACTATCAGCGAGCCCGGTTTCCGGTTTGGTCCTGTCTTCCTGGCGTCGGCGCGTCCGACGCGTTCACGCGAAAGTGAGTCCGAACAGCGGCTACTGGAAATATCCGCTCACGTCGATGATGACTTGAACGGTGCCGCTGGCCTGGCCGCAATGCACGGCAATGTCTCCCGCGGCGCCCAGGGAAACGATGGCGTTATTCGCGCGGGTCTGCCCGGATCTGTAGTTGAGCGTCGAGACGAGGGGCAAGCTCGTGCCGCCGGGATAGAAGCTCAGGAAGCCAGGGCCCGGCGAAGGCTGCGTGACGGCGATGTTGATCGCGACGGAGCGGGCGGCGGACGGGATACCGCATTGCCCGGCGAATACGAAGATCCGGTCCCCTCCCGCGTTCAATGCCGGGCCGCCCAGCGGGCCGGTCGGACTGCGCGTATCGACAACCCGGCACGGGGTCAGGGTGTAGAAGGCCGTCCCTGAGTTATAGGTGAAGGCGGAAGCGAGCGTGGCGCTCTGGGTGTCCGGATTGGTGACCGTCACTCCGACAGTCTGTGGCACAGCCGAGGCCGGGCTCCTCGCCGTGATGGTCGTGGCGCTCACGACGGTCACGGAGGTCGCCGCATTGGCGCCGAAGGCGACGGAAGCCCCGTTCTGAAAATTGGCGCCGAGGATCGTGACGAGCGTTCCTCCGGCGAGCGGCCCGAAAGTCGGCGTGATCGAGAAGATCGCCGGGGCGAGGACGCCGCAGGGTGGCCTGGGGTTCCCGCCGCCCAAAAAAGGCCCGATGCCTGGCGCAGTTCTCTGCATGGCTCCGACATCGGCCGCACTTCCTCGCGATGCGCACAGGAAATCGTCGGTCACCCGCCAGGATTCCGTACCAAACCCCGCCGCCCCGATGAGCGGTCCGGCCGCCACGGGCCACAGATCGTAGGGAGCCGTGTTCGGCTGGTCGAAGCAGCCCGTAGCCGGAGTACACGTGGTATTGCCGGTGAAGACATCGGCGATCGGGGAAGCCGGAGTCAATGCCGGGGTGCCGCCGAGTGGAGCGATGGCATTGAACGCCAGCACATTGCCGGCGCCTGTCTGCCAGTTGCTGACTTTGATGCCGCCGGTCTGATTGTTCAGGATCGTGTTGTTGACGATCCAGACGTTCTGCTGCAGGCCCCGGCTGTTGTAGTCCTGAGCCCAGATCCCGTTGTATTGGTTGCCCACCACGATGTTGTTGCGCACAATGGCGGGCCCGCCGCCGACATTGATGCCGGCATCCGTCACAGCGCCCTCGACGTAGTTGCGCTCGACGACGCTCGGGGGATCGCCCCGGTTGGATCCGTAGACCTCGATGCCGGGGCCCTGCGAGCCGTAGACCGTATTCTCGACGATCGTGGCGTAGGAGTTCAGCTTGATCTCCAGGCCATAGCCCACGCCGTCGCCCGGCTGGACGGTGTGGATCAGGTTCCCGCGGATCAGGATGTTGAGGGCATGGCAGGAAATGCCGTCGTGACACCCGAAGTACAGCCCGGTCGATTGCAGATTCGTCAGCACATTGTTCGTGACGGAAATGTCCTGATAGGTGACGCCGCCGGAATTCGCGGCGACGGCGATATCGGTTCCCTGAAACACGTTCTGATCGATTACAATACCTATATTGTTGCTTCGCAGCTTCAGCGGGTTGACGCCCGCGCCGGCCGCGGTCGGTCCAAAGGTCAACCAGCGGATGGTGATGTAGGAACCGTACACATCGATGATGTTGCTGCTCGTGCCGGCGTAGGCCAGGAAGGCGCGGTCGGCGGGAGCCGCGGTCTGCGAGCGCAGGGTGATCCGCGCGCCGGACATGCCCGAGGCCACGATCGAGCAGGTGTCCGGGTAGGTCCCGGCCCCGAAAAGGATGGTGTCGCCCGGGGCGGCCGCATTGACGACAGTGCACCAGGGATCGCCAGGGTGAACGAGAAAGGTGTTGCCGTGGGCGGTGCCGGCGGCGAGGCTCGAGACGGCGGCCGCCACGACTGCAGCCCAAAACCTCACAGCTTCCCGACGCCCCTCGAGAGCAGAATTGTTGCGGATCCGACAATTGTAAACCCGTGCCCCGAAAGCGGACGGTCCGTTCGCCGGCTCGCCGGCCTCCTCCTCATGGATGTAGAGTCCTGTCATGGTGAAAAAGAAACGGAAAGACAAGAGTAGGGTGCAGAAGAAGAAGGTTGCCGCCAAGCGCACATCCGGGTCCCGCGCGACGCGGGGAAGCAAGAAGACTTCCCGCAAGAAAGCGGCATCCGGCAAAAAGGCCGCCCGCGGAAAGGCTGCCGTCAAGAGGGCGCCCGTCAAGAAGGCCGCCATCAGGAAGACCTCCAGCAAACGAAAGGGACTCCCTCCGGCGACCGATCGAGACCGGGCTCGCAGGAGCTCCGCCGCCGACTCGCCGTGGGCACAGCGCGGGCTCGGCGCGGAGGCCGGCGGTCAGTCCGGCGATACGGAAGGACTGTCGAGAGCCGAGATCGCCGATTCGGAGAGCGTGGAGGAGCTTCTCGAAGAAGGTCAGGCTTTCGAGGCGGGAGTCGTCAGCGGAGTCGAGAATGCGCCCGACGCCGACAAAGGCGGAGTGCGGACGCGGCAGGTCCCCGAAGATGACGTTCCGCAGGAGTATCTGGACGAGGATTAGCCGACAAGCGCCCCGTGCAGGTTTCCTGATCCTTATTTCCTGGGGCGGCGCGAGCCGCTCCGGGCGTCACCACACCCGAACGCGGGCCTCCGGCGCGAGATAGAGCTTGCGGCCCGGCTGCACGTCGAAGGCCTGGTACCACGCGTCGATGTTGCGCACCGTGTCGGCGCGGAACTCCCCCGGAGCATGTCCGTCCGTCATCAGCGCGCTGCGCAGCGCTTCGGGCCGAGCCTTGCCCCGCCACGCTTGCGCGAACGCGATGAAAAAGCGCTGATCGCCCGTGAAGCCGTCGAGATCGGGAGCGGATTTGTCCCCGTAGGCCTTCCGATAGCCGTCAAAGGCCGCCGAGATTCCGGCCACATCAGCGATGTTTTCCGAGAGCGTCAGCTTGCCGTTCACGTGCACGCCGGGCAGCGGCTCGTAGGCGTCGTACTCGGCCGCCAGCCGATCCGATGCCGCGGCGAAATGGGCGAAGTCTTCCGGCGTCCACCAGTTCAAGAGGCGCCCTCGGGCGTCGAACTGCGCTCCCTGATCGTCGAAGCTGTGACTGATCTCGTGGCCGATCACGGCGCCGATCGCGCCGTAGTTCTCGACCGGGTCCGCCTCGACGTCAAAGAACGGAGGATTGAGAATCGCGGCCGGAAAGTTCAGCGCGTTCTGCAGCGGAAGGTTGACCGCATTGACCGTCTGGGGCGTCATGGACCATTCGGACTTGTCCACGGGCTTGCCGAGCTTGGCCAGACTCGCCTTGTAGTCGAAGAGCTCCGACCTCTGCGCGTTGCCCAGGGCGTCGGCTCGCGCGATCTCGAGCCCGGAGTAAACCCGCCAGCGCTCGGGATAGCCGATGCCGATGTAGAGGCTCTCGACTTTCGCCTGGGCCTTCGCCCGCGTTTGCGGCGACATCCACTCGAGCTTGTCGATACGCCGGTGAAACGCCGCAATGATATTCCTGACCATGTCCTGAGCCTTCGCCTTGGCCTCCGGAGAGAAATAGCGCTGGACGTAGAGCTTGCCGACGGCGTCGCCGAGCGCGTCGTTGGTAGCGTTGACCGCGCGCTTCCAACGAGGTCGCTGCTCCAGCGCCCCGGTCAGCGCCGTGCCGTAGAACCGGAACCGTTCGGCGGCGAAGGCCTTCGGAAGGAGGCGCGAAGCGCGGTCGACGGCGTGGAAGGTCAGATAGTCCTTCCAGACGTCGAGAGGCTGGCTCCCGACCAGAGCGGCGATGCCGGAGACTCCCGACGGCTGCCAGACCATGATCATCCGTACTCGGGAGAGACCCGCAGCCTGGAAGTAGCTCGTCCAGTCGAGGCCGGGCGCCTTGACCGGAAAATCCCCGAGGGGCCAGGGATTGTTCGCCTTGAGGACGTCCACCGACTCGGTTCGGCTGACGTGCGCCTGTGCGATCCTGGCCTCGAGGTCATAGATCCGGGCGCCCTTGGCGTCCGCCTCGGAAATGTGGGCGAGCTTCAGGACGGCGGTGATATGAGCGCGGTACTTGGCCTGCAGCTCCACGTCTTTGGCGCCCGTGTTGGTGTAGTTGTCGCGATCGGGCATGCCGAGCCCGCCCTGCATGAGATAGGCAACGTTGATGTCTGGGTTGGCGAAGTCCGGCGCCACCCAGACGCCGAACAGCCGGTCGGTATGGAAGTTGGTGTTGTTCAGGGCATCGACGTCGGCGCGCAGCTCGCGTCCCAGGACGTGCGCCAGACTCTTCCGGTCCGCGATCGCGCGAATCTCGTCGAGCTCGGGCCTCAACGGGGTGAGCCCTTTTCTCTCGATCGACTTCTCGTCCATGTAGGCGTCGTAGTAGGCGCCGACCTGGGCGGCCTCCGAACCGGCGGCCGCCTTCGACTTGCCTGCCTCCTGGATCAGAGCCGCGGTCCGCTTATTGACTTCTTCTTCGAGGATGGAGAACCCGCCGTAGCTCGAGCGATCGGGCGGGATCGGAGTGGCATCCATCCAGCCGCCGTTGGCGAAGCGGTAGAAATCGTCTCCGGGGTGAACCGTCTTGTCCATGCCCGCGAGATCGGTGCCCCGCGTCTTGGTCGCGGCCTCCGCGGCGCCCACCCGATCGATACAGGTGGAGAGGAGGAAGGCCGCCAGGAGGGTCAGTTTCCAGGAGTTCCTGGTCATGGTCTTGGTCATGGTCTATCTCTTCTCCAGTTTGTTGGACCGCCTCGACTTGGTCAGCTCGATCGAGTAGGTACGAGTCGCCGGGCGCCGGGTTTTGGGAGCTCGTCCGGTTGCCGCGTCCGCTTCTCTCAGAAGGGTTCGGCGCGCGGTCGCGAGGGAGAACATCCAATCCGGCCGGCGGATTTCCTCGGAATTCGATTCTCTAGGTGCCCGCGATCCGAACCCGAGATTTCGTGATGCGGGTGGTTAGAATGGCGGTGTCGACGCGACCGGAGGGCGAGCGATGGCCGACTTCAGAATCACACCCCGCAAAGACGGTCCCTTGAGAGTGGAAGGGGAGGACCTCACGTTGGTCGACGAGGCCGGCAACCGCTACGATCTCGCCGGCCGCACGGCCATCTCGCTCTGCCGCTGCGGTCAATCCCAGAACAAGCCATTCTGCGACGGATCGCATGTCCAGGTGGGTTTCGCGGCCGAGAGCGCCGCTTTCTCGCTTCCGCCGCCCAAGCCCAAGATTTGAGCATCCGCCGGCGGCGCCGAGAAGAGAGGCGCGGCTCGACGCGTTCGAGGAG
>Ga0070697_100004312_pt1 | contig 10913 bp, 8 predicted proteins | sample KBSK1501metaG_FD_65475 | JGI IMG/M metagenome (GOLD analysis project Ga0070697, IMG submission 65475) | Corn, switchgrass and miscanthus rhizosphere microbial communities from Kellogg Biological Station, Michigan, USA - KBS K1-50-1 metaG | ecosystem: Host-associated > Plants > Roots >... | reverse complement strand
ACGTTCGGAATATCGCCGGTTGAGAGATCGCGCTCCAGCTTGCGATTGAAACTGTCAGCGACCGGGAAATTAGCAATTGGACCAGTCAAAATAGATGCGTCGAACACCGATGAAGCCTCGTCGATCAACTTCGATCGCGTGTACGACACGAGGAAAGCGAATCCATTTGTGAACCGCTGCTGGAGCTTTACCTGCAACGCGTTGTAGTTCGTGTTACCGACGTTGTTTCGATAGAACGTTACGTTAGTAAACCGCGGAAACGGTTTGAGAAGCTGTGCCACGGGAATCGTCGGATCGCCTAGGCTCGACGATCGTGGAATCTGGCCGAAAAAAGGATTGGCGACACGGGTAAGCAATGCCGTCCCAAGCGCGAGTTGGCTGGCAGTCAGTTGGTTGATATTGGTGTCGGGAATACCGACGTGCGTGATCTTCGAGCCGGCATAAGCAACTTCAACCACCATGTTCTTTGTCAGTTCGCGCTGCACGGCGAAGTTCCACTGTTGCGCGTAACCGCTGCCGAGATCTCGGTCAACAGTGAAGACGCCCTGTCCCAAGCCGGCATCGGCGCTGATTGGAAGCGGCGCCACAGTTGGTCCGTTTGCGAGCACGAATGCGGGATTTATGTTATCGAGCGTGCGCTGTGAAACTGCCTGGATAAACGGAAACTGCGGGACGGTGAACGGCGTGGTGATACCAGCTTGCTCGATCCAGATAACCGCGTAACCCGCGCGCACCACCGTCTTGTCGTTTAGACGATAAGCAAGCCCGAGCCGTGGTCCAAAATCACCTTTGTGCAGTCTTCTGGCAGATTCCGAGAAACCGTTCTGGCCCAGGAACTCGAGCTGTTGCGATTGCAGATTGAAAACCGCGCCCTGGTTGTCGGCGTCGGTTGACGGGAAGTTGAGCGTGTAACGCAATCCCGCATTGATGGTCAATCGAGATGATGCCTTGAAATCGTCCTGGACAAAAAACTCTTTCGTACTCGCTCGCGGCCGCAAAACATTTTCTTGAATATCAATCGAGAAAGTTTGCACCTGGCCCAGCAGAAAACTCGCCAACGCGTTTCCCGTGAAGCTCGACAATGCTGAGCCAATCGTTGGAATCGCCTGCGAATTTGTGAACAACGGGCTGAAACTGAAATTTCCCGTGGGAGACGGCGGCTGAATCACGTCGAGTCGTTCCCAACGCCAATCGAGGCCAAACTTGATCGAGTGACGGCCACGCTGAAGTGCGACGGCGTCGAAGATCTGGGTTACGTCAGTACGAAAATTGGAAGCCGTGTTCGCCGATGGACCAAGCTGTTGCAATCCCGCGATTGTGAATGTCGGGAGTGTGTTTTCAAAGGCGCCGTTTGTTGGGATGCCAGGCAATCGCAAACTCTGAGAGGGCGGCGTATCGAGTGCGGTCGCCGCTCGATCTATCGATCGTCTCGTATATCCGACTCTGAGCTCGTTTAGTGCGCGGGAGTTGAAGACGTGAATGTAATTTCCAGCAAACGACTGCGCGCGAGTGTCTGTTAATCCGGTAACGCCGGTCGTAATGTTTCCACTACCTTCCGGCAGCGGGGTGATTGGCGCCGTGATGTCTTTCGCGAATGAAAAGCGCCCGTAGATCTGGTCCGCCTCGGAGAAGCGGTGATCGAGTCGAGCATCGAATTGATTCTGATCCGTGTCCTCGGTTCCGATGCGAGTGAAATTGTTTGCGCTGCCGCTAGCCGTGGGATTCGGATAACGTTTTAATAGCTCAGCCGCGATCGGATCGAAGGTGTTAATTGGAATCAGGTTGCCCGCATATGCGCGATGATCCGAAGGCCGAAAGATCTGGCCCACTCGCGCCTGGATAACATTTCCGTTGGTGTCGGTGACGTTCACTGGATTGGCCGTCACAGTTGTCGATATCGAACCGTTCGACTGCAAAAACAGTAGCGCCCCGAGGCTCGAGGAGAAGTTTCCCTGGCGCTGGGCCAACGTGGGCACATTGGAAGTTCGAACTCGCGAGATTTGCTGTCGCGTTCCCTGGTAGTCGCCGAAGAAGAACGTCTTGTCTTTTATTACTGGTCCACCGGCGACGAATCCAAACTGATTCCGGCGAAAGACCGGCTTCTTTGGATTCGCAGCCGTGGCAGGCGCAAAGAGGTTACGCGCATTCAAGGCTTCGTTGCGCAAAAACTCAAAGGCCGAACCATGAAATTCGTTTGTGCCCGACTTCGTCGTCAGGTTCACGACGCCGCCGTTGAAGCGACCGAATTCAGCCGGTGGACTATTAACTTCGACTTTGAATTCCTGAATGGCTTCGACGATTGGAAAAAACGCGACTTGACCGGGCTCCGGTTGCAGCACTGAGATCCCATCGAACAGATATTCATTCGTTCGCGGACGTCCACCGTTAATGCGTGGGAATGAAGGACCGGCAGTGGTTGGCGGCGGTTGGGCCACTCCAGCGGACAGTGTTACCAGCGAAAGAAAATTCCTGCCGTTGAGTGGGATATCGACGATCTTGCGATTGCTGATCACTTGGCCCAGGCCACCGCTCTCGGTTCTCAGCAACGAAGCATCCTGGACCACGGTCACCAGCTCTGTGACTGCGCCTGGATCGAGCACGACGTCGAGTCGCACGCGCTCGCCAGTTGCGAGACGCACGCCTTCACGCAGCGACTGTTTGAATCCGTCGGCCTCAACGGCAACGTTATAGATGCCGGGCTTCAGGTTCGTCATGATGTATGAACCATCGGAAGAGATCTTCGCAGACGTTTGACCCGTTGAGATCTCGGTCAGAGTAACTTTTGCGTTCGGAACGCGAGCGCCATTTTGATCACGCACTTCTCCGACCAGCTCAGACTTCGCTGCTTGAGAATATGCCGTGCCTGCGAGTGGGAGGATGAACAAAGAACAAAAAGTGAGATATGAAATCAGCCGCATTTGTAAACTCCCCCTTCATCAAAGATGATGCGGCTAATTCAAAAAGTGATTAGCCCCGGATCACCATGACTTCGGTGGCCTTAATCAAGGCGTAGACAGATGTTCCAACTTTCAAACCCAATGCTCGGGCTGCGTCGCTCGTGATGATCGACGTGATTTCCTGTCCGCCGACGTCGATGGTCACCTGGACCAGCAATCCTTCGAAACGGAGATCGCTGATCGAACCGTGCAGTTTGTTTCGGCCGCTGATCGCGTCGAGGCCGATGGGCTTGCCGCGCTTTGGCTTCGCGCCGTGGCCGGTAACACGTTCGATTTCACCGCGGGCGATCCGGTAATGTCCGCCGGCAGTTTTGGTCGTGCGGATCTTGCCTTTGTAGATCCACTGCTTGATTGTCGGGTAACTGACACCAGCCACCCGTGCCGCCTGCATTGGTGTAAGTAGTTCGCTCATCGTAATAATCCTTTTGAGTCGATTTCGTCAACGATAACGAGTGGATATTATACGGTTTAATACGACTCTTGCCGAAACGAATCGCAATCGAGAGAAGAATGCCGCAAAACAGTCATTGAGTAATGTGGAACGTACTGTAGGGGCGGCCCTCCGTGGCCGCCCTTGTGTCGAATCATGAGTTTAAGCCAAGGGCGGCCACGGAGGGCCGCCCCTACAGTACGTTCCATAGAATTTGAATTCTCTAAGCATCATCAATTCCAGCGCCCGCACAGCCAACCAACGCTTTTCTGCATCAAACCCGCCAGTTAATCCTCGGCTCGTCCTTTTCAGTTTGGGAAACACACGATGGTCAGAAGCGCCTTTACTCTCGCGGGTCTTCTCTGTGCACTCTTTCTGTCGCGCAGCGCGCACGCGCAGGAGGTTCCGCCACAATCGTATCTCTTCGTCGAAGTTGCCGACGCAACCGGTAAAGTCGTGAGTGATGCCGATGTTCGTCTGTCTGTTAAAGACGAAAAGGAACTACTTAATCTGAAGACCGAAAAAGACGGAACTGCCAAAAAATTTTTCTATCGCTTCTCTTCCTTTCCTTCCTATGAATTGCAAATATCGAAACTCGGCTACTTGCTTTACGAGTCAGTGCTCTTCCCGAGTGTTCCGTACGATCGTTACTTTGCACGATTGACTGAAGAGTTGCCGGACGTCATCCCGAAACCTGTTCAGCCCCATGGCCCACCTATCAAGATCACATTACAGAAAATTCCGACAACGCCCAGCGAGATCAAAGCCGCAGAACTTGAGACGCAGAAACGCCAGTTCCTTCTGGCTGTAAAACGTGGTGACGCAGTCACCGTCGGAAGACTGTTGCAACAAGGAGCCAATGTCGATTGGACAGACGCCAAAGGTGTGCCTGCGGTCGCGTGGGCCACGTTCGCCGGCGATCCGGAGATGATCAAGCTCTTGCTCGATGCCGGAGCGAGCGTTCGAAACAAAGCGACTCTCGCACATGAAGCGCTGTTGATTTACCTCGCCGAAGGTGTGTATCGCAATCCCAATCGTCTGCAAGTAGAGATTATCGACAAACTACTTGCAGCGGGATCCGATGTTAATGCGTTCAATTCGTATCGAGGAAGAGTCATGAACAAAGCGATTCTTCACGTTCCACACTCACTTTCACTCGAGACGATCAAAGCGCTAACAAACGCCGGCGCAGACGTCAACGCAGCCGACGCCTCCGGACTAACACCCCTCATGATGGCCGCCAATCAGAATCAATTCGAGCTGCTTAACTTACTGCTCACAAACGGATGCTTTGATCGTCAAAGGACGACCCGCCCTGATCGACGGCAGTTCAGAGGTTACTGTGACTAGTTGTGCAGAACTCCTTAACAACTCTCACTAACGGCCTCTTTGATCGAATCAAACATTGAGTAATGTGATAAACTGCGTCCCATGCCAATAAAGAAAGTTACAAAATCTCACACCTCATCTCGCAAGAAAGCTTCGGCGTCTCCTCCGACCAAGCAGCGCACGAAAAAAGCGACCAAAAAAGCATCTGCAAAGACATCCAAGGCCAGCGGAAAATCGTCTTCCAAGCGAAAACTTTCCGAGGCCGAATGGCGAAAGTTACGAGAACGCACCTTGAAGATGTTTCAGATGGTTTATGACGACTATCAGCAGGGCAAATTCCACCGAATTTTATAGTCTTACCTTACAACTTGGAGAAAATGATGGCGTACTTCACCTACGACACGTCGGTATGTATTTCCAGAAAGCTAACTAACTTCGATGAGATGCCGGAAAACTTTCGAGTGTCTGGTGTAGTGTTGATGGAGTTAATTGCCGGCGCTCTCAACGATTCTCGTCGAAAATTCTACGAAGGAACGTTTGCACAATACGCGAAGACCAACTTGCTCATCGTCCCGAACGAAGGCGACTGGTTGCTTGCGTCCAAAATCCTCTATCTCCTGACTCATGCTCGGAAACGTTCGAATAAAGGTAAGCTGCAGCGCCTGCAACCTGGAGCCTCGCAGCGCATGGCCCTCGACGTTCTGATCGCAGTCAGTGCAAGGCGATCGAAAGCGGCAGTTGTGACTGAGAACTGGGTCGATTTCAAAGCGATTCAGCGCTACTGCAACGTCAGAATCGTCAGGGCTTCCAAGTTCTTCAAGAAGTAACAACTAATAGTTCGTCAGGATTTCTTCCGGCTTGAATCCCATCTTCCCCAGGCGCTCGCGGGTTTGATCGATCATTTCGCGTGAGCCGCAGATGAGCGCGACGGGTGAAGACAGATTGGGAAGGACGTTGTCCAACAACGACTGCACATAACCCGTCGGTCCAGACCAGTCGTGACCATCCGGACGCGAAATCACCTGGCGAAGCTCGACGCCTCCATCCTCCCAGGCTTCAGTTTCATCACGATAGCAAAAGTCGTCAGGAGTTCGCGCACCGTAAAGCACCACCAGTTGCCCGAAATCCGCTTTGCGTTTCAAGATGTGCCGCAACGCCGAACGCAACGGCGCGACCCCGGTTCCCATCGCGACAAAAACCAGATCCCTTCCAGTCATTTCATCGATCTTGAACCCGCGACCGCAGACGTCCAGCAGTTCGATCTTGTCGCCGACACACATGTCGTAAATGACGCGACTCGCGCCGACTTTCTGTTTCACGAGCACTTCCAGATCGCGATCCGCGGGCGCGCCGGCGAAGGCAAAGTAGGCCGGCTCCTCACCTTCTACACGCAATATCGCAACTTGCCCGGGCGTGAAAGCAACCGCACGCTCGGCTCGCAGATCGAATGATCGAGTGAGCCTGCCCTGCTCGCGAATGCCTGAAATGACGAGTGTCTGCGCTTTGTTGGGTTCCATCGGTCCTCGCAGTTTAGCAAATCAATCTTCCCAATCTCACTGGTTCCCGTTTACAATTCACGCCCACATGAAATATCGCCTTCTCACAGCCTTTGTGGTTCTTGCGCTTTGCGTATTGACGGTCCACGCACAGTCTGGTCGAAGGCAGAAACAGCCCGAGCCCGCGGCGCCGGTGCCGACGCCAACGCCCGAACCCACTCCCACGCCGAAAAAAGCTGATACCAAATCCGAATTACTTATCTTCATCGGAGCTGACAGAAACGATTCATACTCGACCTTCCCTTACTCGTATTACGACGTGACGGTGCGTAGCTGCGCAGACCGGCTGCGGTCGAGGTCGTCAGCAGACGTGGACATAACAGATCGATCGTTAACAAGAGGCGAAGCGATCAAGAAAGCGAAAGGTGACGGAACCACGTACGTGGTGCAACTCTCGCTCAAACTCGACTCAATGGCCCGTTCGTACGACGATATGGTTCTGGAGTTTGTGGTGTTTGCCCCCGGCACGGCGAAGATCGTGACCAGCGGACATAGCTACATGAACGGCAATCGCGCCGGACCGGTCGTGGTAGCGCCCCGTACCGGCGGCTCGACAAGCGCTCTCTATCTCGAACAGATGTTGAAACGGGCCGGTGAAGACGCTGGTGACCGCATTCTAAAGTCTCTACACCTTGATCAGGTTCCGAAAACTCCCTGAGACGCGATCACTCCTCATAAAGCTTCTCAATCACATCTCGATACTTCTCATCGATAACTCTGCGCTTCACCTTTAAAGTCGGCGTGAGCTCGCCGCCTTCTATTGTGAACTCATCCTCGAGCAGCGCAACCTTTTTGATTCGTTCATACTTCGGGAGGTTTGGAGTCAACGCATCAATCTGTCGCTGAATTAGATCGACGATGCGCGGGTGATGACACATCTCGCTCCGGCTCTTGACTGCGATGCCCTTCAACTTGCAATACGACTCGAGTTGTTCCCAAACCGGCACGATCAACGCCGCCGGAAACTTGCGCTCAGATCCAATCAGCACCACCTGGCTCACAAATCGCGAACCTTTGATCGCCTGCTCGATCGGTTGCGGCGCGATGTACTTGCCACCCGAGGTCTTAAACAATTCCTTCTTGCGATCGGTGATGCAAAGAAATCCGTCTTGGTCGAGCGCGCCGATATCTCCGGTCTTGAACCAGCCGTCACTAGTGAACACGGCGCGCGTTTCTTCGGGCTTGTTGTAATAACCCTGCATTACATTTGGACCACGCACTTCGATCTCGCCATCCTCGGCAATGCGAATATCGACGTTCGGAATTGCCTTACCAACTGTTCCCGGCCGATTGTCTTCAATCTTGCTCGTCGTGATGACCGGCGAAGTCTCCGTCAGACCGTAACCCTGCACGATCGGAATTCCGGCGCCGGTGTAGATGTACGACAAATCCTCCGGCAACGCGGCGCCTCCCGAAACCAGCAGACGCATCCGCCCGCCAAACGCCCACTGCCATTTCGAAAACACCAGCTTCGACGCAATCCAATGCTTGAGTTTGAGAAACGCGGGAACGGGCTCATGCGCGAGCGTGTGTTTGGCATGCTCGCGAGCCACGGAAACGGACCACGCCAGCATCGTGGCGCTTAATTTGCCCGCTTCAGCAGCGCGCTCGCGAATACGCGCGTAAATCTTTTCAAAGATTCGCGGCACGCCCACGAGTACCGTCGGACGCACTTCGCGGAGGTTTGGACCAACCGTCTGCAACGACTCGGCAAAGTAAACAGCCATGCCCTGATGCAAATACATGTACATCGCCTGGCGTTCGAAAACATGCGACAACGGCAGCACTGACAGCGCGATGTCGTGTTCGCCAAAAGAGAGATGCCCGGACGAGTCGATCAGATTCGAGACGAGATTCGAATGCGTCAGCATCACGCCTTTTGGTTCGCCGGTCGTACCTGACGTGTAGATGATCGTCGCGAGATCGTCAGGCCTGATCTTCAGGACTGATTGATCGATGTGAGCTGGCTCATGCTGTTCGAGCTCGCGTCCTTTTTCTTCGAGCTGGGCCAGCGTCATGCCATCCGCGGCGTTGATTCCTTCGGGTTCAAAGAAAACGACATGCTTTACCTGCGGACACTCGCCGAGCGCGTCTTTCAACTCATCAAACTTTTCTCGATTTGCGAGGAAGAGAACGGACGCGCCCGAGTCGTTCAGAATGTAACGGACTTGAGGTGGAGTTAACGTCGGATAAATCGGGACGTCGATCGTGCCCGCGAAGATCGATCCGGCATCGGTTAGAGTCCATTCGACGCGGCTTTCAGAAAGTATCGCAACACGCTCGCCTGGGCCGGCGCCGATCGCATGCAGTCCGGCCGCAATCAACTTCGCGCGCCGCAGCATTTCATCAGACGAAATCGAAAGCCAGCGTCCGCCGTTCTTATAATTCAACGTATCGGGTCGCTTGTGTTTGTGTGTAACTCTCTCGAAGACGTCGACAAGCGTGACCGGCTCGCCCGCAGAGGCTGGTTGGCGAGCGGGAGTACTTGAGCGTAAATCCATGTACTCGATCGCTCGGTTCACTGCGTCTTCACTCCGTTAAGAAAGATGTCCAAAACCTGGTCAGCCATCGGCGCCAATTTGTAGCGACGTTTCGAGAGGATCCAATTGGTCGCCATCTCGTCGAGCGCGCCGAAAAGAATCTTGGCAACTACTTTGGCGTTTAGATCCGCTCGAAAGATGCCTGCGCGCTGTCCTTCTTCAAACGTGGACCGAATAAGACTGAGATACTCAGCGAAACCGGCGGCCGAAAATTCTTCCATAAACTTCGTCGAGCCACGCAATTCGACCTGGAAGACGACCGCGAGATCGCGGTCAGCGCCGAGCCGTTCGAGGTGCAAAAAGGCGATCTGGCGAAGTTTTTCTTTAGGATCCGTGACCTCTGCAACCTGTTTCCGCGCCGCCTCCAGTGCCTCTTCGACGCTGCGATCGAAGATGGAGTGGAGAATATCTTCTTTACTCTTGAAGTAAAGATAGACAGTGCCGTCGGCGACTCCGGCTTCGCGTGCGATGTCGGCAACCTTGGAATTGAAGTAACCACTATGCGCGAAGACACCGATCGCGGCACGTAAAATAGCTTCACGCTTATCACCTACATTTAGCGAACGAGCTGTGCGCATCAAATGAATGATGCCTCACTCAGTTTCGTTGCGCAATGTCTGCGACAAAAGTATTACCAATCCGGATTTTTATCGGCGTTCATCCGCGGCTAAATGATCGCTATCCTGCAGCAGGCTCGGCTCAAGAGCGCGAGGAATGCCCTTCAAAAGAAATTCCTGAGTCGGATAAGGAATCCGAATCAAACGTTCACGGAACAGCTCAGCGATGCGGTAGTTGATGTCGCTCCGGATCTCCACGTGACGGCGCGGCTGGTTAGTCCAAACAAGCAGACGGAAATCCAGCGAGTAGTCGCCAAACTTGAGAAATTGCACGTGCGGTGGCGGGTCGCTCAAGACGTTCGATACGTTTTGCGCTGCGGCAATGAGCGTATCGGTGACGAGTTGAATGTCCGAATCATCCGCCACTCCAATCGGAATCGCGATTCGGGCACGTGGATCGCCATACGACCAGTTCACCACGCGCTGACTCACCAGTTTTGAATTCGGCACGATGATCGCGATGCGATCGTTTGTGGTGACTATCGTAGTGCGCAGGTTAATACTCTGCACATCACCTTCATCTTCTCCGATCGTGACGCGATCGCCGATGCGTATCGGTCTCTCGAACAGCAGGATAAAACCCGACGCGATATCCGAAGCAATGTATTGAAGTCCAAAACCAATGCCGACAGAGAGCGCCGTAAAGATCACCGCAACCGACGTGAGATCGAGATCAAAAGCCTGTTTAAGTGCAACCAGTGATCCGACTGTAATGACGAGGTATTTGATGAGCCGGCAGATCGTGTAACGCAGACCCGGATCGATATGACGACGATTCGCCATCCGCCGCTCGATGAGAGCGCTGGACCAACGCGCGGCGAGGAGCGTCACCACCAGCACCAGTGCTCCGACGAACAAACTGGAAACAGAAACTGTAATCCGACCAAATGTGAACTGTTGCGTCAGATAACTCCAAATTCGTGCAATTAAGCCCGAAGAATCCTGCAAAACCATCAATATGTATGCGAACTGAACGTTCATTGAGCTCAGCATAGCCCGTTAACTGTTACAAAAACGTTGTAACCATGCGCAGTTTTTCGAACGACTGCCAATCAGACATAAAACTCGCAAGAAAGTTTCATTGACACGCTCTGAACTGGTTAATAAGATGTCCGACCACTGGCCCGATGTACAAAAGCAAATCTGATCCAGCAGCAACAGCCCTTCTCCCGAGAAGTTTGAGACCGGTCCAGAGACTTGAACATACCCAAGCTAAATCTGAAACGAGTCAACACACTTGAATATAGGAGATCACTATGCGGACCCCCGTACTTAGCAGCTTCCCCCGGATCTTTACTTTCGCAGCAAGCCTCATACTCACGCTGCTGATCGCACCGAACGCAGGCGCTCAAACTCAGATCACAACCGGCACGATTCAGGGCACGGTTGTTGACGCGAATGGCGCAGTAGTTCCCGGCGCAAACGTCGAGATCAAAAACCTCGAGACAAACTTTTCCAGAACCCTGACTACGGATGACGGCGGG
>Ga0070697_100004310_pt1 | contig 10918 bp, 8 predicted proteins | sample KBSK1501metaG_FD_65475 | JGI IMG/M metagenome (GOLD analysis project Ga0070697, IMG submission 65475) | Corn, switchgrass and miscanthus rhizosphere microbial communities from Kellogg Biological Station, Michigan, USA - KBS K1-50-1 metaG | ecosystem: Host-associated > Plants > Roots >... | reverse complement strand
GTTGTCCATAAATGTTGCTTCACGCGTGCTCGACCTGGCGAAAGCCGTATCAAAGATTCTTGGAGCCGCCGCCTTCCGCAGCCGTGGTTTCGTGGTATGCCTGACGTCCGGCCTCGTAGGCGGAACGGAATTGCTCCTTCTGCTGACTCAGCACATCCCGTCCACGATCCACCCAATCCGACGCTTGTTCCTTAGCTTGCCGAGCGCGATTGCGGACGAACTCACGACCTTCTTCCGCCTTGGAACGTAACGCCTCCCGCGTTTCATTACCGGGACGAGGTGCAAACATAATGCCCGCCAGCGCGCCAAACCCGAGTCCCGCAAGAAACCAGCCAAAACTATTGCTATCTCTGTCAGACATAAACTGAACCTCCAGCAATAACTGCCAACTAACCGGATGGTAGCATCCGCTCTGGCGAAATACAATTCAGCCGCCTCGTAAGGGATGGTGGAGTGGTGCGTTGGCTGCCGGATTCAGCCCACAATGGAATGAAGTACGTCCTTCGTGATACTTCGTGTCCTTCGTGGTGAATGCTTTTTTGGGTCAGAAGATGGGCTTGTTAGGATTCCCAGCCCGCGAGACAATGTCATCCGCAAGGGGAGGGGTTTGTGTCGGATAGGAAGTATCGGCAGCACGGTTATCAGGATCAGGGCGAGAAACGGCAGAAGGAAGAATCCAGAGAGAAGCCGGCGAGAGACGAAACCTTCGGTCCGCGGCGGCTTCAGATGCCTGGCACCCGGGCCGTTTCCCGATGTGCGCAGTGTGGAACGGTTCTGCAATCAGTTAGCGAACCCCTGCAGCAATGTCCCAAGTGCGGCTTCGCATTGCATTCCTGCAAGCAGTGCACTTACTTCGATCCCTCAAGCCGGTTCGAGTGTACGCAACCAATCCCCGCGCGCATCCCGCGCAAAGATGAAATCAATCAATGTACGTTTTATTCGATCCGTGTAATGGTCGAAAAAGAAACTTCCACGCCCAGCTCGTTGCGCCCCACCGATGCCCGCCAGGCTTTCGAAAATCTCTTCAAGAAGAAATGATCACCTAAGGTTTCAATGTTGGACGCAGCAGAACTTCACTAGCGAAAGACTGTGGCGACTGCGTCACCAGCATTTCCACCACGTGCGCCACATCCTCTGGTTGCAGCATCTTTGCCGGGTCTTTGCCCGCGTGTGGGCTTAATTCAGTGCGCACGGATCCTGGACAAACAACCGATACTCGTATGTTGTGCGCTCGCAACTCTTCCGCCACTGAGTAGGTCAATCCATTCAAACCCCATTTGGACGCCGCGTATGGCGCCCCATTCGGCAAGGCATTCTTTCCAGCCAGAGAAGAAATGTTGGTGATGTGTCCGGTGCGCGCACGAATCATCATGGGAGCGAAGCTGCGAATGCAGTAATAAACTCCTCGCAAATTCGTGTTCAGTACCTTGTCCCAGGAGTCCGGCGGCAATTCATGCAAAGGCCCTCCGAAACCTCCGATCCCGGCATTGTTAACCAGGACGTCCGTACGGCGAAAGCTTCGTTCCACCTCACCGGCCAGTTGTTCCACGGAAGTGAGGTCCATCACGTCACACTCGACTACGTGACTTTCGCCGCCGGCTGCGGAGATTGCCGCAGCGGTCGAATCCAGGGACGATCGTTTGCGACCACAGAGCACGGCGACCGCTCCCATGCCGGCCAATTTGCGCGCAATGGCCGCGCCAATGCCCCGGCCGGCACCCGTGACCACCGCGATTTGCCCGGTCAGGGAACTTGTAGTTGGCGAGGTCATAATTGGTTGCCTCTGAAAGACCCGACCGGAGCCTGGAACGGACCATCCAGCCGCGGCCTTTCCTGCATCTTACAAGACAGGCGAGTGGGCACGGCAGAGCAAACTTGCCTTAGACGGGGTACATACTTATAATCCGGCACACCGGAATGCGCTCGGGGCTTCTGACGACACTGTGCCTTGAGTTTTTTCCGGCCCATCACATGGCTGAAGTCGACCCCATGTTCTGAGAATGAGCCCAAACGAGAATAGTTTGGGTGTACCGGTATAGGATGTCGTCGCTGATTCCCGAAAATTTCAAGGAGCCATTCGAATGAAGATGAGTCTAGTGGCGATTGTGCTTGCGTTCACTGCAATGGCAGTCGGTCAGGGCACGGCGCCGCAATCGCAGGCGCAACCTGCTGCGACCAAGCAGCAGCCGCAACAGCAACCCCAGGCCCAACAGCCGCAACCGGGCGCTGCCCAACAACAGCCGGCAGCCCAACAGCAAAAAAAGGAAATCAAAGATCCTGCTGAGTACAACGCTTACGTGGGCGCGGTGCAGCAGTCGGATGCTGCCGCGAAGATCAGCGGCCTGGAGGCTTTCCTTTCGCAATATCCCAATAGCGTCATGAAGGAAGACGCGCTTGAGGTGCTGATGGGGGCTTACCAGCAGACCAACAACGCGGCGAAGATGAACGATGCCGCGCAGCGCTTGCTGCAGGCAAACCCCAATAACTTGCGGGCATTGGCTCTGATGGCCTATGGCAAACGCGCCGCCGCTGAAGCCAATCAGAATCCGCAACAGAATCTTGCGGAGGCTGCTCAGTACGCGGAGCGTGGATTACAGGCTTTGAAGACCGCGACCAAACCGGAGGGAATGTCAGAGGCCGATTTTGAAAAGATGAAAGGTCAGATGAGTACGATCTTTAACGGCGTCGCCGGAATCGCCTCCTTACAAAGCAAAAACTTTCCTCAGGCAGAGGAGCGTTTACGAGCGGCTGTGCAAGGCGAACCTAATGACTTACGCAACGTATATCCACTGGCTCTGGCGTATCTCACGGCAACCCCTCCAGATCCCGTCAACGGTCTGTTCTTTATGGCACGTGCCGCCAACCTCGCAGCAGGTTCCCCGGGTCAGGCTCAAATCCTGGCTTACGGCAAGAGCCAGTACACCAAGTACCACGGGTCCGATCAGGGTTGGACTGACCTGCTGGCCCTGGGCAAGACAAATCCCATGCCTCCCCAGGGATTCACGATTTCTCAATACGTTCCTCCGACGCCCGCTGAACAGGCCGCGGAGCTAATCAAGAACAAGTCAGAAGCTGATATCAAGAAATTAAGCTTCGCGGAGTGGGAACTGGTACTTTCCGCGGGCAAGCCCGAGGACGCAGAAAAAGTTTGGAATGTAATCAAAGGTTTGCCCCTGCAAATGGAGGGCATCGTAATTTCGGTCTCCCCAACCAAGCTTGAAATCGCCGCCAGCCAGGACGATATTGAGAAGAAGAGAGCCGATATTGAATTGAGCATGATGGGACCAATCCCGGCCAGGCTCATGCCCAAAGAAGGAGCCACACTCGACTTCGAGGGCGTACCGGCCTCCTACACGCCGAGCCCGTTTGTGATGGTTATGGAGAAAGGTACTCTGCTGACCAAGGCCGCTCCAGCACCGGCCAAAAAACCCGCTCGCCGACGGCCCAACCGCTAATATTGCAAGGGGACCCGATTAAAAAGGCAGCCTCTCCGGGCTGCCTTTTTCGCTGTATGGGCATGTTCTAGCGCACCGCTTTCTTCTCGTAGCTCACCAGTCGGGCACTGCGCGGCGGACGTTTGGTCCCATCCCGGAGCTGGCGTACGTCGATCTTCAACTCCGAAATTGTGCGGCTCAGCGTATTGCGGTGCATGTTCAGCTCGCGGGCGGCACGGCACTGGTTGCCCTTGTTCTCCTGCAGGACGGTCAAAATGAATCTCTTCTTAAACTCACGCACCGCCTCGGAATAAAGAATGTTGCTCTTGTACATCTGCATGATGAGGGCTTCCAGCTGATCTCGCATGACACGTCTCTTTCTTTGAAAGCTGTCTGTCGTTGTAGGAAACTGATGGCTCTCTATTTGCCGGATCGACTGCCCCGAGCTGCACTCGCCCCAAGTTCCTGCTGATGCAGCATGTCCAATCCGTTATAAAACCGGGTTCGCAACTCCGAGGGCGCAAGCCAGATGGCGGCGCGCCCTACAACCAGAAAATACGGTGCAAATGCCGACCCTTCCAGCCACTTCGAGGTCGGGGTGAAGGCTGTCATGCCCATGAGGATTACGGCTACAATCAGACTTCCTCGCAGCACGCCCAACGGCCCGCCCAAAATATGATCGAAAACGCTGAGGCCCGCTTCCTTGGTGGCCCAACTCGCGATTCGTGCGGCGACGCCAGCCAGGATCATCACCGACACAAAAATGATCAGGAACCCGGCAATATCACTCAGCCAGGACCACTTCAGATACGTTATAAGCCACAGCGACACCTGATCGTAATGCCACGCGGCCAGCAGATATCCCAGCACCAGGCCGCCAATGCCGAAGGCTTCGTGGAAGAACCCCGCCTTTGCCGCCTGGATAATGGACACCACGATGATCGCGATAATGATCCAATCCGCGCCGCTCATCCAGTGCTCCCGTGAACGGCCTTTCCGCTAAACATCCAGCTTACGTCCTGTAAGCTGGCGGTAAGCCTCGACATACTTTTCGCTGGTCTTGCGGGCCACTTCCGGGGGGAGGGCCGGTGCGGGCGGCTGCTTATTCCAGCGAATCTCCTCGAGATAATCCCGAACATACTGCTTATCGAAAGATTCCTGCGCCTTGCCAGGCTTATATTTATCAGCCGGCCAGAAACGCGAGGAATCAGGGGTTAGCACCTCGTCAGCCAGGGTGATCCCCGCCGCCGTGCGCCCAAACTCAAACTTCGTATCCGCAATGATGATGCCCTTCTGCCGCGCATACTGTGATGCTTTGGTATAAATCTTCAAACTGATGTCCCTCAGCTCGCGGCTCAATTCCGGTCCGATCAACCGCGCCATTTCGGCAAAGGGAATGTTCTCGTCGTGTCCGGTGGTAGCTTTCGTGGCGGGTGTGAAGATAGGCTCGGGCAACTGATCTGATTCTTTCAGCCCCGAGGGAAGTTCGATTCCGCACACCCGGCCGCTAGCCTTGTATTCTTTCCATGCTGAGCCGGAAATGTAGCCGCGCACCACGCATTCAACAGGCACCATTTCCGCGCGAACCACCATCATCGAACGGCCACGCAAAAGATCAGCATAGTTGCGCACCGTGGCTGGATAACGTGTCACATCGGCAGTCACGAGGTGGTTCGGCACCAAGTCACGTAAGAAATCGAACCAGAAAAGCGAGATCTGAGTCAGTACACGTCCTTTATGAGGGATTCCGGTAGCCAGTACGTAATCGAAGGCCGAGATGCGGTCAGTCGCGACAAAAAGGAGGTGCTCGTTATCTAATCGGTAAACATCGCGCACTTTACCGCTGGCGTGCAGTTCAAGTTCGGGGAAGTCGGTCTGTAGAACAACGGGGTCGAGGAGTTCGGGTGTCATGATTAAAATTCTACAGGCAGAAAACGTCGCGTATTCTAGCCCTCCAGAAATTTTTGTCAACGCTTTACTCTGATTAGTTGCCTGTCCTGGCCCAAAGCTTGAGCACCAAAGAAGTTGACAGTTTTTTGGAGGCGGTGAATTGCCCGACCGGCAAGGCTTTTCACTGAGTTTGATTTGTGGAAAAACTGAGGACAGCAGAGGATAACGGGACCGGGGAAAAGTCTGCAGATATCCGTTCTTCACGGAATTCTGCTTCTACGCCGTTGCGCCGAATCTTACCGACACCAGTTTAGAGACTCCCGGCTCCTGCATGGTGACTCCATACAGCACCGGCGCGATACTCATCGTCTTCTTGCTGTGGGTAATGAGGACGAACTGCGTCTGCACGCTCATTTCTTTTACCAGTTCGGTAAAGCGGCCAATGTTGGCTTCATCCAGAGGAGCGTCCACCTCGTCCAGAATACAGAACGGACTGGGCTGATACTGGAAGATGCCCACCAGCAGCGCGAGCGCCGTCAGTGCTTTCTCTCCACCTGAGAGAAGGAGCACGTTTTGCAGCTTCTTTCCGGGAGGTGACGCCACCACGTCGATACCGCTCTCGGCGCTGTTTTCCTCATCCGTCAGGCGCATGAACCCATGGCCGCCGCCGAAGAGTTTGAAGAATGTGGCCTGGAAATTCTCATTAATCTTGTGAAACGCCTCCTCAAATTTCTGCCGCGAGAACACGTCGATCTCCTTGATCGTCGCCTGCGTATTCTCGATCGAGTCCAGCAGATCTTTGCGTTGCGTCTGGAGGAACGTGTGCCGCTCCGAGGTCTCCTTGTATTCTTCCAGCGCCATCATATTGACCGGACCCATGCCATCCAGCCGGGAGCGCATCTCGCGATAGATGTGGTCCTCATTCGCCAATTGCTCGCCCAATACCAGCGGTATCGTGTTATCCGACATCAGTTCTTGCCGTTGTACCCCAAGTTCATTCAGGCAGGTTTCACCCATATATTGCGCGTCGGATTGAAGCTTCGCCGCCGCCGCCGACACTTCGCCACGACGATCCCGTGCCTGGTCAAGCATCGCACGAACTTGACGGAGAGACTCTTCAATCTCTCCTAACCGCGACCGCATCTGTTCCGACTCCATTCGAAGGAGTCCGTCGCGAGCTTCCCCCGCATTACGTTCGGCCTCCATCTCGACCAGTTGATCAGCGATGTTCTCATTCTCTGTTTCGCGTTGTAGCTTTTCCGCGCTCGACGATTCAATCTGCGTGCGCAACGAGTTCACCCGCTCGTGCATTTCCTGAACCAGCGATTCGATTCTTTCTAGCACTGCCGCGGCGGCCCGATGCCGCTCTTGCAGAGTCGCGACTCTCGCCACATGTTGAGACGCGTGCTGCGCCGCCAAATCGCGGCGCTCACGCAGGCCAGCTAACTGTTCCTGGGCGCCGGACGTGAGGCGTTCAAGTTCTAAACGCTGCCCCTCCAGTGCCGCCATTTCCGATTGCCGGGCGTTAACCAATGCTTCCTGCTCGTCGCGCTCGGCAGCCATTCGCCGCAATTCCAGATCACACGTATTCAGCCGCTCGCCAACTCGGGTCATTTCGGAATCAAGTTGCTGCAGCAGATGTCCGGAAGTCATCGCCTGTTTTTCAGCTTCGCGCTTTTCTCCTTCCAGCCGGTCGAGCAGGGAAGTCGATTCCTTGATTTCGCGTCCTAGAGTGAGCACGTTCATTTCATCTTGACGTAATGCTTGTTCCAATTCGCCCAGAACACGCATCACGTCGCGCAGTTCGCGCTTCATGGAAAGCGGACCTTCAGCCCGCTGTTTGCCGCCGGTCACGGTTACATTGTGGAAGCACTCGCCCGATTGCGAGAGGAAGAAGGCATCGGGATTCTCCAGCGCCAGATCACGTGCGAACCCTGGCTCCGGCACGATGTATCCGTCGCGCAGCTTGGGCAAGATGACCTCGAGTGACTTGCCGAAACCATTCAGCACCCTGATCATATGCTTGAGGGGGATGATCGATTGGTGGGGCGGCTCCGGCCCGTTTTCGTTGACCACAAACGAAAACTTAGCTTGCGAGTCCTCGGGATGGACCAAAAAAGTAGCGCGGCCATCCACATCTGACCGTAGGAGACGTAATCCTTCATCCGCTGCATCCCACGACTTCACCACGATGTAGTTCAGTTCGTCGCGCAGAAAATCCTCAACCACGCCCTCATAACGCGGATCAACTTCAAGGAAATCAGCTAGCACGCCCGCAGGAGACGCTCCTTGAAACGTTCCGGACTGGAAGAGGCGCCGAACCGATTCCGTCGAATAACCATGCTCTGCGATGACCGCTTCGAGTGATCCTTTTTTTCCAATGGCGGACGCGTACTCAGCACGCAAGCCATCCAACCGAGTCTTGGATTCGCTTTCCCCGTGCCGCTTAGATTCCAGCGACTCTCGAGTCCGGGCAATCTCTTCCGTCAGTCCCGACACGCGTTGCGATACAGTTTCAAACTCCAGTGCCAATTGCCCGCGTTGCCCTCCGAAGGCTTCCACCTGAGAGTTCGCCGTTGCTATTTCCGTGTGCAGTCGTTGCGCTTCACGATCCACCGCAGCCAGCCGCTCCTCCGCCTGAGTGAGCTGATTGCGCAAGTTGGAAACCGACGCAACCGCTTCTAAAGTCGCGACCCTGCATTGTTCCTGCTGCTGCTCGGACAGCGCCAGTTCGTTGGCTGCTGCTGTCGCTTCTTGCTGGCATTGGCTCCGTTCTAGCTGAGCGGCAGCTAAGTCGGCGGCGGCCGAATCGAGAATTTGCCGGTTCGAATCGCGCTCGGCTTCGAGTGCTGTCAGCCGATGCTTCGCTTGCGCCCATTCCGCTTCTGAAGAAGCAACGCGCTGCACCAGTTCTGCACAACGTTCCTCATTGTGACGACGTTGCGCCTGAGCCCGGTCGGTTTCCAGTTTGATCTCGTTCAGCCGCTCGCCGTTCTCACGAATTTCGCCCTCGATGCCATAGCCGCGTTGCGTGCGTTCTGCATGCTCCGCTTCCAGAAGCTGAACCAGCTCGCTCTTTTGACGCATCTCCTCCGAAAGGGAAGTGATCTGGGCGTTGCGTTCCGCGCTTTCCTGATCCAGTTGAGCAAACTTACTCGCCAGCACCACCCGCAGCTTGGCTCGCATTTCGTCGCGTAGCCGGGCATAGCGCTCAGCCTTGGACGCCTGCCGCTTCAGCGAATTCATCTGTCGCGTCACTTCTTCAAAAATGTCATTGACCCTCGAAAGATTCTGCTTGGCATCTTCCAGACGCGCCTCAGCCAGCCGTTTCTTGGTCTTGAATTTGGTGATGCCCGCGGCCTCTTCGATAATGGCCCGGCGATCCGTCGGACGGCTGCTTAGAATCTGTCCAATGCGTCCTTGCTCAATCAGCGCATAGGTCTCCGGCCCCAGGCCCGTACCCATAAACAATTCCTGGATATCGCGCAGCCGACACAGTTTGCCATTTAGCAGATATTCACTATCCCCTGTGCGAAACAGCCGCCGCGTGACCACAATCTCTCCCGCTCGAAACTGTTGCTGATTGAATTTGCGCCGACGGATTTTCAGCACTACCGGCGGCCCAGCCTTCTGGCCGCTCCCTTCACAAGACTCAGGATTTTGCATGTCAGGAGGGGCAGGATTTTGGGTGTCTTCAAGGGATGCAGGATTTCGGGTTGCATCAGCGAACTCAGGATCTTGGCTGGCGTCCAGGGTCTCAGGATTTTGGGTGGCGCAGCGCTTCGGCGTTGCGATTCCGCCGCTCCCGGAGGGGGCTTCAGCCCCAGCGGTTTCATCGCCTTCCTCCACTCTTCCTGGCTGAGCTTCCTCCGTCAAGCGTTCCGTTTCATCCGCCGCCCGGGCGCGAATCTCGCTCTCATCCCAGTCGTCGGCAGTGGGCATGTCCTCCTGGATTTCCACCTCTGTAGGCTCATGCGCATCCGCTCCCGGATAAACCTCAGGATCGATCAGCGAAAGCGATACCTCCGCCATCCCGGTAGGCTTGCGATCGCGTGTGCCGGCAAAAATGACGTCGTCCATCCGCGACCCGCGCAGCGTTTTCGCGGACTGCTCACCCAGCACCCAGGAAATGGCATCCGAAATGTTTGACTTGCCGCAACCATTCGGTCCGATGATGGCGGCTACCCCGTCGCCGTGAAACTTCAACTCGGTGCGGTCACAGAAAGACTTGAACCCCAAAATCTGCAGCTTTTTCAGTTTGAGCAACTTCAACTCCTTGTCGTACGACTGGAAAATCGCACTTGACCTGACCGGTTACCAACTCGGTTCACCACCTCAGTTGCTCCGGCGAAAACCTCAAGCGGCTGTTGGGACGCCCACACGTTCCCCGCTACTGTAAAGGCGAAATCAGCCTCGGGTCAAGTACGAAAACACCATATATTGTATGCCTATTTCCACAACCCCGTTACACTGCACACGCAATGCAGCCAGTGGCTGTGAAAATGGCGGAGGAAAGGAAGGAAGGGAGAATCGCGAGAGCGGAATAACTCTAGCGCAGGCAAACGTGGGAAGCAAGAAGGGAATATCGAGAGCTGTCGAACTAGTTCTTTCCACCTAGCTTCTCAAAAAACAAACAGATCGATTCAATCCCACGATAGAAGTTGGGGATATGAAACTTCTCATTCGGCGCGTGCAGATTGTCATCAGGCAAGCCAAAGCCCATCATCACGCTCGGAATCTTCAAGACATCCTGAAAATCCGTGACGATGGGAATCGAACCGCCAGAGCGAATAAACACCGTGTCCTTATGAAAAACTTCGTGCATGGCCTCTGTGGCCGCCTTGATGTATTTATTGTCCGTGCCTACTACACAGGCCGGTCCCTTGCTCCAGACCTTGATCTTGGTCTCGATCCCCTTGGGTGTTAGCTTTTTCACGTAATCGGAATATCGCTTCAAGATGTCATCTGGATCTTGATTCGGTACCAACCGCATGGAAACTTTTGCCGACGCCTTTGCCGGAATCACTGTCTTCGCTCCCGGCGCAGTGAACCCCCCCGGCATGCCATGCACCTCTAACGTCGGACGCGCCCAGGTTCGATAGAGCACGGAAAACCCCGGCTCTCCTGTCAGCACTTTCGATCCAACTTCCGTTTTGCGATAGTGTTCTTCGTTAAACGGCAGCCGTTTCCAGGCTTTCAATTCATCTTTGCTGGGCGGCTTCACGTCTTTGTAGAAGCCCGGAATAAGGACGCGACCTTTGGAATCCTTCAGCTTGCTGATGATTTCGATCAGGCCAAAAAACGGATTGGGCGCCGCTCCCCCGTACATTCCCGAGTGCAAATCCGTCTTTGCTCCAAACGCTTCGATCTCGGTGTAAACCAACCCACGCAGACCTACGCACAGAGTCGGAAGATCGGGAGCAAAGAGCTCGGTATCGCACACCAGCGCGAAGTCGGCCTTCAGCTTGGTCTTTTCTTTGCGGACATACGCCGCAATGGATTCGCCGCCAACTTCTTCTTCGCCTTCAATCAGAAACTTCACATTGAGCGGTAGCTTGCCATTGTGACCCTTCATCAAAGCCTCGATCGCTTTG
>Ga0070697_100004309_pt1 | contig 10918 bp, 13 predicted proteins | sample KBSK1501metaG_FD_65475 | JGI IMG/M metagenome (GOLD analysis project Ga0070697, IMG submission 65475) | Corn, switchgrass and miscanthus rhizosphere microbial communities from Kellogg Biological Station, Michigan, USA - KBS K1-50-1 metaG | ecosystem: Host-associated > Plants > Roots >... | reverse complement strand
AGCTGGTTGCCGGCGAGGATCACGTTGGTCCTGATGTCCTGCGGACACGGCTTGGCTTTGAGCAGCGCCAGCGCTTCGTCGGCGACGCGCGGCGCGTTGCCGACGAGGTCCCATTTCGTGAGGACCTCCCACCCGCCGGAGTTCTGATAGCGGAGTCCATCGGGATAGGTGCGGATCTGCAGCTCGCCGTCGCCGACCGCCTCGGCCGCGATCCCGCCGCCGACCTCGCTGAGGCGCTGCTGTATGTCGGCTCCTTCGGTCGAGAGGAACAGCTTGTCTTCGCGCCAGATCGAATATGCGGCGCGCGTCGTCCGCAAGCCCTTCCGCTCGCGCAGCTTCGCCTCGGCGGCGATGAGCAGGCCGAGACGATCGTCGACGGTCATCGCGAATGGATCGACGTCCACTGGCGTCGTGTACGTCGCCGTCTTCGCCTCCACCGGCGCGAGTGCCGCATCGCGCATCTTCGTGAATGCCGACGCCTTCGCGATCTCGACCGCCAGCGACGCTACACGATCCGCCTCGTCGGCGGTGACGATCTGCGAGGCGGCGAAGCCCCACGCACCGTCGGCTATCGCGCGGACGCCGAACCCGAACGAATCCGCTCGGTCAGCGCTCTCGAGCCGCCCGTTCTTCACGAGCGCGTTCTCCTCGTCGCGGCGCACGAAGCGGACGTCGGCGTACGAGGCGCCCCGCTTCCGCGCTGTGTCGAGCGCGCGTTTGGCGAGGTCGCGCTCGACGGAGAAGCTCGCGATCACAACTTGATTCGATAGTTCGGTGGTTCGACGGTGATGCTGATGTCGTGCGGGTGCGACTCGCGCAGACCCGCGCCCGAGATGCGAACGAAGGTCGCCTTCGTGCGAAGATCCTCGACGGTCGCGGCACCGACGTACTTCATCCCCGCGCGCAGTCCACCGACGAGCTGGTGCATGAACGGCTCGAGCGGACCGACGCACTTCACGTGTCCCTCGACGCCCTCGGGGACGAGCTTGGAGAACTCACCGATGTCCTGTTGACCGTAGCGGTCGCGGGACGCGCCGGTCTTGGTGCCCGCGCGCGTTTGCATCGCGCCCATCGAGCCCATCCCGCGGTACGACTTGAAGCGGCCCTCCGGTGTCTCGCTCACGTCGCCGGGCGATTCGTCGACGCCCGCGAGAAGCCCGCCCAGCATCACGGTCGATGCGCCGGCGCCGATGGCCTTCGCGATGTCGCCGGACTGCTGGATCCCGCCGTCCGCGATGATCGGGATACCGTGCCGATCGGCAGCTTCGGCGCAGTCGAAGACCGCCGTGATCTGCGGCATGCCCGCACCCGCGACCACGCGCGTCGTGCAGATCGCACCGGGCCCGACGCCGACCTTGACGCTGTCGGCGCCCGCGGCGATGAGCTCATCGGTGCCCGCGGCCGTCACGACGTTCCCGGCGATCACCTGGACGCGGTGCCGTGCCTTCACTTTCTCGACCATGCGGATCACGCCGGCGGAGTGGCCGTGCGCCACATCGACGACGATCACGTCGACTCCCGCGGCGACGAGGGCAGCGGCGCGTTCATCCGCGTCGCCGGACACGCCGACGGCCGCGGCGACGATCACGCCCGCGTCCTTCGCGAGCTGCACCTCGCGGACCTGATCTGCGATCGGGAGGTTGCGGTGGATGACCCCGAGTCCGCCGAGCCGCGCCAGCGCGATCGCCATGCGCGACTCGGTAACGGTATCCATCGCGGCGGAAAGGATGGGGATGTCGAGCGTGATGCTCTTCGTGAGGCGGGCCCTGGTGGAGACCTGGGTGGGGAGGACGTCGCTACGGGCAGGGATAAGGAGGACGTCGTCGAACGTGAGACCTTCCTTGGCGAAGCGCTCCCCCCCGCGACTCACGTGGAGCGCAGTGTACCGGGGCGCCATGAACGAATCCGTCGATGGTTCGCATTCATTGACAACCCGTGTCACCGCGCCTAGTACATCCACTAGCCCGTGCGCGGGCGTTAAGCGGCCGAGCGGGGCCGCGCCATCGGGGGAACAATGCCGGATTCGGTCAACACGTCCGACAAGCACCCTGGGCGATTCGAGCGCTACCTGTCCCGCTTCAACCTTGGCCTAGACACCATCCTCAAGCTGGGAGCCATAGGTGCCGCTCTTGGACTCGGCGGTTTGATCGCGAACACCGGCGGGCCGCAGCCCTCACCGACTCCGGTTGCTCAAGGCATTCCGAATGTCTACAACCTTAGGTCCGATCAGGCGGTAACAACGCTCAAGACTGGTGGGTTTCCGGCCCGAACGATATCCGTCTGCAGCGGCTCGGTAGGCGCAGATAGGGTTCGGCAAGTGCTGACCGATGGTGGAGCGGCCGACGGGACGGTCGTGGTCGACGCAGATGGGGTGACGCCTTTTGGCCGAACGCTCCGCGGCGGGTCGGCAGTCGTCGTCAAGGTATCGACTGGCATCGCGTGCCAGTGACTGCCACTGGCCGCGGGCGCTAGCGCTGCTGTCGGGACTTCGCGAGACGCTCGCCGTAGGCGGTGCCGCCCTGGGCCCAGAGGTTGAGCATCTCGATGCGCTGCTTGGTCCACGAACGAGCGCGCCACCAGAAGACGCCGGCCGCCGAGAGCGCGACCAGACACGCGCCGGGCAGGATCACGGGCTGCAGGTCGGTGAACAGATCGAGGCGGTGCGCGACGATCGCGAGCGCAACGAACACCAGCAGCTCGATCTCGCCGAGCAGGATGAGGAAGATGAGGGCGAATGATGCCGCGCCGAAGCTGCGCTTCGTCCGATGCGGGAAGGCAACGTCCAGGAGGTTCGTCATCGAGCGCGGATTCTAGAGCAGCGTTGCGCTGCGCTCGGGTCCGATCCCGACCATTCCGACAGGCGCTCCAACGGTCGCCTCGATGCGCGAGAGATACGCACGTGCCGCGGCGGGCAGATGCGCACGGTCGGCCACACCGGTGAGCGGATCGCACCACCCGGCGAGCTTCTCGTACTGGGGAACGGCGCGCTCGAGCACGGCCGTCGGCGGCATGTCCGTCGTCGTCGCCCCGTCGACCTGATAGCTGACGCAGAACGGGATCTCCTTGTACGCGCCGAGCACGTCGAGCTTCGTTACCGCGAGCTCGGTGAACGCGTTGAGGCGGTGCGCGTGCCGCGCCGCTACGGCGTCGAACCACCCGACGCGACGCGGACGGCCCGTCGTCGCCCCGTATTCGTTGGCTCGCTCGCGCAGCGCGTCGCCCTCGCCGCCGGCCATCTCGGTCGGGAACGGACCCTCGCCGACGGCGGTCGAGTACGCCTTCACGACGCCGATCACCTTCGTGATGTACCGCGGCGGGATGCCCGCACCCACGGCCGCGCCGCCGGCGAGCGGATTAGAGGAGGTGACGTACGGGTAGATGCCCCAGTCGAGATCGCGCATCGCGCCGAGCTGTCCTTCTAAAAGGATGCGCGCGTCGGTCTGGAGCGCGCGCTCGACGAGCGGCAGCGTGTCGACGATGCGATCGCCGAGCGTCGCCGCCGCCGCGAGCACCTCATCAGCGACGACCTTCGCGTCGAGCGGCGCATCGCCGTAGCGCTCGAGGACCTTCTTCTGCCGCTCGAGCTCGTGCGCGACGCGCTGGCGGAAGCGACGCTCGTCGCGCACCTCGTACACCTGGATCCCGTGGCGCGACACCTTGTCGGCGTACGCAGGACCGACGCCCTGACCCGTCGTGCCGAGCTTCTGCCGGCCACGCTCGCGCTCGTCGAGGCGGTCGATCGCGACATGCCAGGGCATGAGGAGATGTGCGCGATCCGCGACGCGTAGGTTGCCCGTGCGAATGCCGCTGCGCTCGAGGTTCGCGAGCTCCTCGCAGAGCACCTGGAGATTCACGACGGTGCCGGGTCCGACGATGCAGAGCGCGTTCGGATTGAAGATGCCCGACGGCACGAGATGGAGCTTGAAGGTGCCGTGCTGGTTGACGACGGTGTGGCCGGCGTTGTTGCCGCCCTGGAAGCGGATGACCACGTCCGCCTCCTGCGCCAGGAGGTCCGTGATCTTGCCCTTGCCCTCGTCACCCCATTGGGCCCCGACGACGGCGGTCACTGGCACGTATTAAGACGATACGCGCGCGACGGTCACCTTGTCGTGCTGAGGTAGACGGCCCCGAGCTTCACGAGCTCGAGCAGCGTTCGTGAGCGAATGGGCTCCTGTCTCCACCACAGGACCGCGTTCCATTCAGGATCGCGCGCCGGGTAATTCCGGAAGACGAGGCCTCGCGGCTCGAACGCGCGCTTGAACTCGAATGCCGCGCGACGCTGGTGATATGGGCTCGTCACAAGGATCGCGGAGCGCAGCTTGCGCTGGACCATGAGCTTCGCGACCTCCGCGGCGTTCTCTTCAGTGGTCGCCGATGCGGGCTCGACGAGCGTCGCGCTCTCCGGAACGCCCTGACGGAGCGCCTCGCGACGCATGATCTCGCCGGAGCTCACCGATTCCGGATCGACCGCCGCGCCCGAGAACACGATGACCGGCGCCCAGCCGGCCTTCCACAGCGTGACCGCGGTGTCGGCGCGTGCGCCGGTATCGCCGGAGATCACCACGATCGCGTCGGCCTTTTCGAGCGGATCCTCGACGGCCAGCCAGCTCCCTATTAGAAGAAATGCGGTGAGGCCGGTGCCAACGCTGAGCAGGACGCCGACGAACACACCGATGAGGAACTTCCGCATGACCCGAGGCTATCGCGAGCGGAGAGTCTGAGCGTCAGGCGGGCGGCAGGGCGGTTGCGGGCGGTGGAGCGTTGCGGCGCGCCTCGAAGCACTCCGAGCAGTACACGGGCCGGTCAGTCCGCGGCTCGAACGGCACCTGTGCTTGCTTGCCGCAGTTGCTGCAGATGACGTCATGCATGTTGGCGGCACGGGCGGCGGCACGCTCGGCCTTCGCCTTCTTGCGGCAATCAGGGCAGCGCTGCGGCTCGTGGAGCAGACCCTTCTGCTGGTAGAACTCCTGCTCCCCCGCAGACCACACGAAGGCGCTGCCGCATTCACGGCAACTGAGCGATCTGTCCTCGAAGGCGATGGTCATCGGGTCGCTTTTCGGGCGGAATCCTACGCCGCGTGGTCACGGGGTCAAGCGGGCGGGCGGCTCCGCCGGTCAAGCGGTGCGTGCGGTGCGACGCAGCCCGTCGAGGAGCCCAGTGCGGGTCTGCCATAGCCCGTCGCGCTTCGCCCGCGAGGCGTCGACGCACGAGCGCTGGACCTCTCCCGGGCGCTCCGGGGCCTTGGTGATGCCGGGCGGTGGGCCGAGGACCTCGGCCATCGCGGCGATGAGCTCGTTCACGCTCGTCGCCACGCCCGTGCCGATGTTGTAGATGCCCTTCCACTTACCGCCGAACGCCGCGAGGACGGCGTCGACGACGTCGCCGACGTACATGTAATCGCGCTGCGCGCTGCCGTCGCCAAAGACGGTCAGCTTTTCGCCCCGTTTCCAGCGGCCCACGAAGATCGCGATCACACCGCCCTCGAGGTCCTGCCGCTGGCGCGGGCCATAGACGTTCGCGAGGCGCAGCGTGATGTTCGGGATCTTCGCGGCGCCGACGATCTGCTCGGCCTCGGCCTTGAACTTCCCGTAATTCGACGCCGCGTCGGCCGGAACGGCCTCGGTCGCGCAGACCCGCGTTTCGCCGTAGATCGCGCCGCCGGTGGAGATGTTCACGAAGATCCGCGCACGCGCGTCCTCCGCGAGGCGCACGACGTTCCGCGTCCCCTCGACGATCACGCGTCGATACAGATCAGGCTTTTCCATCGATTCGACGACCTTGGTGCGCGAGGCGCAGTGCACCACGGCATCGAACTTTTCGCCGCGAACCGCCTCGCCCAGCGCTTTCGCATCCGAAACGTCCGCGACGCGGAGCGCGGTATCTGGCGCGAGGTTGGCGCGGTCTCCCGTGGAGATGTCGTCCACGACGACCACGTCATCGCCGCGCGCCTTCAGTGCATCGACGATCGTGCTGCCGATAAAGCCGGCCCCGCCGGTGACGAGTACGCGCATCTTTGCCTGCTCCTCTTTTCCACAGGTGTGGACAACTTCTGGTGGACAGGACCGCGAGCGCGGGAAAAGCGGTGGACCGTCGCGGCGCGCTTCTGGGGATAGTGTCCTAGGCGCGCCGCCCCTTCTCAGTCACCCTTTGGTCCTATCGCGCGCGATCCCTCAAAGGCTTTTTATCCGGATTTCCGGGCGCATTGACACCGAACGTATGTTCTAGTGTGGCAAGGACCCTGCACTTGGAGGCGGCATGACCCTGGAGAGTCCGGAGCGGACCCTTCCGTTCGACGAGTCGGCCGAGCAACAGGTGCTCGGTAGCCTTCTCATCGACCGCGACGCGATCTTCAAAGTCGCGGACATGCTCGGGAAGGACGACTTCTACCTCGCCCGGCACCAGCGCATCTACGGAACGGTGCAGTCGCTGCTCGAGCGACGCGAGCGCATCGATCCGCTCACGGTCCAGATCGAGCTCGCGCGGCGCGAGGAGCTCGACCGCGTCGGCGGGCCGGCGTACCTGCGTGAGCTCACGGAGCTCGTGCCGACGGCGGTCGAGATCGAACGGCATGCGCGCATCGTGCGCGACCGCGCGATCCTGCGCCGCCTGCTTGGAGCGGCGACCGCCGTGGCCGCTGATGCGTACGGAGAGCCAACGGACATCCCGCTCGCGCTCGATCGCGCCGAGCAGCGCATCTTCGCGCTGCGCGATGAATCCGCGAACACGCAGCTCCGGCACATCCAGGGAGCGCTGCAGGAGAACTTCGATCACCTGACCCAGCGCATGGAGCGCCCGTACGAGGTCAGCGGCATCCCCTCCGGCTTCCGCGAGATCGACTTCTATACCGAGGGGTTCTCCGTCGGCGATCTCGTCGTCATCGCAGCTCGCCCGTCGGTCGGCAAGACGAGCCTGGGGCTCGCGATGGCGTTCAACATGGCGAAGCGCGGCCATCCCACGCTCGTCTTCTCGCTCGAGATGGACGCGAAGCAGGTCGTGTCGCGCTTCCTGGCGATGAACAGCCGCACCGATCTGCTCGCGCTGCGCACGGGGAACGTGTTCGACACGGAAGCCGCCTCATCGCTCGCCGGCCTGCCGATCCTCATCGACGACACGCCAGGCATCTCGATCATGGAGCTGCGCACCAAGGCACGGCGCGCCAGCTCGCACGATCGCCTCGAGGTGATCGTCGTCGACTACGTCCAACTGATGCGCACGGGCGAGCGCGAAGAGAACCGTGTGCAAGAGATCGCGACGATCACGAAGAACCTCAAGTCGCTCGCGCGAGAGCTGAACGTCGTGGTCATCGGTCTCTCGCAGCTCTCACGCGCTGCGGGGGACTCCGGTGTCGAGCCGAAGCTCTCGACGCTTCGCGAATCGGGGTCGCTCGAGCAGGATTCAGACATCGTCCTGATGCTGTGGCGCGATAAAGAGGACAGCGCCGTGGGCGCGCCAAAGCTGATCCACGGCAGCATCGCGAAGAACCGCAACGGCCCGACCGGCATCTTCTCGCTCCTCTTCGCCGCCGAGCAGGCGAAGTTCTTCAGCAAGGCCGCGGACGACCAGATGCCCGTATGACGGTCGACCACGGACTCGCGCGCAGCACGCCGAAGCCGCCCCCGGAGAATCCGGAGGCGGAGGCGTCGCTGCTCGGCGCGGTCCTCATCGATCCCTCGGTCTACGAGAACATCGTCCGCGGACGCATCGCACCAGCCTCGCTGTCACGCGAGCAGCATCGACTCATCCTGGGCGCGGTCGAGCGGGTCGCGGAGCGCGGTGAGGCGCTGGGTTTCCAGACCGTGCAGGCGGAGCTCGCGGCACGAAGCGAGCTCGATGAGGTCGGCGGCGCGCAGTTCCTCGTCGGGCTCATGCAGAACGTACCGACGGTCGCGCATGCCGAGTCGTATGCCTCGATCGTCGAGCGCACCGCGCTCCTGCGCCGCCTCATCCAGGCTGCGAACGAGATCGCCCACCTGGCGCTGACGCGCGAGGACGCCGAGAGCGCGGTCGCCGACGCTCAGGAGCTCCTCTTCGCGGTGAGCGAGTCGAGCCTGCACCGCGACGTCGTGCCGCTCGAGGTCGCGCTGCGACGATTCGCCGACCAGATCACGGCTCGTGGCGACGACCAGCCCCAGGGTGTGCCGACCGGCTTCGAGCATCTCGACGGCAAGACCGGTGGCTTCCAACCCTCCGACCTGATCATCATCGGTGGGCGTCCGGGTCTCGGAAAGTCAAGCCTCGCGCTCAACATCGTGTGGCACGCCGCGGTGACCGCGCACAAAACGTGTGCGGTGTTCTCGCTCGAGATGACCGAGCTGCAGGTCGTGCAGCGGCTCATCTCGATGACCGCTGAGATCGACGGCAATCGCATGCGCCGTGGACGGCTCTCGGAGCGCGAATTCGAATCCATCAACTCCGCGTCGAACCAGCTGCAGCGCGCGCCAATCTTCATCGAGGAGTCGAGCCGTTTGACGGTGACCGACATCCTCGCGAAGTCACGACGGCTCCAGGCCGATCGCGGCCTCGACCTCGTCGTCGTCGACTACTTGCAGCTCATCGAGGGGGCCGCCGGAAACGACGAGGGCCGCGTGCAGGAGGTGGCGGTCATCACGCGCGCGCTGAAGTCGATCGCGCGCGAGCTGGAGGTGCCCGTCGTCGCGCTCTCGCAGCTCTCGCGTCAGATCGAGACGCGCGGCACGGAGCCGATGCTCTCGGACCTGCGTGAATCGGGCGCGATCGAAGCCGACGCCGACCTCGTCCTCTTCCTGTGGCAGAAGGACCGCAAGGACCGCGACGAGAGCGTGGTGCGTCTCAAGCTCGCGAAGCACCGCAACGGCCCGACCGGCGACTTCGACCTACATTTCCAGTCCGAGCTGACCCGCTTCCGCGATCTGGGCGAGACCAGGGGGGACATCTGATGCAGGTCCTGTTCGTCGCCGGCTTCGGCGCCATCGTCCGCGACATGCAGGCGTCGCTCCGCTTCTACCGCGACGCGATCGGCATCCCCCTGGTGGAGAAAGAGGATGTCGCGACGGAGGCGCTCGATGGCGTCAAATACTTCTCGCTCTGGCCGCTCGCCGACGCCGCGGAGTCATGCTTCGGCGAGCGTGAGTGGCCGTCCAACGTCACGGTGCCCCAGGCCTGGATCGAGTTCGATGTGGACGACATCGGCGCGGCGGCCGAGGAGCTTCGCGCGAAGGGGTACAAGCTTCTCGTCGGTCCGAGGGAAGAGCCGTGGGGCCAGACCGTCGCGCGGCTCCTCAGCCCGGAGGGGATCCTCGTCGGCGTGACGATCACACCCTGGCGGCGGGGGGACGGAGGACACTAGAGGTCGTGTCCTCGTCCGATGCGTTCATCCTGCTCGGGGTGATGTTCATCATCGCGGCCGCGATCCTCTGGTGGACGCAGATCCGCAAGCCCTGACGCGAAACGACTAGCGCGCCGGTTCGATCGCGACGGTGACGTTCGCGCGCACGTCGGTCAGAAGACGGATCTCGACCTGATGCACACCGAGCGCTTTGAGCGGCTCGGGCAGATGGACCTTCGTCTTATCGACATCCACCTTCTGCTCGCGCTGCAGCGCCTCAGCGATGTCCTTGCTCGTCACCGAACCGAACGTCTTGCCCTGATCTCCCGCCTTGAGGCGGAAGACGAGCGTCGTTTCGGAGAGGCGCTTCGCGAGCTCCTCGGCGTCGGCGTGCGCGCGGTCCTGCTTCGCGCGCTTCGCGTCGCGCGCTCGCGCCAACACCTTCATCTCGCCGGCGGTGGCCTCGATCGCGAGGCCGCGTGGCAGGAGGAAGTTCTGCGCATACCCGTCGGCGACGTCCTTGACGTCACCGGGGCGGCCGAGTCCGGCCACCTCGCGCTTAAGAATGACGCGCACTAGCTCGCGCTAGTTGCTGGGCTGAGTGGTCTCCGCGAGCGAGCCGTCCTGCTCGCTCTTTCGGAGCTCCATCTCCCATGCGAGGACCGATGCGGCGACGGCGACGACGCCCATGACGGTCAGCGCGCCGATGATCGCGAGCAGCGCCTCTATGACGTCGAACACGCTGCCCGAGTCCCGGTCGCTCATGAGTTATCTCCTTCGCGGTCGCGTGACAGTATCCGGTCCAATGTAGCGCGAAGCTCGCTCGCTCGGCCGGAGAGCATCCCCTGCGCGCGCTCGAGGTCATGCTTCAGCTCGTCGTCGTTCCGCGCGATGCGGCCCATGTGCTCCTCGACGACCTCCTTCGGCGCGTTACGGATGAAGAAGTCGAGCCCGAAGATCAGAACGCCCAGATCGTCCAGCTGCCCGAGCACGGGAATGAAGTCCGGGATGATGTCGATCGGGAAGACGAGATAGCCGGCGATCGCGCCGAGCACCAGCTTCTGCTGCGTCGGGACACGGGGGTCGCGCGCGAGTGCCCACACCAGGCGCGCGTACGCGGGCATCTTGCGCATCATCTCGACGGCCTCTTTTGGGTCGCGAGGCGGACGGAATGATTTAGCCATGCACCTCTCCCTGCGGGAATCGTGCCCGCAGCGCTGCGACGGCCGCGGACAGCGCCGCATCTCGCTCCGCCGTCCAGAACGAGACCATGTAACGCGCCTTGCCGCCGGAGACGCTCCGTAGCTCAACGCTGGGCGGCGGCTCTTTTGCGACCTGCGAAGCCTCGCGAAGCGCGCTCCGAATGTCGTCGGCCGCGATCGGCTTATCCGCATCGTCGACCACGAGCCAAAGGCTCGCGCGCCGGGTCGGGAAGCGTGTCAGGTTGACGACTGAGCCCGTCATGAACGTGCCATTCGGCACGATGACCTGCTGCGCCTCCGGCGTTCGCAGCAGCGTCGTCCGGAACGTGATCTCTTCAACGACCCCGGTGTACCCGGTGACCTCGATCGTGTCGCCGATGCGGAACGGCCGCTCGACGAGCACCCAGATGCC
>Ga0070697_100004308_pt1 | contig 10919 bp, 11 predicted proteins | sample KBSK1501metaG_FD_65475 | JGI IMG/M metagenome (GOLD analysis project Ga0070697, IMG submission 65475) | Corn, switchgrass and miscanthus rhizosphere microbial communities from Kellogg Biological Station, Michigan, USA - KBS K1-50-1 metaG | ecosystem: Host-associated > Plants > Roots >... | reverse complement strand
ATTCGCCAGCTTTGTGGATGAATCCAAGGGAACACAGATCCACAACCAGACTGACGTTTTCTCGCGTCGTCTGCTCGATACGACTACCAACAAGACCTGGGATGTAATGAGCAACAGCGAGCGCAAGACTTCAGCCATCAACCCGCGCCATGTAGTGTGGACCGGGCCGGCAGTGACTGCGGCAGTTCCCAACGTGCTTACAGGAAGTACTCCTCTGATGCGCGCTAATTCTCCCACGAGCATTGCTGGAAGGTACGAGGTGGGCACCGCGTCCTTTGGTCCTGCACTCACCACCAACGGCACGACCGGTGATGTGGCCAGAGCTCTGGATGCAGCCGACGCCGCAGGACCTTCGACCACCGACGCCTGCTCTCCCATCACCAACGCAACCGCCCTCGCCGGCCGCATTGCATTGGTTGACCGCGGCTCTTGCACCTTTGTCACCAAGGCGGCAAACGTACAGCCGACGGGAGCCATTGGCATGATCGTAGTCGATAACGTAGCAGGGGCTCCTCCTCCGGATCTGGGTGGCAGCGGTTCGTTCAGCTTCCCGTCTGTCAGGGTCACTTTGGCCGATGGGAACACGATCAAGACAGCGCTTGCCAGCGGACCTGTGAACGTTACGTTGACGGTAGATCCTGCGCAGCGTGCTGGCGCCGACCTTCAAGGACGCGCGATGGTTTGGTCGCCTAACCCGGTGCAGCCAGGCTCCTCTATCTCGCACTGGGACGTGATCGCTTTCCCCAACCAGTTGATGGAGCCCTCCATCAACAACGACCTAACCCACAACGTGGATGTTCCGGCAGACCTGACGTTTAAGCTCTTCCAGGATATCGGCTGGTAACCGGTTAGCGCACAAGCAACAAACGCCGTCCCACGAGGGACGGCGTTGTTGTTTGTGATTGAAGCTAATCTCCGCTGGCGGCCTTCTTGGGTTTGCGCGGCTTATTGATCGCCTCAGGAGCGGCAGCTCGGGCGGGCGTGCCCGCCGAACGCACCGGCTTCTTCACCGCATCGAGGCTCATCTTGAGCGCCTCCATGATGTCGACCACCGGGGCGCGGTGTTCGCTGGCAGGTGTCTCCACCACTTCCTCGCCGGCAACTTTGGCGGCGATCATCTTTTGCAGATTTTCGCGGTACTCATCTTTGTACTTTTCCGGCTCGAACTCGGCGGCCAGCGAGTTGATGAGCGTCATGGCGAGATTGAGTTCCTTCTCTTTTACCAGAGCGGTGTCGGTGCGGAACTCCTCCACCTGGCGGATCTCATCCGTGTAATACATGGTGTGCATCATGATGCCCTTTTCGCCGGGGCGCAGGATGACCACGTGCTCGCGGTTGTGCATCGCGATCTTCGCGATGGCTACGTATTCCGAGCGGCGCAGCGCCTCAAACAGCAGAGCGTAAGGCTTTTCGCCCGCCTGCTCGGGTGCAAGATAGTAGGAGCTCTCCAGGTAGATAGGATCCACGTCTTTCGACTTCACAAACTCCTGGATCTCCATGGTGCTGGCGGTCTTCGGAGCCACGCGCTTGATGTCTTCATCTTCCACCACCACGTAGCGGCCCTTCTCGTACTCGAAGCCCTTCACCAGGTCGCTGCGCGGCACCGGCTTGTCTTCAAGCTGGCAGTAGAGGACCTGCTTCACGCGGGAATGGTCGTCCTTGTGGAGCTGGTTGAAGCTGATGGTTTCGCTGCGCGCGGCGCTGTAAAGCCGGACGGGGAGCGACACCAGTCCAAACGTCAGGTGTCCCTTCCACACTGTGGATGCCATGTTTCCTTACCTCTTGTCTAGGGCGCTCGGGGAGAGTCTACGGATACCACAGCCGGGCCGGGGATTCAATTAAAGTGACCTACTTTGGCACTTGTACTTTCGAGCTAGTCTTGCCGCTCCCGATGGAAGACCTTACGCCTTTCTTTGTGGACTTTGGTAAGGAGCGCCGGCCTTCAGGGCAACACGTTGTGTCGGCGTGACCCAAGAGGTTCCGCAGGCCGAACCAATTCAATGCGTATCAGGGCACGACTTCAGTCGTGCCCTGATACGTGACTTCGCCGAGAAGAATTGTTTCTCACCTTCGGCACGGAATGACAAAGAAGCGTTCGAAAACCTTCATCGCGCTACCAGCAACTGTTCGGCATGCAGCGCGCCTTGCGGGGTGTCTTCGTGCTTGAAGTAGACGAATACGTCGCAGCCTTCGCTTTGCCGGGCGCTCACCCTGGCGGCAATTCCCTTCAGCTCATCGGGCGTGTACTCCGGTTTGCGCAGCCGGTAGTAGCAGAAGTCGGCGGTACGAACGTCAGGGGTTTCCAGGTCTTCAGTTTCGGCCACGCAGATCGCGGCACCGTGTTTGCGCAATGTCTCAAACGTCAGGTCGGCAAACCAAGACGCGTGGCGAAACTCGAATGCAAAGCGCGCGCCGCGGCCGAGGCCGGCAAGGAATTCATCGAGCAGCGAAATGTCAGCCTTCAGGTAAGGTGGTAATTGAAACAGCACCATGCCCAGCTTGCGGGCCTCGCTCAGCAACTGTAACGATGAAAGAAAGCCGCGAGCGTCGTCCGCCGCCGCTTTCAGCTTCTTGATGTGAGTTATCCGCTGGTGGGCCTTGACCGAGAACTTGAAATTCTCCGGCGTGGAGGCTATCCAGCCGTTCAGCGTCTTCTCGGTCACGAAGTGGCGAAAGGTATAGTTGACTTCAACCGTGTTCAGCCGCCCGGCGTAGTGCTGCAAGAATTTTGTGCTGGCCAGCTTCGCCGGATAGAAATCTGGTTTCCAGCTGGCGTATGCCCATCCTGATGTCCCTGCGAAAATGGCAGCCATGAAATGTGCGCGCGAAGCTCCCCTTGCAAGAAATCAAACGTACTCCTTCGCCACAGCTTGCGCAAAAACGGAAGGCCAACATTCTGAGAGTCGCGACTATGATGTTCCAAGGCCAGAGCCCGCCAAAAGACGTGAGCAATAACTCACCTGAATGGTTTATGCGTCAAGCCATCGCGCTCGCGCGCCGCAACGTGCGCGAATCAGGCGGTGGTCCTTTTGCCGCGCTGGTAGTGCGCAACGGCGAGATCGTTGCCAAAGGAACCAATCAAGTGACGATCCTGAACGATCCTACCGCCCACGCCGAGATTGTAGTTATTCGCAACGCCTGCGCTGCCGTCCGAAATTTTCAGCTCACCGGATGCGACATTTACGCCACCTGCGAGCCATGCCCCATGTGCCTGGGCGCGATCTTCTGGGCGCGGCTCGACCGCGTCTACTACGCCAGCACCAAGGAAGACGCCGCCGAGATCGGATTCGACGATTCGCTGATCTACAGCCAGATCGCGCTGCCACCTGCGAAACGTCGTTTGCCCATGCTACAAATTTTGCGCGACGAGGCGCTCGCCGCATTTCGCGAATGGCAAAGCAAGCCCGACAAGATCCCGTACTGACACAAGCATTCGCTCCTTTGCGACGTAGACGAGTGAACCAGAAGTTACGGAAATATTTTCTTTCACATTTTACGAAGAAATCCACAGGCCTTCGATTTAGAATACAAGCATTCGTAACCGCCCCTCGATCAAGACCACTGCGGTTCGCAAATCAAGAATTTCTTCAGGAGTAGTTCCCAATGGCAAGCACCAAAGCGACCCCCAGCCGGAAAAAGACGGCGGCTGAAGATAGCAAACCGACCGCCTCGGTCACATCCTTCGCGCCCAGCGCGGTTATCGCCCGCGAGGAAGAAATTCGCCGCCGGGCCTATGAGTTTTACGAAGCGCGCGGCCGCCAGGATGGCGCCGCCGAAGAAGATTGGCTTCGCGCCGAAGAGGAAGTCATCCACACCAACGGCAAGCGCACGGCCTAACAGAATTGCATTTCCAGAGGGTCGCTCCTAATCGCGACGCTCTTCTACTTGGCGCCCCCTCCCGCCTCTGCTTGGCTGGAAAGGCCCCCGTTGCCAGTCGAGGCGCCGTATCCGGTTGGCTTCCAAGGCGAGGTTTGCTTGCCGGCTCCAGGTCTGAAAAAATAGATAATGCGCTCGCCTGTTAATGCCTTATCTCGGTAGCTTCGCCTTGCTGCTTGCCCTTGCGCTCAGCGTTTATTCGCTGGTGGCTGGGGTGTTGGCTATTTCCGGCAGATGCCCTCCAAGAACCGCAGAACTGCTCGGAGAGACTGCGCGCCGCGCAGGTATTGCCGTTTTCATGGCGGTTCTGGTGGCGGCCGCGGCCCTGCTGTGGTCAACCTTTCACGACGACTTCTCGGTTTCCTACATCCTCCATCACAGCAATCGTGATCTTTCTGCGCCCTACAAATTTGCGGTGTTGTGGTCGGGACAAGAAGGTTCACTGCTGTTCTGGGCGCTGCTGCTCTCCGCCTACGGCTTTGTGCTGCGGCTGCGTCACAAGGTCGACGTCCGCCTGGTGGCGCACGCGTCGGTGATTCTGGCGGCGGTGCAAGTATTTTTCCTTCTGCTGCTCAACGTGGCTGCGCTCCCTTTCGCGATGGAGCCGGGCCCTCCGCCTGCCGACGGGAACGGACTTAATCCGCTGCTGCAATACGCCGAGATGGTGATTCATCCGCCCATGCTCTACCTGGGCTACGTCGGGATGACGGTGCCTTTTGCCTTCGCTCTGGGCGCGCTCATCATGCGCTACCCCGGCGAAAAATGGATTCACATCACTCGCCGCTGGACCATGGTCACGTGGCTGTTCCTTACATGCGGCATTTTCCTGGGCGCGCACTGGGCCTACTCGGTTTTGGGTTGGGGCGGATACTGGGGTTGGGACCCGGTGGAGAATGCCTCGCTGATGCCCTGGCTTACCGCCACTGCCTTCCTTCACTCGGTGATGATGCAGGAAAAGCGCGGCATGATGAAGGTCTGGAACGTGTGGCTGATCTTCACTACTTTCATGCTGTCGATCCTGGGGACGTTCCTCACGCGCAGCGGCGTGGTGAGTTCGGTGCATGCGTTCGCGCAGTCTTCCATCGGCTGGTGGTTCGGCGGGTTGCTTATCGCAACCGCGGTGGTTTGCGTTTTCTTCTTCGTCAAGAATCGTTCGCACCTCAAAAGCGAAAACAAACTGGAGTCGTTGCTCTCGCGCGAATCCAGCTTCCTGTTCAACAACCTGGTTTTTCTGGCCTCGTGCTTTGCTGTGCTGTGGGGCACGCTGTTCCCACTGCTCTCGGAGGCAGTCCAGGGAGAGAAAGTGACTGTCGGTCCGCCGTTCTTCAACCGCGTGAACGTGCCCATCGCGCTATTCCTGCTGCTGCTGACCGGTGTTGGGCCGTTGCTGGCCTGGCGCAAAACCTCGTGGGAGAGCCTGAAGCGCAACTTTGCCATTCCTGCGGGCGCGGCAGTGCTGACGGCTGTGTTCCTGATCGTAGGTGGGGTGCGGCCCTGGCACGATCCCGCCACTTTCTATTCCACCATGGCTATCTCGCTCGCGGCTCTGGTGGCAGCAACCATTGGCTCGGAATTCCTGCGTGGCGCGCGCGTGATTCGCGGCCACACCGGCCAAAGTCTGGCGGCTGCGATGTTGCGCCTCACCCAGCGCAATACCCGCCGCTACGGTGGATATATCGTGCACTTTGGCGTGGTGGTCATCGCCATCGGATTGGCGGGCGCTGCCTTCAATAAGGAGAAGGAGCAGGAACTGGGCAACGGCGACAAAATGATGATCGGCGCATACACTCTTGTCTGCCGCTCCTACACCCAGGACGATAATCGCAACTTCTCCTCAGAGTGGGCGATCCTCGATGTATACAAAGGGGACCGCCAGATTGGAACTGTTTTTCCTGAGCGCCGCTTTTACAAAGCCAGCCAGCAGCCCAGCACTATCGTCGCGAATCTCTCCGGGTTAAAAGAGGATCTCTACCTGGTTTACGCCGGCAAGAACAACGATACCGATCGGCCGATCATTAAGGCTCACGTCAATCCGCTGGTGGCCTGGATATGGATCGGAGTGTTGGTGATCGTCTTCGGAACCTTCGTGGCGCTCGCGCCCAACGCCGCAGCAGTAAAAGTGACGCAGCCGGCGCGGGTGCAGACTGCTGCCGTCGAGGCGGGAGATTGACATGAAGTGGCCAGCGAAACGAATTGCGCAAGCGTGCAGTGTGCCGTTGCTCATCATCCTGCTAATGGGCGCAGGTGATGACGCGCGCTTTGACCGCCTCGGCCACAAGATGATTTGCGCCTGCGGCTGCCGCCAGATCCTGCTGGAGTGCAATCACGTCGGCTGCCAGTATTCGGATCGCATGCGCGGCGAACTAAGTACGTGGCTCGCCCGCGGCGATAGTGACGATTTGGTGCTACAAGCCTTCATGCAGAAGTATGGACAAACGGTGCTGGCGGCGCCTACCACCAGCGGCTTTAACCGGGTCGCCTGGGTCACGCCCTTTGCGGTTTTCCTAGCCGGCATCGCGCTTGCTATTTTTGTGGTACTCCGGTGGCGCTCGTTGCCGCAAGCGGCAGCCAGCCCCAGCGTGCAGGCGCTCGACAACTATCGGCAACAAGCACGCAAGGAGACTGCCGAGCTATGACTCTGATTGTCGCCGCGTGTGTACTGCTGACCTTCGCGTTACTTGCTTATGTGTTTGCGCCTGGCGCAGCTGTCGCCAGCGGGCCGCAGAAGGGCCGCTTGGCCTATCTTGAGGAGCGCAAAGAAGTGGTCTACGAAAATCTGCGTGACCTCAACTTTGAGTACAAGGCCGGAAAATTTCCCGAGGCGGATTTTCACGCTATGCGCAAAGCTATGGAAGATGAGGCGGCGGCGATCCTGGCGGAGATTGCGAGTCTGCAGCGTGGAGGCGTGGCGTGAGCCTCCCCACTGTCATTCCGAGCGTAGCGAGGAACCCCTACCGTAACCATGCAGCTCGGGCAGGAGTAGGGATTCGTCGCTGCCCTCGGAATGACAATTTCAAGGCTTCCGCGGCATTGATCGCGTGTTTGGCGCTGGGCCTCCTGCTTTTCAGCTCGTCACCCGTCCACGCTGCCACCACCCTAACCGGCAAAGTCACCAACGGCACCACCGGCAAGCCCGCCGCGGGCAATGAAGTCATCCTGCTCAAGCTGTCAGAGGGCATGCAGGAAGAAGCTCGCACCAAATCGGATGCGCAAGGCCGTTTCGAGCTGCCGGTCAGTTCACCGGAGGTGGCGCACCTGGTGCGTGTAGTCCATCAGAAAGTGAACTACCACCGTCCGGCGCCGCCTGGCACCAATTCAGTGGAGGTACAGATATTCGACTCGGCGCCAAAGCTCGAGGGAATCACGGCCACGGTGGACGTGATGCGCATGCAAACGCAATCAGGTTCGCTCGACGTGACTGAAATGTTTGCCCTCAAGAATGAATCCAACCCGCCGCGCACGCTTATGAGCGACCGTACCTTCGAGATTTCGCTTCCCGAAAGCGCTCAGATTCAGGGATCGATCGCCGCCGGACCCGGGGGAATGCCGGTCAACTCGGCTCCGGTGCCTTCGGGCAAAGGCCGCTATGGATTTATTTTCCCGCTGCGGCCCGGGGAAACGCGCTTTCAGGTGACGTACCGGATGCCGTATTCGGGCGAGGCCGAATTCAAGCCGCACATGGCGTACAAAGTCCAGGATTTCGCGGTGATGTTGCCCAAATCCATGCAGTTCACGCCTGCCGCACCGGGAACATTCAGCTTGGCAGACGACCAGCCGGGTTTTGTGGTGCAGATGGCGAAGAACGTTGGTCCGGGTGCCGTCACCGGCTTCCGCGTGAAAGGCACGGGAACTATGCCCGAGGAGGAAACGGCGGCGGGCGAGCAAGCACCAACCGGTGCGCCGGACAATCGCCCGGGTGGCGGCATTGGTCGACCCTCGGAATTGCCTGACCCGTTGCATGCCTACCGCTGGTACATTTTCGGCGGCCTCGCGGGCGTGATGGCGCTGGGCGCCTTCTGGCTCGTAAATCGCCAGCAGCAACCAGTTGCAAGTGCAGCTCACAACTTCACCGCCTCCCCTTCGCCTGTTGCCAGACCTGCGGGCGGTTCAATGCTGCTTGAAGCCCTCAAAGAAGAACTATTCCAGCTCGAGAGCGAGCGCCTGCAGCAGAAGATTTCTCCGGAAGAGTACGAAAAGACCAAGGCCGCGCTGGACCTCACCTTGCAGCGGGCACTCAGCAGAAAAAACAACAGTTAGCCGACACTAGTAGAGTATCCGCTGCTCTTCGTGCCAACTCTCCCTCAGCACAGGGCATCCCTTTTAACAAACCTAAAGGGAGGCTCTCACACATGGCACTACTACATACCGGGATCACCGCTCTCACCAACCGCATGCCGAAGGTGATTTCGCCCAAGGCGCACGCCATCATCGACTACGCAACCGCAGGTTCGTTCCTGCTAACCGGCGCGTTGCTATGGAAGCGCAATCGGCGAGCCGCTATCGGTTCGATGGTCTGCGGCATCATGGAAGCTCAAACAGCGATGATCACCGACTTTCCCGGAGGCATTACTCCGCTGATCAGTTTTGAAACCCACGGCAAAATCGATGCTGGATTCGCCGGCTTTGTCGGCACTCTGCCGTCGCTGCTGGCCTTTGGAGATGAGCCGGAAGCAAACTTCTTCCGCGGCCAGGCGCTGGCCATCGCAGCCGTGACCGGGCTGACCGATTTCGAGCAAAGCGGTCGCAGCCGCAACCAACGCCGCTCACGCAGTCGCCGCCGCGCCGCATAAGTTGAACCACGGAACTGCTTCTCCTACAGCCTGGGCCCGGGGATGAACCCGGGCCCGCTTTGCTTTTGTGGTCCGCTTCTGAATCTAGGTGGAGCCGTGTAGCATCTACAAGCATATGGGGAATGCTGTCAAAACCACGCTGCTGCTCGGCCTGATGACGGGCCTGCTGCTGGTTATCGGGGATTTAGTGGGCGGGCGCAACGGCCTGATGATCGCGCTGGGGGTCGCCGGCGTGATGAATTTTGTGTCGTACTTTTTCTCCGACAAGATTGCTTTGGCGATGTACGGCGCGAAAGCGGTTACCCGCGAAGAGGCGCCGCGCGTCTATCGCATTGTGGAGCAGCTTACGCAACGCCTCGGCCTGCCCATGCCGAAGCTGTACGTTATCCCGACTGACTCGCCTAACGCATTTGCCACTGGCCGCAATCCTTCGCATGCCTCCGTGGCTGTCACTCAGGGCATCCTGAGCCTGTTGGACGATGAAGAGCTGGAGGGTGTACTGGCGCATGAGATTGGGCATGTTCGCAATCGCGACATTCTGATCTCCAGCATCGCTGCCACACTGGCCGGCGCCGTCACTATGATCGCGCGCATGGCGTACTATGCCTCGCTCTTCGGCGGTAGCTCGCGCGACGAACGCGACCGCGGCGGGCCGTTGGGCGCGTTGGTGATGCTGATCGTAGCTCCCATTGCCGCCATGCTGATTCAGTTGGCGGTCTCGCGCTCGCGTGAGTACGCCGCTGATGAAGCCGGAGCCCACTACACCGGAAATCCTTACGCCCTGGCGCGCGCTTTGCAGAAGTTGGACGCGTACTCGAAACGAGTGCCGCTGCTGGCCTCGCCTTCAACTGCCCATTTGTTCATAGTGCAGCCGATGATCGGCATGGATTTTGCCAGCCTGTTTTCCACCCATCCTCCTGTGCAGAAACGCATCGAGCGGCTGACCGGCCGGGCGGCAGAGTTCCAGGTATAAGCCCAGAGTTTCCAAAATCTCGCGCACAAAGATCCCATAACCCGTCGCGATCACGTGTCCCATAAAATGATGTATCAGGGCACGAGTTTACTCGTGCCATCAGTCGCTCTTTAAGGGTGGGCTTCAGCCCCTGTTCATTCCTCGCGCTTCGCGTTCTGACCTGACCTTAAGAACCGGGGCTAAAGCCCCCAACCTAGAGTCACTGTTGGCACGACTGAAGTCGTGCCCTGATACGCAATTTCACACGTTGGAACAAGCACTACTAGCACGCCGGACGCGCAGTAAAGCCATAGTACAATCCCACTTTCCGATGTCCACGCAAACGGCCCACACCACCGCCGCGGCGCATCGCGCGGCCCAACTGGAAAGCGCGTTGCGCACCGTAATCCGCGGCAAGGATGACGTGGTGCGCATGGCCCTGGTGGCGGTTTTCGCTCGCGGCCACCTGCTCATCGAAGGCCCGCCGGGTGTCGGCAAGACGACCCTGGCGCACGCCCTTGCCCGCACTCTTGATTGCAGCTTCCATCGCATACAGTTCACCAGTGACATGCTGCCCTCAGACGTGCTGGGCATTTCCATCTACTCTTCCATCGAGCAGAAGTTCGAATTCAAGCCCGGGCCCATTTTCACCAATGTCCTGCTAGCGGATGAAATCAACCGCACTACGCCAAAGACGCAGTCCGCGCTCCTCGAAGCTATGAATGAACAGCAGGTCACCGTCGAGCGCGATTCCTACAAGCTGCCCGAGCCGTTCTTGGTGGTGGCCACCCAGAACCCGGTGGAGCATCACGGGACCTATCCGCTGCCGGAGTCGCAGATGGATAGATTCCTGCTGCGCGTTAGCATGGGATATCCGGAAGCCTCGAGTGAGCGCGCCATTCTGCGCTCTGAAGCCGGCGCTGCAAGGCTGGATGCGGTGCGCCCGGTGCTGACCGGCCCTGAAGTGATTGCCATGCAGGAAGAAGTGACTCGCGTGCGGGTCGATGATTCGCTCGCCGACTACGCGCTGGAACTGGTGCGCAGAACGCGTAAGTCGGAGTACCTCTCGCTCGGGGTCTCTCCACGCGGCTCACAAATGCTCTATCGAGCGGCCCAAGCCATGGCCTATCTGAACGGCCGCAGCTTCACCACGCCCGAGGATTTTAAGCAGCTCGCGGTCTCGGTATTCAGCCACCGCGTGGTGCTGAACGCCCGCTTCTCTTCCACGTTGAAAAAGTCGGAGCAGGCCGAGCAGATCATCCGCGACCTGGTGGAGAGCGTGGCGGTTCCGATCTAGATCG
>Ga0070697_100004307_pt1 | contig 10920 bp, 14 predicted proteins | sample KBSK1501metaG_FD_65475 | JGI IMG/M metagenome (GOLD analysis project Ga0070697, IMG submission 65475) | Corn, switchgrass and miscanthus rhizosphere microbial communities from Kellogg Biological Station, Michigan, USA - KBS K1-50-1 metaG | ecosystem: Host-associated > Plants > Roots >... | reverse complement strand
CCAGCTAATTTTCTCCCCGCTTTTTCACGCCGGAGCGGGGCCCCTCCAGCTAATTTTCTCCCCGCTTTTTCACGCCGGAGCGGGGCCCCTCCAGCTAATTTTCTCCCCGCTTTTTCACGCGGGAGCGGGGCCCCTCTGAAAGAATCGACGAGCGCGGCCGATGATCCGATGTGCCCTTTCGCCTGCTGGGCTTTGCGGCGGATCCGGACAAGGCCAGCGGCCTTTGCGGAAAGGCGTTCGCGCGCTATGCCGCCTCGGGCACGGAGGTCACCCTCGTCTGCGCCGGCGCCCGAGACTGGAGCGGCGTCGACCATGGGCCGGCGGTCCGCCAACTCGGCGTACGCGACCTGGTCCTGCTCGATTACCGGTTGAGCGAGCTCACGGCGGCCGATCTGGAAGACGTCTTTGCGGATGTGATGGCCAGCGTGCGTCCCCATGTGGTGGTCGGGGACGCCTCGCATGCGCAGGTCAGGGAGGCGACCACCTCCGCCTTTTCTCGCGTCCGCCGCGTGACGGGGGGCTCCGCCGCTTTGCCGGCCAAACTCTACTACCGCGCGCCGGCGCGCATTGCGGGCGTGGCGGTCACCACGGCGATCGCGATCGCGACAGCGGCGCCTGAGCTCTTTGTCCGGGTTTTTCCGAATCCGTGGGTCACCGGGGTGCTCGAGCGGGACCTCTTTGCCGGCCTGCCGGGCGAGACCGGGGCCTCCGGGAGCCTGGCCGAGCGCCTCGCGAGCTGACCGATCGCCTCGTCACCTGATAGCAATCCTTACACTGCTATTGACGTCTTTAGTGGAAACAGGTACAAATGAACTGTCGTCATTTTCAATCTTGGAGGAAGGCATGGAAGGTATCGGCTGGCTTGGCGCGATCATCGTTGGCGGTATTGCCGGGGCCATCGCTGGGCGGTTTGTTAGCGGACATGGCTACGGCATCATCCTCGATGTGGTGGTCGGCATCATTGGCGGTGTCATCGGCGGCTGGCTCGTGACCAACCTGTTCCACATCACGGGGAGCGGGTACATCTTCAGCTTCATCGTCTCGCTCATCGGCGCGGTCGTTCTCTTGTGGCTCTTACGGCTCGTTACCGGCGCCCGCGCTCGCACCTAGCGGAACTCCGGCAAGCTCGAGCGGGCGCCCGTGCGCCCGCTTTTTACGTTTTACCCTCCGCCCGCTGGGGGGTGAGGGTCAGGGATGGGGCGCTGGCTTCAACTTCGGCAAGATAGTGGCGCATGAGGCCTCGCCGCCGCCGCCGCGCCGCCATCGCGATCGTCCTGCTCGCGCTTCTGGCGGCGCTTGGCTACACCGCCTACGCGGGCAGGACGGTCTACCGCCAGCTGGACAGCGGCCGCCGGGAACTGGTGGCGGCGCAGGCCAGCCTGAGCGCGGCCACGCACGCGGCCGAGCCGGCGCGGCTGCAGACCGCCGCCAGCCAGCTCAAGCAGGCCGAGCAGGACTTCGACGACGCCCGACGACGCTCCAGCAATGACCCGGCGCTCCGCCTGGTGGGCGCCATCCCGGTCGCGGGCCACCAGCTTGACGCGAGCACGCACCTGGCGGCGATCGGCGCCGACATGAGTCGGGCAGGGGAGGCGGCTGCCGCGGTGGCGATCCAGGTTGCCGCGCTGGAGCAACACTATGCCGGCCGGACGCTGACCCCGGACGACCTCCAGGCTTTGCTCCAGGAGGCGCAGGGTATCGCCAGGGACTACAGCGCCTCGACGAAGGCGATCGGCCAGCAGCTTCGCGCCGCCCATACGGAGCGGGCGCAGGTCGATACGACCGGCCTGGTGGGGCCGCTGACGGATGCGTACGACGGCGTAGATCGAGCCCTGGCTGAGGCCGACTCGGCCTTCCTCCGCTATCAGGACGTCCGGCGGGTCGTGTCAGATTTTCTCGGTATCCGGCTTTCCTAACGAGTCTCGTCAGGCACGTGCCATGGGTGCGACCGGTTTGTAACGCTTCTCGTCACAGAGGCGCCGGATAATTTGCGGGATGGCCGCCGCCCGCAATGCTTGGCGCAAGGGCCGGCAGCGCTCTCAGGACCCAGCCGAGAGTCTGATCAATCTCAGCAATGAGCGGCTCACCGGCGTGTTTCGGTGGACGCTGCTGATTTTCGCGGTTATCCTCAACAATCTCAATGCCACGGCCGCCTATGACGTCGGCCGGATCAACGGCATCCTGGCGGCCTGGGGTATCGTTTGCCTGACCACGCTGCTCCTGCTGTTCCTTCATCGCCGGCCCGGCCGGGCGTTCAGCTACACGACCACCGGGGTCGACATGCTGGTGGCGACGATGATCACCTATGGCTCCGGGGGTTACATGAGCCCCTTTGCCTCGCTTTTCTTCCTGGTCATCACGGTCTCCGCGCTGCGCTTCGGGGCGGTCGGGTCGGTGCTCTGCGCGGTGGTGGTTGCCCTGCTCTACCTCACGGCCGGTGCCGTCGCGCCGCTCCAGGATGGCACTTACCTGACCATCGTTGCGGGCGAGCGAGTCGTCATTCTGCAGCGCATGTTCCTGTTCGTCGTCGTGGCGGTCTTGGGGTCGGTGATGGCGCGCGCCCTTTCCGCCCACCAGGAACTGGTGACGCGACGCGACGTCGAAGCCAAGCTCATGACCGAGGTCAACATGGCGCTTGCGAATGCCATCGAGGCCAAGGACAGCTATACACGCGGCCACTCCGAACGATTGGCCAAGCTGGCCGGGGCATGCGCCGAGCGGATGGGCCTGTCGCGCGACGAGGTGGCTGCCATCCGTCTCGGTGCCATCCTCCATGACGTCGGCAAGATCGGGATCCCGGATCGGATTCTCCGGCAATCCATGGCGCTCACAGAGGATGAAATGGCCTGGATGCGGCGGCATCCACAGATCGGCGCCGACATCATCGGCCCGGTCGAGGGCCTGCACCACGTGGCGCCGTTGATCCGCCACCACCACGAAAAGTGGGACGGCACGGGATATCCCAAGGGGCTCAAGAGCGAGGAAATCCCGCTCGGCTCGCGGATCATCTCGGTCGCTGATGCCTTTGAGGCGATGGTGGCCGACCGGATTTACCGCCCGTCGCTGGGCCTGGCCAAGGCGCTGGAAGAGATCAAGACTGGCCGCGGTTCTCACTTCGACCCATGGGTGGTCGACACCTTCCTGGACCTGATCGCGACCGACACCGTGCATCTGCCGCTGCCGACCAAGGCCGAGGGCCAGAAAGCGGTGCCCAACCGCCCCGAAGAGCCGGCGCAAACCGCAGCATAGTCCGCATCCCGAGGCAGTCGCCGGCCGCTGCGCCGGCCGGACCACAGTTACACAGTGACTTTAAACGCGCCGTTGCGCCGTCCAGCGGCCCGCGGCGCACTCGCGCATGATTCCGTTGCGCTCGTGTGCTGGCCTCGCTGATCTACTAACGTTGGCTCCGTGGAAGTCGCCCCGGGCATTTTTCGGCTGGAACTCCCCATGCCGTTCGAGCTCAAGCATGTCAATGTCTTCCTGCTGCGCGACGGCGAGGACTTCACGCTGATCGACACCGGGCTGCAGATGGACGAATCCCGGCAGGCGCTGAACCAGAAGCTGGCCGCGCTGAAGGTGCCGATCGAGCGGATCAATCGCATTCTCATCACGCATATCCACCCGGACCACTTCGGCCTGGCCGGGGAGCTGCGCGACCGGTCCGGGGCCGAGCTCGTCATCCATCGCTTGGAGGTCGCCCTGATGGAACCGCGGTACGCGCGCGCCGAAGACCTGGTCAATGACGTTGCGAAGTGGTTGAGCATGAACGGGGTGCCAGCGGCGGAGGCCGAGTTCGTCAAGAGCGCTTCGATGGCTGCTCGGGAATTCGTCTCGGTGGTCGAGCCTGACACCTTGCTCGAAGGCGCCGAGCGGCTGCCGGTCGATGGCAGCGAGATTGAAGTCATCTGGACGCCGGGCCATTCCCCAGGCCATTGCTGCTTTTACTGGCCGGCGCGCAGGATGCTCTTCTCCGGAGACCACTTGCTGCCGAAGATCAGCCCGAACATCGGCTTACACCCGCAATCAGGAGCGGATCCCCTGGACGACTACATCCTCTCGCTGGAGCGCGTTCGCCGGCTCGAGGTCGAGACGGTCCTGCCGGCTCATGGCGATCCGTTTCATGAACATCGTGACCGGATCGCGGAAATCATTCAGCACCACGACGCGCGCAAAGCCGCGCTGGTCCGTCTCGCTCGTGATGATGCGAAGTCTGGCTGGCAACTCGCCTCAGAGCTGTTTGCGGGCATCATGCAGCGCAACGTCTTCCAGCAGCGTCTCGCCTTGCAGGAGACGCTGGCGCATTGTCAATCGCTCGCCGTCGAGGGCCGCTTACGCAAGCAGGTGAGCCGCGAACTGGTCACCTGGAGGACGGCTTAGGCTCGCCCGCGCTCGACCTCATCGACGAAATCGAGCACCGCTCGCAGCACGGTCGGGAATTGCTCGGAATGGAACTGGTGGCCGGCTCGCTCGAGGATGCGCAGCCGGGCATTCGGCAAGCCTCGTGCCAGCTCCTCTCCGCGGGCGAGCGGCACCATCCGGTCCTGGCGGCCGTGGAGGATCAGCACCGGCTGGCGGATTTCGCTGAGCCGATCGCAGAGGTTGTGGTGTTTGACCGCCTGGTCCTGGCGGACGATGGCATGGAGGGGCATCTTGCCGAAATGTCTCGCGTCTTCTTCGACCCAGTCGGGATGGTCGGCGATGAAGCGGGGATCGTAGAGATTGGCAAAGCGGCGCAGCGGACCCTCGACCGCCGGCGCGTCACCGGCGCCGCCCACCGGTGGGTGCTCGCCGCCGCAGTGTGTCGCACCCAGGATCAGGCTGCGAACGGCGTCCGGATGGTCGAGGGCGAGCGGCTGCAAGATCATTCCGCCCATCGAGAGTCCGAACCAATGCGCCGAGCTTTCGCCGGCATCGTGAAGCACCGCCAGGGCGTCCTCCGCCATCAGTGAGGTGCTGTACGGCGTGTCGGGTTTGTCCGAGGCGCCGGCGCCACGGTTGTCCAGGGCGATCACCTTCAGCCGCTCGGCCAGCGCAGGCAGATAGCGCCACCAGGCGCCGTCGATGCTCGAGGTCTTGCCGCCGACCAGCACCAGTGGGGGCCCGCTCCCCTCGACGACGTAGTGCAAGCGCGTCCCATCGGCGGCGGTGGCGATCATTGCCGCATTAGCATGGGGTCAACATGGCAGGGCCGTCGTCACCCGGCAACAGCGCGGTCCCGGAACCGGCCTGGCGCACGCTCCGCAGTCTGGACCCCGAGGTGGAGACCCAGGTCATGACCCTGGCGACCTGCCTGGCGCTGGCGGAGCAGCGTTTCCAGCTCCTCTTCGAAGACGTGTTGCCGCGATTTGCCCAGACCCCGGATGACCTCAGCGGTGAGGCGGATGTGCTTGCCGATGCGCACCACGCCCTGACCCTGCTCCAGGAGAGCCTGCATGCCACCTCGCGGCGGATGCTCGACGTGCTCGACCGGGTCAGCCGCGAACTGGGCGAGTAAGCGCTACAGACCCTGGCGGTCGAGGCGCTCCCACGGCGGGTGCTCGCTGCCCAGGTCGCGCTTGATGTCGGTGGCACGGTCGACGTTTTCCAGACTGTCCTCATCGGATCGCGGCGGTTGCACCTGCCAGGGAGCAGGGTCGTAATGCGAATGGTGAACCGGTGGGCGGAATCCCCAGGCCCGCCGGGGCATCACGCCGGCGGCCTGGCGAAGCCGGAGCGATTCTGCCATCGGCGCGTCGTACTCGAGCTCGCCGGCGCCGGGGCGCAACGCCATCACCAGCCCGGCGGCCGCGATGACCACCACCCAGCCGCCCATGATCAGGACGGACCAGTCGACCAGGCTCATCGATTCGCCATTGTAGGCTGCGTCACGGTGGTCTTTGGCGCCTGCAGCATGCGAAGACCGGTGAAGGCGAGGTAAGAGCCAAAAAGCAGTCGGAGCAGCTCGTCGGAGCTCGCCAGCGCAAGCGTGGCACCCGCGACCGCGCCGACGACGCCACCGAGCGAGAGCCAGCCGGCCGTCGGCAGCCGGATGTTGCCCATGCGGAAGTGCGTGATCGAGCCGGAGATCGCGGTCGGGATGATCACCAGCAGCGAAGTCCCCTGGGCCATGTGCTGACTGAGGCCCATGAGCAACGTCATCGCCGGGACCATAACGGCGCCGCCCCCGATTCCCAACAGGCCGCTCAGGACACCGGCGATGAGGCCGACGATCAGGGCTGCCACCCAGAGCGAGGGTCCGGCAGGCTTGAGTCCGAATCCGCCGGGCCCCGAGCTACTCACCGCATGCAGCACGGCGTCGCCGATCAACACTACGCCAACGATCAGCGCGAGCGTACCGAAGGCGCGGCGCAGGCCGATATCGGAGATGCGGCGGGTTAATCGGGCGCCGGCCACTGCCCCGCCGACCGCTCCGATCGCCAGGGGGATGCCGACCTCGACGTCGACCTGGTGGCCGTGTCCGAGGATGGTAGCTCCCACGATCGCAACCGGAACGATGACCGCCAGCGAAGTGCCATTGGCTTCCCGCTGCGGCGTCTTCATCAGGTAGACCATGGCGGGCACCATCACGAAGCCGCCGCCCACGCCGAGCAGCCCGCCGGCAAGCCCGGTGAGGGCCCCGATGGCCAGGAGGCGGACCGCGCGCCCGCTCACCCTGCCACCATGGATCCAAGTTTAGGGGCGAGCGAAGCGCCTAGACTGAGACCAGATCCCGCTAAGGAGGAGCAGATGGCTACGGCAACCGCGACGTCACTCAGCAAGCTGGAGTCGATCCTTGGGAACGACGCGGCCAGCCTGCTGCAGCACAAGTGTGAGACCATCCCGAAGTCGCAACTGCATCTTCCAGGCCCGGATTTTGTGACCCGGATCTTGGCGACCAGCGACCGCCCGACGCGGGTGCTGCGCAGCCTCGAATCGCTTTACGACCACGGTCGGCTGGCAGGCACGGGCTATCTGTCGATCCTCCCGGTCGACCAGGGGATCGAGCACTCCGCCGGGGCGTCCTTCGCCGCCAATCCGGCGTACTTCGACGGCGAGAAGATCGTGGAACTGGCGATCGAAGGCGGCTGTAACGCGGTGGCCTCGACCTTCGGGGTCCTCGGATCGGTCGCGCGCAAGTACGCGCACAAGATCCCCTTCATCTGCAAGCTCAATCACAACGAGCTGCTGACCTATCCGAACCACTACGACCAGATCCGCTTCGGGACGGTCAAAGAGGCGTGGGAACTCGGCGCGGTGGCGCTCGGGGCGACGATCTATTTCGGCTCCCCTGAGGCGGACCGGCAGATCCAGGAGATCTCGGCCGCCTTCCAGGAGGCGCACGGGCTGGGAATGGCTACGGTGCTCTGGTGTTACCTGCGCAATCCCGCCTTCGTCAAAGACGGTGTCAACTACGAAGTCGCGGCCGACCTCACTGGACAGGCGAATCACATCGGGGTCACGATCGAGGCCGACATCATCAAGCAGAAACTGCCCGAGACGAATCGTGGCTTCGAGGTCTTGAAGTTCGGCAAGACGACCAGGGCGGTCTACGAGAAGCTGACCAGCGACCATCCGATCGATCTGACGCGGTACCAGGTCGCCAACTGCTACATGGGGCGCAGCGGGCTCATCAATTCGGGCGGCGCCTCGTCAGGCGACAGCGACCTCAAGGAAGCCGTCAAGACGGCCGTGATCAACAAGCGGGCGGGTGGCACGGGTCTGATCACCGGTCGCAAGGCCTTTATGCGACCGATGAGCGAAGGCATCCAGCTGCTCAATGCGGTACAGGACGTCTATCTGATGGACGAGGTGACCGTCGCCTGAACGGCCGCTAAGGCGAGGGTAGAATCCGGCCATGGCACGGCTGCGCGCCACCGATTCGGGCCAGGTGTACAACATCGACCTGCCCGATTTGAAGGTCACGCGCGACGACGTCGACGGCATCTACGTGCTGCACGGCCGGGGCCATTTTCAGACGTTCGAAACGCGCGAGGAAGCCTTCGAGCGCAAGAAGGACATTGAGTCCACGCCCGGCAACTTTTTCCGCAAATAGGGAATCCAAGCCGGTTTAGTCATCTGCGGCTGGTGCTGGACACGGTTGACCGTCCAACAGCGGCTTGATTATGTTCCGGTTCAGGCTGGTTAAGTCTTCTTCACGTTGCGCATAAGATCGTCGTCGTCTCGAAGCTCACCGGGGATGAAACCGCCGAGCCGCTCGCCGATTTTCTTTCGCGGGTCATCCCTTAACCCAAGGGAAACCATGATCTCGTCTTCAACTGCTTGCCGTTTCGCCTGCTCTGCGAGCGCAAGTCGTTGCTGCTCGACGTCCTCAGCGAAAGCAAGCCGTTTGTCCTCGATCTCCCAGTCGTAAAGCTCACCGTCTCTCGAAATCGAACACCCGGGACAGTCTTCGGCCAGCAATGCCACTGCTTCGCCGACTTCTTCGCCCAAGGGCCGTCCGGTGCCTGAGAGATCGAGCCAAGCGCGGAAGTCGGCGTTGTCGAGGTCGGGGTACCGCTCGATGTGCCGTTGGCCTTCGTGCATTACCTCGAAATAGGCGTGCGCCGCCCTCTCGATCTCGCGCTGCCTGCGTCGTTCGTCTCGGCGGCGTTCACGCAGTTTCCGCCGCGCCTCGCGCCACTCCTCTTCGCTCTGGTTGGTCATCACCTGACATATGATACGGTAGGGGCGTACATCTGTTCGGTCAAGAGGAGGCCATTGGAGGAAGCGCGGGCCGTCTACTACTGGCGGGGCTGGTTAGGCGTCGGCCTCTCTGGCCCAGAGGGCTCCCTGCGTGGCTCCTGCGACGGACGCGGAGCTTCGCGGCGCTGTGCTTCCTCCCATTGCTGCGGAATGTTCCTGTCGCTGGGCTGCGGCCGGTCGAATATCATACGGGTGTTGTACCCACTATAGGGCCTGTCAATCCCCAGCGTGCGCTTCAAAAGCCAAGCTTTGGTAGCCCTTAAGAGCCTCCTCGGCGCTAAGGAACCCGTAGCTGCCCCACTTGTACGGGTGACGCCGCCAAGGGAGCCAGCGGAATGGCCTCCTGTTCCACGGAATCCACCAGTGCGTATGTGCGATGACGGTAAACCTGAGGGCTATCAGCTCGGGCACCTTGTCGAGTGCAAATGCCACCTCAGAGTCGACGCACTCATGGGGCTCCATCTCCCCACGTTCTGGGTCCCAGCCGATTACCGGTGGCTCGCTCTCATCGGAAAACCAGCCAAAAATAGGAAGAAAGGGATCCTCGACTTGTGGAGGCCCGCTGAGACTAAGCCGGCCCTTGTCAAGGGTGTCCGAGGCGGGCAGGAGCGTCACCGTGGCCTCGGCATCTTCGAGGTTGACGCTGGAAATATTCGTCAGGTGAACCCGAACGAAGAGCCGTGCCTTTTCGGGACCACGCTTAACCAACCGTGCCGACCCTAGCATCCGCAGCGTTGGCTGACTGACACGCTGGCGGCGGAAGCGGTAGAAGACCCAAGCGCCGCCAATCACGACTACAAGGGTCTGAATCAGGATGATCTGCGTTTCCGGCCTCAGGTTTATAAAGTCCGTGAGGCGTTGCCCTAGCCAGCCAAAAGCACCCCCAAACGCAGGCCCCCCATGGCTGACCGCCCAACCGAGCGTGGCCCAAACCTGAGCCCGACCGACCACAGCGGCTACGACCAGAACGAGAGCGATGATCCCGGCGACGACGAGTGTTCGGCGGCTCGGCCTCGGACCTCGCTGCAAATGAATATTGGTCACTCGGGACCCTCGTGGCAATAAAACCACTGCCGCCGTTCGCCTGTCTATCCCCCGCAGTTCCGCAGCTCGCCGAGCCAGTGGACACTTTTCGCTGAGGCGAAAACCCTTGGCAGGGAGGACCGGCCAGTAGGCACAGAACTGCCCGGCACCTAGCGCCCCATGACCAGCCGGAGAATCTCGGCGAGGCTACCGCCTACCACGATGAGGCTAAACAGCGCTCGCCAAACGTGCGCCCAGTTCGCGATAGCGCCCAGCCGAACCAGCGGATTGTGCCGCAGCTGGGCAAGCTGGCGGTTGAGTCGGTGGACTTCAGCCCGCGTGGCGTACCGAGCACCGGCTTTGGCTCCACGCGCCGCAGGACGTGGCCTCACATCACCCACGTTAAGGACTCAGGAAAGCCAGCGGGGCAGTCATTTTGAGAGCCGGATGCTACGCGAAATCGCGGCGGTTGTGGAGAGAATCCGAAACCTCGGGTGGCCGCGCTAAACTGCTGGACATTTCGGCTCGGGATGCTACGTCATCAGGAAACGGCGTGCAGCTAGCTGGGGGGTCAAGGGGGCCGCGGCGCCCACCCGGCTTGCAGCCCCCACCCGGGTAAGTACGTCAACGCCCGTTGGCGTACATGCCCACCGGGTCGTACACTGTCCGCTGCCTGCCCCGGCTAGCTTTGAAGCGTCAGAAGCACTGAGGTAACCATCCCCACAGATTCGCGGAGGTCGCTAAACCGCAAAGGGGCGGGCCGTCCACTCGTGGAAAGACAAACCCGGCTCTGGGGTCGAGTCGCTACGCGGTCGCGGCTGCGGTTGCCTTGTTGGCCTTCGCCTTCGTGCTGGCAGGTTTCTTCTTCGCCGGGGCCGCCGCCTGCCGTCCGTCCTTGACCGTGTAGCCCGCGAGCATGATGCCCTCGGCGTTGCGGATCAACTTCTGCGGCCCGTGGTTGCCGTGGGCCTTGTCGTACTCCGCCGCATCAGCGGCGCTACGCACCTGGTGTCCGTCTAAGGGTCGCCCATCCAGTCGGCGGCGTGGGGGAGGGATTGGTGGCTGCGGCTCGGTTGCAGGGCGAGGGCCCGCTGGAGGTCGCCCCGCCGGTATAACCGCGCTCGCTTGATGCCCTGGCGGTAGCTCTTGAGGACTCCGCGGCTGACATACGCATAAAGGGTGGCCGGCTTGATGCCCAGGAGTTCGCACGCCTCG
>Ga0070697_100004306_pt1 | contig 10920 bp, 11 predicted proteins | sample KBSK1501metaG_FD_65475 | JGI IMG/M metagenome (GOLD analysis project Ga0070697, IMG submission 65475) | Corn, switchgrass and miscanthus rhizosphere microbial communities from Kellogg Biological Station, Michigan, USA - KBS K1-50-1 metaG | ecosystem: Host-associated > Plants > Roots >... | reverse complement strand
CCTTGCTGCCATTTCGGCTGTATCTGACCTACGTTCTGTCCACTCACCGGAGTATAACCTATAGGCTCAAATGGGAAGAGCTTGCCAAGGAGCGTGTTATTCCAGAATTCAGGTGTGGGAGTGAAACCATCGCGCTCGATGTATTGCCCTTCGTCAAGGCCTCCAATCCTCATGAACCATTGTTTCTTGCTTTCGTCGCCGCCTTGGCCCAAGGTGTAAATGGGAATTTGACCCGTAGCATTTGTTCCTGTGGCGTTGCTCTGGGCGAAAAACCGTATCTGGGCAACATCATATACTAAAATATAGTCCGCACGAAGGTCTTGGGCGATCTTAACCCCCGACTGCTCGTCGGATACAAGCATTTTTGCGATCGTCGCAATGCGAGTCGAGTTAATGGTAGCGTTGTCTGCCAACGTAGTCCTGTTGCCTAGTGTGGTTATCCAATATCCATAGTCCCACCAAGATGCTATCACCGCATCTCGCTCAGTATTTTGCCTGATCCATTTCATTGCATCTGTCCAATCGTCAGTCTGCATCCTAAAGCCTGTTCCACCATTTGCAATTGCAGCGGGGACATCAGCGGAGCTCAACCAGTTAGAGTTAGATGGATAGAACATAGGGATCGAAAGCATCATTATTATGACGACTGCAAAAGATATCCTTGCCACGCTGCCTGAAGCAGGATGGCCCCTGCCTGCGAACTCGATCTTCCTTCTCTCTTCCCTTGTAGCAGCAGTTGGCCGCGGCGCAGATGGTGTTGGAGTGGCAGTGCTCTCCCTATATGTCATAATGCTTCGAGTGACTTCATACAGTCCAAGCCCTGCCAGCACGATAATTCCAATGGATGCAAATACTAGCAACCTCGCGAATGTCGCACTTACATATACTCCGGTGATGCCCAACAAGAGTGCAAATATTGACATGTCGTCCCTGCGCTTGAATGCAAGCCATGCACCGAGTCCTGCAAACATTATCAGGACTGAAAAGTCGACGAAATAGTCAGCCACTGTTGGAGTAAAGTGCTCTGCGACCGATTCTACCAGTGCATTTTGTGAGCTCAGAAATGGAAATATAGCATTTACATACCTAAAGGACGGAGAGAGATAAGCCCCAGCTGCTAGTATGCCTGCAGCAACTGCTACAAATGCTATCAGCAAGAATGCAATGTTGCGAGTCTGGACCTGCGGTTTGCTAACCTTCTTCAAAAAGTGGGCGATGACCAAAAAGACAGTGCTGCCTATCAGCGCAATTCCTGGGAGACCTAATACAAAGGATATACCTGGCCTTGGAAATGCGACCGCGCTTGCTAGCGTAAATACAGTGAATGCAATTGCCACATACATCGGAATTGTCGTGTCTCGTCTGAAGAATGGCAGTGCGATGAGAAACAGTGCAATTGGGATGCTAAAGTACTGAATACCTCCCCACGAAGCGTTCGCAAGACCAAGGATCAAGCCACCTGCGACTGCTTTGGGTATAGCATACTTGATCTCTTTGTGTTTGATAGCTGAAATGAAAAGGTAGGCAGCAATAAGCCCGAAAAAGAGACCCAGAGGTTCGGACTTGAACCATCCAAGGTTGCCTCTTTGTATTATAGCAGGACTAAAGGCAAACAACAGTGCTGAGAAAAGGCCTGCAGAAGTGTTGCCAAGAACCCTTACGAGGGCAAAGACCGCAATGACCGTCAACGACCCAATAACGGCCGGAAAGATAATAGTAAAGTCTAACAAGTCGCTCCCCCTTCCAAAGATGGAATAGAGAATGGCAGTCGTGACGTGCAGACCTGACTGGGAGGTCGCTGGAATGTTTCGCCCTTCCGGATACCATGACATTGTGTCGTGCCAGTTCCAGTACGCGTCTAGACCATTGTCTATGATATACTTGGTAGCGCGATAGTCAAAGTAGGGGTCGAACTCGTTAAGGTAAAAGCCGTACTTTGCTGGATAGAACCTCATGATGAGCGCAGATGTGAACGCGAGAGCAAGAACCGCGATAACAAGCAGGTGCCTAGTCTGAAACTCAAAAGAGCCTGCTCTAAACAATGGCTTGTTACCTTCAAACATCGACGTCTTGGGTACATTTTACCCTTTTTTAAGGTACTGCCATTATACGTCGATGAGGAAAAATTGGTGCTACAGAGGCACCATCGTGTCGATCAGTCTGGCGTTTGTGACCTTGCCGTCGTTCTCCTGAATTATCAGGTCCACCGTATACTGCAGCTTGCCCTGCAGGAAAGTTACCTGAACGTCCCACGAGTCACGCTTTAGTTCGTTTGGAAAGGGAAACAGCACCCTTATCTTGAAATCGCGGAGGTCATTTCCATAAAGCGCTTCGACGGCTTTTCTCGAGGCCTTTTCGATCTCGATCTTTGTTTTTACCGCGGCCATACTTGAGAATATATTTAGTAACTATAAAAAGATAATGCTCATCGGCTTCTGAACTAGAACAGGTTGTACAGCCTTGCTAACGCAAGTTTCTCTGCAGCCGGCACCGTCGCAAGCCTGCCGTCCACCTTTACTTCGTAGGTCTCGGGGTCGATCTCTATTTTTGGTACAAGGTTGTTGTAGAGCATATCGCGCTTGCCTATTTTGCGACAGTTCTTGACCGGAAGCAGTTTTTTCTGAAGTCCCAGTTTACTTGCAATCCTGTTTTTGATTGCCAGCTTTGACGTAAAGGTAAACGATATGGAATATTTCGCCCTACCAAACGCACCAAACATCGGCCTGTAGTAGATCGGCTCCGGCGTCGGTATCGATGCGTTCGGGTCTCCCATAAGCGAATACGCAATAAATCCGCCCTTGACAACCATCTTGGGTTTGGCGCCAAAGAACTGCGGAGTCCAGATGACAATGTCGGCTACCTTGCCTGGTTCAAGCGAGCCGACGTAGTCTGAAATCCCGTGCGTTATCGCAGGGTTGATTGTGAGCTTTGCTAGGTATCGCTTGACGCGCAGGTTGTCGTTGTTGTCTCCCTTCTCATCTTTCAGCCGGCCAGCAACCTTTTTCATCTTGTCTGCGGTCTGCCATGCCCTTGTCGCGACTTCCCCCACCCTGCCCATTGCTTGGCTGTCTGAAGAATACATGCTCAGCGCCCCTATGTCGTGAAGCACGTCCTCGGCGGCAATGGTCTCGCGCCTTATTCGAGACTCTGCAAATGCCACGTCTTCTTGGACAGAGGGGTTCAGGTGGTGGCAAACCATCATCATGTCAAGGTGTTCTTCGAGGGTGTTGACCGTGAACGGCCGGGTGGGGTTTGTAGAAGACGGCAGGATGTTCTTTTCTCCGGCTATCTTCATAATGTCCGGCGCATGGCCGCCCCCAGCGCCTTCGGTGTGGTAGGTGTGGATCGTCCTGCCACCGATCGCCTCTATTGTGTCGTCGACAAAGCCGCACTCATTGAGCGTGTCGGTATGGATTGCCACTTGCGTATCTGTCTTGTCGGCAACCCGCAACGCTGCGTCTATAGTCGCGGGGGTGGTGCCCCAATCTTCGTGCAGTTTCAGACCGCACGCGCCTGCAGCTACCTGCTCAAGGAGCGAAGGCTCCAGTGAATCGTTACCCTTGCCAAGGAAGCCAAAGTTCAAGGGAAGTTCTTCTGCCGCTTCGAGCATCCTGTGGATATTCCAAGGGCCGGGCGTGCAGGTAGTCGCATTGGTACCGTCGGCAGGGCCGGTTCCCCCGCCTATCATTGTAGTCGTCCCGCTGCAGATCGCTTCGATGGTCTGCTGGGGCGAGATAAAATGTATGTGGGTGTCTATGGTCCCCGACGTGCATATCGTGTGCTCGCCTGAAATGACCTCCGTGCCCGATCCAACAATCATGTTGACGCCATCCATCACGTTTGGATTGCCTGCCTTGCCAACCCCTGCTATCAAGCCGTTTTTGATGCCGATGTCTGCCTTGATTATGCCAAGGATTGGATCCATGACTATTGCATTTGTTATTACCAGGTCAAGGGCAATCTTGCTTGTCACGCCGCTCGCCTGACCCATTCCGTCGCGCGTGCTCTTGCCTCCGCCAAAGACTAGTTCGTCGCCATAAACAAGCAGATCCTTTTCAATCTCTATTATCAGGTCGGTGTCTGCAAGCCTCACCCTGTCGCCCACCGTTGGGCCAAAGAGGTCGGTATAGCGCTTCCGTGGAATCCTAAGCACCCTTGAACCCTCGCTCTCTTGCTTTTGCAATTGCAAAAGTCTTCTTGCTCGCAAGCCGCCCGTTTACAAGCCCGCTAAAGCCATAGACAATCTTTTTACCGCCGTACTCAGTAAGCTCGACCTTCCTTGTTTCACCCGGCTCAAACCTTACCGAGGTCCCAGACGGGATGTTGAGATGGTAACCATATGCTTTTGCCCTCGGAAAGAGGAGCGCCTTGTTAACTTCAAAAAAATGTGTGTGTGAGCCAACCTGCACCGGCCGGTCTCCGGTACTGCTTACCGTGATTTTCACTGTCTTTCTGCCCTTGTTTGCGATGACTGGCTTATCTGACAGGAAATATTCGCCTGGGATCATCCCAATCACACTATTGGGTCATGCACTGTCACGAGCTTTGTGCCATCTTCAAAAGTGGCCTCTACTTGCACAGTCTTGACAAGCTCCGGTACGCCGTGCAGCACCTCCTTTCTCGACAGCACTTTTCTTCCAGAGCTCATAAGCTCGGACACTGATTTGCCCTCCCTTGCACCCTCGATTATGTGATCTGAAATAAGTGCCACGGCTTCCACGTAGTTCAGCTTTAACCCCTTTTTCTGCCGCCGCCGAGCGATTTCGGCTGCCATGAAAATGTACATCTTGTCGATCTCCCTCGGACTGAGCATCATGCGGTTGAGTTACTAATTCTCGTATTTATAATTGATGTACGAAAGGCATAATTTCGACAACACATAATGCTAGGTCGTGCTCACCGTCACCTCAGTCGCCGGCAACATATTTGCTGACAGTCGCATGGCAGAAAAATACCGGCGCGCAAAGGCCGCTGGCATGGGTGAACGACTTCTTGTTTCAAGAATGGAGATGGAGCGCCTTAGGCTGAGGCGCAGGACAGACGGCGAAACAGACATCGGTCTTGTACTGGAGCCCGGCAGCAGGCTCCATCACGGCGACGTGCTTGCCGCAGAAAAATTCATTGTAGTTGAGCAGCTTCCAGAGAAGGTGGTGTCAATCAGTATTAGCAAGAACGATTTCAAAAAAATGGTCGCCCTGGCCGCTCTGGTTGGCCACACAATAGGAAACAGACACAGGCCAATTGCCGTCGATCACGGTACCATCTCGTTTCCAATACAGGCCGAGTCAGAAGTCGACACTTTTAGAAAGCTCTTGCCTGCAGGGGTCAAACTGAAACTGAAAGAGGAGGTCTTTCTGCCAGCCGGTGAGATTCATACCCATGAGTGACCATGAATTTCATCTGATGCAGTTAGCAGACTCGTTCTTTCCTTCCGGCATGTTCGGGTTGTCAGGTGGCTTGGAATCGTTTGTAAAGAGCGGAAGGATAAAAAATAGAAATGATGTTTTGCACTTTATACGGCACCAAATGAACTTTCAGGTTGTGCCATTTGACTGTACAGTGATGTCCGCAATCATGAAGGCGGCAAAGAAAGGCGACGTTGCCGGCGTGGTGGCGGCTGATAATCGGTGCTATTCTCTAAAACTGATCAAAGAAGTTAGGACTGCGTCTACAAGGTCGGGCCGGCAGCTACTGAACTGCTTAGTGCATATGACAAACGACAGGTTTGCAAAAAAAATTTATGCAAAGGTAAAAAGAAAGATAAGCGCCGGCACTTATCCTGCATGCCTTGCAGTGGCTGCAAACGCCCTTGGCGTTCCTGAGAAAAGCGCCATTCGCATGATGCTCTATTCATACTCTGTCAGCGTCATTGGAGCCGCAGTCCGCCTCGGCATCGTTTCCCACATTGAAGGCCAAAGCATCCTGACACAACTTGAGCGCGACGTTAATTCTGCAAAGGTAAGCAAGAACATTAGAGAGCTGTGGCAGCTGACTCCACTGGCAGAAATCATGCAGATGCAGCACGAGCAGGACGACCTGAGAATGTTTATTACATAAACTGGTTCTGTGTTGTGCTATGACTAGGCGAATCCCCAGGGTCGGGATTGGTGGACCAGTCGGCTCTGGAAAGACCCGTCTCATAGAGCAAATAGTGCCGGTATTGAGCAAACAACGGTACCGTTGCTGCATAATATCGAACGACGTCGTGTCAAAGGAAGACGCCGAGCGCATGCAGCGAACTTTGGCGACAGAAACGGGGCTCATGCCAGAAGACATGATAATTGGAATCGCCACCGGCGGCTGCCCACATACCGCCATACGCGAAGACCCGTCAATCAATCTAGCAGTTATAGACGAAATAGAACAAAAGGACCCGACGCTTGACCTGATAATTATAGAGAGCGGCGGTGACAACACCATGACTACCTTCAGTCCTGCTCTGGCAGACTATTTCATTTACATTGTGGACGTTGCAGGTGGTGACAAGTACCCGAGAAAGCGGGGCCTAGGGATAGAAAGCTGCGACCTATTGGTAATAAACAAGATCGACCTCGCGCCGCACGTAGGGGCGAACCTTGCAGTTATGAAGCGTGATGCCGCGCTTGTCAGGCCCAGCAAACCAGTCGAGTTTGTCAATTGCAATACCGGCGAGGGTGTGGACCGCGTAGCCGGGCACATCATCAGGGATATCCTCTTTGACACTCCTGTGCAGAGGAAAAGGAAAAGATGAACCTTCCGGATTCCTTTCGCAGTTACGGCGCTACATCAGGTGAAAAAGGGCTAGTGAGGATGGAACTTGCCCAGACCTCCGGCAAAACTGTCATAAGCAAGTTGCGGACAAGGGCGCCACTTTTGGTCCAAAAGGCATTGTATCCTGACAGCGACCTTCCTGGCATGGCTCACGCTTACCTCATGTCGTCGGCAGGTGGAATACTTCAGGGCGACACGATAGAGATAGATATCATCGCGGGGAGCCGCACGTCGTCGCGCATAACAACCCAGGCGGCTACCAAAATATACAAGATGAACAAAGGGTACGCCGCACAAAATATCACAATTTCTGCACGTGACGCAAGCTATCTAGAGTTCATCCCACACCAGATAATACCCTTTAAGTCGTCACGATTCTGCCAGCAGGTGGATATTCAAATGGAACAAAATTCAACTGTGATATATTCAGAGACAGTATCTGCCGGCCGCACGGCATCGGGTGAAAATTTTGAGTTTGACATATGTTATCTAAAATTGGAAGGGCGCGACACCAAAGACAACCTACTGTTTGCAGATGCGGCCAAGCTTGAGCCGGGCAAGGACGAACTTGTGCAGCTGTTTGGCAGCAAGACCATATGGTCCATGATTTATGTCATCACGCCTGACTTTGAAGGCATCCGCAAAGGGATCAATGTTGCAATAAAGGATCAGTCAATGTTGGCTGGATGCTCCATTCTGCCGCACGATTGCGGTCTTGTCATAAGGATGCTTGATGATTCAATAGACAAAATCAGGCATTTAACTGACGCCGTAGCCAATATTGTAAGGAACCATGTACTTACGGTTGCAACTGAAGCCTAGGCCAATTCCTGATTGCACATTTTTATAACTGCTGACCGGACCTTACCAGGTAATGGCAGCTGACGGCCGGCTTTTTAGTGATGGCACAAGGCGAAGCAAAGGCGACCAAGCAAGGAGGTACAATCTGCTCGCAGCGAGGCTCATCGCGGAGCTCATCAAGAATTCGCTTGGACCGCGCGGCCTGGAAAAAATGTTTGTCGACATTATGGGCGAAGTCACCGTGACTAAGGACGGAGCCACGCTTTTGCGCAAGATCGACGTCGAGCACCCCGCAGCCAAAGTCATTATCGAAGCATCGAACGCGGTAGATAATGAAGTCGGCGACGGCACGACCTCGGTAGTGGTACTGGCCGGCGCGCTTGTACAAAAGGCAGAGGAGCTGCTCGACACGGGGATCTCACCTTCAACTATTTCAGACGGCTACCACAATGGTCTCAATATTGCACTTGAGGCTCTCCGCAATATTTCCAGAGAATATGACAATACTGACCGGAATGTAATGTGGAGGCTTGCCCACACATGCATTCAATCAAAGATGCTGTCATACAATGACAAAGTCGCAGGCTTTGTAGTCGACGCAGTATGCTCCATTGCCAACTTTGGCAGCAATTCTATCGATGCCGACGATATCAAGATCGAGGAAAAAGAAGGCAGCATCCTAGACGCACAGCTTGTAATGGGCATCGTGATCGACAAGACAATAGATAGCTCGGCAATGCCAAGGACAATGGAAAACGCCAAGATCATGCTCATAAATGACGAGCTGGAAGGCAAGAGGACTCGAGCTGACGCAGAAATCCGGATAACTTCCCCGAACCAGATCAGATCATATGCCGACGCCGAAGCGCTCATGATAAGATCAAAGGTACAGCACATCATTGATTCTCGCGCTAACGTCGTCTTCTCGCGAAAAGGGATCAATACACTTGCTCAGCACCTTCTGACAAGGGCGGGTATCATTTCAGTCCGGAGGGTTAAGGAGAATGACCTTTTCTGGCTTGCCAAAGCGACAGGCGCCACAATATCTGAAAAACTCGACCACGATGATGATCATCACGAACATGTTCATGACCATCATAACGATCATAACCATGATCACGACGATCATTATCATCACGAGGACATTGATATCAACCTAGGCTATGCCCAGCGAGTTTACGAAAAGCAGGTGGGCGACGACAAGATGATATTCGTCGAAGGATGCGAGAACCCTAAGGCAGTCACTCTCTTGCTTCGCGCAAATTCCAAGAAAATGCTTGACGAGTGCCATCGTTCCGCTATTGACGCAATCTCTGTGTTGCGAGATTTCATTGTCAGGCCGTGGGTGATTGCCGGCGGCGGGGCAGCAGAGGCAGCCATTGCCAGGGTACTGCGGGAAAAGGCATCACTTATCTCAGGACGCGAACAAATAGTGGTTCAAAAATTTGCCGAAGCACTTGAAGAAATCCCGTTGACAATAGCGAGGAACGCCGGTATGGACGTCATGGACACACTCGTGCAATTGCGGTCGCAGCATTCAAACGGCAAGGCCAGCTCGTGCGGCGTGGACGCCATAGAAAGAAAAGTGCAAGAAATGCTCCCTTCAGTAATCGAGCCAACAGTGGTTAAGGAGCAGGTGATCAAGACTGCAGTCGAAGTCACAAACCTACTAGTCAGGGTCGACGATGTTCTGATGGCCAAGCCCACGATCTATACTCATTCGCACGCAGACGGCATCCAGCACTCACATGCCGGAGGCGACAAGAAGCACCAGCACGATCACTTTGACAGGCTGGGCAAGCAGCAGCGCCCGATGCACCACTACTACTAGAGGAAGACTTGTTTTACAATCCCTAGCTCGTAAATGAGCCCTGCACCTATGACAAGCGTAATAACTGCAGCGACGTATCTTAGCACAAGGCCGAGGCCGTAGTGCGATGCTCTAGCAAACGGGAGGCCTATGAGTGTGCTCATTGCTGCCATGCTGGCTATTGAGCCGACCCCAAAGATGGCGATGTATGCAAGCCCGAGCGGGACAGAACTAATAGTCGAAAGAACCAGAATCATCAACGCTCCACTTCCCGCCATGCCGTGGACCATGCCAACTGTTAGGGACTTGTGACCATGCTTGTGATCATGATGGTCATGTTCATGTGAGTGAACAACTCCAATGTCTTCGTGGACATGCGGGTGCTCATGTGTGTGACGGCTAAAGATTCCGCGCACGAATTTGCCCATGTTGAAACCAGTAAGCGTCGTAGCGCCGAGGAACACAAGCATTACCCCGACTCCAAATTCCAACGTGTTGCTTACCTTTTGCGGTATGCTGACTGCCAGAAGGAGCACGACAAGCCCGGCTGCAAACAGTGATGCAGTGTGGCCAAGACCCCAAAGGGCGCCAAGGAGAGGAGCACGTCGGAGTTTCTTTTGGCGTTCGCTTGTCGCCATTATGGTAGAAACGGCAGCAATGTGATCAGCTTCCATCGAATGGCGTAATCCAGTGATCAGGCCGAGAAGTAAAAGTCCTGCCGGCGCTACCGTACTGATGTTGCCTTCAAGCGGAGCAAACACCGCTTCTATCAGATGGTTGAACGACTCAGCTATCAATCACTTTCTCTCTCAATGTCCAGACATTATATAGCTGCTTGTTGGAATTGGCTCCTTGAACGCGATCTTTCTCACTCTGTTTTCTAATGCCACTTCAAAAGTAATAGCCTGCAGAGTTTCTGGCACTCCTATCATTACATTATTTGCAGACAGGATCTCTGACGCCCCCTTTTGGATGTCTGTGTCCTTCTTGCCGGCGCGGATCGATTTTACTATATAAGCGCAGTATGCCATCAAAGCTTCGTTTGCATTTATCTTCATTTTCCGCTGGATCTTTTCTTCAATCATAGCGGAGGAACTAAAGAAAACACGCTCGTCAGAGTCAAAGACCGTTGTAAAAGACGGTGCATCCGGCTCACCCCTGACAGTTGCCTTGACTCGGATCATCGGCGCCTTGGCACCTTTGCCTTGGGGCTTCCAAAGCTGTACGTATTCCCTTTGCCGCGGTAATAGTGCGGCCTCACCGGATGGCCTTCAGTCTGCCCTTTCTTTGTGAGCGAAAGCCCGGCCAAGAGTTCCACTATAAGCCTGTTTGCAAGCCCTGATGTAATGCCTCCGTTGTACGAATTAACATCGCTTACGTCATAGTTCGGCGCGACTTCAACAAGGTCGAACGCAAACTTGTCCGGGTCAAACGAGGTAGACAGCAATCGCATGAGCCTCATGCCTTCTCTCGAAGTCAGGCCATTTGGCTCCGGCTCGCCAGTTCCTGGCGCATAGGCAGGGTCAAAAGTGTCGATGTCCCAGCTGATGTAGACGCCG
>Ga0070697_100004305_pt1 | contig 10920 bp, 9 predicted proteins | sample KBSK1501metaG_FD_65475 | JGI IMG/M metagenome (GOLD analysis project Ga0070697, IMG submission 65475) | Corn, switchgrass and miscanthus rhizosphere microbial communities from Kellogg Biological Station, Michigan, USA - KBS K1-50-1 metaG | ecosystem: Host-associated > Plants > Roots >... | reverse complement strand
CCGACAAAGGCCGGAGGGATAGCCTCCCCCCTGCTGAGTTCTGCACGTTCGGGGCCACGCCTGGTTGCATGAGGGTGCTTTTAAGTAGCGTCAACGGAACTACTTCCCCTCATTATAGGAAATCCAACGGCGGAAGGCTACGTTTTTTGGAAGGACGTCTGTGGTATTTTGTAAGCTATTGTTTCACATGGATCTTACTCATTTTTGACCTTCGCAAGCCTGCTCTTCTCGGTGCAGCCGCTTCGCCCTCGTTCGCCGCTCACATCGTAAGCACAACGCGGAATTGGGCCTTGCCGCTCATCATGCGGGCGTAGGCTTCGCCGGCTTTCGCGAGCGGATACTTTTCGATCATGGGACGCACCCCAGTCAACTCGGCGAAGCGGAGCGTGTCTTCGGAATCGGTGGGGATTCCTCCCGGCCAGCCTTGGATGTTCTTCCTGCCCTGGATGATCTGAAGAGGCGAGACTTCGATGGGGTCGAACGCGGCGCCGACAACGAGCAACGTGCCGTTGTCGCCTAGGCCGTCGATCAGCGCGGACATCGATTTCGAGTTGGGCGCCGTGGCGAGGATAACGCGAGCGCCGCCAAGTTTTTTCAGCTCTGCAGCTGCGTTGGTTGCGGCGCTGTCGATGTACACGCTCGCTCCCAGCTTCTTTGCTAGGGCGCCATTCTCTGGACCGCGTCCAATGGCCGCAACCTTGTAGCCGAACTTCTGCGCGAACTGAATTCCCAGGTGTCCGAGCCCGCCGATACCCTGGACCGCCACCAGGTCGCTGGGCATCGCGCCACTGTGACGCAAAGCGTTAAATGTCGTAATCCCCGCACACAACAGCGGCGCAGCTTCCGCCGCATCGAGCGATTCCGGCATCCGCGCCAGGGCTTCCACTGACGCCAGCATGTATTCCTGATAGCCGCCGTCGTAACTGATTCCGGAAACCTTGAGGTTTGAGCAGTTGGCAAAGTCGCCGCGCCGGCAAGCCAGGCAGGTGCCGTCCTGCCCCCCGTGCCAGCCCACGCCCACCCGCTGCCCCTTCTTCCACTCCGTTACGCCCGCGCCGACTGCGTCAATCACACCTGCTACTTCGTGTCCCGGCACGCGCGGATACACAATGCCCGGCCAGGCGCCTTCCTTGGTTAACTCATCGCTGTGACAGATTCCGCAAGCCTGCACGCGAATTCTGACTTGACCCGGACCTGGTTGTGGAATTTCACGTTCCACAATCTCGAAATCGGCTCCGGCCTTCGGTACTTGTGCGACTTTCATTTTTGGCATGGCTTATCTCCGTTTAATTCTTGATTTTCGCGAGGTGTGGGTGGCCAAGGCTACGTGTCCATATATCTACTCCCGAGGGTGCCCCGTCCAAGCTCTGCTTGGGCGGGGGTTTTGACTTTGGTCGAATCGCGCTGGACAGTACTGATTTTTCAACCGTGCCGTCCCCCGGAGAAAACCCCCGCCCAAGCGAAGCTTGGACGGGGCACCCTCGAGAGTAGATGAGCACCACATCAACTATCTGGCGATTCTTCCGGCACTACGTTGAGCACCAGTTTCTCCGTGTATCGCAACACGGTTAATGAACTACTCATCCCGACACGCGCATCAGTCAATAGACGATGGAGATCATCCACGCCGGCTACCGGCTTGCCATCCAGACTGACGATCACGTCGCCTTCGCGAAGTCCTGTCCTCTGCGCCGGGCTGCCGTCCTCGACCGACACCACAACGACTCCGCTTTCTTGGGGAAGGTCGTAAAAGCGCACCAGCCGCCGATGCAGCGGTGTGCTTTGTGCTTCGACTCCGATATAGCTGCGCCGGATTCTTCCATCCCGCAACAGCCGTGACGCAACGAACTTGGCAGTATTAATTCCAATCGCAAAACACAAACCTTGCGCCATCGGAATCATTGCCGTGTTCACGCCAATGACTCTGCCATCGGAACTCACCAGCGGGCCGCCAGAGTTGCCAGGATTGAGCGACGCGTCGGTTTGAATCACGTCATCAATCAGCCGTCCTGAGTAAGAGCGAAGCGAACGTCCCAGCGCGCTGACTACACCAGCAGTGACGGTATATTGGAAGCCATAAGGATTGCCAATGGCGATCGCCAACTGTCCCACCTGAAGTTTCTGCGAATCGCCGAGGGGAGCTGCCACCAGATGGGGCGAATCGTTATTGTGCGTATCCAGACGAATCACCGCCAGGTCGGTTGCCGGATCATCGCCGATGGTGTGAGCAGGGAAACGTCGTCCATCCGCGAGCGAGACGCCGATGCGACTCGCCTCGTGCACCACGTGGCTGTTGGTGAGAATCAATCCATCGGGAGTGAACACAAATCCGGAGCCACCGCCTTGCCGCTCTCGTGGCTGCCCGGAACGACGCCGGTCGGCTTGAGTAACGTCAATCTTGACCACCGACGGACTGATCTTTTCCGCGGCACCGACCACGGCTTGGGAGTAAGCATCCAGCAAAGCCGCATCATGCAAGCCGGCGGCACCAGCCTCAACGATTGGCTCGGAATAATCGGGTGGCTCGGAATAATTTGCGAGGGCCGATGCAGCAACCCATTTTGAAGTCATAGCTGCTAGATGAATTTGAGCGGGAACAGGATTCAAGGGACTACTTCAGCTTCGAGGGCGCAGCCGTGTCGCTTCGTTTGGCGAGATGCAGGCAGTCGACGCAACCGCTAACGCTTCTTCCAATGCTTTGCCCACACGAGTGAATTCAGTCGCAGTCATCACTTGCTGCAATCCTTCAAACAGTTGGCGTTCTTCTTTACGGATGTGGGATGAAAGCTGGTCCACAAAGCTCCGCAAACTGTTGACGTCCAAAGTTGAGGTAGTAGCGCGTGTGAATAAATCACGCAGGTTGAAGTGCTCGGCGAGAAGCTCCTCTACCAGAGGATGCAGGTTGGGGAAGGCAACAGCAGCAGGAAAGACGACTTTCTCTTCCGCGGCAAAGTGGGTGGCAACTTCCAGCGCAAAAATCTGCCGAATTTCCTCCGACCATGCCTCGCCATCTACATCACCCGCTAGCAGAGCACGATCCAGACGCACACACAAAGCCAGCGCGTGCTGATGCTGGCGCGAAAGCGGGACGAGATTTTTATCACGAAGCATGCGGCTAGGGGCGCGACAGGTGCGCCCCTAGCTTCTCACACTTATCCAACTGCGGACTATCAAACCCCCGCACTCATGGCCTCCGGCTCAACCCAGTCACTCAGGACCGGCCGCAACGTAAGCCAATCAGTGCGAACGCTATCCCATTCCTGGATCAGCATTCCGTAGGACTCGAAGAACTGGCGAATCCTAAGTCGTTTCCAGCCCACAATATCTTCGAGAATCGGCGCCAGCACGGCCAGCGCATTGCTGCTGAGTACGGTCCGCTTGGCGATCTGGGAGACATGTTTAGCCTCGGAAACCGCAATAGTGAAACCGTCGCGCTCGTTGACGTGCAACATCACATGAAGGTCAGAGCTGCCATCGCCTGTATAAACGATGTGATCCGGCCCAACCTTCAACTGCGTCTGCAACTGATCGAGCACCGCTACTTTGCCATAGCCCGCCGTAGTGCGAGTGATGGTGTCAATTGCACCGTCGGCGGTGTAGAGGAATTCCGTGCCGTAAATATGATCCTGGGGAACGATTCCCTCGAGCGCGGAGTGAATGACCTCCACCGGCGCCGCGGAGAGAACATAAAAGTCGAATTGATAGCCGTCAATTTTGTTGGCAAGAATCTGATAGAGCAGTTCGATATTTTTCTTCAGCCGAATGATCTTGCCAACTTGATACAAATGCTCTTTCCGCACGCGCGAACGAAATTCAGGATCGTGCAACAACAGGTATGCCAGTTCCGCGCCTTGCTGCACCAGATTGAGTTTCGCCATCCCCTGAGCTTTGCGCTCAAATTCTTCGGTAGGAATTCCCACCAATTCGCTAAGCACATAACCGGAATCGTTGAAGGTCAGGGTCTGATCGAAATCACTGGCGAAAATATAGTGTTTCAAAGGTTTATCGCTCATATGCCTGTTAGATTCCATCCGGGTGCATTCGGCCCATTAAAAGCCCATTAAAAACACTGATAGTAACCATAAGAGGAATCGCATGCCTGGTGTGGAAAACGCAAACGCGGCAACCACAGAGGACACGGAGGTACACGGAGGACGGAAGGTCTAGTGGCTAGTGACTAGCGATCACAGATCGCTGATCAATTGGCCGCTGCGCTTCGTGACCACCTTCCCCTGCCACTGACCACTGGCAACTGACCACTAGCCACTGCCTCAACACGCCACCTTTACTAATTCTTCCCCACCATTGAAAATGGTTCATCGCGAAGTAGAACAGGAGCATTCATGGCAGCTACTGGAGAACTCATCCGTCTTATCAATTACGTGGACGATATCGTCACGACGCTGCGGCGCATCAGCGCTTCCATCCCCTTCATGGAAGCTGAGGAACGAAAGCGCGTGATAGAACATCTGCGCGTCGCTCGCAACAGCCTGGACGGCGTTCTCGCCCACCTGGAAAAGGGAGGGCAGCCGTAGTGGGGCAGGTCAACACTATCGCTGTCATCGGCGCCGGCATCATGGGCCGAGGCATTGCGCATGTCGCGGCATTGGGCGGATATCGCACCATCCTCGAAGATCTGCTACCCAATGCGTTACGCAAAGCCGAAGACGAAATTCGCGTCAACCTCGACAAAGCTGTCGACTTGGGGAAACTTTCTGCCGGAGCTGCCGAGGCTGCCCGCGGCCGTCTGGAATACGCCGGAAGCGTGGAAGAAGCGGCGCGCGAAGCCGATCTGGTGATTGAGGCTGTCCCTGAGGAAATGGAATCGAAGATTGAAATATTCACCTTGCTGGACAAGATCTGCCGCCCCGGCACCATCCTGGCTTCGAATACGTCGTCACTGAGTATCACGGAAATTGCCAGCGTCACTTATCGCGCAAAGAAAATTTTGGGGATGCACTTTTTTAATCCCGTACACAAGATGAAGCTGCTGGAAGTCGTGCGCGCGCTTGAGACCGACGACGACACGCTTGCCACCGCGGTGGAAGTGGGCAAAGGAATGGGCAAGGAAGTCGTCGTCATCAAGGAGTCCCCCGGATTTATCACCAGCCGCATCAATGCCATGATCGGCAATGAGGCTTTTTTTATGCTGCAGGAAGGTATTGCGTCGGCTGAAGATATCGATAAAGCCTTAAAGCTTGGCTTGAACCATCCTATGGGACCATTCGAAATGGTCGATCTGGTTGGATTGGATACACGGCTGCACATCCTCGAATATCTGCACAAAACTTTAGGAGAGAAATACCGGCCCGCGCCCTTGCTGGTGCAATACGTCAAAGCCGGCCGCTTAGGACGCAAGTCCGGACGCGGAATCTATGATTACCCGGAACCGAAGAACGTGCAGGCCGCAGTCGAAACTCCGATCCCGGCGTCACGTTTTCAAAAACAGTAATCCTTTTGAGCTAGGGCCAACTGCAAGGCTTTCATTGACCTGCGGGTTTTCCCAACGTAACATTTTTTCCCAGTGATCGAACAAACCATTTCTCATTACCGCATCGTCGAGAAACTCGGTGGCGGCGGGATGGGCGTCGTGTACAAGGCCGAGGACACTCGCCTGCATCGCTTCGTAGCTCTGAAGTTTCTGCCCGATGAGGTTGCCCGCGATCCCCAAGCTCTAAGCCGTTTCCGGCGAGAAGCTCAGTCTGCTTCCGCGCTGAACCATCCCAACATCTGCACCATTTACGACATTGGGGAGGAAGGCGGCAACGCTTTCATCGCCATGGAATTTTTGGACGGCGTGACCCTGAAGCATCGCATTGCCGGAGGGCCCGTCGAGACCGAAGTGTTGCTCGCTTTAGCTATTGAGATTGCCGACGCACTGGATGCAGCACATTCGGAAGGGATCGTTCACCGCGACATCAAGCCCGGCAACATCTTTGTCACCAAGCGTGGCCATGCCAAAATTCTCGACTTCGGTCTGGCGAAAGTCACGCCGGTTGCCCGCAAAGCGGCAGAAGTGGCCGCAACCACCGTCCAAGAGACGATGGTGCGCGAGGAACACCTGACCAGCCCCGGCTCCACTCTGGGCACGGTCGCTTACATGTCTCCCGAACAAGTGCGGGCCAAAGAGCTTGACGCACGAACAGATTTGTTCTCGTTCGGAGTCGTGTTGTACGAGATGGCGACAGGCGCGTTGCCGTTTCGTGGTGACAGTACAGCGGCGATCTTCGACGGCATCATGAACCGTGCACCGCTGTCTCCCCTGCGACTGAATCCCGACATGCCTCCTCGGCTGGAAGAGATCATCAGCAAAGCGCTGGAAAAAGATCGCGAGGTTCGCTATCAATCAGCCGCTGAGTTGAAGGCGGACCTCAAGCGGCTGAAGCGCGACAGCGAGTCGGGCACTCTCGTAACGCCCGCGCCAACCCGCCGGAGTTCTCGGCGGCTGAGCATGGTTGCGGGGCTAGTAGTTCTAATTTTATTGGCGACGGCCATCGGACTTTATCGTTATCTGGGACATGGAACGCCGGCCGCCTCCACCAACTGGGAGCAGCTCACATTCTTCACCGACTCCGCGGTGTATCCTGTGCTTTCCCCCGACGGGCGCATGCTGGCGTTCATCCGCGGAGACAACACATTTTTTGGCAAGGGAGACATCTACGTCAAGATGCTTCCTTCCGGGGATGCCGTACAGCTAACCCACGATTCCCTACTAAAACTCGGCCCTGCGTTCTCTCCCGACGGGTCCCGTATTACTTACGGTACGGTTTTTCCGTGGGACACGTGGGAAGTCCCTGTTCTGGGTGGGCAGCCTAATGTGCTCCTCAGAAATGCTTCCTCCCTCAGTTGGATCGACAACGGCAAACACGTCCTGTTCTCCGAGATCAAGGAAGGGTTACACATGGTGCTGGTGACGACGGACGAGGCTCGAGGGCAAAGCCGTGACGTCTATGTTCCTCCTGGCGAACGCAGTATGGTCCATCATTCCAATCTTTCTCCCGATGGTCACTTGGTGTTGATGGTGGTCATGGACAACCAGGGCGGTTTGCTGCCGTGCCAGGTGGTTCCGTTCGATGGAAGCGGGGGCGCGCGTGCCGTCGGACCTCCCCATGCGTCCTGTCTTGCAGGAGCCTGGTCGCCCGATGGCAAGTGGGTCTACGTCAGTTCGAATCCAGGTGGATCGTTTCATATTTGGCGACAGAAATTTCCCGATGGGCCATTGCAACAAGTAACTTCCGGTATCACCCAAGAAGAAGGCATCGCGATGAGCTCCGACGGGAGATCATTGCTCACGTCGGTGGGAGTTCAGGACAGCACCATCTGGATCCATGACACCGGCGGAGACCGCCAGCTTTCGTTGGAAGGAAGCGCATTCGGGGCTACTTTCTCCGGGGACGGAAGCAAGCTCTATTACGTGATGCAAGGCAGGCAGGGCCAGGGGACGGACCTTTGGGTCAGAGAGCTCGCCAGCGGAAAGGCCGAGCGAGTGGCATCGGACTCCGCTATCCTGCCTGGGTCCGCGATGGAAGACTACAGCGTCTCACATGACGACAAGCAGGTTGTGTTCTCCTTGAAGGATTCAAACGGCGTCTCGCATGTGTGGCTTTCACCGACCGATCACCGGACATCACCTCACGAGTTAGCGTCTGTTGCCGGCTATGACGCGCCGCATTTTCTGCCCAATGGCGACCTTGTGCTTCGTACCACTGAAGGTGGGCAGAATTTCTTGTATCGCGTTAGCCAGGATGGTGCCCAACGCCGGAAGATTACTCCAGATCCGATCCTCGACCTGTTCTCAGTCTCTCCGGACGGCCGGTGGGTGTTGGCGTCAACCAGGGCAACGGATGGCGAGCGGTCAGTCGCCACCATCGCCTACGCCCTGGACGGCGGTTCATCCCTGCGCATCTGTTATGCCTATTGCGCGGGCGCTTGGGACATCAGCGGAAGGTTCTTCTATCTAGGCTCCGGCTCGCCCGATGACTCCAATAACTATATGCTGCCAGTGAATCCAGCTCGCGGCATTCCAAATTTCCCTCCCGGTGGCCTCACCAAAGGGGTGGACTTGAAAGCGGATAAGCGAGTTATCGCGATCCCGCAAGGCATTGAGTCAGCCGTTCGACCCGACTACTACTCTTACACGCGCCGCAACGTACGGCGGAATATATATCGCATCCCGTTGCCCGAGTAGCTTACGGAACACTCGCGAATTCAGAATTCGCGCCGTTTGGAAATAACTACTTATTAATATCCTCCTTGGCCTGAAGACGCTTGGCGAAGGCTTGCAGCGGCGGCTTCTGGTTCTCGGGCGCGGTGGTGATGGCAGTATTCATTTCTTTGCTGGCGTTCGCGAAATCCCCTTGCCCGGAATACATGCGTGACAGGCCTACGTGAACTATCCACTGATCGGGATTTTTCTTGGCATTGTCACGGAAGATGCTGAAGGCTTCGGCTTGCTTGCCCTGACTCTGAAGCTGTCGAGCATAAGTATGGAGCTGGAGTGCGTTGGCTTTGGCTAGGGCTTTATTCTTTGCGGCGGTAGCCTCGTCCTTCCGTCCGAGCGCATCCAGGATTCTCGACTTGGTGAAAAGATTTTCGAAGCGCTCTTCGTTTTGGATCGAATTGTTCGAGTACTTGAGAGCCTCGTCAAGATTGCCTTTGTTGTCGACCAGATAGGTTGCGGCATCATCCCATCCAAACCAGGTGTACTGGGCCAGGCCGCGGAGTTGCTGATTCAGGCTTTGTTGTACGACATCATTCAAATTCACGGCAACTTTGAAAGGCACGGCGACCTTTTCCCACCTGAGAGTGACGATGGAGGAGTCGGGCTTCACATCGTCAAAGTCATAAGTAAGCGCTTCGTGGAACTCCGTCGATTGCGGTTTCACTGCGACCCGCAAAGCATCTTCTTTCTGATCGTAGGTAAAGCTGCCCCAAGAAGTAGAGTTTTTGGAAAAAATCACGGTCCACTCATTCTCGCCGGGAATCATGTGAAGACCATAGGTTCCCCGTGGCAATGTCTTTCCCTCGACGCTGACTGGATCGCTGAATGCAATGGTGGTATTTTCGTTGGCGCCTGCCCGCCACACGTCTCCATAGGGCACCAGCCCGCCCCATATCTTGCGCTTGTTAACCACCGGCCGATGATAGTTGATGGAAACGTCAGTGATTCCGATGCGCTGCGTCACTACAGCGTGCTGGCTGGCACGGGGCAGATCCAGAATCGCGGACTGAGCGTGAGCCATGGAAATAAAAAGCAGCAATCCTTGGATTGTCACTAAACCGCGCAGAAGATGTTTGTACACGGGGCGAACCTCCTCAAATAATGTCATCAGTAAACGCAGCCCGATGGGTCAATCAGAAAACGAGCGTTTAGACGAAACCTGAAACCGCCGGTTAGCATTTATGCGTGCAACGCTCTGACTGCCTGGACGAGTGAATCCGCTATCCTTTTCAGCTTTCCGCGTGTCTAACTGAAAGATCGCCGAATTTTGCGGGAACCCGAAGCCCTGCCGCCACGTATTAGAAAGTAGATGGCACGGCGGGATCTGAGACGACCCGTCGCAATTGAGTGCAAAGGCCCCTGACGTCCTCCCCGGCGTCAGGGGCGATTCCCCATGCGAGTGCTTCTCGATATCGTTCGCCAGTCCCTGGCCACTCTGTGGGCGCACAAGTTGCGCTCATTCCTAACCATGTTCGGAATAGCCTGGGGCGTGGGTTCGCTCCTCTTGCTGGTGGGTCTGGGAGAAGGTTTCCGCAGCGGTCAGGAGAAGAACCTGGCCAACCTTGGGCAAGACATCATGTTCATTTTCCCCGGCCGAATTCCGGCGGTGGAAGGCAGTCTGGTTTCCGGACGGCCATATTTGTTTACTTATGGCGACTATCTCGCGATTCGCGATGAAGCCAAGTCGCTGCGCACGATTTCGCCGGTGCTGAATCGCGAGGACATTCGTGCGGTCAGTGAATACGGCAGTACCAACGGCCAGGTCTTCGGCGTCGCTCCTGTCTACAACAAGATCCGAACAGTTCCCGTCGGCCCCGGCCGCTGGTTCAACGACGAAGACAGCACCGAACGCCGGCGGGTTGCCGTGGTGGGATGGGAGCTCTTGAAGAATATTTTCCCCGGACGTCCGGCGGTAGGTTCATCCATCCTGCTGAACGGCATTAGTTTCGATATCATCGGCGTCGTCGCCAAAGTGGGACGGGAGGGGAACAACGGCACCAACGCCCGAATTTTTATTCCCATCGAGACCATGCGGATGTTGTTCCCACTGAAAGCTGAAAACACCGAAGACGCGCTTTCATTCATCAACTACCAGCCGATTACGAAAGAACAGCACGAGCGCGCAAAGACGGAAGTGCATGAAATTATCGCCCGGCGCCATGGTTTCAACCCTAAGCTGGAAGACAGCTTCATGGACTGGGACACCATCGAGAATTCCATGCGCGTGGGCAAAATATTTAATGCCATGGACTGGTTTCTCGGTGTGGTGGGGATGGTGACGCTTGGGCTGGGCGCGATTGGCATTATTAACATCATGCTGGTGTCGGTTACGGAGCGCACTAAAGAGATCGGCCTGCGTAAAGCATTAGGCGCTACTCACCGCAATATCCTTACGCAATTCTTCGTGGAGGGCGCTTTTCTCACTGCATTTAGTGGCGGCATCGGACTGGCCATCTGCGTGGCGTTTGTCACTTTGCTGGCACAGTTGCCCGCGCCTGAGGGTTTTGATACCCCGCGAATTGTTCCCGCGTCGGCGGTGATAGCGATCCTCTCCCTGATGGTCGCCGGAATTGTCGCTGGTCTGTATCCCGCGCGCAAAGCAGCGTTGCTGCAACCGGTGGAAGCGCTACGACAGGAATAATCATGTTCCACGAATTGGGAAAACAGGCGTACAGCGCGCTGCGTCACAACCGGCGCCG
>Ga0070697_100004304_pt1 | contig 10921 bp, 12 predicted proteins | sample KBSK1501metaG_FD_65475 | JGI IMG/M metagenome (GOLD analysis project Ga0070697, IMG submission 65475) | Corn, switchgrass and miscanthus rhizosphere microbial communities from Kellogg Biological Station, Michigan, USA - KBS K1-50-1 metaG | ecosystem: Host-associated > Plants > Roots >... | reverse complement strand
CTTCCCCGAGCACCTTGCGCGTGTCGTGGTACACCTCGAGTGCTTCCGCCTGTCGCCCCGACCGGTAGAGCGCGAGCATCAGGTGCGCGCGCAGCTGCTCGCGCAACGGGTGCTCACGCACGAGCTCCTCAAGCTCACCGACCAGCTGCCCGTCCTGCCCGAGGAGGAGATCGGCTTCGATCCGACGCTCCAGCGCTCCCAGCCGAAGCGCCTCCAGGCGGGCAATCGCTGGCTGGGCGAACGGCTCGTAAAGGAAGTCCGCCAACGGCGGCCCGCGCCACAGCGCGAGCGCCTGACGGAGCAGGGAGGCAGCCGCGGCAGCGTCGCCTCGGCGGAGCGCCCCGAAGGCCCCCTCCGTCATGCCCTCGAACTGGAAGGCGTCGAGCTGATCGGGCTCGACCCGGAGCACGTATCCCCGCGCACGGGTTTCGAGGATCGACTCACCAGCTTGGACACCGCGCTTCTGCCCGAACAGCTTGCGCAGCTGGGACACGTGATCCTGCACCTGCGCTACCGCCGTTGCCGGAACGCTGTCCCCATACAGGTCGTCCGCGATCTGCTCCACCGGCACGACTTGATTCGCGCGCAGCAGAAGGATGGTCAAGACTGCGCGCTGCCTCGGCCCGCCGAGCTTGATGGCCCCTGCGTCACCCGCTACCTCGAGCGGGCCGAGGATGCGGAAATCCACCCTCATGCGCTGACGGTAACGCTTCGGGAGCGAACTGGGAATGGTTCGGGAAGGCCGCGTCCTAGCTTCGGCGCATGATCACAGTAAAAAGGGCTCTGGCCCTTCCCACAGCAGCCCTCGTCCCAATGCTTGCGATCGTCCTCTTCGCGGGCGGTAGCGCGCACAAAGCAGCGGGAGCGAATGGGGCATCGCGCGTGTCGGCGCCGGCAACCCCGTCGACAACAACGTTCGCCGCCGAGTTCATCGGTGTGACGAACCAGTACGCGAAGGAGCACGGAGACACGGTCCAGGCAGGCGATGCACATTGCGTCCAGGCCGCAGCCGGTCGGTACATGTGCTCGTACACGGTCAAAAGGAATGGAACGTCGACCTGCCACCTGATGCAGGCCCGGTGGACACCCGAGAGAGCATCGACGATCACGGTCACGCTCGCCGGGAGAACAGCCAGGTGCACAACGCTCCGAGAAGCCATCCAGACATTGGGCTGATCGCGAGCGTTCCGGGCCTAGACGTGATTACTGCAAACGAAAGGAGCAGACGATGACAACCGCGGCCATCAGCAGACGCGATTTGTTGCGCAAGGGAATGGCTGGAACGGCGATCGGTGCGGCAGCCCTAGCCGCTCCTAAGGCGGCGCTGGCGCAACGCCTGGCGGACGGAGTCAGCGGACCGGAGAGCCAGGTGGGCAGGATCTATCAGCTACAGGCCGCCTTCCACCGAGCGAAGACGACACAGGATCTGGATCTGATGATGTCTCTCTGGGCCGAAGACGCCACCTTCTCCAACAAGAGCACAGGAACGACCTACGTCGGCTTCGACCAGATCAAGGCGTTCTGGCAGGGCTCAGGCTCGTTTACGCACCACCGGTTCTCGCTGGTTCCCTCGTACAAGACGAAGATCGAGGTTCACGGCCACGACGCGTTCCTCTACTTCGAGTGCCACGACATCGGCGACTTCGCCACCGGCCACTTCGACGACCTGGCCGTCAAGACGATCATCAACGACACCTTCCTGGCCGGAGCACTTCGGAGAGTCGGCCACAGCTGGCTCTTCTCGAACATGACGGCCGGCCCGAGCTCGCCGCTCTCCTTCGACACTTATTACTTCCCGATCCCATAGGAGACGTTCATCGACAATGAACTGCGGGTGGGAGTGGCCCGACGGGAGGGGGACAGCGTCGCTGAGATCGACGGGCGTCGGGCAGTCGAGAGCTGAAGAACAGTCCGGGAAAGACGACCAGATCGCTCTTGCGCCAAATCAGGATCAGCGGCAGGGCGATCCCGACGACAGCAAAGGAGCCATAGATGGCGTAGGCAAGGTGGAACTTGTCCTCGGTGAAGCCACGCACGGTCAGCGCGACCAACGCAGTCGCGACGAAAACCAGCGGCCAGCCATAGTGGACTTGAATCCCTTGACCCTCAGCACCGGCTTGGTCGCTCTCGACACGTCGTCCCGCGAAACAGCATCGAACGCCGTGATCGCGATCACCGCAACAACAGCAACGGACCAGAGGCTATTGAGATCCTCCAGATGACCGACCGTCCCTGAGATCGTGGCCACGGGATGAAGTCTCGGAGCGTTTTGGAGAGAGCGCCGAGAATCTCGGTCACCGCGATCGCCAACGCGACGGGACCCCAATAGGCGTAGCCGTGCAGTTCCTCCGGCGTCGCCTTGCCAAAGTGCTTCGTAAACCACAGCCCCAGCCAGCTCTTCCAGAACTTCTTCAGCAGCCAGTCGCCGAACCGCGTTTGCCAAAACCGAGAGCGCAACGCGCTCTCGCGAAGCTCGCTGACGGCCTGGTCAGTGACCTTTCCCGCCTCGAGGCTCGGCACGACCGATGCGGCCATGAACCGAAGCTACGACTCCTGTGTACGAAAGTCCACCGTGCCCAGGAATCCTCAGCGCTCCGAGCAAGCTTTGGAGAGGCGGCCGCGCACTGCTGACGAACTGAACAGATGCCCAGGGGACTACCTCGGCCCCGATGTCTCCCCTGGTGGTCGAGCTGCGGCGTGAGCCATCGACGCCGCCCCTTGGGCGTGCGAAAGAGCCGCTGGAGAAACCGCCCTTTCGCTGAGAGAGGGATGGCGCGAAGCGGCGAGCTTCCCGGGACTCAAGCGACTGCGGCGCCGCGAATCCATATATCCCCTGTTGTCCGAAGAAATCGACGCGATAGGCCGAACGGCCTACCCCCAAAAGGGGTAACTAGAAAGTCCTAAAAGATGTGCAAGTTCTCCCTCAATGGTCGATCTGGCTAAGAGATGAGTCTGCTGAGCGACGCCGAGGCTGTCCACGAATCGTCCGACTCTGAACCACGAAGCTGGTGCGCTGCTCGTGCCTCTCACTTACTGACTATCTCAAAAGGGGTGCTCGCCTATTGGCCCGTCGAGCGCGAGCCGGGCCGCGCCACCTTGACGTCCAGGGACTGCAGACGAAGACTTACGGTATCCGGCTGTCCTCAGTGGTTGCGGATGTGGAGGATCGACGTGAGGCTTTTTTTCTACATGGTCGTGGTGGACGAGGAAACCGGGAAGGAAGTGCGTCCACCATGGCTGACGCAGTGTCCGGTAGACGTGGAACCCGAGACCATGCTGTCGTATCTCCAGCAGCGGCTGGGTGAGCCCCTCCACGCGGCCTTACTGTCTACTCCGAGGCATCCCCAGCTCACGGTGGGCTGGATATTTCCCGGCGAGACGTTCGCGCGAACCGGCGTCGATGTCCCCCCGGGCTCAAACGTTGTGGTGACTCCCGTGATGCGTGGTGCCATGGTGGAAGGCGGCGGTGACGACAGCTTCGTGAGGGTTCGGTATGGGGACGAAACGCTGGTCTCGATGTTTGAAGCACTGGCTGATGAGAAGCTTCGCCTCGAGCAGGCGGCAAAGGATGGCACCTTCCGCAGCGTCCGGTTCCCGACACTGGAGCCTCGCGAGTACGTTCCGAAAAAGGGCCGATAGACGAGTGCGACTGACCTTTTGGATAGTTAATTAGCACCCTCGCCTGGTCCGGGGTAGGTGCCTCAAGAACCAGGGGTACGCAACGCATTGATATGGCCGCAACCGTGGTTCGCGTGCGCGTGAAACGGTGTCGCGTTTTGGCGGAAAGACGACAGGAACCTGCAGCGCCCCCAGTCGAGAAGGTCATCCGGCGGGCCGTGTATTCGTCGCGACGCCACAGCCCATTCCTGCAAAAACGGACCGCCCGGATGAGCCACCCCACAACCCGGCGCAACCCGCACAGCTACATGGGTCGACCGACCCGGAGGACGCAACAGCCCATTCTGATCGCGGTCGCCGGGAACCAGCTGCAGCGTTCAGACGAGGGCGGGCGATCTGGCGGCGAAGAAACGCAAGCTCATGTCGGAGCACGACGATCTCGAATTCCTTGAACTCACGCGAACGCAGACGCAGCGCCGGCACCGCGAGGAGGCGCCGTAACAACAGGTACACAGCGACACGAGCAAGGGCAGGACTCCCTCCTCCAGGATGCGGACTGCCCGACTCTACGGTCGCGAAGTCACCTCCGACGTACCCCTCGATCTACCAGACGGATTTACGCACCCCACAAGTGGCCTCGCGGATGCGGTCCGCGAAGTCGAGCGCTTCGTTCAGCGCCTGCTGCTCAGCCTTCAACCAATCGGGCCAGATCGTGCACAGCGGCGTGTTGGACACCCACACCTCGCGCATCGCATCGTGCGCGGCAGCGGTTGCGAATCCTGCCTCCAGTGTCTCGGCCATCCCCGTCCGCCAGTGGGCCAGATCATCGTTCCACCGCTCATACTCGCGCTGGCTGCGGATGCTTCGGCCAGCTTCGGCGAGTGTGCGACCGCGTGCGACTGCATCCAAGAGGCGAGCGGCGAGGTCGGGGGTGACGGGCAGCCCGATCTCGATTAGCGCGTCGGTGGTTTGCTGTCGTGTTCGTTGCCGGAACGTTTTCATGTCTCGCGGTGCATCGCGTAATCGCTCTCTGGCCTGACAAGCGGGAGCGTGAACGCGATGCGTGCTCCACCGGCGGTGCGGTTCTCGGCCCAGATTTGGCCGCCGTGTGCTTCGACGAGTCCTTGGGCGATCGCGAGTCCGAGTCCGGCGCGGCCGGTTGCGCGGGTTCGTGAGTCGTCGCCGCGCCAGAAGCGTTCGAACATCCGGCGCGCCGCGGTCGCTGTCAGTCCCTGACCGCTGTCGTTGACGGCGACCACGACCTGGCCGTTGCGCGGCTCGACCACGACGGCTACGGCCCCGTCGGCGGGCGTGTGACGGAGAGCGTTCGTGAGCAGGTTGAGGAGCACCCGTTCGACTTTCTCCGGCGCCATCCACACGTCTGAGACGGCCGGGTTGACTCGCGCCTCGAGCTGGATGTTGCGCGCCCGCGCCTCGGCCTCGAGTCCACGGACGCAGGACTCGACGAGGGTGCGCAGGGACGCCTGCCGGAGTTCGAGCGTCAGCACGCCGGCGTCGATGCGGGCAAGCTCGAACAGATCGTCGACGAGCGCGGAGAGGGTTTGCACCTGCTCGCTGATTGCTGGCAGGTACTCCGCCGGGTCGGCGAGTCCGTCTTCGAGTGCCTCGAGCATCGCCCGTAGTGAGGCGAGCGGCGTGCGCAGATCGTGGCTCGCCGAGGCGACGAGCTGCCGCCGGGCGTCGAAGAGCTCTTCGATGCTGGCAGCCATCTCGTTGAACGACCGGCTGACGTCTGCGAGCTCCCGTGGCCCGTCGAACGAGGCGCGTGCGTTCAGCTCGCCGCCGGCGAGCCGTGCCGAGGTGCCGCGCAGGCGCTCGAGCGGGCGCAGAATCCAGCCGCCGAGCAGCAGCGCGCCGACGACGGCCGAGAGCGCCGCCGCTGCCGAGACGCTGAGGATCTTGACGTCGTCGTGCATGTGGAACATCACCCAGCCGGACGCGAGCACTGCCGTGAGCGGCAGGATCACCGCCAGCAGCGCGAGCCCAGCAAGCTGTAGGCGCACCGATGGGAGCAGGCGCAAGGCCGCCGCCGCCGCGACGCCGGCCGCGAGCGTCGCGAGCCCGAGGATGATCGCGACCTCGATCACGCGCGCAACCGGTAGCCGACGCCCCAGACGGTCTCGAGCAGCTGTGGCTGGGCGGGGTCGCGCTCGATCTTCTCGCGCAGCCGGCGGACGTGCACGGTGACGGTGCCCGTGTCGAGCGCGGCCGCGTAGCCCCAGACGCGGTCCATCAGCTGGTCGCGGGAGAAGACATGGTTCGGGTTCGAGGCAAGAAACCAGAGCAGGTCGAACTCCTTGACGGTCAACTTCAGCAGCTGGCCGTTTCGATGAACCTCGCGCGTGGCCGCGTTGAGCGCCAGCTCCCCGATCGTGAGGTGCTCGGGCCGCGGCGGCGCCGACGTCGTGCGCCGCAGCACAGTGCGTACCCGCGTCGCTAGCTCCCGTGGCGAGAACGGCTTCGTGACGTAGTCGTCGGCGCCGAGCTCGAGCCCGACGATCCGGTCGGCCTCCTCGCCGCGGGCGGTCAGCAGGATCACGGGCAGATCGGAGTTCGCCCGGATCCAGCGGCAGAGCGAGAGCCCGTCGATCCCCGGCAGCATCACGTCGAGGACGACCAAGCTCGGGTTCTCCCGCTCCAGGATCGACCGGGCCGCCTCACCGTCGGCGGCTGTGAGCGTGCCGAAGCCGTCCCGCTCGAGGTAGCGGACGACGACGTCGAGGACGATCGGATCGTCATCGACGACGAGCACGGTGGCCACAACCGGATTGTGCAGCAGCGGGCGCGACAGCTGGGCCGCAGGGTTAGCCGAAGGTGAAGGCATACGCGTTCACGCCGGTGGAGAAGCGAAGCTCGAGGAGGGCATCTTGGAGTCTCTGCCTGCTGACGAGCGTATAGAGACGATCGGCGTCAACGCGGACGGAGCCCGCGGCTTTGCCGTCGACGAAGCTCCGCACGATGCCGTGGCCGCCGAGCACGAGGTAGACGTTGCGCGCGTGGAAGTGCAGGCGCAACCGTGCGCCGGCGACCGCGAGCGCGCGCTGGTCGCCGACCTTCCAGACCCCGGCGTAGGAAAGCGCGTTCTGCGGCAACACACGCGGGAACGCGTAGGCCCGCGCTAGGTTCGGACGAAGCGGTGTGCCGCGGTAACGGCTCGGATCCAGCCGAACGGAGCCGAGGTACGACTCGGGCGTCACAATCTCGGTCGGCGTCGCGTCAGTGACCTTGGTCGTTCGCTCCGGAACGGAAGCGCCGTTCTGGGCGAGCAGGCGCCGGATCGTTCGCTCGGACTGTGCGTATTCGCCTTCCCCGAAGTGGGCACGGCGCACGTGGCCGGTCTTGTCAATGAGGTATTCGGCCGGCCAATATTCGTTCGAGTAGGCGTTCCAGGTCTTGTACCCGTTGTCGAGCGCGACCGGCCAGCTGACCTGCAGATCGCGCGTCGCCTGGCGGACGTTGGCGAGCACGTGCTCGAACGCGAACTCCGGCGTGTGCACCCCCACGATCTCGAACCCGTCCTTGTGGTAGCTGGCGTACCAAGCGCGGAGGTGCGGCAGCGTGCGGATGCAGTTGATGCACGAATAGGTCCAGAAGTCGACCAGCACGACCTTGCCCTTCAAGCCGGCGAGCGTCAGCGGCCGGTCTCCGGAGGTGTTGAGCCAGTGGGAGATGCCGCGGAAGTCGGGCGCACGCCCGAGGTCTGGCAGCCTCGAGCCGGTTGCGGTCGCCGCGGCGAAAGCGGTGCCGCCACCCCGCAGCTCCCTCAGGCGCTTCTGCGCGCCTTTCGTCAGCTCGACGTGCTTTTGCAACGCGTTCGTGTAGCCGCCCAGGTGCGTCTGCAGGCTCCGATCGAGGTTGAACACGATCGCGACGGCCGCCGCCGCCAGCACGACCCCCATCGCCCGCCGAAATGCCGGACCGCCGGCGCGCAGACGCCGCGAGGCCCGCTGACCACCGAGCGCGACCAGCAGCATCGGGATCGCCGCCCCGACCGCATAGGCGAGCGTCAGCAGAACGGTGTCGAGACCGACGCGGTGCTGGGCGCCGAGCACCGTCACCGTCGCCAGCACCGGGCCCGCACAGGGCACGAAAACAAGACCCAGGCTCGCCCCGAGCAGGAAGCCGCCGCCGAGCTCGCCGCCGCGGCGACGCGACAGAAACGCGAACGGCCGCTCGAGCAGGATCGCCAGCCGCGGAAAGACCAGCGTCGCGGCCAGGACGAACAGCAGGCCGATCGCGACGTTGCGGAGCAGATCCTGCGGCAACCCGAGCGCCGACAAGAGCGAGGCCGCAGCCAACGTGAACGCCGTGAAGCTGGCGACCAGTCCGGCCACGATCGCGAGCGCCCGCCGCCGGCTCTCGCTGCTCGCGCCACCCGCGAGCACGATCGGCAACACCGGCAGGATGCACGGCGACACGGCCGTAATCACCCCGGCCGCAAAGCCGATCCCGAGCAGCACGAACATCCCCCATCACGGTAGATGCGCCCCTGTTACGCAGCTCTTACGCAGTTCTTATTTGTTCCTTACGGAGCGCGACAACGCCGCCGACGCCCGCCACACTGGGGCCGTCCCCGATCAGGAGGATCGCATGAAGCTCCACACCCTCTGTCTCGCCGCCGCCGCCGTCTGCGCGCTACCCGCCGCCGCCTTCGCCGCCACGGCCGCGATGCACCCCGAGCTCGGCGCCAAGCTCGCCGGCAAGCACGAAGTGCCAAAAGGGTCGCCCGTCGGCCACGGCATCGTCAACCTCAACCTCAAAGCCACGAGCGGCAAGGTCTGCTGGACCTTTCAAATCGTAGGGCTCCCCGCAGCGATGAGCGCACACATCCACCGCGCCCCCGCCGGGAAGGCCGGCCCAATCGTCGTCCCGCTCGGCGGCCACTACAAGGCCAAAGGCTGCACCAGCGCACCCAAGAAAACGATCGAAGCGATCGAGTCCCACCCCAACGCCTACTACGTCAACGTCCACACCGCCAAATACCCAAACGGCGCCATCCGCGGCCAACTCGTCGCCGGAATGGTGCACATGTAGGGAAACGAATGGACCTCGAGCGCGGAAAGCGTCTGCTTCTCGCCACCCGAGCAGGTGGCGTCGCGCGCGCAGCCTTCGTCTTGCGCGTGGCGACGGGCGGCATCTTCGCCGCGTTCGGGGTCAACAAGTTCACCAACCACGGGTCCGAGGTGCACTCGTTCGGCACATATGGCTTGCCCTCACCGGACTCGTTCGTCTACTTCATCGGCGTCATCGAGACGGTCGGTGGGGTACTCCTGATCATCGGCTTGGCCAGGAAGCTGGCCGCGCTCGTGTTGAGCGGGGACATGGTCGGCGCGATCGCCTCCGCCGGCGTCAAGGAAGGCGGCGTCCTCAACCTGGGTCTGGCCCCGGCGTTGCTGGCGACGATGCTGTTCTTGCTCTGGGCAGGGTCCGGGCCGGCTGCCCTCGACCGGCGGCTGCTCTGCAACCCGGGATCGTGAGCGCGCCGCCGCTCCCGGCTAAGTGGACGCAGGCCCCCGGCGGGGCGACGGAATCATCTTCACGAGCCAGACGACGTTGTCGCGACGAACCTCCTGCCGCGCAACCGATCGCCTGCTTCGGGGCTTCTCAAGATCGGCCACGAACTCGAAGTACGTGCTCAGGCCGAGGGTCGATCCTGATCGACGGCACGCTGGCGCAGCTGTGCCTCCCTCACTTTCACGCCTCATCTCGTTCGGACCCTCAAACAGGTAGCGATGCGACCATGCGCGTCGAAGCGCGAGGTCAAGTCGAACCGACCCCGGCCTCGGCGTCATGCCCGGCGCTAGCCGCCCTCGATTTCATCATCTCCTAAGCAGCGCGTAACAGTTCTGAAAGCGGACGCTTCGTACTCACCAGTGCAACTCACCTTCCACCAACGAAGGAGGCACTGTGAGGAAGATCGTCATGTTCACCGCTGCGCTCACCGCCCTGGTTGCGACTCAGGTCGCGACAGCAGGCAACTTCGCCGCGGCCCGCCAAGCGGCCACAACCGCGTCGCCGAAGAAGCAGCCGGTGACGCTCGGCTTCGACAAGGGAAAGACCGTCCGCTACTACAACTACGGCCCGATCAAGCTCAAACCGGACAACAAGCTCGCGCCGATCTGGACGTTCACGAACGGGGCTGACGGCCAGCGCAACATCATCGACACCGTCCCCGGCCAGAAGGACTACACGCCCCTCTGGCAGGTGAACCAGGTCACGTGGGCCGCCGGCACGACGCCACGCGTTCTCAGGTCTGCGGACGCCATCAGGAAGGCGCTCGCCGCGGGCGAGTTGGAGATCAAGCAGACGGCCACGGTCGTCAACTGCCCCGTGCTCGGCTTCGGACAGAAGCGCATCGCTGGGTTCTCTGCCGGCCACGTGATCCACTACTACGACCTCGGGCCGGTGAAGGTCGCGCCGGGCAACGCAGTTCTCCCCCTCTACGCGGTCACGAACGGCGTCGCCGGCCAGCACAACGTCACCGGCGAGACGATCGCCGCCGGCCAGACCGACTACCCGCCGCTTTGGGCGATCACCAAGGTCACCTGGAAGCCCGGCGCAACACCGCGCCTGCTCAAGTCCTACGCCGCAATCAAGAAAGCGGCCGCGTCCGGACAAGTGACGCTGCAGAAGACCCCGCTCGTGGTCAACTGCCCCCTCGTCTGACGACGCTGCGTCCAAGCCTCGCCGCCGCCCCCTCTCCACCCCCGGCGGCGAGGCGACGGACGCGGCACCACGGACATGCAGCGGGAAACGGGGCGACGGAATATCGCCCTGCCACCCAACCATGCGCACCTGTCAGGAGCTGGTGGACGCCTCCAGGATCTCTTTCAGCCGTATCAGATCCTTGCGGTTGGCGCGACGCATCGCGCTGACCATGATCGGAGCCGCGACCCTAGAGAAACCGGACGGCTCCCCTAGGTTTCGAAGCGTCATCTTGGTACCGCCATTTGGAGTGTCCTCCCAGGTGTAGGTCGTCTCCATGGGGAACGGCCCCTCAGCTGTACTCATCACGAACCGCTCGCCCGGGACCATCTCTGTGACCTCGTAGGTGTAGGCAAGGCGGCGGCCGAGAAACTGAGCGACGAAGCCGATCCTGGAGCCGACAGCCACCGGCTTCGAGGATTTCCACTCGACGGCCTTGATGTTCTCGTACCACGTCGTCGCGTTGTCCGGGTCCGATACGTAAGCCGCCACCTCGCTGCGGAGCCGGCGATTCGATCTCGGTCTGGACGTCTATCGGCATGTCTCGATCGTAGATCCGATCCCACGCCGACACTCA
>Ga0070697_100004303_pt1 | contig 10921 bp, 9 predicted proteins | sample KBSK1501metaG_FD_65475 | JGI IMG/M metagenome (GOLD analysis project Ga0070697, IMG submission 65475) | Corn, switchgrass and miscanthus rhizosphere microbial communities from Kellogg Biological Station, Michigan, USA - KBS K1-50-1 metaG | ecosystem: Host-associated > Plants > Roots >... | reverse complement strand
TAAAAAAATAGCCAGCAATAATCCAGCACCGCACAACGCAAGGGCTTTCAATTGCTGGGCGATAGCGGAATTGTCCATTTAGGCGATCTCTACGATCAATGAAATCGGGACAAAAGAGTCAGTGCTGGTATTAATCTCGCACGCTGGGGACGGCCCTGCATGAAAATTCTTTTTGATCATTCCAACCCGTTTTTGCTGGCGCACGGCGGATTTCAGATTCAAATCGAGGAGACGAAACGAGCGCTGGAAGGCCGCGATGTCGCGGTTGAGTACATGCGCTGGTGGGACGATGAGCAAAAGGGCGATATCATTCATTTCTTTGGGCGGCCGGCAGGTGCATATGTCGATCTCGCTCACAAGAAGGATATCCGAGTGGTCATGTCTGAGCTGCTGACGGGTCTGGGTTCACGATCCGAGGCAGCGGTGGCAATGCAGCAGTTGATCATTCGACTTGCTCGAAACTGTATTCCCCCCGCTTTCTGGGCAAGAATGGGATGGGACGTATACGCAAAGGCTGACCGCATCGTCGCGCTTACGTCTTGGGAAGCTGAACTCATGCAGCGAGTATTTAGTGCGCCGAGGGAGCGTATCGTCGTGATACCAAACGGGGTTTCGGACGAATTCTTGAGGGCGGGCCAATCAAATGCGCCTCGCGGTAAATATTTGGTGTGCACGGCCACGATTACGGAACGGAAACGGATTTTGGAAACGGCTCAAGCTGCGATTCAGGTCGAGACTCCCTTATGGATCATTGGCAAGTCGTACGCTGAGAGCGATCCTTACGCCCGAGAATTTTTCGCGCTGGCAAAGCGCTATCCGAACGTCATTCGCTATGAAGGAGCGGTGGAAGATCGACAGCAGCGGGCGCAAATATATTGCAAGGCGCGCGGCTTCGTCCTGCTCAGCACTCAAGAAAGTTTGAGCCTTTCTGCACTCGAAGCGGCAGCGTGCGAATGCCCTTTGCTGTTGAGCGATCTGCCGTGGGCGCGAACCGTCTTTGCAAACGGAGCAATGTACTGCTCGGCCACCTCCGTGGCTGGCACGGCCAAGATTTTGCGCGAATTTTATGATGGCGCGCCGCATGCGAAGATACCGCCGAAACCATCGAGCTGGATGGAGGTCGCCGGACGATTAAAAGAAATTTACGGACAATTGCTAAGCACCTCGCGGTAAATTTCGACATGACGTCGCGCGATTACACGCGGATGAAAACGTTCTAGCGCTCGGCACTTCGCGGCCACGGCCATGGCTTCGACACGCCCACGATTTTCGAGCGCGAAAGCAATCGCAGCGCGCATGCTCTCGGCATCAGTCGGATTGCACAAGACTCCGTTCACGTCTTTTTCGATTAAATCTGTGACACCGCCGACGTTTGCGGCGATGACCGGCAGACCTGCGGCCATCGCTTCCAGCACCACCATCGGACAATTTTCTTCGAGTGAAGGCATTGCAAGCAGCGTTGCTGTTTCGAAACGCTTCTTCAATGCATCCCGATCCAGAAACTCGATGTGCTCGCACCACGGCCGCGTTTTTATGAGCTCCAGAAACTCCCCGCTGTAAGATCTTGGCGGCGAAGCGTTGCCGATAAAGACAACTTTAAATGGAATTTGGTTAGCCAGGGGATCAAGTGCACGAATAAATGCGTTTTGATTCTTCCGAAAAATCACATGTCCGACACACAAGATGACGTTCGAGGGTTGCAGCGCACGGGCAACATCAAAGAAGCCTGAGTCAACCGCGTTGGGAACTATCCATATTCGAGGCGCAAGATTCCGCACCGCATTCTCAGTGTAATGAGTGATGCACACCACACCGCCACTGCGAGGAATCGTAAAACGTTCGAGCTGCGCTGCCAGCCACAGGTAAGAAAACGGCTGCGCGCGATTCACTTTGGCAATCATGCGCATGTTGCCATGAATAGTGATGACGCGTGGGAATCTGGAAAGAACGGCACTAATGGCGCAATCACGCTCGGTGCCTTGGCCATGCACGATGTCTGGTTGCAGCGCGCGCAGAAATCTTCGCGTCGCCCGGATGCAGCCTTGATATCCGGTCCTAAGCCAGCCGATTTTTGGGACGACCAGGCTGTGAAACCAGATATTATCGGCTAATTTTTCGGGAGATTTCATCGGCCGCTGTGTGCAAGTGACGACATGGACTCTCGCCTCCGGGACAGTGGCAAACCCGTGTAACAGCGCTTCGGGTGCCGTTCCGAAATAGGGCTCCGCCATTTCGTAACGGCGGTGATGTTCACGATTGTCCGTGGTGAAAAAAGCGATCTTCAAAAGATTTCAGTTATGTAAGCGGAATACAATAATCCTGGCCGCCCAAATCCACAGGTGGATCAGCGCGTGAGAAAAAAAGAACACACCCGTTCCGGCTGCAGGCGATAGCCGAATCCCGTCATCTTCTTCAAAAGTTGATCATTGGATATTTTCCCTTCGGGATCGTGGTGCAGCTCCAACGAAATCGCCGGAATACGCTGCCAGATTTCCGGCGGAGTTTCCTCGACAATACTGTATTCGGCCCCTTCGATGTCGATCTTGACCAGACTGATTGCATCCGGCGACGTCTCGATCACTTCCGCGAAGGCGCGGATCTGGACATCCACCCCGGAATCGCCTTGTCCAAAGAGCGAGGATCCGCCTGGGTTAGCTTCATCGAAAAACCATTTCGCCGATTGTGCTTCGCCGCCGACCGCATCGTCATGGACATGGATCCGTTCGCCAAGCTGCGGGTTGGCCAGACGATTCATCTCCAGGATGCGAAGATTTGGCGGGCCGGGTTCAAACACGTGGACGGTCGCCAAAGGATTGCTTTGCGCGGCGAGCAGGCTAAACAGACCGATATTGCCGCCCAAATCCAAAACGATCGTTGGTCGAGACACGGTCGAAAGGTATTGGAGGGCGCAACCATAGCTTTGAGCAAAGAACAGCTCGTGAATCACATCCCAATCGCGCGTTCCACCGCGACAAACCAGATTCAAGCCATTACGGAATCGCAATAGCCGAAGCCCTCGTCGCTGTTGACTGATCCGCATGGCCCACGCCGTTGGCCAATTTTGGATTTGATGGAAAATATCGAGCGCCGTGAGCAATTTGTTATGTTTGTATTCGGCCATTTTTTTAACGCGCATCCTTTTTCAAGATTAATCCGCATGTCGAACACTCGCCAGGCCGTCATCGCGCAATGCACTGAATACTCGATCGAGTCATTCGGCGGAACGGAAACGCTTGTTCGCACGCTGGTTCGCGGACTGTCGCCCCATTTTAGAATTGTGCTTGTCTCGAACGATGATAGTGAAACGATTGCCCGATCGGAGTTTGCGTCCTTAATCGAAGCGCACATTCCGTGGAGACCGGACACGGCATCGCCAACGGCCGCTCGGAATCTCGCTGGGCAACTTCGCAAGAATCACGTCGACCTTGCCCATTTTCATTTCGGCGGAAATTACGGCTGGGACAATCGCGCTTTTAATCGCTGTCCATTACTGCATGTGCATCGCGGGGGCATCCCGTGCGTCTCGACTAATCATGGCGCCTTCGCTCTGCTCGATGGTTATTGCGCGAGTTGGCGGCCATTGTGGATGAAAATCGCGCTCTTACCCGTCGCCTGGCTCAGTAAAATGCATGTCATCGCACATGTCGAAACCGAGGTCGCAGTGTCCACAAACGATCTGCGAAATCTGCAAACATGGTATTGGCCGCTGCGCCGAAAATTCCGGCAGATTTATCACTCGCGGATCCGGGAAGATTATTTACCAGCGCCCAATCCATCTCGCCGCCAAGTGATTCTCTGCGTCGGCACGATAGGCCCGCGCAAAGGCCAGACGTTTTTGGTCGAGGCTTTTTGCCGGCTCGCCGCCAAATTCCGCGACTGGCAGCTGGTCTTGATTGGACGCGAAGGTGATGTAGCGATGATGCGCCGTATTCGCGAGCTTATTGCCCAAAATGATTTGGAAAGACAAATTCGAGTGCTTGGTCCCCGTACCGACAAGGAACTCGGCGATTGGCTGAAGCAGTCCGCAATTTTTGCGATGCCGTCAATTTACGAGGGTTTGGGATTGTCTTTGCAGGAAGCGCTATTTTACGGCTGTGCCTGCGTGGGCACGCGTTGCGGCGGCGTGACGGATTTGATCCAAAACGGCGACACCGGCCTGCTCGTACCTGCGGGGCAAGTCGCGCCGCTAGCCGATGCGCTGGAAAAATTAATGAGTGATCCGGCTTTGCGCGAAAAATTGAGCGCGCGGGGCTCGCAGTCGATGCTCGAAAAAGGCATGACGGCCGATAGAATGGTGCAAGCCTACGAGCAACTATATGCTGAAATCCTGAGCCGACGCTCATGAGCGAACTACGGGAACTCGGCCACCACCGGCTGCAACTTGCTTGAGCAGTGACACGTAACGATCGCCAGCAAGGTCACTTCGTCGTCGCTACGCCGGGCCGCTCTGTGTGCGATAACTACGCGCGTGCGCTTGAGCGAATCGGCAAACTGCGTTTCATCGCGCTTGGGACCCGCCGAGGCACGGCCGGCGTGCCGCCGGAACACACACGACTGAATCCATGGATCGGCTTGAAAACTTTCGTCGCGGCGAAAGTTTTGTCCCCGTTTGCCGCCGAATCATTCCGCTTCGGATTGCTACCAGAATTTGACCGTTGGGTTCGCCGGCAGCTCACGGCCCAAGATCACATCATTTCCAGCTTTGGTTACGCGAATGAGTGTTTCAAATTTGTTCGGGCGCACGGCGGCAAGACTTTTGTGGACGCGGGCAATTCGCACATTGAAAATTTCTGGGAAACTTTGAGCGAGGAACACAGTCGTTGGAATTGCCCCACTCCGCCGGTCGCGCTGCATTGGGTGGCGCGCGCAAAAGAGATGCTCGCCGGCCACACCGACTTTGTTCTCTCGCCGAGCAGCCATGTGACAAATTCATTTCTCGCACGGGGCTTCAAACCGGAGCAAATCTTAAAAAACGTTTATCCGGTGGATCTGACATGCTTTCGGCCATCAAAGGAGGAGCGCCCGAAAGACCGTCCGCTGACGGTCATTTCTACCAGCAGCCTTTCGCTGCGCAAAGGTACGCCTTATCTGCTCGAAGCCTTTCGAATCGTGCGGAAATCGATTCGGAACGCCCGATTGCTCCTGACGCAAATCGTTGAGAACAGCGTCAAGAACATCATCCCAAAATACTCCGATCTGGACATCGAATGGTCGCCGGGTCTCCCGCATCGGCAACTCGCCGAGCGTCTCCGTGACGCGGACATCTTCGTTTTGCCATCCCTCGAAGAGGGTCTCGCACGAACGGCCATCGAAGCGATGGCGTGTGGGCTGCCCGCAATCGTCACGCCCAACACTGGCGCTAACGATTGGATCAACTCCGGGCAAAATGGTGAGGTCGTTCCCATTCGTGATGCCAGCGCGCTGGCTGATGCAATTTTGAAATGGGCCGACCGTGTCCGCTCTCCCGAGCCGCGCCACAGCATGTTGCCTAGTCCGCAGGAATTTTCCTTTGCGCATTTCAAAAGATGTTTCCTCAACCAGCTTTACGACAAAGACCTCATCGATGAGCGCCACTGACCTGCGGATTGCCTTTGTCACCGGCACGCTTCAACTTGGCGGCTCGACTACATTTCTTTGCAACCTTGCCGGGGAATTGATCCGAAGGGGCGTCGGTTGCCGCGTCTATTGCGGCGATAAACTGCATCCGTTGGCTCGTGATTTCGAGCAACGACGCATTCCTATTTCGCTCCACGATCACGAGCGCTCCATCTTCGAAGACCGGCTCTATGCCGTATTGCATGAGCTAAGCGACTATCGCCCCAACGTTATCGTTGCCACTCTCGCGGAGTTCGCCTTCGAGGCGCTTCGCTATCTGCCGTGCGATGTGTTGCGGATTGCCATGGTGCAATCCGACGATCCGCTTGTTTACCGGACGGTGGAAAAATACGCCGGCTGCATGGACGAGATCGTGGGCGTTTCGGCTGTAATCGTTAGGCGGCTCGAAGAAATAGCGGCGTTTCGCGAAGTGCCGAAACATTACCTGCCCTACGGCGTGACGATTCCGGAACAGACCGCATCGCGCGCGGCAGCGGGTAAGCCGCTGCGGATTCTCTATCTCGGGCGCATTAACAACGAGCAGAAGCGCGTGCACCTTTTCCCCAAAATCGTAGCGAGTCTGGAAAAAGCGCGCTTGCCCTTCCACTGGACGATTGTCGGCGACGGACCGGATCGCGTCGCACTCGAGAGGAAAATGAAATCCTCCGCGTCTGGACGACGCGTAGAATTCATTGGCACAGTAAACTACTCGGACGTCGCGCGTGTACTCGACATGCACGACATTTTCATTCTTGTCTCCGACTATGAAGGTCTGCCACTAAGTTTGCTCGAAGCGATGGGTCACGGCCTCGTTCCAGTCGTCAGCGACCTGGAAAGCGGCATCCGCGAAGTAGTGGACGAACACAATGGGATGCTCGTACCTGTCGATGACGTAGATGGCTATGCACGCGCGATCGTGCATCTCAATGAGAACCGTAAGGAACTGCTCGCGAAGTCTGCGGCGGCGCGAGAGCGGGTGCGAAGAGAATTTTCGGTCGAAGCAACGGCCGATCGCTGGTTGCGCGTCCTAGAAGCCGCTGCCCGCCCGGTGCAATGGCCGCGCGAGTTCCATGTGCGCGGCGTGCTCATTGATCCGCAGCAATGGAAGTACGCCTTGCCCGTGCGGTCGCTTCGGCGGTTTTTGAAAAAAATCCTTGGTCATTCCGGACAAGGGCGAAACGTTTCCGCCTCTTCACGAATTCATCGTGGAGCGCGCTGAGGCCTGCGATGCGCCAGTGTCGGACGCGGGTTAAGATTTCCGAGCGAGGAAGCAAAAGATGCTGTGTCCCTGCGAGCGGAAGATGTGCTTCATTCCGGTTTTTCGATAGAAGAACGCGAGCAGTTTTATTTCGGCAGGATTCAGTCCGTGATAAGCCTTGTGTAGTACCTGGCAGTGGTCCCGATTTGCGAGCAGAGTGCTTTCCACTTCGCTGCCCAGTAATTGGTTGCCGCCGCTCTTTACAATGACCAATCCACAACGCTTGCTAAGTCGGTAAAAATCTTTCCTACGCCAACGCGAGACGTGATGAGGTGGCCAGTTGGAAGCGAGCCACGGATGCCACCGTAGCACACCATTGGCACTCGGAACCGCAATCGCAATAACACCCCGCGGACTCAATAACCGGATGCAGTTCTTCACCACAGCCACGGGATCGGGAACGTGTTCAAGAAGTTGGTTGAGTGAAATTAAATCGAATCGGCCTTCCCAATCCGAGTCGAGTTCCTGAAGAAGAACTGAGAATACTGTATGCCCGCGGGAACGCGTCTCTTCGGCCGCACTCGAAGTCAGTTCCATACCAAACGTCTGAAGGCCACGGCATCGAGCAGCGTCGAGCGCAAAACCGGTGCCGCAGCCAACGTCGAGAATAGTGTCAAAGCCGTGCGCTTGCGCAAAGCGTGCATTGCGCTCGTTCTCCGGTCGGGCGGGGCTATAGTAACCTGGCATTTTGGCGTGAAGTTCGCCGTAAAAGCGATCGTCGCCGGCCAGCTGCGGATCAAAGAATTGGAAGCCGCACTCTCGACAACGGTAAAGGTGCACCTCAGCAATGTCTGGCAAATTGCCGAGAGCCACGCTGCTGAACCGTACTCCAGCGAGTCGCCAAAGTGTCAGGATCTCTTCGAAAGTTAAAGTTTGCAGAATTTCGGCGTGGGCCGAGCAACAAAGAAAGCAGGGAGGCTGTAACCCGGGGGCGGTGCCCATCAAACCTGGAAAAATTTTTCGAGAAGGCGGGAAACGCCAGCTGGCGCACGTTCTTGGAATTCTTCTCGAAGCTCGGAGCTGAAGCCAAGGCGTAGGAAGAAAAACGTTCCGGCAGTCCCTGCGAACAAGACATAAAGCGGTAATTGCACTTTGGCGGGAAGATTTCGCGTGGGCCAATAAAAGAGCAGGCCGAAAAGAGTAAGCGAGACGAAAAGCTTGACGGACGGAGCGAGCCAGTCAAAAAGCAGTTCTCGCAAGCTCTGGTTGAAGTCATGCTTCGTCCGCCAGATTCCGTAACTGAAACTAAATGCGAGGCTACAGAAAATCGACGTCGCCAACATTCCGCTAAAGCCGGCTCGGGCCGCGACCAAGGATGCGATCCCGAGGAATGTGGCACCTTCGATAAAATAAACGTAACGCATAAAACCAATTTGCTTGGTTATTGTGGGCAGACTGCAGTGGCAGTGGATGAGGGCTAATATTATCATCCAGACCGAAAGAAGAATGTCATTCTGAATCGACCAGGCAATACTTCCGTGTGTCCATAGCGCGACGAAAGATCGATTGCACAACGCGAACATCACTGCCGCAACGACGCTAAGAGAGCTGGTAAGGGTCACTAGACTTCTAAATCTATGGAGTAAGCGTTCCTTCTCACCACGCGCCACCATTTCGGAAAGCATGGGATAAGAAGAATCGAATGGCCGCCAAACAAGCTGATTCGTGAGCGTGTAAGTGCGCGTGCACACAGACCATACGGCGGCAGCGCTTAGTCCTAGGGAACGCGTAACCACAATCGTCTGGCTTGCGTTAATCATCTGCGTGCCGAGCGCGATCCAGAATACATCCTTTCCATAACTGAAAAGATCGCGAAATTTCGACCAGCTCGCCCTGCCCCAGGCACCCCGAGATGGCAACATTTTTAACGCGAAGCAGGCGGCGGTATTGCTCGATGTAACAGTCAACCAGCCCGCGACGTTCGCCCAGACAAGGCTGAAGATGCCCAAGCCATGCGCAAAACAGTACCAAAGAACCGCGTACGAAATAAAAAAGAAACCGATCTGCGCGTAATTCGCAAAATCACTCCGCTGATGAGCGATAAGAACGTGACCAAAGAGACGCGCTGGAAAATCCGCTGCGATAATCACGCATTGCACTAAAATCACCACTTTGAACGACCGTTCAAGATCAGGATCAATATTCAAAAGGCGCACCCCAAGAATTACGAGAAGCGCGCCGCCAAGTAAGACGAGAAATCCTTGAACAAATAGAACGAGCGCTCCAGTTTGAATCATACCGCCATAGTCGCCCTCCGTTCGTTTATCTTTGTGATCGATGAGATGTCGTGAAACCGACGCCGACATCCCGACATCGATTAGTTGCAAATAACCGCTCAACTGCATGGCGAGCGCCCATAAGCCGAATTCTCTCTTTTGAAGAAAGTGGAGAGCCAGCGGAACGGACGCCAGAACATATAAAGTATTGGCGACCAATTGAGCGTAACCGGACGCCGTCGCGTGAAAAAAACGCCGAAGGCGCGGATTGGGAATTGGGCTCGATGCAGTAGGTTCAAGCATTGCGTCTGGCGACCACTGTCCAACCAAGAGTTACCGCGTCAAAAGCATGATGACGATCACACCAGAGAAAAAAGCTGTTGAGTAAAGCGATGAAAAAGCCAGCCCGGATAAAAACCGGCAGCGTATGTTGGACGACTTGTCCAAGAAACACATAGGCATGACCACGATTGAATATCCGAACAAGTTCGAATCCGCTCTCTTTAACCAAGTAGAGTAAGCCATCGTAAGGATAACGAAAGAAGTCGTATGGAATTTCGTGTCGAGGCCAATACATCGGCGTGGAAAGGATCACATAGCCGCCCGGTTTAAGCACGCGGCGCATTTCCCGCAAAGCGCGCAGAGGGTCGGGCACATGCTCGAGAACTTCAGTGCTAACGACCGTGTCGAATGACTGATCATCAAGCGGTAGTTCAAGCGCCGATGCTACAATATCGGGCTGCGACCTTTCGGTCAGATAATCTACTCCGACGCAGGAAGCAGCCCCCGAAAAATAAGTATCTTTGTACGGTTTGCGACCGCAACCTACATCCAGCAACTTTCCGCGCACATAATCGCGGCAGCGCAGCAACGAAGCTTCGATCATCAGCGCATTAAGATAGGTAGGATTGGAGCGGGGAAGCGAGCACCGCGGCACTCGTTTCAGCCCTTCAAGTGGGTATTCTGCCAGAGGATGAATTTCCGTGCTCAGATTCGCTCCATCTTCTTGAGCTTTTCAAATTCCACCAGCGCGGTTCCGATCAATTGATCCATATTATAATAAACTCATCTTGCTACGAAAGACGACGGTAACGCTTTGAAAATTCTCAGTTGAATTACGGTCGATTGCGGACGTAGACCAGAAAATCGTGTTGTCTCACAAGAATTCGAAACCCGCTTGTTTCCAGCCAGTCTGTGGATTCAGGAGAGCGCTCAAAGTGGCGAAAGCGGTTCACCATTGCAAGGAGACCGGACGGTGGTGGTTGAGGCAAAGTTACCACTGCGTAGTTTGCGCGCTCGAGCGCGGCCTTGCGATAAGATTCAGGCGTATACCTGGTCCAGACAAAAGTCGGTCGTTTTCCATAGTACGCGAGTATCGGGTTCCAAGGATAATCGATCATGTCGCTTCTGTGGTTCGGCCGGAACAGGATGACGTCATCTGGCTTCGTATTTTCACGAACCCATAGCGCTGCCGTGAGGATCGGTCGATCTTGCCGAAAGAGATAACGGTAAACCGGAATTGCAGGCAAGATTACGAGCAGCACGGCACCGATTATTGCCGGACGCCGCCACGGAAGAACAAATTTCGACCCCAGGAGTCTATTCATCCCGATTCCGAAGAGCGCGCAAAGCGGAGCTAACGCTGGCAGATTGTAATAGCTCTGGGCCGCGGCTGCGCTCCCGAACCACAGTATGTAAAAAATTGCAAGAGAAAGCAACCATAGGCTAAGGATTTTCTCGCGCTCTTTTCGCAGGAATGTCCATAGGCCGTAAACCGTGATTAAAGCGGCTGGGCCCGGAACGACGAACGCCGCCAGGTACAAGCCCAACATGGTCCACGGTACGAGACGGA
>Ga0070697_100004302_pt1 | contig 10921 bp, 13 predicted proteins | sample KBSK1501metaG_FD_65475 | JGI IMG/M metagenome (GOLD analysis project Ga0070697, IMG submission 65475) | Corn, switchgrass and miscanthus rhizosphere microbial communities from Kellogg Biological Station, Michigan, USA - KBS K1-50-1 metaG | ecosystem: Host-associated > Plants > Roots >... | reverse complement strand
GCGCGGCTCGAAATCAAACAGAAACTGACCGGAGTCGGGCTGCCAACGGGCGGTGCCATCCCAGACGACGACCCGGCGCCCATCGGCATAGATGGTCACATTCCAGATCTGCTGATCTTCGGGAAGCTGGCGCTTCAGGGAATGCAACATCTTGCGGATACGGGCGATGGGGACCTGGGCATCCAACAGGCCCTTGGTCGTCTTGAGCAGCAAAAGGTCCTGAAAGGTGAAGTGGCGCCCTCCTGATAACAGTGAGGCTCGCAGACAGGAGCGAAAGCGGGCAATGGAAACATCGAGGATCCTCGCCACCTCTCGGGTGGTGAAGTGCGTCCTCATTTCTTCAACGCGTTGGCCTTTCGAGATGGGAAAACGGCTTCCGCGCGGCGGGCTTTGATCGAAGGTTTCTTTGCCCTGGTCGCGCCCTTTGCAAGGCTCGCTTTGAGAGCCTCCATGAGATCCACGACCTCCGCCGGTTCCCGGCCGGCCTCGGCGATGGTGATCTCCTGACCCGCCGCCTTCTGGTTGACCACCTCGAGCACCCGTTGCCGGTATTCGTCCTGGTACTGTTCAGGATTGAACTCCTCGACCGACAGTTCGTCGATCAGACGGGTCGCGAGACCAAGTTCGGACTCCTTGATCATAGCCTCTCCTTTGTCGATGTCACCGAAGTTCCGGATTTCGTCCGCAAAATACATGAGGTGTAACATCAGACCCTCCTGCGCCGGCCGGATCAGAACGAGATTTTCCTTTCCCCGCATCACCAACTTGGCGATGGCCACCCGGTTGGCTTTGGCCATTGCCTCCGTCAAAAGCCGGTAGGGCTTTTCGCCCCCTTTGTCAGGCCCCAGGTAGTAGGTCTTCTCAAAATAGATCGGGTCCACCTTAGGTAGCGGCACAAATTCTACGATATCAATGTTCCTCGAGGCCGCTTGCTCCAGCCCTTCGAGTTCGGCTTCCGTAAACTGCACGTATTGATTCTTTGCCAATTCATAGCCCCTCACCAGGTCCTCTCTGCTAAGGACTAGATTACAGACCGGACAAATCTGCTGCTGTTTGATACGACTCCCGCACTTTGCATGAATGAGATGAAATGATACGTTCTGAGAACTCGCGGCCGTGTACAGTTTGATGGGAATATTAACAAGGCCAAACGAGATTATTCCGCTTTGGAGAATCCGTGGCGCCATGGTATTCACTCCTGGGTGAGCGACCATGCTACCAAAATGGCGCGCAATAACGAACTAAACGAAAGTAGTAGGCGAAGCACGCCTGCGGGGAAGGACGTAACATAAAGAACTCCAGTTACTTTGTTTAAGAGGCTTCTTCTAAGAAATCACAGGCTCCGTATGGGCTCCTGCTACTTAGGAGTCATTTATGCGGGAGTAGTTTTCCAGGAGACTAGGATTATGGCTAGGATTATGCCTTGGGAATCGTACGACGCCTGCCCGCCGGCCAAAGGCATCCGCTTTTCCTGTGGCCCGTCCAGATTCCTCAGGGGCGTGCATATTCTCCTCGTCCTAACCGCCACGCTATCCTGTCAGACCGTCACTCAGGAAACATTACAGGAACATATCGAAGATGCTGCGATTACCTCTTCGGTAAAATCCAAGTTTATCGCGGATCAGTTATTGAATGCTGTCAACATCGAGACCGTTAGGAATCGGGTTTATTTGACAGGAGTGGTGCCGACCGTGAAAGAAAAGCAGCGAGCCCGCGAACTCGCCTTCAAGGTCGTCGGTGTGCTCACAGTCGTGAACGACCTTGAGGTGCAGGAAGGACACAGCCTGTGAAAACCTCTTTGAAGCGTAAAGCGAGCGAATTTGCTCAATGCTTTGAAATGCGGACGGAACGACGATGGCGAACGGAGCGGCTGTCGTTCTGGACGCTCAGCGCCGGCGCGCCGGAAGAATTGCGTGACCTCGTGGCTGCCGCGCAGGGGGACTATTTTCGCGACCCTTGGCGATACGATTTCATCGTGCAGGCCCTCAACGTGATCGCCGCCGCCGATAATCCTGATAATGTCGAACTCGCCAATACGATTTCCAACCTTGGTCTTCTTGAATGGTTCGCCTCTAGCCCCGCCCGCGCGGAATATGTGGACAAGGTTATGCAGGATTACGGCCTACCGGCGGGCGGAATCATGGACGCCATTCTGTGTGGACAGGCGAGAGAGGAGGAGGAAGTCTTTCAGATCGTGCTGGACGAGATCCGAGAGCTCACCGGGAATCCCGACTACCCGATGTTGATGACCCAATAGCAACCCAGCCGCTGAGTAAGGGTATTCTGCTGAAAGGCCATAACGGTCCTAAACCAGAGAAGGAGCGCATGATAAAGAAGCCTGTCAAGAATACGGGGGCTATCATTCTGGCTCTGCTAATCGCAGGGTGCACCTCCGACACGCGCAGTGGGCAGGGGAAGGGCAGCCAGAGCACAAGACCCCGCCAGGAGGCTCCGGCAGAGAGACAAGATCAGCGACAAGACGAGCGACGGAAACAAGACCTTCAGCAACACGAGATGGAACGGGGGGAACTGGGAGCGCCTAAAGCCGTCTTTCCCATGACGTAAAAGGCTCTTGATCCCTGTTAAAGAAGGAGAAGCGTGGCGGTAATGGAACCTCTAAAAGAATACCAACAGAAACGGCGGTTCACGAAGACCACAGAGCCAGTCCCGAAAAAAAAGAGCTCGCGCTCCGGAAAGTTATTTGTTGTGCAAAAGCACCGAGCGAGTCATCTACATTATGACCTCCGCCTTGAAATGGACGGGGTGCTGAAGTCCTGGGCCGTTCCGAAAGGACCATCCCTGGACCCCGGCGTGCGACGGTTAGCTATGGCCGTCGAGGACCATCCGATCGACTACGCCGATTTCGAAGGAATCATTCCGGAAGGCGAATACGGCGGCGGCACCGTCATGGTGTGGGATCGAGGGACATACATCCCGGAAAGCCAGATGACATCGGATTTCGGGAGAGGTGAGCTCAAGTTTACCTTGCAAGGAGTTAAGCTCAAGGGTTCGTGGGTCCTGGTGCGCACTAAAGGGCGGCAGTGGTTATTGATCAAGCACCGCGATCAGTATGCCTCGACGGCCGACATTACACTTTCCGATCCGAGATCCGTCGTCACTCAGCGCACGCTCGCTGAAATCGCCGCAGACGAAGGTGGAAATGTTGCGAAAGCGGCGACCGGCGATCCAGCGGTTCTCCCGCGCCTGTTCAAGGACGGTCTCAAACGAAGATCGCCTGCCACCTCGGCGAAATCCAGCATCTAACAATACCTGCACGGCAAATTTTGCAGACCTTGTTCTCCTGCCATTGTGGCGCCGAAATGGGCGTTACTCATAGACTTCCTCTTTCACCGGCGGCCGTCTTACGGCATAGGTTCTCTTGGAATTTTCATCGCGGATCTCCACACGGCCGGGTCTGCCCAGAATTTCGTTGGACGTTGAGATGTTCCCCAGGAAAGTTTTTTTATCCTTGTACGACAGGAGGCGCCATTGGTTGGCGCGGACGTACATGACGAATATTCCATCTTCAGACTGGTAGCGCGTGATTAAGCCAAGCTTGACGTATTGATCCACCACAGTGTCCCAAAACCCTTGCGCGGCTTCCCGCTGGGCGTCTGAAAAGGGTGGCCGATTAGAAGAGTGCAGGCCGGCGGTGTTTACGGCAATGCGCCCGAAGGCCAGGAACGCGACAGCAACCAGGCCGACCAGGATCCAGTTCTTCCATCGGGCACGTGGTTGTGACGCTGCTTTCCAAGCCGGGCCCGACGAAGGACGAAGCACATGGGTGCATCCCGGACAGTCGGTAGCGGTATCGGAGTTACCTCTTCCGCATTCAGGACATTTGATCAGCGCCATATGCCCGCCTTAGGGGCTAACTGTCACGCCCTTCCAAAACGCGACGTGCCCTGTGATGTTTTTCGCAGCCTCTTTAGGAGCGGCATAATACCAGGCTGCATCCTTGTTGACCTGGTCGCCAACGACAATGTCGTAGTAGCTCGCCTCTCCTTTCCACGGGCAAGTGCTATGCGTGGGGCTTTGCTTAAAATATTGGCGGTTGACCGAGGTCGCGGGGAAATAATGATTCCCTTCGACGACCTCGGTGTGGTCGCTTTCGGCGAGCAGGACCCCGTTCCATGTGGCCTTCGGCATAGAGTACCTACTTTCCTGTATCCGGGTCCTTGGTTCTGATCCGGTTTTTGGGTTTGCCTGGTGATGACATTCATACATTATAGCAGCCGTTCCCGGCAGAAAAGTGCTATACTAAAGGATGCTTTGCAAAAGAACTTCCGATCCCGTTGGCTTGGCTCTCACCCTTCTGGGAATGCTGATTTTCGTCTGGAGTTGTGCCCCTGAAGTCATCCCTAAGGAATTGGAAGGGCAAGTCGACCGCAAGGTTTCCTTCCTCCAACTTAAGGAGTCCCCGGCAACATACACCGGCCGAATGGTTGTGCTGGGTGGAGAGGTCCTCTCCGCCAAGCGTGCCAATGATAGCACCCGGATCGAAGTCCTCCAGCTCCCGTTGGATTCGTCTCTCGAGCCCGTGCCGGACCGTACGACCTCGCAAGGGCGGGTTTTAGCGATCCAAAAAGCCTTTCTGGATCCGGCGACGGTGCCGGTCGGAACCCGGGTCACGATAATCGGCGAAATGACGGGTACGACCACATTGCCCATCGATGATGTACAGTACACGTATCCCACGCTCGCGCTACGGCATCTCAAGGTGTGGGAGAGGGTGCAGCCCGGCGTTCGTTCACCGGTGTCCATTGGTATCGGCGGAGGAGTTGGAGGCGGAGGTGGTTTTGGCGGAATCGGAGGAGGCGTCGGTTTTTAACATCAAAGTTTCTCCATCCAGTAACGTGTCCCGAAACACCTTTTTTCACGAGATAGGAATTTGCTAGAGTGTGGCCATGAGCATGAGCATATGGATCGGCATTGGGGTGTTTACAGGAACCTTCTTGGTCGTATATCTCGCCCGGAAATGGCAACGTCGGCAGAGGGCGAGCCGCCTGGCTGATATCCTCTTGTCAGACGTTCTGAAAGCGAAGGACTCGTACCGCCGCTAACCAGCCGCTGTTGCTTTTCCCGAATTGGGACGACATCCGATGGGTATTCTGATCCGGATCGTGATCAATGCTCTGGCGATCGTCGTTGCTGCGAAGGTGATTCCAGGCATTGAACTCAACGGCGTTCTCGCGGCTGTCGCGGCAGGATTGGTGCTGGGCGTGGTCAACGGGGTCATCCGCCCGATTTTGTTGGTGCTCACGTTGCCGCTGACGCTGCTCACTCTCGGCTTATTTCTATTCGTTCTGAACGGTCTATGCCTGTGGTTGACGTCGGCCTTGGTGAAGGGCTTTGAGATCCACGGATTTTGGGCGGCGGTATTTGGCGCTCTCCTGGTGAGTCTCGTCAGTTGGGTGCTTAACGCTTTTCTCAATGATCAGGGAAACATCCAGGTGCTGCGCCGTTAGCCGTTCTCGATTCTGTCGGCTGGTTGCATAATGCTCCTAGCGCAGACGATCAGAACCGCCTTCCACAGGCCGATCATCCCCGTGGCATTCTTCTTCGGCGGCGTCACTTTCGATACCTTCACGCTCACCCGTATCGACCGTCTCTCCGATAATCTCATCCTGCTGGCAAATCTCACTTTGCTTGGCGTCTTGATCGTGCTCATGAGCCGGGCCGACAGAGGCTCGAACACGACCGAGACGGTGCCGCTGCCTGCCCTCGCACTGTTGGGTGCGCGCGCGCGACCGTATTATCCGATGGCCGTCCAATTCCTACTTGGCAGTCTGTTCAGCGCATATGCCGTCTTTTATTTCCATAGCGCATCGTTCGCCGGCACCGCCGTCTTCTTTGCCCTGCTGGTCGGGCTTCTTGTCGGCAATGAGTTTCTGCATGATCGGGTCTCAAATTTGAAGCTGATGCTGGCTCTGTACGCGTTGGCGGCGTTCAGCTTCTTGACCTTTTTCCTGCCGGTGATCACCGGCCGGATGACGACCGCGATGTTCCTGATCGGGGCCGTGCTGAGCGCCGCGTTCACTGTCGCGATCGTCGGTCTAGTCTATAGGGGAGATATTTATTCTCGCCGGGAGCCGATACTGACCATGCTCCCGGCCCTTCTGGTCGTCGGCGCCCTCGTCGCCTTTTACTTTCTGAATTGGATCCCGCCGGTGCCTCTCTCGATGTCGTTCGGCGGCGTATACCATAGAGTGGCGCGATCGGGAGACGCCTATGAGCTGACGTTCGAGAGGGGGCCGTGGTACCGATTCTGGAAGCGATCCGATGATCCTTTTCGCGGACAGGAAGGAGCGCACTGCTTCACAGCGATTTTCGCGCCTGTAGATCTCCGGGCTGAGATCTATCATCGCTGGCAGTATCGGCAACCGGAAGGCCGCGACGCCGGGCGGTTTGTGACGACAGATCGAATCCCCCTGGCCATTGTCGGTGGGCGAGCGGGTGGCTACCGGGCCTTTACCGTGAAACAGCAGGTTGTTCCGGGGGACTGGCGTGTGGATGTGGAAACCGCTGACGGCCGACTCATCGGGCGAGTCTCGTTTCGCGTGGAAGCTTCAACAGAACCGCTGGCATTCGAAACGATCTTCTACTGAAGGAGACGATCTTCTACTGAAGGAGCGGCTCTAGGGGAGCATCAGTAGGCGGGCTTCCTGGAGCGTGCGCACGGGCTGTGATCCTAGAAGATAGGGGATAGTACTGGTCTGAGAGGAAGGATATAAGACCGTATACGCGCCGGCGCCGGCGATCTTGACCTCGAGATCGGCAATGGGGCCGAGACTGCCGTCGGATTCCACCGTTCCCGTCAAAACTATGTTTGGCGCCAGCGTGCGCCCTTCGAGCGCAGCGACGGTGCCGATAACCACGGCTCCCGAAAGCGAGCCGCCCGTGAACCGAAATCGACTGGCGAATCCAACATAGACCGTGAGACCTTTTGGATCATGATTCAAGCGCACAAGGCCATTGCGGATAGCTGCTTCCAATCGTTCTTGATAATTGGCATCGATCATGTCCGCGCGGTGGTTGAGAATCAGACGAAGCGGTTCTTGGTCCTGGCGGCGCTCAACTTGAACGAACACCGCCGGAAGCACTGCGGCTTGCGGGGCGCTGTCAGAATGGAATACGGCAACGACGGGGACCGTCACTACCGGGCTGATTGACTCGGCATACGCAAAGCCTCCTGTCGGGCTGAACACGATAATGCCGAGCGCGATCGCCGCATATTTTTGCCAAAAGCGCATTGCCTGTCCTTTCAGGAGATTCGGTGCCAGCACTCGTTCCTACAAGCTTGTCGGCTTGCCGTGAAGTGACTTAACGACCTGTATCTAAACTCACAGGCTGCCGGCATGTGGGATCACAACATGGCTTATTCAAAGGATAAATACGTGGTCTGGAAGCGTTCGAAGAGACCTGTCGCGAAGCGACGCGTGCCGGTTCTTGGTAGATGATCAGACTGCGTAAAAGAGAGGATTATCGGGGAGCGAGCTGCGCGCAGCTGCGGACAAGCGATTGCCTCGCATTTTCCTGGGGTGTTTCCCGCAACGAAAAACAGGCGCGATCGAGGTCAACGCTGACACCGAGCTCCATGGCTTGATCGAAGGCTTGTGCCAAAAGCTTCTTGACGGAATCCAGCGACAACGCCAGACCGGTCGTCATCTGTCCCATCAGTTCCGTAAACTCCTTTAGGATGTGCGGGGTCTCGGATGCAAACAGGTTGTTCGCGCAGGCGTTCGCCACATGGACGACGGCGTGGCGTCGATCCTTCGGGGTCCATTGGCCAACATGGTCCCAGTCGGGTGGCGCAAGGAAGAGATCGTCCGGGAGCTGGTACGCGGTGGCGACGAGACAGGTGATCGTATGCGGTGTCATGCCTGTGATTTGCAGGTGTGCCTCATCATACGAGAGGCCTCGGCTAGCGAGAGCGTCAATCTGTTGAACGACAGCCGGCATGGCGGTAGCCATCGCAAATTCTCCAAGGCTTTCCAACAATGTGCTGGTGAATAAGGCTTCGGCGTCCGGCAATTGGATCGCCTGACCCAGGACGCTCGCTTGTTGGGCCGCGACAAAAGCTTTCGCAAGCAGGCGGCGCAGGTTGATGGTTGTTGGAAGACGCTTTTGGGCCAGGTCCGCAAATTCCGCGGCGATCGCGATGTCCCGCAAACTCGTATATCCCACTTGCAGGATTGCCTGCGTAATGGTCGTCGTCTTTTCTGTACTGCGCCGGTAATACGCGCTGTTAGCGACGGTGAGCACGCGTGCGGTGAAGGCTAGGTCCTGGAGGATCGTACGCGCGATTTTGTGAATGTCGCTTGTCGGAGATGAAAGAAGATTAATGAGCTGGACGGAGGTCTGGCGGATGATAGGAAGATGCTGGCTGCTCAGCTTTTCTGTCAGGGAAAACGCTAGCGCTTGCGATTCCGGCATGGTCTGCTCCGAGTGCGGCCCTCCGCGGGCGGATTCTAAATCCTTATCGGCCTTTCCTGCTCGCAAGTTGAGGTTTGAAGCCACTCGCATGAGACGGAAAGAGCCTCCAGCGCGACCGGAATACCGCAAAGAGGAAAGGCACTATAATCGTTGCCCCTTAGTGGCAACATGCGAGGAAAGGCCCCGAAAAAAACTTGACGAGAATACCTTTACTATGGTTCCTTGGTCTCACGGCATGTTGGGAGATTAATCTTCTCTGGATGAAGTGGCCCACGGCTGTGTTAGACCTGCCTCCCAGGTGGTCGTCTCGTCTCCTTCTAATTCGAGTTGTAAGTCACAACCTTTCCGCTTTCTGCAGCCATACGTGAGATGAACCGTGGGAAGCCCTGAGCCCAGCCGATGGTATCGTTATTGGCGTCTCTCTCTGATGCTGGGGGTGGTGATCAGCGTCGGTCTCGTACTAATCGTGCTGTTGATTGGCCTTCAAAGAAACGCGGCTCTGACCGCCATTCTCAGCGCGGTCGCGTTGGTCCTTCCCGTGCTGGCGGTGTTCTTTTGGACGATGGGCCGGCTGAGAAGCGAGTTAACGGATAATGCCGCGACCGCGAGTAAATTGGTCCATGAAGAGCTGCGCGAGAGCGAAGAGCGGTACCGAAAGCTCCTGGGCGCCACATTCCAAGCCATCGTCATTCATACCGATGAAGGGGTCATTCTGGAGGTGAATCACGCCTTTGAAATTATGTTCGGCATCCCCGGCATGCTGGCGACCGGCTTGACGATCCTGGCGTTCCTAGTGGAGCGGACGCGAGAGCTGTTCATTGCGCAGATCCAGCAGAAACGAGAATCTTCCTTTGAAGGGATCGGCCTGCGGATGGACGGGACTTGGTTGGATATCGAAGTTGTGAGCAAGGCACATACCTATAAGGGCCAACCGATTCTCGCGACGGCCATCCGTAATATTACGGCTCGAAAGCGGGTTGAGCATCGCCAGCAGGTGCAGTTGGCAATCAGCCAGATCCTCTTCGAGGCCAGGACGCTGGACGACGCGATGCCGCAGCTCCTCCAGGTAGTCTGCGAGACCATGGAAGGGGTGCTGGGTTACGTATGGCTGGTCGACCGAGACGCGAAGGTGCTGCGATGGATGACGAAGTGGTCCGCCCCAGGAGTCCAGGCCGAAGAGCTTGAGCGAACATCACGGGCGATGACCTTCGCACTGGGGGAAGGGTGGCCAGGAAGGGTCTGGAAATCCGGCCGGCCGGCATGGATCCAGGATTTCGCCGAAGCAGGGAAGCTTCCACGGACTTCTCTGGCTACCGAGGGGGGTCTGTTAGGCGCCTTTGCCTTCCCCCTCGGCAGTCGCTCAGACATTTCCGGAGTGGTGGAGTGCTTTTCCCGAGAACTTCGCCAGCCCGACAACGACGTGTTTCGAATGATGGCTGACATCGGCATGAAGATCGGTCAATTCATGGAGCGAAAACGCGCCGAGGAGGCCCTTCAGGAGAGCGAGCAACAACTTCGCCAAGCGGTGAAGCTGGAAGCCATCGGTCGGCTGGCAGGCGGCATCGCTCACGATTTTAATAATGTCCTGACTGTCATCACCGGGTACGGCACCATGCTGCTGCCGAGTCTGGAAGGGGACAGCGTGTCTCGTGCTAGGATAATGGAAATTTTGAAAGCCGCCAACCGCGCGGCCTCTCTGACTCACCAACTCCTCGCCTTCAGCCGTCGGCAGGTGCTGCAACCTCGGATCCTCGATCTGAACGCCGTGGTCGCGTCCATAGAGCATCTTTTGCGTCCCCTTATCGGTGAGGATGTCGAGTTCGTGACGGTGCCCGGCGGCGCGCTGAGCACGATCCGCGCCGATCCGGGGCAGCTTGAGCAGGTGCTCATGAACCTTGCCGTGAATGCGCGGGATGCAATGCCGCAGGGCGGCCGTCTGACCATCATGACAGCCAATCTGGAGCTTCACGATCTGACCCGCAGCAAGACGCACCATGTGCCGCCCGGTTCGTATGTCGTGTTGAGCGTCACGGATACGGGTTGCGGGATAGATGCTGCTACGCAGGCCAGAATCTTCGAGCCATTTTTTACGACCAAGGAAAAAGGTAAAGGGACCGGCCTCGGACTTGCGACGGTATACGGGATCGTCGAACAGAGCGGGGGACATATCGAAGTAACAAGTGTGCAGGGACGGGGAACGACATTTATGATTTACTTTCCCCGAGTGGAGGGTGCCGGTCAGCCGGTCGAACCGGAAGTGTCCCTGCAGGAACCGTGCGGCGGATCTGAAACTATTCTGTTAGTAGAAGACGAGCGGGCGGTCCGCGATTTGTTGCGCCAGGTTTTGCAGCGGTACGGGTACACCGTTCTCGAAGCTTCGTATCCCGAGCAGGCTTTGGCACTCAGCCAATGTCACGAAGGGCCCATTCATTTATTGCTGACCGATGTGGTGATGCCCATGATGAGCGGCCTGGAACTGGCGGGC
>Ga0070697_100004300_pt1 | contig 10922 bp, 5 predicted proteins | sample KBSK1501metaG_FD_65475 | JGI IMG/M metagenome (GOLD analysis project Ga0070697, IMG submission 65475) | Corn, switchgrass and miscanthus rhizosphere microbial communities from Kellogg Biological Station, Michigan, USA - KBS K1-50-1 metaG | ecosystem: Host-associated > Plants > Roots >... | reverse complement strand
AGCGCGCCGAGCGCCCGGAAGGGCGCCGTCGCTACCTTGGTGATCACGGTGACCAGCGCCTGCCAGATGACGTGGCCATAGCTGAACTCGGGGTGGTCGACGTTGCCGCGCACGGGCATCGCGATGTCGATGCGTCCGTCGGCGTCGCTGAGGATGGCGATGGCGAGGTCCAGGGGCAATTTCATCGCGCCGGGGCTCTCGACACGCTCGCCGAGCTGCAGCTTATGCAATACGACCTTGTTCTCCCCCAGAAGCTCGCTGTGATCGATCTTGTACTCGAGATCGAGGTCGATCGTGCCGGCCACGATGCGCCGCCCGGCGAACGTGGCACTGTACGGTGAGAGCGTCGACATCGGCACGTTGCGGAAGATCACCGCGAGGTCCGTGAAGACCTTCGGCTGGAGCGCGGCGAGCGCTCCGTCGACCTTGACGAGCCCGAACTCGTCAACCCGTCCGTCGAGCTTCACGGTCGCGCGGCTGTTCGCATCGGACCCGAGCCCGGCGACGACGCCGTTCAGCGAGTGGATGCGGGTGGCGAACGGCAGGACGAGGCTGAGATCGGCGTAGTTCATCGAGCTGTTGTCGAGCCGCACCCGACGGACGGTCACCGGAAACGCCGGGCCCGGCTCGCGCCCGGCCGCGGTCGTGGGCAGCGCGCTCGGCACGGGCGTCGCGGCCGCTGGCGTCGCCGCCGGCTTCATCAGCTGCGCGACGTTGACCGTCTTGTCCTTGAAGATCACGAGACGGCCGTCCAGCTCCGTCAACCGGACCTCGTCGATCTCCAGCCGATCCGGACCGAGCCCGAACCGGATCGTCTCGGCGTGCACCGATTTCCACGCGATCACCGGCTCGGTGATCCCGGCTTCCATGACGACCACGCGGTCGATATCGGCCGTGCCGGTGTAGGTCACGGCGGGGCCGTCGGCGCCGGCTCGATACGTCAGCTTCCCCGCCGTCGACACGTCGCCGGAGCGCAGCACGACCGCGGCAGTTTGGGCGACGTAGGGCTGTGCCGGCGTCATGGCGAGCCGCGTGAGCGTCAGCGTGGCGTCGGCGGCGCGTCCATCGGGCGCGACGCTGCCGCGCGCGGTGAAGCGCCCTCCCTGCACGACACGGAAGCTCGCGTCGAAGGGCCACGGCTTCTTGCCGTCGGTCCGCACGTCGCGGACGTTCGCCTTCAGCTCGTCGAGGCCGAGCTCGACGGCGGGCGTGACGCTGCGGTCGGTGATTGCGACACGGTGGTCGGCGAGCTCGAGCTTGTCGAGCGCGACGCTCCACGGCTTCGCCGACGGCGCCGGCGGCGGAGCCGGAGCCGGCCGCCGAGATGCGGCCACGCGAACGGGCGTCGGCGGCTCGGCGGGGCGCAGCGCCGCGAGCATTGCAATCGCGCCGGAGGCATCACGCACCACCGTGGTGGCTCCGCCGCTAACGGTGACGCGCGACACCGCGACCTGGCGGGCGCCGAGGTCGGCGCGGCCGCCCTCCACGGCGATCCGCTCGAGCGCGATCAGCGGCGTCTTGTCCGTCGATCGCACGGCGACGCGCGCGAGCGTGAGACCGAGGTTGTCGGCCACGCCGGCGAGGCCCGACGGCCCGCTCTCGAGCCGCGCCCCCAGCCCGAGGCTCAACCCGGCGACGTCGAGCGCGAGCGGTGCTGCGCGGCTCTCGTCGACGAAGGACAGCGCCAGGTCGTCCACGCGCACCTTCTCGATCGCGAGCCGCCAGGGGCGCTCCTCGGCCACCGTGGCGGGCGGCGCGACCGGCGGCGCGGGCGCGACCGGCGGCGCGGGGCGCGGCGGCGTCGTCACCAGTCGCTGCCAGTTCACCGTTCCATCCCGCGCCAGCGTCGCCGCGACTCGGCCACGGCTCACGGAGATCTCCGGCACGGTCAGCTCGCGCGCGATCACGTCGCCCCACGCCGCAACCACGTTCACTTTGTCCAGGGCGAGCAGCGGCGCCTTGCTCGCACGCTCGGCGAGGACGAGGCCGGTGAGCGCGAGCTCGACGCCCTGCACCTTCAGCGACGTCGCGCCGTCCCGGTAGCCGAATTGATAGCGCACGTTCGCGTCGAGCTCACCGGCGGGCTCGGCGATGGCGACGTCGTCCTGCACGAAGCGCCACGCGGTGGCCAGCGGGAAGCGGCGCAGGTCGAGGCGGCCGGTGGACGCCAGCGGAACGAGCGACACCTGCCCGTCCCAGCTCACGACACCGCCGCCTGTCAGCGTCGCGGAGATCGTGTACGGACCGCGGCGCTCGCGCAGCGTCGTGATGTCGTGCAGCTCGACGTTGATCGGCTGCACCGCGGCGGTTTGCGGAGCGTGACCCGCCAGATCGGTGAGCGAGACGATGCCGTCTCGGACGACCACGTGCTGCACCAGCAGCCGCGGCGGCGCCGTCGGTTGCTTGGCCGGCTCGCCCTTCGGCAGGGCGTCGAGCAGCTCGGCGATGTTCATCCGACCGTCCGCGGCGATCACCGCATCGACGCGAGGCGCCTCGAGGCGGATCTCGGCGAACGTCCACGCCGCCCGGAAGATGCTCTTCATGAGCTCGAAATCGATGAAGAGGCGATCGAAGCCGAGCAGCGGCCGCCCGTCCGCCTCCTTCAGCCGGAACTGTTTGATCTCGAACTTGAACAGCAAGGGGTTCACCCTGACGTCGCCGATCTCCGCGCGCCGCTTGAGCTGCTCCGCGACGTAGCGCGGCACGTAGGTGGCGACGAGCCGAGGCACGAGGAAGAACCCGGCCAGCGTGTAGACGAGGAAGAGAACCGCCAGCACGGCGAGCGTGACGAGGACCGACCGGCGCCTGACCAGCACGCCAAGCCGCGCCCACCGTTCAGCCCACCGGGATGCCATGCGGGGATTGTCCGTTGAACGGAATGCTACCGCAATAGGCTTACCTAGTTATGCGGCCCCCTTGATGTTCTGGTTGCCCGCGAAGAAGTTCGTCGGGTCGTACCGTTTCTTCAGCCCCGCCAGGCGCTCGTAGTTCGACCCATACGCCTGACGGACTCTGTGCTCGCCCTCCTCGAGCGCATCCTCGAGCGCGTTGACGTACACGGCCGGCTCGACGAATGCCTGGAGTCCGTCCCAGCACTCCCGCCCCCACTGCACGATCTTGTCGGAATCAGCCGGGTCGTCGGTCGCCGGATGGACGTACATGCTGAAGTGATCGTAGCGATGCGGAAACGCGGTGGCGTCCGCCGGCACGCGGCTGGCGGCGCCGTGGGCCTGTTGCAGCGCGATCGCGCTGAGCGGCGTGGGCATCGACCGGGCGTACGTCACGAGCATTTCGCTGGCGGCATCGGTGAGACGGCGGATGATGCTCGACTTGTTGTAATAGCGCCGGCCCGGTGGCCAGGCCTGATCGAAGAGCGTCTGCATCTGCACATAGGGCTGCGCCGCCACGAAGTCGGCCACCGGCGGCGTGAACGTCTTGAGCGGCGCCAGAAGCTTCTCGCCCCGGCCGAGCGGCCCGGTGTAGCAGACGGCGATCGCGGCCGCGGGATTGCCATCGGGCGCCGTCAGAAGCAGCGCGGCGGTGCTGACCTCGTCCGGGCATGTCGCCGAGAATTCGTCGAAGAAGCCGAGGACTTCCTTGCCCTTGCTGATCGGATAGATCACCATCCCGCCGAGCACCGGCCCGACCGGATGCAGCCGGTACTCGAAGGAGGTGACGATCCCGAGGTTCGCCCCGGCGCCGCGCATGCCCCAGAACAGCTCGACGTTCTCGTCAGCACTCGCGGTGAGGAACTGTCCGTCGGCGGTGACGACGTCGACCGACACCACGTTGTCGCAGGCGAGGCCGTACTTGCCGCCGAGCCAGCCGTAGCCTCCGCCGAGCGTCAAGCCGGCGATCCCCGTGTCGGTGTTCACGCCGAGCGTGGTGGCGAGGCCGAACGCTTGCGTTTCGCGATCGAACTCACCGAGGCGCAGCCCGGCCTGCGCGCGCGCCGTGCGGCGTGAGGGATCCACGCGGATGCCTTTCATCGGCGACAGGTCGATCATCAGCCCACCGTCGCAGACCGATTTCCCGGCGTAGTTATGCCCGCCGCCGCGGACGGAGACGAGGAGGTCGTGCTCCCGAGCGAACCGCACGCACTCGATCACGTCCGCGGGCCCGGCACAGCGCGCGATCAGGCCCGGCCGCTTGTCGACCATGCCGTTCCAGACCTTGCGCGCCGCATCGTATCCCGGGTCGGCTGGGCCCAGCAGCGTACCGCGGAGCCTGCCGGTGAACTTGCCGATCAGCGACTCGTCGAGCGTTCGGTCGCCGCCAGCGAGCGTTCGGATTCGTCGCTCGTCCATGCTCAGTCCTCCATCAAGCAGTGGAAACCGTCGAGAAGCCACTCCGGTAGCGCTTCGGGCTGACGCCAAGGGTGCGCCGAAACGCGATGCGCATGGTTTCGGGACTGCCGAACCCGCATGCGGCAGCGACGTCCTGGACCCCGCGCGCCGTCTCCTCGAGCAGCCGCCGCGCCGCCTCCACCCGAACGCGCTCCACGAAACGCCCGGGCGTCATACCAAGCTCCCGCACGAAGACGCGAAAGAAGTTCCGGGGACTCATCGCCACGCGCCGTGCGAGCGCCTCGACGGACAGGTCGGCCTCGGGATGCTCGACGATCCAGGCCTGGAGATCACGGAACGGCTCCCGCTCGGCGATCTGCGTGGAGAGCAAGGCGCTGAACTGCGCCTGCCCTCCCGGCCGCTTGAGGAAGAAGACCATCCGCTGCGCCACCTGGAGCGCCACGCGGCGGCCCAGGTCTTCTTCGACCAGCGCGAGCACGAGATCGAGGCCCGCGGTGCTGCCGGCCGAGGTGTAGACGCTCTGATCGCGCACGTAGATGGGATCGCGCTCGACGGTGATTGCCGGGTACCGCTCAGCCAGATCGTTACAAAACATCCAGTGCGTCGTCGCTCGTCGCCCATCGAGGAGCCCGGCCTCGGCCAGGACGAACGAGCCCGTGCAGAGTCCAGCCACCCGCCGCACGCGCGGCGCCATCCTGGCCAGCCAGCGGACCAGATCCGGGTCCCGCCGCGCATCGTCCGGACCGTCGACACCGGTCACGATCAGCGTGTCGACCGCGCCGCGGACGGCGCGGTACGAACGGTCGGCGGCGAGACGAAGACCGGCCCATGCACGCACGGTCGTTACGGGTGAGACGACCTCGACGTCGTAGCCGAGATCCGAGGCGCCAGCACTCTCGAGGACGAGGTTCGCGGCATAGAAAATGTCGAGGGTTCCGCCGACCTCCACGACCTCATCACAGGGCATCGCGACCATGACCACGCGTCGGAGCGCCATAGCGCCTCCTCTCCCGGCAGACCGCGGAGTCCACTTGTCACATTCCATACCGTTGTCAGCAATGACAATCAACCCAATGATCCTGCCAACCGCCTCCGCCATCGCGTAGACTCGCGTGGCGCCGGACGGCTTCGCCCGACGCAAGGAGAGCGACGCTTGCGACGCGAACCGACCGCGGGGGTGCTCGCGGTCCTGCTGAACCTGCCGTCCGGGCTGTGTCTGCTCCTGATCCTCGCCTGGCCGGTGCTCTACGCCGGCTGGCTCTCGATCCACGAAGTCAGCCTGCGCCAGCTGCGTACGGGCGAGCTGCCGTTCGCCGGCCTCGCGAATTACGCTCGGTTGTTCGCCGACGAGATCTTCTGGCTCACGCTGCGCAACACCGTGGTGTTCGTCGGCGTGTCGGTGGCGCTCGAGGTCGTCATCGCGCTCGCGGTGGCGCTGGTGATCGACGACGACCGCGTGGGCCTCTCGCGCGTGACGCGCGTGCTGCTGCTGGTGCCGTGGGGCGTGCCGCCCGTGGTCAACGGCCTCCTGTGGGCGTTCATCTTCAATACGCAGTACGGCTACCTCAACCGCGCGCTGCTGGTCCTGGGGCTCGTCCACGAGCCGGTGAACTGGCTCGGTCATCCGCAGCTCGCCATGGGCGCGGTCATCACCGCCTACGTGTGGCGCACGACGCCGTTCAACATCCTGCTCTATCACGCCGGCTTGCGCGGCATCCCGCGCGATTTCTACGAGGCGGCCGAGGTCGACGGCGCCTCCGGGTGGCGAAAGCTCTGGCACATCACATTGCCGCTGCTTCGCCCGATCATCGCCGTGAGCCTGATTTTGCGAACGACGTTCGGCTTCATGGTCTTCGACGAGATCTTCGCCATCACGCAGGGCGGGCCCGGCAACGCCACGTGGACGGCCTCGTGGTACACGTACCGCGCCGCCTTCCAGCCGCCGTTCAATGTCGGTCTCGGCGCCGCGTCGGCGTGGGTGATGGCGCTGATTCTCGCCGCGGCCGGTATCGCGTACGCGCGGATGGTGGGACGGAGGCTGGAGGGCTGATGAGGGGGTGGGCGTGAAGCTCTCCCGCACGCGCCGCGCGTTGCTGACGCTGGCGAACGTCGCGGTCATCGCGTTTCTTCTCTTGCCGCTCCTGCCGGTCGTCATGGGTGCGCTGCAATCGGAAAAGGCGCTCCAGTCCGACCTGCGCTCGCTGCTGCCGCGCCAGCCCACACTCGCCAACTTCGAGCTGATTCTCACCGGCGGCGCCCACCGCGGCCCCATCTTCGACCAGGTCACGTACCTGCCGAAATCCGTCGAGCGTTTTCCCGCGGCGTTCATGAACAGCGTTGCGGTCGCCACGTCGGTGGCGCTGCTCACGCTGCTGTTCGCGAGCTTCTCCGCGTACACGGTGGCGCGGCTGCGGCTGGCCTGGGTCAAGGCACTGCTGTCGCTGTCCGTCGCCTCGCGGCTGGTGCCTCTGATCGTGCTGATGGTGCCGCTCTACGTCCTTTTCCGCCGCTACGGCTTGTTGAATTCGCTTTCGGGTGTGGTCATCGCCGAGATCGGCTTCCTGCTGCCATACGCCGTGCTGATTTTGGTGCCGTACTTCGCCGCGCTGCCGGCCGAACTCGAGGACGCCGCCCGCATCGACGGCTGCACGCGCTTCGGCGCGTTTGTCCGCATCGTGCTGCCGCTCGCCACGCCCGGCCTCGCCGCGTGCGCGACCATCATGTTCATCCTGTCCTGGCACGAGCTGCTCATTCCGCTCATCGTGGTCAGCCGCCCGGAGGTCATGACCGTGCCCGTCGTGCTGGCCGGCCTCGTGTCCGATTATTTCGTCTTCTTCACGCTCATGATGGCGATCTGCCTGCTCGGACTCCTCCCAACCTTGGCGCTGGTGCTCATCCTCCAGAAGTACATCGTCCGCGGACTCGTGGCCGGGGCGCTGAAGGGATGATGCGCTTCGGGCTGATCGGCTACGGTCTCTTCGGCCGCCATCACGCCCGCGCCATCGCCCAGGCTCCGGGCGCCACGCTCGCGGCCATCGCGTGCCGGACTCCGGAGACGGCGGAGGCCGCGCGCAAGGACTGGCCCGACGCCGTGATCGAGCTGGATTACCGCGTGCTGCTCGCACGCCGGGACATCGATGCCGTCGACATCGTGGTGCCGAACGATCTGCACGAGGAGATCGGCGTCGCCGCGCTCGAAGCCGGCAAGGACGTGCTGCTCGAGAAACCGCTGGCGCTCACGGTCGCCGCGTGCGACCGCCTCATCGAGACCGCGCGGCGTACTGGCCGCGTGCTGTCCATCGGCCACGAGCTGCGCCTGTCCGAGCAGTGGGGCGTCATCAAACGCCTGATCGACGCCGGCGATCTCGGCGATCTCCGCTGCGTCACGTTCAATCTGTTCCGCTTCCCCTACCGCCCCGGCTCCGGCGCCTGGCGCCACGATCCCCGTCGCATCGGCTCCTGGATCATGGAGGAGCTGGTCCACCATTTCGACCTGGCGCTCTGGTATTTCGCGCGCTGGGGCGATCCGGTGGCAGTGAGCGCGGTCGGATTTTCGCGCGGCGATGATCCGGCGCTGACGGAGGTGCTGACCGCCACGCTCCAATTCCGCGGCGGCCGCTACGCGGTGGTGACGCTCACGCTCACCGGCTTCGAGTACCACCTGGCGTGTGACGTGATCGGCGCCGAGGGTGCGCTGCGCGCGTGGTGGTCGGGCGGCATGGACCGCACGCGTGAGGCGGACTTCGGCTTGACGGTGCAGCGCCGCGGCGCGAGCGTGCCGGTCGCGGTGCCGCTCGCCCGGTCCGGGGAACTGTTCGAGCTGGAGGAGCAGCTGCGGCTATGCGTCGGCGCGTTCACTGAGCGGCGCGCGCTGGTGTCGGCGGAGGAGGCGCGGAAGGCGGTGGCGGTGTGTCTGGCGGTGGAGGAGGCGCTGAGCGAGGGTCGGGAGGTGGTCATTTGACCGGTTAATTGACCATCCAGCGATAGCTCCCGTGGCCCCGGCGCAGTACCATACGCTTTCCATGGACCCTCTCGACGACTTCATCGGGGAGAATCCGAAGATCGTCGCTCTGCGGCAGACGGTGCGGGCTCTTCTGCGACGCCATGAAGGTGTGCGCCGGTTGCCACCGATCCTGATCGAGGGTGAGACCGGGACCGGCAAAGGGCTTTTGGCGCGGCTGATGCAGCGTGCCGGACCTCGTGCAAACGCTCCGTTCGTCGATCTCAACTGCGCGGCAATCCCGGAGACGCTCCTCGAAGCGGAGCTGTTCGGTTATGAGCGCGGGGCGTTCACGGACGCGCGGCAATCCAAGCCCGGGCTGTTTCACGTCGCCCATGGCGGCACGTTGTTCCTCGACGAGGTCGGCCTGCTTCCGCGCGGGCTGCAGGCCAAGCTGCTCACCGTCCTCGAACAGGGCAGCGTTCGCCGGCTGGGGGCGACCAAGAGCGAGCTCGTCAACGTCTCGATCGTCGCGGCAACCAACAAGCCGTTGCTCGCGGCCGTGCGCAAAGGGGCATTTCGGGAAGACCTCTATCACCGGCTGGCCGTGCTCATCTTCGAGCTTCCCCCTCTGAGAGAGCGTCCCGAGGACATCGAGCGTCTGGCCGAGCGTCTGCTCGCCCGCATCTACGCCGACTACAACCTGGCGCCCGGACGGCTGACGGACGATGCGCGGAGCGCGCTCAGGACGTATAAATGGCCGGGCAACGTGCGCGAGGTCAGGAACATCCTCGAGCGAGCCGTGCTCCTCGCCGACACCGACGCAATCACGGCCGACGTGCTGGACCTCGGCATACGCTCGACCGACGAGTCACGCGACGCCGAGATGCCGCCGACATCGGAGGAAACGAGCGGAGAGAAGAATCGCGAGCATCTCGTGCAGACGCTCGAGCGCACCGGATGGAACATCACGCGGACCGCCGCGCTGCTCGACATCACCCGCAACACCGTGCGCGCGCGAATGCGCCTTTACGGACTGCGGCCGCCAGCCACATCTGGCCAAGAAGCCGCATCCGCAGCGGCGGCGGGCGCCATGACACCGGCGAGCGCCGAGCACGCGGTTGGGACGACGGTCGTCGACGTTCGATGGGAACGGCGCCGCCTGACCTTCTTACGAGCGCGAATCGTCGCCGCCGCCGACGCGTCGCCCGCCCTCACGACCAGTGTCCTGACCTCGATCGTCGAGAAGGTCCAGATGTTTGGCGGCTACGTCAGCGAGATCAGCCAGCATCGCGTCGGCGCGATCTTCGGGCACGAGCCCGCCGAAGACGCTCCGCGCCGCGCGGCGACGGCCGCGCTCGCGGTCACCAAGCTGTTGGCGCGCGAGCAACCAGGCAGCGACGTGCGCCCAGAGGTCGCAGCGACGCTCGCCATCCATGTCGACCGCGTCGCGCTCGCGCGGATCGGCGGTCGACCGGTCATCGAGGAGGCCGCCACCCGCCAGGCCTCGGCCGCACTGGATGACCTGGAGCCGATCGCCGCCGGCGAGATCGGCGTAAGCGCGTCGGCGGTCGGCTTCCTCCTGCACCACTTCGACGTCAAGCCGCCGGCGCCGGACATGCCTGCGGGCAGCCATCGACTCGTCGGCCGCTGGGTCGCGCCGGGCGGCGCGCATCCCGTGGGCTTCATCGGCCGCCACCCCGAGATCGATCTGCTCCACGGCCTGCTCGATCGCGCGATGCTGGGCCAGGGCCAGATCGTGACGCTCGTGGGCGAGCCCGGCATTGGCAAGTCGCGGCTGCTTCACGAGTTCCAGCGGTCCGTCCGGCACGGGATCGTCATGCTCGAGGGACGCTGCGCATCGTATGCGACGCACGTGCCGTATTTCCCGCTCATCGAGATATTGAAGACCATCTGGGAGATCGAGGAAACCGACGCGATCGAAATCGTCAACGCCAAGGTGCGCGCCGCGCTTCGACCGCTGGGCGACGCCGCCATCGCATCGGCGCCGTATCTGCAGTACTTGCTGTTCCCGCGGAAGATGGGTGAGCTCAGCAATCGATCGCCCGACGCCATCAAGGCGGGCACGTTCGAGGCCATCCGACGCATCTTCCTCGCCCAGCAGGAGCAACGGCCGGTGCTGCTCTCCATCGAGGACCTGCACTGGATCGACGAGACGTCGGGAGAGCTGCTGGCCTCCTTGGCCCAGCTGACGATGACCACGCGCGTGCTCCTCGTGACGACCTCGCGCCCGGTCTATCACGCGCCATGGCGGACGCGGTCGAATGCGACACAAATCGCCATCGGTCCGCTCTCGATCGCCGAGAGCCGACAACTGGTGAAGTCGGTGCTGGTGGCGCACCCGGTCGCCGAGACGGTGGTGGCTCGCATCCTGGACCGCGGTGAGGGCAATCCGTTCTTCCTGGAAGAGCTCGCGCGCTCGGTCGGCGAGCAGCCCGGCGAGTCCGCTGCCCTGGCCGTGCCGGGAACCGTGCACGACATCATCGCTGCGCGCGTGGACGGCCTGGCGGCCGCGGACAAGCACGTTCTCGACGTTGCGGCGGTCATCGGTCGCGAAGTCCCTGGCTCGCTGCTGGAGGATGCGTGCGAGCGCTCCGCCGACGATGTCCGCGGCAGCCTGCGACGCCTGCAGGCGGGCGAGTTTCTGTACGCCA
>Ga0070697_100004295_pt1 | contig 10930 bp, 12 predicted proteins | sample KBSK1501metaG_FD_65475 | JGI IMG/M metagenome (GOLD analysis project Ga0070697, IMG submission 65475) | Corn, switchgrass and miscanthus rhizosphere microbial communities from Kellogg Biological Station, Michigan, USA - KBS K1-50-1 metaG | ecosystem: Host-associated > Plants > Roots >... | reverse complement strand
TTTCCTCGACATACGTCGGATCGATCGCGTTCGATCCACTCCCGACTGACTGGGTCGAGCGAATGACTCGGCGGATCGAGACCGGCCTGTTCACGCCCGGCAGCCGCCGCCGCGCCGACTACGTGGTCCGGTCGAGATCGTCCGATGCCGTTTTCTTCTCGGCGATCGACTTTTGGACCGCGTTCAACATCGGCCTGAACGACGTCGAACTCCGTCGCGCAGAAGGTAATCGCCTCGCCTACCACGGCTCCTTCAACCGCTGGGCCGCCTATGCCGCGATCCAGGGAGTCCTCGTGGCGGGTGCGGTTCTTCTCGTGGTCCTGCTCTGGCCAGGCGCCCGGGGCGAGGTGGACAGGTACGGCTCGTGGGGCTGGCCTCTACTGATCATTCTGCTCGCCTTCTTTGGTCTGGTCTGGCCCCGGGTCCTCGTTGTCATGCACCGTCGCTTCGCGTCGCGCGCCCTGGAACGCATCGTTCGCCAGGCTGTGGCGGTCTAGAACCCCGCCCGGCCGGGGCGCAAGAGCCTGATCGGTCGACCTACGACGCTCAATTGATTCGCGTTATGGAAACTACGGCGCACCAAGATTGAGTTTCGATCTTGAAACCGCGGCAGGCCACCAAACATGTCCATATACCACGAAGTTGACACGGACTAGGATGGCGTCGGCAGGTAGGCGAGGTTCCCTCACCGTCGTCAGGGAGGAGGAGGTCCAAGGATGTGGTCACCTCGGCTCTCACGGATTGTTGGAGGGCTCATCGCCACGCTTGCGCTCATGGCGGCCCCGCAAAGCGTTTTGGCTTCACCGCCCAACGACCTGGTACCGCTTGGGCCATCGCTTCCGAGTTGCACCACCGCGGCGCCGGACACGAGTGGCGCACACATCTGCTGGGTCACGCCGGTGCGTGGAGGCTGGCAGGCGTCCACCGGCGAATGGATTGTCGTTCGCCTCGGCGACGCGGAAACGGTCGATCCGGCCAATCCCGATGCGGCAAAAATGCTGTGCGATGAGCTCCAGGCGTCAATCGTCGCGACGATCACACTCGACGGTCAGTCGCTCCCGGTCGACACGATCCCGTGTGAGCTCCATCCCGGGAGCAACGGGAACCCTGACGTCTGGTTCGTCGATTGGCGTGCGCTCAGTCAACCGCTGACGCCAGGGCAGCACACGTTCACAGTGAGCTGGTTCTACACGCAGACGGTGCCCGGCGTCGCGAATGCGGGTGACACGTCCGTGTTCCCGACCCAGACGCTGACGGTGGTCCCAAAAGGGTAGGTCGAACCGGCGCGCCGAATCGAGTAGACGCCTGAGAACAAGACGAGTACCCGCATTTGCCGAGCCCGCGGCAATTGCGGGTTTCGACCTGCTCAATAATCCGCATTTCCCGGCAAGTGCGGATTTCGCAAGGGGTAGATCGCGCGCTTCTACCGTCAAACTATCCGCCGTGACCCAGGCCGGGCAGCTCGATCCCAAGACCCAGTTCCGGCAGCTGTACGACCAGGAGTTCAACTCCGTCTACCGCTCGATCCGAGCGGTCGTCCTCGACTCGGCGGCCGCGGAGGACCTGACCCAGGAGACCTTCGTGCGCGCCTACCGGGCGCGTCACCGCTACACGCCGACCGCTCCACCAGGGGCCTGGCTGCGGCGCATCGGCGTCAACCTGGCCATCTCCCACCTGCGGCGTCAGAAGCTCGCCCGCTTTCTGCCCGCCCGGCTGTACACGGCCCCCGACCGGCGCGACTACGACCGCGCCGAGGCGCGCGACGTGGTCGGAAAGGCGATGCTGGCGCTGAGCCCCAAGCTCCGGGCGGCCATCGTCCTTCATTACTACGAGGGCCTGACCCGGGAGGAGATCGCCGAAGTGCTCGGCGTGCCGGCCGGGACGGTGGCCTCGCGGATCGCGAAGGCGGTGGCGATCATGCGTAAAACGATCGGGAGCGATCAGCAACGCGATGCCGCGCGTTCGAGAAGTGAAGGTGCCCTACGTGGAAGATAAAACCACCGTAGGAGGGCCCCCCGCGCCCTCCGAAGCTGATGTGAGCCGGATGATCCGGGCAGAGGTCGAAACCTGGAAACCCCGGCGCGGCCCGGAATGGTCGGATTTGATGATCCGTATTGCCGCCGCCGGGCCCTCGCCGTGGGTGGTCTACACCACCGCGAGCGCCGCGCTGGTCGTCATCCTCGTCGCCGCGTTCCTGGTCGGCTCGTGGCTGCAGATCGGCGCCCTGGCGCCGCAACCGGTGCAGGTCCACCTGCCTAAGTGAGGAACTCGATCTCCTCATAGCCGCCGCGCCGGCGGGCCGCAGCGACCACGACCGAGGCCGCGGCCAGGTCCCAGAGCGCAAGCCCGTGTGACTCGAACAGGGTGATGCCCGGCCGCTCCGGGCGCTCCCAACGACCCGCGACCACCGCGCCGAGCTCCACGGCATGACGCCAGTCGAACTTTCCTGCCTCCGCCGCCTGGATCAGGTCGCCGCTTTCGAGCTGCGCCGCCTCCAGCTGGTCGACGACGACTGTGTGCGCGCGCCCGACGAGCTCCGGTGGCAATTCGGTGCGGTTGCGGAAGTTCGAGCCGACGGCGGCGACGAATGCGTGTGGCTCGACCCACTCGGCCTCGAGCACCGGCGCCGGACTGGTCGTGACCGTGACCACGATGTCCGCTCCGCGCACTGCAGTCTCGGCGGTGTCTGCGGCGACGGTCTGGACTCCCAGCTGCTCGCCCTGCTCCTCGGCGAACATCGCGCGCTTCTCGGCGTTGCGGCTGTAGACGCGGAGCTGGTCGATCTCGACGACCCGCGATAGCGCCAGCGCCTGGGTGGCCGCCTGCCAGCCCGTGCCGATGAGCCCGATCTTGGCCGGGACGGCGGTCCCCAGCGCCCGCGCGGCGACGGCAGTCGCAGCGCCCGTGCGGTAGGCGCCCATGAAGTCGGCCTCGACCAGCGCGTCCAGCGAGCCGTCGAGCTTGAACAGCGCGACCATGAACCGGACATGGCCGTTGCTGACGGTGTAGCCCTTGAGCCCGGTGCACTTGCCGCCGGGGTAGGCGGCGAACATGACGTTGAGGATTCCGCCCGGCGCAAAGGCGCGTCGCCGAGGCTCGTTGTGGGCGTCGCCCTCACCCAGCTCGCGCATGGCGTCTTCGACGGCGGCGATGACGTCGTCCATCTCGATCAGGTCCTGGACGTCGCTCTCGCGCAGGATCAGCGCCACGAAACGCGAGAATAGCTCGCTACGGTGTCCCGCCCATTGAGCGTCGGCCTTATCGGCCTCGGCACAGTCGGCTCCCAGGTGGCCGAGCGCATGCTTTCCTGGGCCCCGCAGCTGTCGCGGCGCGCCGGCGTCGAGCTGTGCCTGAAGAAGGTCCTGGTCCGCGACGTCAGCAAGAGGCGAGCGATCGACATCCCCTCCGACCTGCTGACCGCCGACGCCTCGGAGCTGCTCGAGGACACCTCGATCCAGGTTCTGATCGAGGTCGCCGGCGGCGACGAACCGATGCGCTCGTACATCGAGCGGGCCATCCAGGCGGGCAAGCACGTGATCACGGCCAACAAGGTCGTGATGGCCAAGCACGGCCCCGAGCTCCTCGACCTGGCGGCGGAGAAGAACGTCGACGTCTACTTCGAGGCCGCCGTCGGCGGCGGCATCCCGCTGATCAGCACCTTCCGCGTCGACCTCCAGGCCAACCGCATCGAGCGCGTGTCGGCGGTGATCAACGGCACGACCAACTACGTCCTCGGCCGCATGTCCACGGGCGGCCTGACGATGGCCGACGCCGTGCGCGAGGCGCAGGAGGCCGGCTACGCCGAGGCGGACCCAACCGACGACATCGGCGGCTTCGACGCGACGTACAAGCTCGCCATCCTCGCGTCCATCGCCTATGAGATCAAGGTCCGGCCCGACGAGATCTACCGCGAGGGCATCGACGGCGTGGAGCCGGTCGACTTCCGCTACGCGCGGGAGCTCGGCTACGCGATCAAGCTCGTCGCCCACACACAGCGGCACACCGGACGCGTCGAGGCGCGCGTCCATCCCGCGATGGTCCCACTCGACCATCCGCTCGCTCGCGTCGAGGGGGCGGAGAACGCGGTCTTCGTCGAGGGCGACCTCGTCGGCCAGGTACTGCTGGTGGGCCAGGGCGCGGGCGGGCGACCGACGGCCTCCGCCGTCGTGGGCGACCTGATCGACCTCTCGCGCTCCATCCGCCGCGGTGTCCAGAGCCGGCCCTCTTTCAGCTTCGATGACCGCATCGGCGTCGTCCCGATCGGAGAGGTAAAGACACGCGCCTACTACCGGATTCAGGCCGAGGACCGGCCAGGCGTGGTCGCGGCGGTTGGACAGGTCTTCGCGGAAGAGGGCGTCAGCATCTCGAGCTTCATCCAGAAAGACGCCTTCTCACACGACCAGACGGCCGAGCTCGTGGTCACCACCCACCCCTCGCTCGACGCGAGCCTGCAGAGGGCCCGCGAGCGGATGGCGCGGCTCGAACCGATCCGTGCCGTCTCCTCGTTCCTTCGCGTCTTCTAAGAGGAATCACGTGGGCGTCATCGCGCGCTATCGCGAGCACCTGCCCGTCGGACCCTCGACGCCCGAGGTCGACCTCAACGAGGGCTCGACGCCGCTGGTCGCGAGCCGCAACATCGGCCGCGCGCTGGGCCTCAAGCACCTCTATTTCAAGTACGAGGGGCTGAACCCGACGGGCTCGTTCAAGGACCGCGGGATGGTCGTGGCCGTGGCCAAGGCGTTGGAGAACAAGAGCCGCGTGTTCATGTGCGCCTCCACGGGCAACACGTCGGCGTCGATGGCCGCGTACGCCGCGCGCACGGGTGCGCGCGCGATCGTGGTCGTCCCCTCGGGGGCCGGATCCGCGCAGGGCGCTCACCTTGATATAGCGATGAACAAGCTCTCCCAGGCGCTGATGTATGGGGCGAAAGTCGTCGTCCTTAAAGGCAACTTCGACCACGCGTTGGAGACGGTCCGCGACCTGACCAGCCACTATCCCGTCGCGCTCATGAACTCCGTCAACCCACACCGCATCGCGGGCCAGAAGACGGCCGCGTTCGAGATCGTCGACGAGCTTGGCGACGCGCCCGACTACCTCGTCCTGCCGGTCGGCAACGCAGGCAACATCACCGCCTACTGGAAGGGTTTTCGCGAGTACCACGCCGCCGGACGGGCGACGCGGCTGCCGCGCATGGTCGGCGCCCAGGCTGAGGGCGCCGCGCCCATCGTCACCGGGTCACCGGTGGCCAACCCGAGGACCGTCGCCTCCGCGATCCGCATCGGCAACCCGGCCTCCTGGGAAGGGGCGACGTCGGCGCGGGACGAATCCGGCGGAATGATCGCCGCCGTCACCGACACGGAGATCCTCTCCGCCCAGATCCGGCTGGCAAGCAGCGAAGGACTGTTCGCCGAGCCGGCATCGGCGGCTCCGCTGGCCCTGCTCTTCCGGCTGGTGCGCGACGGCAAGGTCGACAAGGAGGCGGTCACCGTGGTCGTCCTGACGGGTTCCGGCCTCAAGGACCCCGACGCAGCACTGAAAAACGTCGAACCGCCCATAGAGATGGACGGAGACGCCCGCACACTCGCTAAGGTCTTGAAGCTGTAAATGCGGATCAAAGTCCCCGCCTCGATCGCCAACATCGGTCCCGGCTTCGACTGCATGGCCATGGCCATAGACCTGTGGCTGGAGGTCGAGGCCAACGAGGCGGAGCGGCCGGCCTGGGACTACGAGGGCGAGGGCGCCGACTACCTGTACGCGCACGAGAACCCGTTCACCCGCCTGGCCATGAAGGGACGCGTCCGGAGCGAGATCCCGTTGGGCGTCGGGCTCGGCAGCAGCGCTGCCTCGCGCCTGGCAGCTTCCGCGCTGATGAGCCCGTGGGACGTGAAGAGCCACGTCGTCGACGCCGGCGCCGACGAGGGCCACTACGACAACGTCGCCGCCTCGGCGTCGGGAGGCATACGCATCGTCTCCGAGAAGGTGGACGAGAAGCTGCCGAACCCCGGCTGGGGGATCGCGCTCTTCATCGCCCACCAGCCGCTGCCGACGGAGAAGGCGCGCTCGGTGCTCCCCGAGGAGGTGCCGCTGGGCGATGCGTCGTTCAACGCCTCGCGCACCGCGCTGCTCGTGCGCGCCATCGTCTCCAAGCGGTCGTCCCTTCTGGGCGAGGCGCTGCGTGACCGGCTGCACCAGCCGCACCGCCTCCATCTGTATCCGTGGGTGGAGGAGGTGATTCACGTCGCGGAGGCCGCGGGCGCTTACGGCGCGGCGATCTGCGGCGCCGGACCGAGCGTGTTCGCATTCTGCGCGCCCTCACAGGCGAACAAGATCGCGAAGGCGATGGAGGAGTCGCACCCGCTGCGCGGCCGCGCGCTCGTGACCAAGATCACCGACAAGGGCATGTTCCGGACGTTGTGAGGGCTCTCGTAGTCCAGAAGTACGGCGGAACCTCGGTTGGCTCCGCCGCCCGCATCCGCCGCGTCAGCCGCCGCATCGCCGAAACCGTGAAGAAGGGCGAGAAGGTCGTCGCCGTCGTGTCGGCGATGGGCCACACGACCGACCGCCTCATCGCGCTCGCCGAGAGCGTCAACCCCGAGCCGCCGGCGCGCGAGCTCGACATGCTCGTCGCCAACGGCGAGACGATCACCGCGCCGCTCGTGGCGATGTGCCTCCAGGGCATGGGCGTGCCGGCGGTGTCGCTCTCGGGCGCGCAGGCGGGTGTGCGCACGAGCGGGCACCACTCGCGGGCGCGCATTCGCGACATCAAGCCCGACCGGATCGTCGAGGCCCTGGAGCGCAAGCAGGTGCCGGTGATCGCGGGCTTTCAGGGGGTGACGGAGGAGCTCGAGATCACCACCCTCGGCCGCGGAGGCTCGGACACCACCGCCGTCGCGCTGGCCGCCGCCCTGCGCGCCGACGTCTGCGAGATCTACACGGACGTCGACGGCATCTACACCGCCGACCCGAGGGTCGTCAAGTCGGCGCGGAAGCTGAGCCACATCCAGTACGACGAGATCCTGGAGCTCGCCGCGGTCGGCGCTCGCGTGATACACCCGCGCGCGGTCGAGATCGGCGAGCTTTACGGCATGCCGATCCACGTCCGCTCGAGCTTCAACGACCGCGTCGGTACGATGATCGTCGCCCACGTCCCAATGGAAGATCGCCAGCGCGTGCGCGGGATCGCGCAGGAGAAGAACGTCGCGAAGATCACGGTCGTCGGCGTGCGGGACCGCCCCGGCGTCGCGGCGACCATCTTCGAGCCCCTCGGCGCAGCGGGCATCTCGGTCGACGTCATCGTCCAGAACATCGGGCGCTCGGGGCACACCGACCTGACGTTCTCGGTGGCGGAGTCGGACCTCAAGGCGGCCGAGAAGCTGGTCAAAGTGGCCGCGAAGGAGGTCGGCGCGAAGCGGGTCTCTTCCGCCGGCGGCATCGCCAAGCTGTCGATCGTCGGCACCGGGATGCTCGGCACGCCGGGCATCGCCGCGCGCATGTTCCGCGCCCTCGCCGACGGCGGGATCAACATCGAGATGATCAGCACGTCGGAGATCCGGATCACCTGCCTGGTCGCGCGCGACCAGGTGGACAAGGGCGTCCGCATCCTCCACCAGGCGTTCGAGCTGGATCAGGATCTCGCCTAGCCCGTGCCGGTAAACGTCGCCATCGTCGGCCCGGCCGGGGCCGGCAAGACCACCCTTTTTCGCGCCCTGACCGCGGGCCGCGGCGCCGACGGCGTGGGCATGGTCGACATCCCCGACCAGCGCCTCGATCGCCTCGCCGAAGCGGTGAAGCCGGCGAAGAAGACTCCCGCCCAGGTGCGGGTCGAGGACACGCCGCCCGGCAGCCGCGCCCAGCGCGTCGCGTTCGCCCGCCAGGCCGATGTCCTGCTCAAGGTCGCGCGCTGCTTCGGCCCGGACCCTGAACCGGCCGCGGAGCTGGAGGAGTTCGCCCTCGACCTCGTCCTCGCCGACCTCGCGTCGGTGGAGCGCCGGCTCGACGTGGTCGGCAAGGAGGCGAGGGCGGGGAAGAAGGACGCGGCGGCCGAGGCGGAGGTCCTGACCGTGGCCAAGCAGCACCTGGACGCGGGACGGCAGCTGCGCGCCCTGGCGCTGGAGCCCGAGCAACGCGCGATGCTGCTGGGCATCTTCCCCGTGACGCTCAAGCCCGCGATCTACGTGGCCAACGTGGCGGAGGAGCTGCTGCCGAGCGGAGGCGAGCCGGCGACAAGGGTCGTGAAGCTGGCGGATGCGGAAGGGGCGCCATCGATCGCGCTGTCGGCGCGCCTCGAGGCCGAGCTGGCGGAGCTCGATCCCGCCGAGCAGGCGGAGATGCGCGCGGGCTACGGCATCGACGAGTCGGGCCTGGGCCGGATGGCGCGCGCGGTGTGGGCGGCGGGAGGACTGATCACGTACTTCACCGCCGGCGAGCCCGAGGTGCGGGCGTGGCCGTGCGAGCGGGACGCGCCGGCGCCGATCGCCGCATCAAAGATCCACACCGACTTCGAGAAGCACTTCATCCGCGCCGAGGTCACGTCGGTCGACGAGCTGGTGGCAGCGGGCTCGATGGACGCGCTGCGCGCCGCCGGAAAGCTCCGGGTCGAGGGACGGGACTACAGGGTCCAGGACGGCGACGTGGTCTTCTTCCGCATCGGTCGCTAGGGAATCCCGTAAGCGTGCCGCGTCCGGCGGCGAAGGAGAAAGACCAGCACCGGGATCCCCAACAGGATCACCGACCACGCCGCCGCGACGATGGTCGCCGCGATCCAGCCCCAGGGCCGGAACCTCCGTAGGCCGTAGTAGGCCGCCGCGTGCAGGGCGATCGCGCACAGCTCGAAGAAGACGATGATCACCGACTCCACGACCAGCATCTGCGTCGGGTTGGACGTGAAGCCCGCATTGACGAGTGTCTGCTGCAGCTGCTCGCGTCCCGCGGGGGCGGCGAGGATGGCCGCGAACTGGGTCAGCTGGACCATCCACAGGACCGCGCCGGCCGCGAACAGCCAGGGGAGCCACCGCAGCCTGTTGCCAGGCGGTGTTTCAGCCAAAGGCCTTGACACCACCTACATTCGGGGTTATAACTTGCGGCGGGACACAACATATCGTAGCCAACGTCTCAGCCCGGTTGAGTCCCACGGCCCAACGACAGGCAGGCGGAACCCTTCCCGAGTCGCACCCCACGACCCAGAAACAGCTTCCCCAGCCGCCTGCCTGTCCTCACCAACTCGGGGGCCGTGCGCAAAGCCCCACTAGACTTGCAGATCTATGGGGCGCAAGGGCAAGAAGCGAGTCAAGGCCAAGTACCGGCAGCCGATGCGGCCGGCCGGGCCGCTGACAGCCGTCGGGGCAAGCGCGACCGGGCCGCAGGCCGCGCAGCGCAGCGTTTCCCAGGCGCGGGTGGGCGGCGACCAGGCGCTGGTGCGCGCGGTCGAGATGTCCCTCGGCGCTCGCAACCAGATCATCAAAGGCCGCGGGGGACGCTACGTCGTCGAGTCCGCCGACCCCTCGATCCCGCTCGACCGGGTGCCCTACTTCACCAAGGACCTGAAGCGTCTCGGTTTCGTGGGCGTGGTCACGATCGTCCTCCTCGGAGCCGGCTCCGTGGTGCTGCCCTCGATCGTCAGGTAAGGGAGCAGAAAACCGGAGTCGAACCGGTAGAGTTTCGACCCGCCGTGTCCGTCCGAACCAGCGACTCCGCGACCGCCGCGCTGGCCAAGGCAAGCCGCCGCCGCAGGTACGCCGCCGACTCGCACAAGCACCCCGTCAACGTCCTTCACCACGAGCAGGCGACGTTCGGGGAGCAGCTGGCCGACGGGATTGCATCCTTCATCGGCTCGTGGCGCTTTCTCATCGTCCAGACGCTGCTCGTCGCCACGTGGGTGACGATCAACTCGCTGCAGGCGACCGGCCGCATCCACATCGATCCCTATCCCTACATCCTGCTCAACCTCGCGTTCTCGACCCAGGCCGCCTACACGGGTCCCGTGCTGCTGCTCGCCGGCAACCGGCAGGCGCAGAAGGACCGGCTCACCCTCGAACATGCGGCCGCGGAGGCGGACAAGGCCGACCAGCAGAACGTGCAGATCCTCGAGGCGATCAAAGACGTGACCGAGATGACGGAAAAGAACACCGAGGTCACGATCCAGGTCCTCAAGCACGTCGAGACCCTGGTCCAGGAGAACGTCGACGAACTGGTCGCGGCCGGCAAACGGAGGAAAACCCCCCGCACGTAGACTCTCGCCGTGAGAGTTGTTCTCTTCACGGGGAAGGGCGGGGTAGGCAAGACCTCGGTCGCCGCCGCCACCGCCGTCCGCTGCGCCGCCGCCGGCTACCGCACTGTGGTGATGAGCACCGACCCCGCGCACTCCCTCGGCGACTCGTTCGACATCGAGCTCGGGTCGGAGGCCACGCAGGTCGGCAAGAACCTCCTGGCGCACGAGGTTTCCTCACTGCACGAGATGCAGCGGCACTGGGCCAAGCTGCACGAGTACGCGGTCGAGGTCTTCTCCACGCAGGGCCTGGACGAGGTCCTCGCCGACGAGGTCGCCAACCCGCCGGGCATGGACGAGGTCGCGTCGCTGATGTGGATCAAGCACTATGCCCAGCGCGCCGAGCACGACGTCCTGATCGTCGACTGCGCGCCCACCGGCGAGACCCTGCAGCTGCTCACGTTCCCGGACGCAGCCAAGTGGTGGCTGGACAAGATCTATCCGTGGTCGCGCCGGGCGATGCGGGTGGCGCGGCCGGTGCTCCAGCCGATGATGAACATGCCGCTGCCTTCGGACGAGGTCTACGCGTCGCTGAAGGACCTGCTTCTCGACCTCGATGGCATGCGCAAGGTCCTGACCGATCCGGAGATCACGACCGTGCGCATCGTCCTCAACCTGGAAAAGATGGTCGTCAAGGAGGCCAAGCGCGCGTACACGTACCTGAGC
>Ga0070697_100004294_pt1 | contig 10930 bp, 12 predicted proteins | sample KBSK1501metaG_FD_65475 | JGI IMG/M metagenome (GOLD analysis project Ga0070697, IMG submission 65475) | Corn, switchgrass and miscanthus rhizosphere microbial communities from Kellogg Biological Station, Michigan, USA - KBS K1-50-1 metaG | ecosystem: Host-associated > Plants > Roots >... | reverse complement strand
GTTTAGGTAGGCGATCCCCAGGCTCATCCGCGGCGGATCACTCCGAGACGACCGAGACGCGTAGCTCCGCGTGAACGTCGGGATGCAGGCGCACACGAACGGTGTGATGCCCCAGGGTCTTGAGGGGATGGTCCATCTCGATTCGGCGCCGATCAACCGTGTGACCGGCTTTCGCCAATGCCTCGGCGATATCCTGGGCGGTGATCGAGCCGAACAGTTTGCCTTCCTCGCCGGCCTTGCCCGTGAGGGTCAGGGTCACGCCGCTGAGGGTGGCCGCGTTCCGCTCGGCTTCGGTTCGTTCGGCCTGGTTGCGGGTATTACGCGCCTTGGTTTCCGCGGCGATGCGCTTCTTGTTGCCCTCGGTGGCCTCGTATGCGAGCCCCTGCGGCAGAAGGTAGTTCCGGGCGTAGCCAGGCTTTACCCGCACCAGCTCACCCGACTTTCCCAGAGACTTCACGTCCTCACGAAGGATGATCTCGATCATCACTTGAAACCTCCAGCTGTGGGCGTCGCCAGCCGACGCCGGAAATCTAGCCAGGTGTCGGCGAGACCGAGCAGGGTCAGCCCGCCGACCAGGAAGGGCAAGAGAAACATCGCCACGATAGCCAAGACCACGATCACCACCCCAGGGACTCTCGCCCACACCGTCGTGAATACCGCCAGTCCCCGCGTGGCGTACAGTGCTGCCCAAACGAGCAGGAGATTCTGCCCTAAGAGGGCGGCAGGAGCAGGGAGCGGCAGCAGAACCAGCGCGAGCCCAAGCACCCAGCCCCAGACCAACTGGTCGTTGAAGCCAAACTGGCTGAACGGCGGGAGCGGCGAGCCGAGCGGGCGACGAGAGATCCGATGGTACCAGGCCCAGGCCAGCCGAAGTCCGGCGATGCCCGCCAGGGCGAGCAGGCCAGGGTACAGGCGGGCCACGCTGTCGGTCACCGAAGCCAATTGATTGATCAGGTCCTTCGAGGCGCCCGCGGTGGACCATTGGGTCTGGAGCACTCTTTGGTACGCCCCCAAATCCTGCTCCACGGCACGACGCACCTGCTCCCATCCCACTCCCAAGTGCCGCATCCATGCTGCCAGCGCCGCGCCTGCGGCCGCGGTGGCGATGAGCACCTGGGAGAATCGTCCCGAGGGGCGCCAGATGGTGAGCGCGAGAAAGGTCCCGCAGAGGAGGACCGCACCTGCACGGGTAAACTGCGCGCCCAGTCCGCCGGGCTGCTGCAGCCAGAGCGCGGACAATACCGTTGCCCCGAGCACCCAGCCCCACTCGCGCACTGTCCGGGGCCGGGAGAGCAGCAGAAGCCCGGCGAGCGGCCCCGCGACGAAGGCGGGAGGTGCCAGGAACAGGAAGCCCGCCAGCAGGAACGCCTGCCGCCAGCCAGCCGGTCGCGTCAGCCGCCGAACCCCTTGATGTACGGCAGGAGAGCCAGTTGCCGGGCGCGCTTGATCGCCGTGCTGAGCTGGCGCTGGTGCCGGGCACAGGTACCCGACAGCCGGCTGGGCAGGATCTTGCCTCGCTCGGTCAGGAAGCGGGACAAGGTGCGCTCGTCCTTGTAGTCCACGACCCGGACGCCGGACTCACAAATGGCGCAGGTCTTCTGCGGGCGTCTCATTCGTCGTCCTCCTCATCGCTCTTCCCGGCGGTGACCGGGATGGGCTGGGCGCCTTCGTTCACCACGACCAAAAACCGCAAGACGCCCTCGTCGAGCTTGATAGCGCGCTCGAACTCCGGGAGTGCGCCGCCATCGGCGTCGAACTTGGAGACCACGTAGTAGCCGGTCTCGTGCTTCTTGATGGGATACGCGAGCGTGCGCTTTCCCCAGTGATTCACCTGGGGAGGTTCGATGCCAGGCTGCTGGATGAGTGCGTGGAAGCGGGCGAGGCGCTCGTTGATGGCGGTCTCTTCGAGGGCACTGTCGAAGATATAGACCACCTCGTACTGACGGGTCATGACACCTTCCTTTGGACTGGTCGCCCCGGCCGTGGTGTGCGTTCCGGGGAGGATGATTGTTAGAGCGGGGAAAATAGGCGGTAGGGCGGTGGGGCGGTAGAGGGAACCCAGGCGCTCGCCAGTCGCTTTAGTCTTCATTCCATCAACTCGGTCGACTCGCCATGTATGTCGTTTCCGTCCAAGTCGGTACTCCCCGCACGGTTGGAGAGCCACATTCCGCCGACCCGATGAGCCGGTTGTTTACCAGCGCCATCTGGAAGGAGCCGGTGACTGGCCCGGCGAAAGTGGGCAGGCTGGGTCTGGCTGGCGACCGCGTCGCCAACACCAGGGTCCACGGCGGTCCCGAACAGGCCCTCCTGATGTATGCTGTGTCGCACTACCCGCTGTGGGAGGCGGAGTGGGGCAAGGATGGTCTCGCACCCGGTGCCTTCGGCGAAAATCTCACCGTGAGCGGACTGACCGAGGAAAGCGTCTGTATTGGTGATGTGTTGGAGATCGGTGAAGCTCGGCTGCAGGTGTCGCAGCCGCGGCAGCCCTGTGCCACGCTCGCCCGCAGGCACCAGGTCCGCGACCTGATCAAGCTGGTGCACCACAACGGCCGGAGCGGCTGGTACCTCCGGGTGCTGCGCGAAGGGGATGTGACGGCAGGTGACCCTATCGTGCTGCTGGACCGTCCCCATCCGGGGTGGACCGTGCGCCGCGCGGCTCGAGTGGCGCTCGACCGGAAAGCTCTACCGGAGGAGGCTCGGGCGCTGGCGGCCTGTGAGGCACTGTCGGCGGGATGGCGCGACTGGCTGGTCAGGAGCTGAAGCGGAAGAGCAGCACATCCCCGTCTCGCACGACGTACTCCTTTCCTTCGGCGCGGGCCAGGCCCTGTTCCCTGGCCCCCTTCCATCCGGCGACCCGAACAAAGTCTTCGTAGGCCACAGTCTCCGCGCGGATAAACCCCTTCTCGAAATCGGAGTGGATGACGCCCGCCGCCGCCGAGGCCTTGTCACCTCGGTGAATGGTCCAGGCGCGGACCTCCTTCTCACCAGCAGTGAAGTAGCTCTGCAGTCCCAGGAGGTGATATGCAGCGTGCGCGAGACGGTCGAGCCCGGATTCGGTCAGTCCCAGGTGCTCGAGAAACTCCTGGCGATCCTCTGGAGGAAGCTCCGCCAGTTCGGCCTCAACCTTGGCCGAAAAGGTGACGATCTCGGCGACTTCCTGGTCCCGCTCCAGTGCAGCGCGGAGGGAATCTACCAGTGGATTGCCGCCCACGATCTCGTCCTCGGCCACGTTGGCGGCGTACAACACCGGCTTGGCGGTGAGAAGATTGAAGGAGCGATAGACTAAGCTCTCCTCCTCACTCGGGACCACCGCGCGCGCTGGACGACCAGCAGCGAGCTCCTGCCGCAGGGCCTCGAGCAGCCGTTGCTCCACCTTGGCCTGCGGATCCCCCGACCGGGCCACCCTCGCGGTCTTGTCCAGCCGCTTCTCGACACTGGCGAGGTCGGCCAGCCCGAGCTCGATATTGATCACCTCGCGGTCGCGCACCGGATCGACCGATTCCATCACGTGGGGAATGTCGGGGTCCTCGAAGCAGCGGACCACATGCACCACCGCGTCCACCTCGCGGATGTTGGCCAGAAACTGATTCCCCAGTCCTTCTCCCTCGCTCGCACCCTTCACCAGACCGGCGATGTCCACGAACTCCACCACGGCGGGAACCGAGCGTTCCGGTTTGACGATCTCCGCCAGTACGTCCAACCGCGGATCGGGCACCTGCACAATCCCGGTGTTCGGCTCGATGGTGGCAAAGGGATAGTTGGCCACCAGCGCCTTGGCCGAGGTGAGCGCGTTGAAGAGCGTGGATTTGCCGACGTTGGGGAGGCCGACGATTCCAAGTCTGAGCATGGTCCTTGGGGTAGAGCGTGAAACGTGAAATGTGAAAGGTGAACGGGTATTCCGTTTGGTCTCTCGCTTTACGGTTTACGGTTCACGGCTCACCCTCTCACCTCTCACCTCTCACCTTTCACCTCTCACCTATTAAACCGGCTCATCGCCTTCTCGATTCCCTCGTCGAGCCAACACTCCACGGCTTCGGACATCGGCTCGAGCAGCTCACTCAGCGTCTCCTGCTCCTCCGGTTCGAACTCGGCCAATACGAATTCGGCGAGATCGTCGAGCCCCGGCGGTGCCGGACCCACGCCGATGCGAAGCCGAGCGTAGTCTTGCCGTTGCAGGGCGCCTTCGACGCTCTTGAGACCGTTGTGCCCACCGGACGAGCCGGCCCCACGCAGGCGGAACCGCCCGAGCGGAAGTGCCACGTCGTCAACCAAAACCAGGAGATCGCGGCTGGGATCGAACTCGGGCAAGGCACGCAGCGGGGCCAGCACGGCACCGCTGCGATTCATGTAGGTGAGCGGTTTCAGGAGACGTACCCGGTGGGAGTCCCAGTCTCCCTCGGCCATTCGAGCACGATCCCCGCGGCGAAACTCGCCGAGCTTCCAGCGCGCCGCCAGGTGGTCGGCCAGACGAAACCCGGCATTGTGCCGGGTTTGGATGTACTCCGGGCCGGGGTTTCCCAGCCCCACGATGGTGCGCAGGGCTCAGGCTTTCGGTTCGGCCTCGCCTTCGGCTTCCGGCTTCGGCTTCCGGATGAGCTCCGGTTCGGCGGTGACGGCTGCCTCCTCGACGACCGCAGGTGCTTCCTCGGTTCTCGGCGCCACGACGGTGCATACCGGCGTATCGGGATCATTGAGGATGCGCGCCTTGGGGATTTGGAGGTCCCGCACGAAGAGGGAATGGCCGATGGTAAGCGCGGTAACGTCCAGGTCCACGTGCTCGGGGATGTCGCCCGGGAGCACTTCGATCTCGAGGTCGCGGAGCGAGTGGTCCAGTACCCCACCAAAATTGCGAACCCCGTCCGGGATGCCGACCAATCGCACCGGCACCTCCAGAGTGATTTTTTCGTGGGCCTGAATCTCGTAGAGGTCGAGATGAAGAATCTGGCCCGGCCGGAGCGAGTCCCGCTGAATTTCGCGGATCAAGGCCTTCACCGGCGCCCGTCCATCGATGGCGACATCCACGATCGTGGTCGCGGCACTGATGCCCACCAGCATCTTGTGCAGGGCCGTGGTGTCCACCGCGACCGACTCGGGGGCTCGTCCGTGGCCATAGATGACGCCTGGCACTTTCCCCGAGCGGCGGAGTGTGCGCGCAGCGCCCTTGCCCCTCGTGGTGCGGGTGGAGACTTGGAGATTTGCTTGCTGGGCCATAAGAACGTCCTTGGTCGCTAGTCTTTGGTCTCTGGTCGTTAGTCTTTGGGCTTTGGTCCGGGCCAGTCGGGACTGGGGGATGGTGGACCAAAGACTAACGACCAAAGACCAACGACTCTCTTAATCAAACAACGAACTCACCGACTGATCACTATGGGTGTATCCGATCGCCTTGGCCAGGAGCCCGGAGATCGAGAGCACCCTGAGCCGCTCGAACTTTCGCTCCGCAGGAATGGCGATCGTGTTAGTGACCGCGACTTCCTTGACCTCGGACGCCATGAGACGATCGACCGCCGGCCCCGACAGCAATGCATGGGTGGCGCAACAGTAGATATCATGCGCGCCCAGCCGCTTCAGGGCGTTCACCGCCTCGGCCATGGTCCCGGCGGTGTCGATCATGTCGTCGGGGATCAAGCAGTCTCGCTCCCCCACTTCACCCACCACGTTCAATACTTCCGCGACGTTTGCGGAGGGGCGCCGCTTGTCGATGATGGCCAGGGAGGCATTGAGCCGCTTGGCAAACCCGCGCGCCATCTTGGCCGAGCCTACGTCGGGGGCCACCACCACTAAGTCGCGCAGGTGCTTCTGCCGGTAATGGCTGACGAAGACCGGCGCTGCATAGAGGTGATCCACCGGCAGATCGAAGAACCCCTGCAGCTGATGCTGATGGAAATCCATGGCGAGCACCCGGTCGGCGCCGGCAGTCGACACCATGTTGGCCATCAGCTTCGCGCTGATCGCTACCCGCGGCTGGTCTTTGCGATCCTGGCGGGCATACCCGAAGTAGGGGATGACCGCGGTGACCCGCGCGGCACTGGCTCGCCGGGCCGCGTCCATGAGGAGCAGCAGCTCCATGGTGTTTTCGGCCGGCGGATTGGTGGGCTGGATGATATACACATCCCGCCCACGAACATTTTCATCAATCTTGACGAACAGCTCACCGTCGGCGAACCGGCGCAATGTCACCTGGCACAGCGGCTGCCCCAGGTGAGCGGCCACCTCTTCGGCGAGGGCTCGATTGGCCGACCCGCTCAGGAGCAGCATTTGGCTGCGCGACAGCGACAGGTCCGTCATAATTAGAGCCCGCAAAATTAGTTAGGCCTATCCCGACCAGTCAACCGGCGGGCCCTCAGCGTGATCTGGGTCCTAGCAATTCAGGCCAGGTCTACCCTGATTTGTGGTGCTCTCGATGAGAAAGTTATAGGAAGTCTGCCACACCTGCGGGGTCCCTGCAGCGCTGTCAGATTTTGGCATGAGTTCGGCTAGAGCGCTGGCAGGTAAGTTGTTGGCGGCATGAACGGTGTCCCGTTTTTTGACGCCCGGGTCACTGGCACGTCTCTGGCACGTTCCCCGGCTGATTCGGTCCGCCGGGAGCCCAGCGTTCACGTTCCGGTACGACAGTAATCCTCATCAACTGGGGCTTGGAACCAACACTATGCGATCTCTCCATGTGTATGCCCTCGTGGCGGGCGCGGCGGTTGCAGGTGCTGCATGCGGCGGCAGCGATGGCACCGGACCCTCGAACTCGGCCCCGGTCGCCGCGTTCAGCCACGCCTGTACTCTCCTGGCCTGCACCTTCACCAATGCCAGCAGCGACCCCGACAACGGGGACACCATCGTGTCTTCTACTTGGAGTTTCGGTGACGGCGCCACGTCCACCGATCCCAACCCAGCGCACTCGTATGCTGCGCCGGGCGGCACGTTCCACGTGACGCTTAGAGTGACCGACAACCACGGATTGGCCAGCACCACAGCGGACAGCACTATTACCGTCTCCGACCAGCCGCCGGCCAACCAGCCCCCGACCGCGGCGTTCAACGCCAGCTGCAGTTCGCTGGACTGCAGCTTTACCGACCAGAGCACCGACGCGGACGGCACCATCGCCTCCAGGGCCTGGGATTTCGGCGACGGGGCCACGTCAACGGATCAGAACCCCACGCACACTTATACCGCGATCGTGCCGGACACCTTCACCGTCAGGCTGATCGCGACCGATAACGCGGGTGCGGCGGATACCGTGACGCACGACGTGGTGGTTGCTCCGCCGGCCGCATGCACGGGCGCCTCCTGCGATCTGACGCTGCAGGCCGACGCCAAGGTGACCGTCACCCTGACGAGTGCAGATTGCACCGCCGACGGCAACACCTTGAGAATCACCGCGCCCATCGACACCACCCTGTTCACCGATGGGTGCCACACTCCGCCGGGAACGAGCTACCAGCTCGGGGGTGCCGGCCATGTATTTGCCAATGGCACAACGATCGTACCCGAGGTGCTCTCCGGCTCGCAGAAGCTAGGGAACCCACCCACCATTCGGGTGCGAGCCGGCACCGGATACCCGACCTGGGTTCTCGAGTTCGACGATGGCGAGGGATGCCGGAACGACCCGACCTGCGGCGGCAAGGAGCCCGACTTCAACGATCTGGTCATCACGATTACCGCCACACCGTAGCAACCAAGAAACAACCGAGGGTGCAGGACGCCCGCCGGGCCGTTTCGGCCCGGCGGACACCCCCGGTGCAGGCCCGGATCACGCGGCACCGTCACCCTCAACTGGCAGGAGTGTATGAAAGCGACCCCCTGGCGTTCACTTGCTGTAATCCTCGCCGGCACCGTCACTGCCGCCGGATGCGGAAAGGACTCGACCGGGCCCGGCGGGGACAGCAACACGCCCCCGGTCGCGAACTTCACCAGCTCCTGCACCGACCTGAGCTGTACCTTCACCGACCTGAGCAGTGACAGCGATGGGCAGGTGTCGAGCTACTCCTGGACCTTCGGTGACGGGAGCACGGCCTCGACCCAGAACAGCACCCACACCTACGGCGGGGGTGGGGACTTCTCGGTCACCCTCCGGGTCACCGACAACGGCGGCGACCAGACCAGCTTCGCCAAGACCATCACGGTGTCCCCGCACGTGAACGGCGCGCCGAGCGCGAACTTCAGCGTGGTCTGCTCCTCCCTGGACTGCACTTTCCACGATCTCAGCAGCGATGCCGATGGTACCGTCGTGGGTTGGGCCTGGAACTTCGGCGATGGTCAGAACAGCGCCGCGCAGAACCCGGCGGTCCACCACTATGACGCCACCGGGCTGGCGCACTATACCGCGAGCCTGACCGTCACCGACAACGATGGCCTTACCAGCGTCAAGACCACCGAATTCACCGTCTCGCCCGCCGCAACGCTGCAGTGCGAGAGCGCGCCGGGCGTGGGTGACTTCGCCTCCTGCGATCTGGTGCTCACCGCCGCTGCCAAGGTGACCGTGACTCTGCAGAGCGCTTCGTGCACCGCCCACGGGAACACCTTCCAGATCACCGCGCCGTTCGCTGAGACCCTGCTGACCGATGGCTGCTACAGCCCGGCGGCGGGTTCCTCCTGGGACTTGAACGGTGGCGCCACCTTCCCCGCTGGCACGCACCTCAACGCCCAGGTCATCTCGGGCTCGAACAAGCAGGAAATCGCCCCGGCGCTCCACGTCGAGGGGAGCTATCCCACCTGGACCCTGAAATTCGATGACGGCGAAGACGCGACTGCGCCGGAGCCTGACTTCAACGACCTCGTCCTCACGGTCACGGCTCACAACTAAGCGACCGCTGGAAGCTCGATGCCGCCGGTGGCACTACGCCACCGGCGGCATCGTCTTTCTGGAGACCGAAGACCACGGAGTTACCGAGCCCGCCTCCGTCGAGAAGAGGTGTCCTTGAGCGGTGCTGGCTGCCCGGCCGCCTCCAGCACCCGCCGGCGCTGACCCAGGGTGAGCATGTCCCGCTCCACCACTTGCTTCACAATTCGGGCGACGAAGGAATAGCCCCGTGGTTCCGAGACCAGCCACCGGTGCCACTCCAGCTCATCCAGCGCGCGTCCGGTCTCATCCGGGCTTGATGAGAGTGTCCGTTGCAGCGTCTCGGGGCTCACCAGATCTCCCAGGACTGCCGCCGCGGCGAGCACTTGCTGTGCCTCCGGGCTCAGCCGCCTGAAGCCAATGCGGATGGCCGCGACGACTGCGTCCGGCAGGTTTCCCGGCAGGGTCTGGTCGAGCGTGCGAAGCGGTTCCGGCCAGGCACCCGAAATGGTGCCGAGGTCGAGCCCAAGGGCAACCGCGCGAAGCAGCTCCACCGTGAGCAGCGGCACCCCGGCCGAGTCAGTGGCGACCCGGCGGACGACCCGATCGATCGCCTCCGAGTCGTACCCGGGGAGCATCCGCTCGGCCAGACGGCGGAGCGCGGCCCGGTCGAGGCCGCGAAGCCGGACCGCCTCGCCCTGGAGATCGCGCCCAATCCTGGAGCGGAGCTCATCCAGCTCGGGCCGAGGCGGGAATGGCGTAGCGGCGAGAACCAGCGTCAGAGGGGTACCAGCCAGGTCGCGCAACAGCGCCCCGAGCGCCAGGGCAGAGTCTTGATCCAGCCAGTGGACATCGTCGACCGCCAGCGCGACGGGCCGTTCATCAGTCGCGGCGCGGAGTATTTCAGCGAGTGCCCGGCCGAAGGGCAGCGGACTTTCCCGAGACTTGACCCCACGGAATCGATCGGCCCATTCAGGGAGGGACCCAGCGAACGCCGCAAGGGCGGCCGGAGGTGCGGCTGCAATGCCGGGCGCATCCAACAGGCCGCCTCGGGCGAGTGAGAGCACCCCACTCCACGATTCGGTCTGGTCGGCCTCGACCACGCGAGCCGACGCGATGGTTGTCCCGTCGAGTCGCAGCCGGGCCAGCATCTCCTCCAACAGCCGACTCTTTCCCATCCCGGAGTCGGCTTGGAGAACGAGCAGCACCGCTCGCCGTCCTCGGGCCGACTCGTTCGCCAGCTCGAGCAACCGCTGGAGCTCCTCGCCTCGTCCCTCCAGCGGCGGCCGAATCACCGACTCGGCATCCGCGAACGTCGCCCGCACTTCCGGGCGCGGGGCACGCTCCCGGCGCACCCGCTCCACCAGCGCGCGGGTCTCTTCTCCCGGCTCGACCCCGACGTCCTCGGCCAGCCGCGCCTGGAAACGCTCGTACAGCTCGAGTGCCCCGGACCGGTCCCCCACCAACGACCGGCACCGCAGCGCGGCGCGAAGCGCCAACTCGGACGTTGGCTGGAGCCCGAGCGCACGGGACGCCAGCCCGGAACCCTCCTGCGCCTTACCCACCCGCGCGAGCGCCTCGGCCGCTTGGACCAACACCTCGACCCCTCGGCGGCACCACTGCTCCCGTTCCGCGGTTAACCAATCCTCGAAGTCCGAGGCGTCCGAGACCGCGAACCCTTCCAGGAAGAGTCCGGTGACCAGCTCAGCCGCTCCGATCCAATCGCCCGCCGTTGCGAGCTCCTCCAGCCGGTCGACGTCCAGCTCGATCACACCGGAGGCCAAGCGGATCTGTCCTGCCGTTACCTCCACCGAATCCTCGCCCGCTGCGTGCCGGATGACCCGCAGCGCCTCGCTCAACGAGTGCCGGGCCGCAGCGTCGTTCCGGTCTGCCCAGAGCAGGCCGATCAGGTGCTCCCGGGTTCGGCCGCGCCGGGGTGAGCGCGCCAGATAGACCAGGAGGGCCAGGTGTTTGCGCCAGAGCAGCTCGGCAGGCGCTGCCTCGCCGTCTACTCGGAGCTCAACCGGGCCCAGCGTGCGGCAGTGAATCATGAGCACCGAAAGTCCCGCGGGCAGCGGGACTTGTCAATGAGGGGAAAGCGGGCCGTCGAGCGGACTTGAAACCTGCTTGACGGGGCGAGGGCACAATGGGCCCAGGAAA
>Ga0070697_100004293_pt1 | contig 10932 bp, 8 predicted proteins | sample KBSK1501metaG_FD_65475 | JGI IMG/M metagenome (GOLD analysis project Ga0070697, IMG submission 65475) | Corn, switchgrass and miscanthus rhizosphere microbial communities from Kellogg Biological Station, Michigan, USA - KBS K1-50-1 metaG | ecosystem: Host-associated > Plants > Roots >... | reverse complement strand
TTTTCCGCGTTGCTCACTCCTTACGTATCGATTTAGATATGCTCGTCGTTCGCGCCTTGAAAATCAGCCAACTGACCGACGGCGGTATGCCTCCTACTTATGACTCGATGCACTAGTGCGGCGTCGACTTTAATCGTGGTTCGAGGTTCATGATCCGGAAATTTTTTGTCATGCAGTTGAATCGCGGTGCCCAAGACGAAAGGTAGCCATATGAAGGCCTTCTCGCTTCTTCACCCGCGCGATCAGATCGTTGCGATCATGGAGCGCATCTACGATCACGAAATGACCACGACCTCCGGCGGCAACATCTCTGTCCGGGACGAAAACGGTGACGTGTGGATCACGCCGGCGAGGGTGGACAAGGGGAGTCTTCGCCGCCAGGACATCGTGCGTATCGGTCCCCAGGGGGAACAGGAAGGCGCGCATCCACCTTCGTCGGAGAATCCCTTTCACCTGAGCGTTTACGAGGTAAGGCCGGACCTCCACGCCGTCATCCATGCGCATCCGGGCGCCCTGGTGAGCTTCAGCATTTGCGGGCAGGTGCCGGACACGCGCCTTTTTCCGGAGGCCTGGCACGTCTGTGGGCAAGTGGCTTTCGCGCCGTACGCGCTCCCGGGGAGCATCAAACTCGGGGCACGCATTGCCGAGCAATGTGGTTCAAAAGCCCGGCCGAATTGCGTCGTGCTGGAAAACCACGGCGTAGTGGTTGGCGGCGACACCCTCGCGCAGGCCTTCGAACGCTTCGAAACGCTCGAGTTCACTGCCCAGATTATCCTCAACGCACGACTGCTCGGGCAGGTGAATTACCTCAGCGAGGCTCAAATTGAACTCTCGAAAAAGCCGCGCACCCTTTCGGCGGAGGGCTCGTTCCAAACGCACTCGAGCCGCGAAAAAGAGCAGCGCAAAGAAATCTGCGACTTTATTCATCGCGCCTACGAACATCGGCTCGTGACGAGCACTTGGGGCAGTTTCTCGGCGCGCGTGGATGAAGACATTTTTGTCGTCACGCCTTCACACGTAGATCGCCGCGAGCTGGGGGTGGAAGATTTGGTTCTTATTCGCGACGGCAGGCACGCGCCGGACCAAAGACCGAGTCGGGCTGCGGGGCTGCACCGGGCGATTTACCGCGCACACCCCGAGATCCAAGCGGTGGTCAACGCAGTGCCCCTGAACGGTACTGCGTTTTGTGTCAGCGACTTTCCCCTGGACACCCGCACGATCCCGGAAAGCTACCTGTTTCTAAAAGATGTGAGAAAGATCCCCTTCGAGCACCAGTTCGGCGACGGCGAAGAAGTAGCGGCAATCGTGGGACCGAAAAATCCGGTAGCGCTTCTTGAAAACAACGGCGTAATGGCTGCCGGGCGCACGGTATTGGACGCCTTCGACCGTTTGGAGGTACTTGAAGCGACAGCGGCCGCCATTATCCGCAGCCGCGCATTGGGGTCGATCAGCGCGATGGGCCCAGAGGTCATTCAGGAACTCTTGGGGGCGTTTCCCGGCCTTTAGCCGTTTCACGGATCATGAACCCAAAGTACTACATCGCTTGCGACCTGGGTGCGGAAAGCGGCAGGGTCATGCTTGGCCGGCTCGAAGAAGGTCGATTAACGCTGGAGGAAATGCATCGTTTTCCCAGTGCAGCCGTCAGCGTGCTGGGTTCTCTCCGCTGGGACGTGCTGCGCATTTTCGAGGAACTAAAAATCGGCCTGCACAAAGTCGCCCAACGCCGTGTCCCTGTTACCAGCATCAGCGTCGACTCGTGGGGCGTGGACTACGTGTTGATCAACGCGGTGCACCCGATGTTATCGCCACCGTTTCATTATCGCGATGCCCGCACCGAAAGTACCTACGACCGAGTGCTCGCTAGCGTGGGTTCGGGGCTCATCTTCTCAGAGACGGGTATTCAATTCATGACGATCAACACGATCTACCACCTCGCTTCGGACGTGGAAAAGAGCCCGGCCTTACTGGAAGTGGCGGACTGTTTTTTAACAATCGGCGACTATTTTAACTATCTTTTTTCGGGCGTGCCCCGGGTGGACGAAAGCAACGCCAGCACAACCCAACTCTATAACCCCCGCAGCCGAGCTTGGTCCGATACGGTGATCAGGCGGTGTGGAATTCCGCGCAGAATCTTCCCGCAAATTGTCGCTCCCGGAACCGTCCTAGGGCCGCTTCTGGAGGAGGTGGCAGCGGAAACGGGGCTGAAGGCGGATGAAGTGCGGGTGGTCGTCACTTGTTCGCACGACACAGGGGCCGCCGTAGCGGCAGTGCCTGCAGAGAACGGGGATGACTGGGCTTACCTCTCTTCGGGTACCTGGTCATTGCTCGGCCTTGAGTTACCTCAGCCTCTGATCAGTGAGAAGGTCCGTGAGCGCAACTTTACCAACGAGGCTGGCTATGGCGGAACGACGCGGTTTTTGAAAAACATCGTCGGACTGTGGATCCTCCAGGAATCTCGTCGCGAGTGGGTACGCCAGGGCCTCGAGCTCGATTACGCAACCCTGACGCGCGAAGCCGAAAATGCTGAACCCTTCCGTTCGCTGATCGACCCGCGGGCGACCCGCTTTTTGAAGCCGGGCGAGATGCCGCAGAAGATCGCAACCTACTGTTCCGAGACCGGCCAGCCTGCGCCCGAAACGCCGGGACAATTTGTGCGGTGCATTTTGGAAAGCCTTGCGTTGCTCTATCGAGTGACGTTGGAGGAAATGGAGCAACTCACCGGGCGCACCGTCGTGCGCTTGCATATCGTTGGCGGCGGCAGCCAAAACGCACTCTTAAACCAATTTGCAAGTAACGCGCTCCAGCGCCAGGTGGTCGCAGGGCCGGCAGAAGCGACTGCCATTGGCAACGTGCTGATCCAAGCTATCGCGCTTGGCGGCCTCGCGTCGCTGCCCGCATTGCGCAAGTGCGTCCGCAATTCTTTTGCCCTGCGATCGTTCGAGCCGCTCGAGGTTCAGGGTTGGCAGGGCGCTTACCGACGATTCAGTGAACTTAACCTCCCGACATGAACTATCGACACGTTAACTACCTGTGGGACGACGCAGCGGCGTCGAAGCTTGACCCGGTTGATCGGCTCGTCTACCGCTCAAACCTGCTGGGCTCTGACCAGCGCATTACTAACACCGGCGGCGGGAACACTTCCTCTAAGATTCTCGAGGGTGACCCGTTAACGGCCGAGAAAGTTGAAGTACTTTGGGTAAAGGGTTCCGGCGGTGATCTGCGGACGAGCAAACGTGACAATTTTTCATCTTTGTACCAGCAAAAGCTGGTTGGGCTGCAAAAGCTTTACGCCGCGGAGCCCGAGAAAGGGCCGAAGACGGCGGCCGAGGACAGGATGGTAGGCATGTACATGCATGCGACGTTTAACCTGAACCCCCGGCCGAGTTCGATTGACACGCCGTTGCATTCGTTCGTTCCGTTCAAGCATGTCGATCATATGCACCCGAACGCGGCTATCTCGATCGCGGCCGCGAAAAACTCGGAGAGGCTGACGAAGGAGGTTTACGGGGAGGAAGTGATCTGGACGCCCTGGTTGCGGCCCGGCTTTGAACTTGGCTTGGCGCTTCAACGCATCTGTGCCGAGCATCCGAGCGCTAAAGGGGTGATTCTCGGCCAGCATGGATTGATCAACTGGGCCAACGACGAAAAGGAATGTTATGAACTGACCCTCACACTCATCGAGAAAGCGGCCAACTATATAGAAGCCGAATACGAGAAGAAAGGCGGGGACGCCGAAGCCTTTGGCGGCCCGAAATATCAAACACTGGATGAATCGCGGCGGCGTGAAGTTTTCGCGGCGATCCTGCCGTGGCTACGTGGACGGGTCAGCGGGCAAAAGCGTTTTATCGGCACCATTCAGGATGACGAAAGAATCTTGCGCTTTGTCAACTCGCGCGACGCTGCTCGCCTGGCGGAACTTGGCACCAGTTGCCCGGACCATTTCTTGCGCACCAAGATCAAGCCGCTTTACGTCGATTGGAACCCGCAGGCCGAAGATATCGAGGCCCTCAGAGCTAAACTGCAAAGCGGGCTCGAAAAATATCGGAGGGATTACGCCGACTATTACAATCGTTGCAAGCGGGCGAATTCACCGGCGATGCGCGACGCCAACCCAACGGTGATCCTGATTCCCGGCTTGGGAATGATAGCATGGGGTAAAGACAAATCGGAATCTCGCGTGACGGCCGAGTTCTATAATTGCGCTGTCGAAGTTATGCGCGGATCGGAAGCGATCGACGAGTACATCGCTTTGCCGCAACAGGAAGCCTTTGACATCGAGTACTGGCTCCTGGAGGAGGCGAAGCTCCAACGCATGCCCGCGGAAAAGGAGCTGGCGCGGCAGATCATCGCTGTCATCGGCGCCGGATCGGGGATTGGCAAGGAGGTCGCCAATCGAATCGTGAAGGAGGGCGCTCACGTTGTTTGCGTTGACCTGAACAAAGACGCTGCTGCAGCCACCGCGAAAGAAATCACCGACAAATACGGAATGGGAATTGGGGTGGCCGGTACAGGCATTTCGAACTGCGGACCGGCCATCGGCCTGGCCGGAAACATCACAGACCGGGCCAGCGTGCGGTCAATGTTGAATGATGCCATACTGGCGTATGGCGGCTTCGATTCAATTGCCGTCACGGCCGGAATCTTTGTCGCACCCGACACCACCGGTCATATTCCTGATGAAAAATGGGCTCTTACGTTTGCGATTAACGTGACGGGTTCCTACATCGTGGCGGACGAAGCGTCCAAGACATGGCAGGAGCAAGGTCTCCCAGGAAACCTGGTCCTGACCACAAGCGCCAACGCGGTTGTGGCTAAAAAAGGGAGCGTTGCTTACGACACGTCTAAAGCCGCCGCGAACCACCTGACACGGGAGTTGGCGATTGAGTTGGCGCCGTTGGTCCGCGTGAATGCGGTTGCCCCTGCGACGGTTGTTCAGGGCAGCGCCATGTTTCCGCGCGAACGCGTCATAGCCTCGCTGGCCAAGTATAAAATACCTTATACCGAGGATGAGCCTACCGAATCGCTTACGAAGAAGTTGGCGCAATTTTACGCCGATCGGACGCTGACCCGTGCGCCGATCACACCGGCGGATCAAGCTGAAGCGTTTTATCTTTTACTAACCAGGTGGTTGAGCAAGACAACCGGGCAAGTGATTACGGTTGACGGTGGTCTGCACGAGGCGTTCTTGAGGTGAAGATCACGCTTTTCGTTCCATGCTTTGTGGACCAGTTGTTTCCCTCGGTGGGTATCAGCGCGGTCCGCATTTTTGAAAAGCTCGGGCACAACGTTGATTTTAAGGAGTCGATCATTTGTTGCGGCCAACCGGCATTCAACGCGGGCTACTGGGACGAAGCTCGCGGAATCGCTGCGCGCGTACTGAAAGCCCTGAGCGGGCAGGACCCGGTAGTCGTTCCCTCCGGATCCTGTGGCGCCATGATCAGAAACTTTTACCCGGAGCTCTTTAAAAACACGCCCGAGGCCGAGGCGGCCGCCCAGTTGGCCCGGCGAACGTTTGAGTTTTCGTCGTTCCTGGTCGATCAGCTCGGTGTCAGGGACCTGGGAAGTCGCTTTCCGGCGAAGGTTACCTTCCATGATGGGTGTCATGGCTTACGCGAGTTGAACGTTAAACGTCAGCCCCGCCAGTTGCTCGAGCACGTCAGAGATCTGACGCTGCTTGAGATGGAGGATCAAACCAGTTGCTGCGGGTTCGGAGGAATGTTTGCAGTGAAATTCCCGATGATATCGACGGCGATGGGTGAAACCAAGGCGGCATCAGCACTGGAGACCGGAGCAGAATACCTGGTTTCGAACGACTCCAGTTGTCTGATGCATCTTCAGGGGCTCTTGAGCCGGCAGAAACAGAAGTTAAAAACCATCCACCTTGCCGAAGTCCTCGCCAGTTCCTAGCTCAATCTTTCAGATCTACCGATACGCTCCAATTGTCTACTGCTTATGCTTTCTTCGTTCGCCGCCAAATTCAATACACGCGCAACCCGGCTGACCGCAGACCTTGAACACCGGGCAAAGATCCGCAGCGCGCTAAGAAGCTACGAAAAAGCGCGCGACGAAAAGAAGGCGCTTTTTCAGGATTGGGAGGCGGCGCGTGACGGTGCAGCGACTATCAAATGGGAGGCGGTCAACCACCTTGACGCCTACCTTGTGCGTTTTGTTGAAAAACTGGAAGCGCGTGGTACCAAAGTTTTTTGGGCAAGCAATGCCCAGGAAGCCCGCGATTATATCGTTGCGCTCGCCAAAGAGAAAGGGGCTCGTTCGATTATCAAATCGAAGACCATGACCTCCGAAGAGATCCACCTGAATGACTCGTTGCGGCAAGCCGGATACGAGGTGGTCGAATCGGACCTGGGTGAGTTCATTGTCCAGCTCAGGGAGGAAGCCCCTTATCACCTTGTTTTTCCGGCAATGCACCTCACCCGGACTGAAATCAGCGATCTCTTTCACGAGAAGCTGCATTCGGCGCCCACCGATAACCCCGAGCAATTGACGATGATCGCCAGGCGGGAACTCCGGTTGAAATATCTGCGGGCAGATATCGGAATCAGTGGTGCAAACTTTGGGATCGCCGAGACAGGGATGATATCGATCACTGAGAACGAGGGAAACGCGCGGCTTACCACGGCGCTCCCGAGGGTGCATGTGGCGCTTATGGGCATCGAGAAGGTAATTCCCAAATTGTCAGATCTGGCGTTGTTTCTTCCCATGCTAGCCACCGCCGGCACAGGCCAGCAGATCACCTGTTACAACTCGCTCATCGGCGGGCCTCGACAGCCAGACGAACCGGACGGCCCAGCCGAATTTCATCTGGTTCTCCTGGATAATGGTCGCACTCAACTGTTAGCGGATGCCGAGCAGCGTGACGCGCTCCATTGTATCCGTTGCGGGGCATGCTTAAACGTCTGTCCGATCTTTCGGAATGTGGGTGGCCATACCTACGCTACCACCTATCAGGGACCCATCGGTTCCGTTATCACGCCTCACCTGCGCGGCCTGATGGATTGGAAACATCTTTCCTATGCGTCCTCGCTGTGCGGCGCATGCACCGAGGTTTGCCCGGTGAAGATTGATTTGCATCATCACCTCCTTCACAACCGGCGCAACGCTGTGGCGCGAAACCCGGACAGATGGGAGCGGTTTGCATTCCGCGCTTTCGCGCGTTTGACCGCTAATCCCGGGCTTCTGGACAAACTAGTCCGGCTCAGTCGGCCGTTCCTGCCGTTGGTTCGCGCTGCTCGCCAGATCATGCCTCCCCCGATTAAAGGCTGGCTGGCATCGCGCGAGTTGCCCGCGATTGCCCTGCGGAGTTTTCGGAACTATTGGAAGTCGCGATGAATTGCGGAAAGCAGAAAGAGATATTGGGTAGAATTCGCGAGGCGCTCAAAGTTTCGGCGCCAATTCCGCATATTGCCCGTCGGCAAAATGCTTCGCAGTTGGTGCAACCTAAGGCCTGGTTACCAGCGGTTCCTCCGGATCAAGCTGGGCAGCTTGCCCTGTTTCAAAAGAATTGTCTGCAGCTGAAGACAGAATTTTGCCTGGTGCGTGGAACGGAGGAAGCCGGCAGGGTTGCGAAAGAGCTTCGTGAAAAGTATGGATGGAGTCTTGCGGCATCCCATCATCAGATTCAATTGGATGCTGTTGTGCGGACGCTCGGTATTGAAACCGTTTACATGGAAGACCAGCCTGCGCAAACCGCACTGGAAAAGTGCTCGGTCGGCATCACCGCTTGCGACGCGGCTTATTGCGCAGACGGGCTCCATTTTGCTCACCGCGCGAAGCGCCGGTGGAAGAGCGCTCTCAGTGCTGCCGCCGCATCATCTGGTCGTTGCACAAATCAATCAGCTCGTCGCGGATCTGCCCGCTGCGATCGACCTTTTTTCCGCCAGGTATGACGGCAATTATCCGAGTTTCGCTACCTTTATTACGGGGCCGAGTCGGACCGGAGACATCGAACGAATCCTGGTGCTCGGAGCACACGGACCGCGGATGCTTACCGTGATCCTTGTTCAATAGGGTGAGAAGAAGAATACAGAAGTCAGAAGTCAGAACTCCAAACCCCGCACTCCAAACTCCGCTGACGGTGAACGGCGAACGGTGAACGGTGAGCGAAAAAACAACCTGTGAGTACAGAATCTCATGAACGCGAGCTGGTCGGGTTGCAGGCGCTGGCGCGTGAGGTGCCAAATATCGACGCGGCTGCGGCGGAGATTGCGCGTTATTCTGCCGAGTTGACTCTGCCTCAAGGTACCATACACGTCATCAGCGACGTCCACGGAGAAGACCAGAAGCTTCGGCATGTGATTAATAACGCGTCGGGCACGTTGCGTCCCATGGTCGAACGACTCTTCAGGGAGTATGTTACTCGGGCACGTTTTCAGGAGATTTTGACGCTGATTTTTTACCCGGCCGAAGTGGTCCAGCGCCTCGAAAAGACGCTTCAAACCGTTGAGGCGCAAAAAGCCTATGCTCAAGGGACGCTGCACGATCTATTCGCAGTGGTGCGACTCCTGGCTGCGAGACGTAGTCTGCGCCACGCGACACGCGTATTTCCAAATGAATACCGGGAGCTTTTCGCCGAGATACTGCATGCACCCTCCACGGATCGGCATCGCAGTTATGTGGAGGCGATTATCAATGCGCTAGCACACAAAGGCCGGCTCCTGCATTTGATCCACCTGACCGGCCGCGTCATCCGGAATCTGGCTATCGATGAATTGGTCATAGCGGGTGACTGCTGGGATCGGGGGCCTCGCGGGGACCGGGTTGTGGATTATCTCATCCAGCAACCCAACGTGTCGCTGACGTGGGGGAATCATGATGCTGCCTGGATTGGTGCTTGTTTGGGACATGGAGCGCTGATTTGCCAGGTACTTCGGATCTCCATCCGTTACCAGCGGCTGCTTCAACTGGAGGAAGGTTATGGTATCCCCCTTGCCGCTTTGGAACATTTAGCGCGCACTGTCTACATGGAAGACAGGGCTGAAGCGTTTGCGGTCAAGGGCGCGGCGCCGTACGAAGCTGAGATGATGGCGCGGATGCAAAAAGCTGCTGCTATTATGCAGTTTAAACTCGAAGGGCAGGCGATCGGCCGCCATCCCGAGTGGCGGTTAGCGCACCGCCGGCTTCTGCATCATATCGATCCCTTGAAAGGCACTGTCGAAGTCGATGGAAAGCTTTACCCTCTCCGCGATCGCTATTTCCCGACGCTTGATCCGAGCAATCCTTATGAGTTGAGCCCGGACGAGGCGACTTGCGTGGCGCAGCTCCGGGAGTCTTTTCTGGCCAGCCAGAAGCTTTGGACACAGATAAGCTGGCTCGTGTCCCAGGGCCGGATGCACCTTGTGCGAGAGGGGCACCTTATTTTCCATGGATGTGTACCTGTCGATGAATCAGGCGAATTTTTGCCGATGGCGGTTGCCGGAACGTTGTATAAAGGGAAGGCGCTTTTCGACGCAATTGAACGCGAGATCTATCGGCTCATGGAAGAGGGAACACGGCGGACCGAAGAGGCGGACCTCCTGTGGTATCTATGGAGCGGTCCCGAGTCGCCGTTATTTGGCAAGGACCGAATCACCACGTTGGAACGCGATCTTATCGCCGATGAGCATACCCACCGCGAAACGAAAAATCCGTACTTCCGACTCATCCACGAAGTGTGGTTTTGCGATAAGGTTCTGTCGGAATTTGGCGTCAATCCGGCCGACGGCATGATTGTCAATGGCCATGTTCCGGTAAAGGTCGAGGCAGGCGAGTCTCCGGTTAAAAGGAGCGGCAAAGCCGTCACCATAGATGGCGCCTTCTCTGAGGCCTACGGAGATCACGGATTCACATTGGTTCTGGAACCTTTGCGAACGTACATCGCAACGCATCATCATTTTGAGTCTGTGCAAGCCGCCATTGAGCGGGGAGCTGATATTGTGCCAAACAGAACGATTGTGCGCGAGTGGGATCAACCTCGCCGTGTCGCTGACAGCCAGCGTGGACGGCATGTACGCTTTGCGATTGAGTTGCTCGAACAACTGATTGAAGCATACCGCAATCACGAGCTTCCGCAGCGGTTCTGATCATCTCCAAGGGACTGGCGGTGCAAGCTCTTAATGGTCGGTCTCGGCGGGCAGTTCGGAGACTGCCCCTACCGCGCTTGTACACCGACCGATCGCAAGTTCCTTGCACAAGTCACGAAGCCGCAGGTCTTTGTGAAGCTAGCAGGGCTCATCCGGGTCGCAAGCGTTTTCGAGCCTCGCGAGCGCTCGCAAATAATCCTGTTTCCACCGGCGATAGCGCGATTCGAGCCAGAGAAATCTTCCTACGCAGACAGCCACAACGGCGACATAAACGGTATGGTAAACGGCAAAAAGCACGAAGTCGTCGGCGAGAATCAGAGGTATGTGAATCAACGCGCCAATTCCAAAGATCAGCAGATGCACCATAATACTGATTTCTGAGGGCCGCCGCTGCCAAAGCCATATCGCCCGGCGATACTCGTCGATATCAAGATTGGGCCGTTTGCCGTTTCGCACAATCTGCGCCGGTTCGGCGTCGGGGAAGTTGCGGAGGATCCAGGAATCCGGCCTGAGCCAATGTTCGTTCATACCAGGTTTGGGGCAGACTCTATCCTAGCGTCCCTCCTCCGAAATAGCATGCATTTTGTTGCGATCGGCTTCGCTCGGCTGCGTGAGCATCAACTCAACGAGCGACGTGAACTTCTGCCCAATCGAGACGTTCCTCGATCAGGTGGAACGCGCCAATCTCGCCATTTTTCCGAAGCTGAAGCAACGCATCTCGTTCGGCGGAAATCGCGAGGGCCTCAATGCGGGTCAGGCCTGATTTCAAGGTTTCTGCCTCGGAATGTCCATCCCCGCCGGCGCGCCTTTCATATTCGCGGCGGACTACTGCCACTTCCTGGGAAGGTGGCAGATT
>Ga0070697_100004292_pt1 | contig 10932 bp, 12 predicted proteins | sample KBSK1501metaG_FD_65475 | JGI IMG/M metagenome (GOLD analysis project Ga0070697, IMG submission 65475) | Corn, switchgrass and miscanthus rhizosphere microbial communities from Kellogg Biological Station, Michigan, USA - KBS K1-50-1 metaG | ecosystem: Host-associated > Plants > Roots >... | reverse complement strand
ACCGTCGTCACGCACAAGTCGGCCGAGCTCGTCGACGCGCCGGAAGACGCGCTCGAGTGGACCGCTGTGCTGAAGTCCTGCTTCGCCTTCGAGTCCTACCAGTCGCGGTATCCCGGCGGGGTGACCCCAGACCGGGTGATCGAGTGCCTGATCCTGGACCGGTCACTACCTCGTTCGGCGCGCTTCTCCTCGACGGCCGCGCTCGAGGCGGTGGCGCACATCGAAGGCAAATCGGGGCGGTCCAGGCCGCTGCGCGTGTTGAAGCGGCTTCACGCGATGTACCAGCAGGCGGACACGCAAACCATCGCGGAGCATCCGCTCGACTTCGACGCCGAGTGCCGCGGCCTGTTGCGGCAGCTCGAGGTGGCGCTGCGCGAGACGTATTTCCATCCCAGCCAGGTGCCCGCCTCGGTCGCCGGTGATGAGGGGCGCGGCGTGCCGCAGCAGCAGCAGCAGAAATGAGATTGGAGATCGTGCACAGCACGAGGTATCGGTATTCCGGGCCGATCGCCGAGACCGTGATGGAGGTGCGCCTGCGGCCGATGGACGGCAACGGCCAGCGCTGCCTCGAGTTCGGCCTCGAGTTGAGTCACGGGATCGAGGCGCGGTCGTACGTCGACGGGTTCGGCAACCACGTGCATTACTTCAACCTGGTCAAGCCCCACTCCGGGCTCACCGTGGTGAGTCGTTCGAACGTCGAAACCGGTTTGGCCCAGGACGCAGATTCGGGCGAGGAGCTGGTGCAGGACTTCCTGCGCTTCCGGGCGCCCGCAAAGGACGTGGAAGGTGTGCGCGAGCTGGCCCGCCGCCACGCCATCGCAGACCTCGCGTCGGCGGCGGCGGTGGAGTCAGCGCTGGACGAGCTGACGCTTGCCATCAGCCGCGAGTTCATGTACGACCGCACCGTGACCAACGTCTACAGCTCGGTCGACGACGTGCTCGCGCTGCGCGCGGGCGTGTGCCAGGACTTCGCGCACCTGTTCATCGCCGTGGCACGCGCAATGGGTGTGCCCGCGCGATATGTGAGCGGTTACATCCACACGCCGGGCGAGAAGGTGGTCGCAGCGTCCCACGCGTGGGCCGAAGCGTGGGTCCCCGACCGTGGCTGGGTTGGGTTCGACGCCACGCACCCGGTGCGGACGACCCCACACCACGTCAGGCTGGCGGTGGGACGCGACTACACAGACGCGGCGCCGACACGCGGTGTGTATGTCGGCTCGGCGCTTGGCACGATGACGATCAGCGTGAAAACCCGCGAGATCGGCTAGAGAGGCACGTTGACCCAGCGGCCGCCCTGAAGCCGGTACATGGACATCAGCGGCGAGACTGCGTCGCCGTTCTTGTCGAACGAATAGGTTCCGGTGACGCCCACGAAATCGTTCGTTGCGGCCAACGCCGAAAGAACCTGGGCTCGGCTCGGAACCTTGAGCCCGTTGCTGCGAATCGCGCGCCCGATGGCGTTGATCAGGATCCGCGCGCAGTCATACGCGGCGAACGTGTACACATCGACGTCCGACGGTTTCGGATACGCCGCGAGGTAAGCGCCCACTCGCTGCTTGACCTGAGGGTCGGCGCTGGTCCTGGGGTCGACGTCCGGATACGTTGCATAGAACGTAGGCGGAGTGGGCCCGGCGTCGGTGATGCACGTGTCGTTGAGTGCCATGCCGTCGATGCCGAGCAAAATCGCGCTGGGCAGCAGCTTCCTCATCTGGGCTGCGACAAGACACGCGTCGTAGTCGCCAGAGGCAATCCCTGCCACGGCATCCGCGTGACGGGCTTGAGCCTCCTTCAGAAACTCAGAGAAATCCTTGGTCCCAAAAGCAACTTCCTGCTGGAAAACGATCTGGCCTCCGAAGTTCGCCAGCTCGCTGGAGAACTCCTTGATATACAGGCCGCCGTCGTCGAATTCGTTGAAGACCGCGATTCGCCGGAGATTCAGACGGGTCGCCGCATAATGCGCCATGTACCTGCCCGCCAAGGGATCGGGTGGGGAGACCCTGAAATAGTTGACGGCTCCGGTCGGTCGCAGCAAAGCCAGGGTGCCTGGCCCGCAGCTGGGATCGGTGCGGGTCAGGCAGAAATTCGTGGTCGAAGGACTGAGCATCGCCAGCCCGGCCAGGTTGGCCTCGGGCAATTCAACCTTTGCGAGCGACGATGTGTATGGACCGACCACCGCGAGCACCCGGCGGTCGGCGATCATCCGCCTCACGTTTTCGCGGCCCCTCACCTGGTTGAAGTCGGCACCGAGCGAGTCGTCGAGTGGCCAGTACGCGAGCTTCAGCCCGTGGATGCTGGGTTGCTCCCGAATCGCAAACCCGATCGCCTGATCGAGTGACTGTGCGTCAGCCTGGGCTGACAACGGTAGGTCGCTCGCGATGATGATGTCCGGTCCGGAATTTGCGCTCCCAGACGGCTGACACGCGGCGACGGCCAATGCCCCCAGGAGCAACGCAGCGAGGGCCCTGATCACGGGCCACCAAACAGGTGCGGGATCTCACGCACGCGCTGGTTCTCGGTGTCGGCGATGAACAGGTCTCCGGCGGAGTCGAGAGTCAAGCCCTCAGGTCCGTCGAATTGCGCTTGCAGCGCGGATTGGCCGTCCCCGGAGAATCCCCAGCGGCCGGTGCCGGCCACCGCGTAGATCGTTCCGCCACGCGTGATCGCGCGGAGCCGATGATTTCCGGTGTCGGCGAACACGATCGTTCCGTCGCGAGCGACCGCGACACCGAACGGAAAGCTCAGGAGCGCTTGCGTCGCCGGCCCTTCGTCGCCGGTGTTGCCTTCGAACTCGCCCGCTCCCCCGGCCACCGTCGAGATCGAGCCCTTGGCGTGATCTACCTTGCGGATCCGATTGTTGCCCGCGTCCGCGATGTAGAGATTCTCCTGACTGTCGAGAGCCAGACCGATCGGCCAATCGAGCTTGGCGCTCTTGGCGTCACCTCCGTCCGTGTAGCCCGGCTCTCCCGTCCCGGCGTAAGGCGTGGTCTTGCCGTCGTACCTCAGCACCCGATTGCCGGCGCGGTCGGCGATGAAAAGGACGCCGGAATGCGTGATCGCAAGCCCGCCGACGGGAAGGTTGAGCGCGAATTGATTGGTCGTGATATTCGACGGGCCGGCCGAGACGACGGCATGCATGAATCCGTCGAGATCGAAGGTCCAGACCTGGAGCTGGCTGTCGCGGGCCGTCAACAGGAACAGCTGATCGTGGCTGTCGATTGCGAGGCTGCTGGCGGAGCCGAGCGAGTCCGAGGCAACGGACACGCCGAGCGCTCCATCCGTGAGCGGAGCATGACCGCTGCCGGCCAGTGTGGTCATGATGCCGTTCGCGACGCGGCGGATTCGCCTATTGCCGTAGTCGGCGATGTACATGACGCCCTTGCTGTCCACGGCAACCGAGGTTGGGCGCGCCAGCTGAGCGCTGACGGCTCTCTCGTCCGCGTCGCCGCCAAAACAGCCGCCTGGGAATTGCAGCCTCGGGCAAGATGAGCCGACGACCGTCTGGATGATTGGCGGGCTTGGCGCGATGAGCCTGAGCACCCCTACCCCGGCGGCCAGTGCAGCCAGCACGAGCGTCGCCACGAGCCAAGAGCGCGGGTGTGCGAGGAGCGCCGATCGGGGCCGGACGGTTCTCGCCGGCAGGGACGCGGCTGGGACCGGAGCGGCCTTCTGGCGTACGACCCAGGCGGCCACCTGCGCCCGCGTGTTGACTCCGAGCTTGTCCCTGATGTGCTCGAGATGGCCGTCGGCCGTTCGCTCGGAGATGAACAGACGCGCGGCGATCTCGCGGTTGGTGAGACCTTCCGCAACCATGGCTGCAACCTCGCGCTCGCGCGGGCTCAGCCGAACATCGATTTCCGGGAGGGAACCGGAGGGCATCGGCTTACGGGCGTATTGAACTCCTAAAAAGGGGTACCTGCACGGGTACCCGAAGGGGTCCTTTGCCCGCTGGTCGCTGACTTTCTTCCCCCATAGCTTCAGTGCGTCGCCCGGCCCTTCGGCGGGGCATCGGCCTGAGGAGGGCAAAGAAGTTGGAAATCAGAGGGAGTCTCCGCACCGTTCCGTCTCGTCCGGTCGCGCTCGCGATGGCCGTGCTCGCGGTCCTGGCGCTGGCGCTCACCGCCTGGTTCGTGCTCGGCACCCACGCTCAGAGCAGCAGCCAGGGCACCACCCGCGCGCCGGCCACGAATCAGTTGCCCCGCGACTGCACCAGCGACCCGTATTCGCCGCACGACCCGCTGTGCAAGCCCTACCACGACCCGTACTCGCCGCACGACCCCGTCAGCTGAGAAGCGTGTTTGCGCGATGGTCCGGACGATCCGGCGTTTCCGAAAGGAAATGCTCGGTTAGTCCGGACTATCCGGGGTTTTCGAGACGGAGATGTTCGGATAGTCCGGACTATCCGAAATTTTCAGAACCGCTTTCCCCGCACGTGCTCGATCGAGAACTTCGCCGTGTCCGCGATCAGCATCACGGCCATCACCCCCGCCTCGACCGGATCGCTGACCACCACGTCGGCGGCGTCCGGCACGGAGCCCGCCATGCTGGTGCAGAGCACGAGGATCCCCGCCTCTCGGATCTCCCGCACCGCGTGGCTGATGTCGCCACCCATCAGCGCGCCGGCGAGCACCAGTGCGCGCGCGCGGTGCAGGCGCGCCACCGCCCGGACCGCGTCCGCCAGCTGCTCCTCGCCCACGAGCGGAATCGTGTCGACCGAGATGCGCTCGCCGCGGATATTGTGGCGGTCCGCCTCGCTGATCGCGCCCTGCGCGACCATGCCCACCTGCGCGCCGCCTCCGATCACGATCACACGCTTGCCGTAGATCGTCTGGAAGGTCGGCACCGTGCTGACCCGGGTGACGCCCTGGACCTCTTCGAGGTCGGCGATCAGCCGCGCATGGTCGGGCGCTTCCGACACCTCGAGCTGCAGCTCGGCGACGGCCTCCCGGCGCGCAGCCCCGCCGGCCACGTACGTGATGTTGGCGCCGTGCCGGAAGATGGCCTCCGTCAGGCGGTAAAGAACCCCAGGCTCGTCGCGGCACTCGACGAGCAGGCCAAGGATTTCGTCCGTCATGCCTCCGCAGCGTAAGGCCACCGGGGCGCGCCGAGCTCGCGTGAGACGCCGCGCGCCGCCTCGGTGACCGCGGCGCCGAGACCTTTAGCCAGGCCCCGCGGAAAGATTCGATCGGTCGCGTCGACGACGCCGATCGCGCCCACCGCCTGCCCGCCGTGGTCGAAGATCGGCGCCGCCGCGCTTGATTCGCCGAGCACGGCCTCGTCACGCTCTGTCGCGATGCCCGAGTCGCGCGTGACCGCAAGTTCCTGGCGCAGATCGTTGGCGTTCCGCGTTTGCTTGGTCAGGCGCGGCAGCGGCTCGGCGAGCAGGTCCTCGATCAGCTGCGCCGGCGAGAAGGCAAGGATGCCTTTCCCGAGCGCACTGGCGTGGAGCGGAAGCTGCAGCCCGACCTCCAGCACGCCGAACGTCGCGTCGGGACGGAATACGTGGTGGACCACGACGACGCTCGAGCCGTGCATCACGCCGACCCGAACCGCCGCCCCCGTCCGCTTCGCCAGGTTGTCGGCGTGGCTGATCGAGCGAGAGCGAAGCTCGTTGAGGTCGAGATACGAGTAGCCGAGCTGCAGGAGGCCGGGACCCAGCTGGTACTTGTCCGAGTAGGGGTCTTGCTCGACGAAGCCGTGCGACTGCAGCGTCTGCAGCAACCCGTGGACGGTAGGACGGGCAAGGCCCAGCCTGTCGGCCAGCTCGCTGACTCCGAGCCGCCTGGGACCGCTGGCCAGGGCCTTCAAGATGGCCGTCGCCCGGTCGAGCGACTGGATCGACGTGCGGCGCTTTCCGGCCTCGTTGTTATTCGGCATTGCTGAATTGTCGTCGATAGTGTAGACTTACGGCGCTTTGAGGGGGCTCTGAGATTTGGTCGGAATTGTACTTGTGTCGCACAGTTTTGAACTCGCCCGCGGCCTCGCCCGGCTTGCCTCCCAGGTGGCCGGCGAGGGCGTCAGGGTGGAGCCGGCCGGAGGCGGTCCGGACGGCAGCCTCGGCACGACCGACGGGTCGGTCCGGGACGCCATCACCCGGGCGGACTGCGGCCAGGGCGTCGTCGTCCTGGGCGACCTCGGCAGTTCGATCCTGACGGTCAAGCACCTCCTCGAAGAGGGTCACACGAACGGCCACGTGAGGCTGGTCGACGCACCATTCGTCGAGGGCGCCATCGCCGCGGCCGTGATGTCGTCGGCGGGGATGGAGCTGGACGATGTGGCGCGGGCCGCCGAGGAGGCGCGCGGTGCCAACAAGTTCTGAGCTCGAGGTCGAGCTGCCCAGCGACGTCGCGCTGCATGCGCGCCCCGCGGCGAATTTCGTCAAGACCGCGATGCGCTTTCGCAGCCGGGTCATGGTGGGAGTCAACGGCAAGACCGCGGACGCGAAAAGCATCCTGGCGGTGCTGGCCCTCGGGGCGACCGGTGGGACGCACCTGAGTCTGAGCGCCGAAGGCGAAGACGCGGACGCCGCGCTAAACGCGCTCGCGACGTGCGTGTCTGGACTCGTGGAGTAGCGCCTCCGCCTTTTCTTTGGCTTCGGCGAAATCGAGTTCCCGGATCCACTGCCTGACCTGACCGACGCGCGCGGGCGCAACGCTTAGTTCGTGGGCGCCGAACCCGATCATCACCGGCATGGCCTTCGCATCAGAGGCGGCCTCGCCGCAGACCGCCACCGGAATCGACGCACGCCACGCGGCGCGAATGCTTTCGGCGATCAGACGCAGGACGCGCGCATCCATGACCGGCGCCTTGCGCGACTGCTCGCGGTCCAGCCCGAGCGCGAGCTGCGTGAGGTCGTTGGTGCCGATGCTGAAGAAGTCGGACTCTTGCGCGATGGCGAAGGCATTGCGGGCGGCCTCTGGGGTCTCGATCATCGCCCCGACCTGGACTCCTGCCCCGACCACGCGGCGGACCGCTCGCACCTGGTCAACGTCGGTAACCATCGGAATCAGGATTCTCAGCTCGGCGCCAGAAGCGGCATCGATGACCGCTTTGAGGTGCGTCCGCATGTGCTCGGGCGCATCGAGCAGGACCTCGATGCCGCGCGTCGTGATGCCGCGCAGGAATGGAGGCGTCTTGTCGGCGCCGAAATCGAACATGCGGATCGTCGCCACCCGACCGGCCAGGCGCGCCAGCACAGGCTTCAGCACGCCCACCTGCTGCTCGAAGGTTGGCCAGGCTGCGGCCTCGAGGAAGAGGAGCTCGGTCCGCAGGAGTCCCACGCCTTCGGCGCCCTGGCGAATCGCCTCTTCCAGCTCCGGAACCGTGGAGGCGTTGGCCAACACGTGGACACGCCGGCCGTCGCGCGTGATCGCGGGCTCGGCGCGACGCGCGATGGCCACCTCTCTTGCGGCTCGAGTCAGTTCTGTGCCCGCGCGAGCCGACGCGGCGCGTTCCGCGTTCGGACTGCGCACGAGAATTCCTTGGTCACCGTCGATCACCACCTCCTCGCCGTCGGCGACGTCGAGCACTGTGGGGCCGAGGGCGATCAGCATCGGCAATCCAAGCGAGCGAGCCACGATCGCGGCGTGCGACGTGACGCCACCTGCGGCGAGCGCGATGCCGATCGCGTGCGGTGCGTGCTCGGCCACATCCGCCGGACCGAGGACGCGCGCGACCAGGACGCCGACTGCCTGGCGCTCAGTGGTCCCCGCGGCGCGCGCCGCAGCCCGGCGGGCGACACTGCGCACGTCGTCTGCCCGCGCCGCAAGCGTCGGATCATCCAGGTCATCGAGCTGCGCGGCGATGGCGCCCGCGGCCGTGAGCAGCGCATCCTCCGCCGGCATTCCAAGCATGGCAAGCGACCTCGTGCCTTCAACAAGGTTGGGATCGCCGGCCATCAAGACGCCGGTTTCGACGATGTCCGCTTCGGCACCCCGACCTTCCTCGCGGAGACGCGCGGCGATCGCCTCCAGCTCGGCGGCCGCGGTATCCAGCGCGGAGGCGGCGCGCGCTGCTTCCTCGGCTCGCCGTTCCGGCGGGATCGTCTGGGTCTCGCGCTGGGTGCGACGGTCGAGGACGATCGCCGGCCCGATCGCGACTCCGGGAGCGGCGCTCACTCCCTCGAGGGCGCGTTCCACCTACGCCTCCGCGGTGACTGCCTTCTGCAGCGCCCGGATGATGAGCGCGGTCGACGTCGCGCCCGGGTCCTGGTGTCCCACCGATCGCTCGCCGAGGTAGGAGGCGCGTCCTTTCCGCGCCTGCAGAGGAATCGTCGAGCGCATGCCGTCCTCGGCGGCGCCCGCCGCCGCGTCGAGCGCATCGTCCACGGATGCGCCTGACTCGAGGCGTGCGCGCAGCATGTCGACCGCCGGCTCGAGCGCGTCGACCATCGTCTTGTCCCCGACCGATGCCGTCCCCAGGTCCTTCACCGACGCCAGCGCGGCGGCGAGGACGTCGACGAGCTGCGGCCCAGCAAAGGAAACCTGATCGCCCAGCACGCGGCCGCCACTGCGGAGCGCGGAGCCCCACAGCGGCCCGCTTGCTCCTCCGACAGTGGAGACCAGAGTTCGTCCGGACAGGATGAGCAGCTTGCCGGGCGGCAGAGTGCTGTCCGCGTCGATGGCCTGCACCACGGCCTCGAATCCTCTGACCATGTTGATGCCGTGGTCTCCGTCGCCGATGGCCGCGTCGAGCTGGACCAGGTGATCCCGCTCGACGCGCATCACGGCATCGATCTCACGCATCCAGGAGGTGATCGTGGCCGCGTCCATCACGGTTTCGGAGATCAAAGGTAATTCCTAGACTCCCCAGCGCAGCGCAGGGGTGTGCACCGGAGCGTCCCAGTACCGGGTGAGCTCTTCGTCGAGCTCGAGCACCGTCAGCGACGCACCGGCCATCTCGAGCGATGTGATGTAGCTGCCCACGAGGTTGCGCACCGGTTCCACACCGGCCGCGCGCAGCTTCTTGTCGACCTCGCCATAGAGAAGGTAGAGCTCGAGGAGCGGAGTCCCGCCCATGCCGTTGACGAAAGCGAGGACCTTCGATCCTTTCTTCGGCTTCAGGTCGGAGACGACCGCCTCGACAATCACGTCGACGACTTCGTTCGCCGTCCCGAGCGGAGCGCGCCTGCGGCCCGGTTCGCCGTGGATGCCGATGCCGAGCTCGATCTGGCCTTCGGGCAGGTCGAAGATCGCCTTGCCCGACGCGGGCGGCACGCAGGAGGAAAGCGCCACGCCAAAAGACCGCGCCCGCTCGTTGACGCGCTTGACCGTGTCCGTGACCTTCGTCAGGTCGGCGCCGCTTTCCGCGGCGGCGCCGGCGATCTTTTCAGCGAGGACCGTGGCCCCAACGCCGCGACGCCCCGCGGTGTACAGCGAGTCCTGCACCGCAACGTCATCGTCGATGACGACCGACGTGACCTTGATTCCTTCATCCGCCGCGTCCTCCGCGGCAAGCTTGAAGTTGAGCACGTCACCCGTGTAGTTCTTCACGATGTGCACGACGCCGGCGCCGCCGTCGACCGCTTTCGTCGCCGCAAGCATCTGCCCCGGCACCGGCGACGTGAAGACCTCGCCCGGGCAAGCCGCGTCGAGCATGCCAACCCCGACGAACCCGCCGTGCAGGGGCTCATGGCCTGAGCCGCCACCGGAGATCAAAGCCACCTTGCCCCGCTTCGGCGCGCCTTTCCGAACCAGGATCTGCGCCGCCGCGTCGTAGCGCAGGAGGTCGGGATGCGCGGCCGCCAGGCCGGCCAGCGATTCCTTGACCACGTCGGCTGGAGCGTTGAGGAACTTCCGCATCAGGTTGGTTTCGACTGCCATTTTTCTCTCCTCAGCTCGCCGCCGCGCGAGCTTCCTCGCGGGTCACGGCTTCTTTGATGGGCTTCTCGACGATGCGCGGGTTGGCGAGGTAGTCGTACGCGAAAGTCGCGGCCGCGGCGCCCGCAAGACCCGGGATGAGGTACACGGGGAGGTACTGGGTCCAGTACGTTGCACCGCCCGCGATCGCCTGCACCAGCTCTGGCCCGAAGGCACGCGCGGGGTTCAACGAAGCGCCCGTGACCGGACCGAAGACCAGGATGATCCCGACCACTGCGCCCCCAATGACGATGCCCGCCAGCTGTGTCGGCGCGCGGCCGTCGACGATGCCCATGATGGCGAGCAGCAGCAAGCCGGTGCCGAGAAATTCCGCCAGCGCGGCCTGCAGGTAATAGGAGGTCGAGGCGTCGGATGCGAAGTGGGTCTGGCCCATGCCGAACGACACCGCGTTCTGGCCGAAGACGCCCCAGATCGCAAACGCGCCGATGACCGCCCCGACATACTGCGCGATCCAGTAGACCGGCACCTCGCGCCATGGGAATCGCTTCGTGACCGCGAGTGCAAACGTCACCGCCGGGTTGATGTGGCAGCCCGAGACTTTGCCGAGGGCGTAGACGAGGGCCGTGATGATGAAGCCGAAAGCGAAGCTGATACCCAGCAGGTCAGCTTCGGTGACGGCCGGCACAGCCTTGCCCGCCAGGGTCAGAGTCGCGATCACCGAGCCCGGTCCCACCAGGACCAGGGCGGCTGTGCCGAGAACCTCGGCCAGAGCACGCTGTCGAATCGAGTACATCGCCGTGAAACCCCCTCTTTATTCCTGACTGCTATTCGACATTGTCGAATCTGTTTCGCAAACGGTAATCCCAACCGGCGGATTTGTCAACAGGCAATTAAGCCAGACCGGATCGTTCGGGCGGCACGCACGTGGCGAGCAAACCAAGTGTGGGCCCCGCACTACTTCGGCTTCGTGGCGTTGGTGCTGGAAACCATGCGCGCATCGGCCAGGTTGGCTTAGGCTTCACCCACGATGCGCACCATGCGCGCGACTGCCATCGAGATTAAGCGGGGAGGTCCCCCGACTTAGCGCCGCGCCGCTGATTCGGTGGACCTCCCGGCC
>Ga0070697_100004290_pt1 | contig 10937 bp, 7 predicted proteins | sample KBSK1501metaG_FD_65475 | JGI IMG/M metagenome (GOLD analysis project Ga0070697, IMG submission 65475) | Corn, switchgrass and miscanthus rhizosphere microbial communities from Kellogg Biological Station, Michigan, USA - KBS K1-50-1 metaG | ecosystem: Host-associated > Plants > Roots >... | reverse complement strand
CTTCACCCCGCCCAGGAATTCCTGGACCACTTCTTTCGTCACCAGCAGCGGATCAGTCTTGCCTTCGGCGATGCGTCGCGCCTGCTTGCGGCAAATGGTGCCGATCTCGCGCTCCAGGTTGCGCACGCCGGCTTCACGCGTGTAGTGCCGGATGATATGGCGCACGGTGTCTTCGGGAAAATCAATCTGCTCCGGCGTGATGCCATTTTCACTAATCTGCCGCGGGATCAGGTAACGGAAAGCAATGTGCACCTTCTCGTCTTCGGTGTAACCCTGAAGCTCGATGATCTCCATGCGGTCGCGCAACGGCTCAGGGATCGGGTCGAGCATGTTGGCGGTGCAGATGAACAGCACGCGCGACAAATCGAACGGCACGTCCAGATAGTTATCGCGGAACGTGTTGTTCTGCTCGGGATCAAGCACTTCCAGCAACGCAGACGAGGGGTCGCCGCGAAAATCGCGGCCCAGCTTGTCTACTTCGTCGAGCATGAAGACCGGATCGTTGGTCTCAGCCCTACGAATGCCCTGAATGATCTGCCCCGGCAATGCGCCAATGTAGGTACGGCGATGCCCGCGCAGTTCGGCCTCATCGTGCAAGCCGCCCAGCGACATGCGATAGAACTTGCGGCCGAGCGAACGCGCGATTGATTTGCCCAGCGAAGTCTTGCCGACGCCCGGGGGGCCGACAAAACAGAGGATCGGTCCCTTCATGCTGGGCTTCAGCCGTCGCACCGAGAGATAGTCGAGAATACGGTCTTTAACCTTTTGCAGATCGTAGTGATCGGTGTCGAGAATTTCCTTGGCTTTGAGGATATCCACCTCGCTGCCGCTCGACTTGTTCCACGGCAATACCGCCAGCCACTCGATGTAATTGCGGGTAACTGAGTAGTCCGCCGCCATGGGCGAAATGCGTGCCAACCGGTTCAGTTCCTTGAGGGCTTCTTTCTTCACCTCTTCCGGCATGCCGGCAGCTTCAATCTTCTGGCGCAGCTCTTCCACGTCGCGCTGGGTTTCGTCCTGCTCACCCAACTCTTTCTGGATAGCCTTCAACTGCTCGCGCAGGTAGTACTCGCGCTGCGTCTGCTGCACCCGGTCCTGGACCTCAGACTGGATCTTGCTGCGCAGTTGCTGCACTTCGATCTCTTTTGCCAGGTGCTGGTTGATCTTTTCGAGGCGGACGCGAATTTCCAGGGTCTCGAGCAGTTCCTGCTTGTCCTTGGTCGAGAGCGAGGGCAACGATGAGGCGACAAAGTCCACCAGCCGCCCGGGCTCTTCGATGTTCATGGCCACGGTCTGAAGCTCGTCCGAGAGCGTCGGCGAGTTAGCCACGATCTGCTGGAACAGGTTCAGGACGTTACGCTGCAGCGCCTCTATTTCCGCGGTCTTTTGGTTTACCGGCTCGCCAATCACCATGACGTTGGCGCGCATGAACGGCTGAATCTGCAAGAAATCGGCGATACGGGAGCGTTCCAGGCCTTCAGCGAACACGAAAAGACTCTGGTTGGGCATCTTCACCACCTTGTGTACGGTGGCCAGCGTGCCCATCGAGTAGAGGTCGCCGGGCTGCGGTGAATCCACACGCGCCTCGCGCTGCGCGACCACCACAATGGTCTTGTCCTCTCCCAGAGAATTAATGAGCTGTACAGAGCTCTCGCGTCCCACGGTCAGGGGCAGGACGGCGTGGGGGAATAAGACAGTGTCGCGCAGGGGCAGGATCGGCATATCACCACGGATCAAGCCCCCACCGGGCTCGACCGTACCGACCGACTGCATATTACGGGTTTGTTCGGCCATTATTTTGGGTCTTTCTGATCAAAAAAGTTTTTTCGGATAAGTAATTGATGTGTAAACAGGGCCTCAGGATTCATGCCGGCCCGCTTACCCCAAAAGAATCAGCACCTTCCCTGCCTGAGGCTGACGGGCGACCCTCAGAAGCGGTCGGATTCTACTGGATACAGCCTGAGAGGAGCAATCGCGGAGGAGGATCGAGCCATTACGGCAGTCGCAAGCCCTTCTGTGGCCGGAAGGTGCAATTTTTAACCGCGAAGGCATATTTTTTAACCCGATTGCCGGCTTAGGGTCACGTTTTCTTAGACCGGCTCGCGGCCGCCGGGTAAATCCCCAATACCTTCACAAATTCGGCGAATTCGGCCAAATGGTTCAGCGCCTGCTCGGCGCGCTTTTCACGCCCACACAAGAGGTCGGCATAGAACACGTACTCCCAAGGCCGGCCCGGGACTGGCCTCGACTCAATCTTGCTCAGGCTGATTTCGCGCAGAGCGAATACGCTCAAGGCCTTGAATAGAGCGCCTGCGATGTTCTTAGTAGCAAATGCGATCGAAGTCTTGTTGGCGCCGGGGTGAATCTTGGGGTTGCGGCTGATAAGGAAGAATCGAGTGAAGTTCTGCTTATTGTCTTCCAGGCCCTTTCGGAGCACGCGGGCTCCGTATTCTCTGGCGGCCTGGCTACCGGCTATCGCGGCAGCGTCGGTCAGTCCTCGCTCCATCAGGTGTTTAACACTGCCGGCGGTATCGTAAAAAGGCTCAGGACGCAGCCCGCGATGGCTGCGAAAAAATTGGCGGCACTGGTCGAGCGCAACCGGATGCGAGAGTACCCGGCGTACCTGCTGGGTGCGAGTCCCGGGAGCCGCAATGAGGCAGTGCTCGATCCGCAGCAGGAACTCACGATGAATATGCAGGCTGTGGGAGAGCAATAAGTCAAAATGCTCGGCTACGGAGCCGGCAAGAGAATTCTCGATGGGTATGACGGCTGCCTGCACCCGCCCCGAGGAAGTATTGGCAAACACTTCGCGGGAACTTGCACAAGCCACCAACTCAGCCCGGGGAAGCAAATGGGTGGCAGCAGCATGGCTGAAAGAACCTCGTTCACCCTGAATAGCAACTCTCATTTGGTAAGGAATTCTAGGTCATTTTTGCAACTTGCTGGTGGTGCGCTACTTGCTGTTAGTGATTCGCTCACAACCCCCACCGCACCTCCAGCCTCAAAATAGAAGCGCCGTTCGTAACACTAAATCGGGGGTGCCATCTATGTTGTGGACTATTTTTGTGATCCTGTTGGTGCTGTGGCTATTGGGAGTGGTCAGCAGCTACACGCTAGGCGGGTTCATACACTTGTTGTTGGTTTTGGCAGTAATTGCTCTGATCTTCCAGCTATTGTCTGGACGCAGAGTGGTCTGAAGCCGGCACACAGCCTACAGAGGGCAGTCCCTTTACAACTCTTTACCAAAATTTAGGAGGGAAGCACTCATGGCAATGGATCGGATCAAAGGCAAGGCGAAAGACCTGGAAGGCAAGCTACAGGAAAAAGTCGGTGAGGTAACCGGCGACCGCAGCCAGCAGATCAAAGGCCTGGGCAAACAGGCTGAAGGCAAGCTGCAGGAAACCGTCGGCAAAGTAAAAGATGCTGGCCGTGAAGCGATGAACGAAATCCGCGAAGAGAACCAGGAAGCAGAGAAAGAGATTCGCGGGGAGAAGCGGCGCCAAGCGAGCGTGCAACCGCAGCGCGATATTCAATCGCCGGGCACCGACGTCTATCCTAATCGGGATGAGGAAGAAGGCGAAGAAGTAGCCTAACCGAGCGCCGAACGATTTCAGCCCAGCACCCATGTGCTGGGCTGTTTTCTTTTGCCAGCGCCTCCCGCCGTGTCGATTACGAGATTGCCGGCCCGATCCACTCGATATCGCATCCCCGGCAACACCATTGTGGTCGCGCTGTATTCCGTGACAACGGCTGGGCCGCGGTAACTGCGATTCACGGTCAGCTCTGCGCGATCGCGCAACTCCGCCCGGATGACGCGCTCGCCGATGCCGACCTCGATGCTTCTTGCTTTCTGAGTTCCTGATGTTTTTCGTTTTTCGAGTGACCCAGCCTTTACCGTGGACGGTAACATCGCCCGCAATCGCAGCGTGACAATCTCGATTCCGCGATCCGGATGGCTGTAACCGTAGCGCCGCTGGTGTTCACGGTGGAAGTCGTTCAACACACCGCCGGTGCTCGCTCCTTTAAGGGGCACGTTGAGCTCAAAGCCCTGGCCTCCATAACGCAGATCTAGGCTGCGCCGAATCAGCAGTGCTCCATCCGTATGCCAGCCCTCACCTTCAAAATCGCGGCGCGCTAATTTTTCCAGCGCCTTGAACTCTGCCGCGAGACGTTTCTCATCGAGGCCGCGCGGGCCATCCACGGTCCAAAGCACTGTGCGTGAGTAGTCTTTAACAATGTCGCTTACCAGGATTCCGTAGGCTGAGAGTGCGCCGGGCAGTACCGGCACGATCACGCGGGCGATTCCCAGGGACAGCGCCAGTTCGCAGGCATGCAGCCCGCCGGCGCCGCCGAAGGCCACCAGCGTGAAATCACGCGGGTCATATCCGCGCTCGATCGAGACCACGCGGATGGCTTTTTCCATGGTCGCGTTCACCACCCGAACCACGCCGGCAGCAAACTGCTGGAGCGTGAGCCGGGTTCCCTGCTTCCGCAGCCACTCGGAGACGAGGCGGCGGGTGCGCTCGCCATCGAGCTGGAACTTGCCACCGAGAAAGTTCTCGGTACGAATGCGACCCAGCAGCAGGTTGGCATCCGTCACCGTCGGCTGCTGGCCACGTCCATAACAAATTGGCCCGGGCTCAGCGCCCGCCGATTCCGGCCCTACGCGCAAAGCCCCGGCGGCATCGAAGCGCGCAATCGACCCCCCGCCAGCACCCACGGTGTGAATGTCCAGCATGGGAACGCGCACCGGCAGACCCGCAATCTCGCCCTCACTAGCCGGACGCGGGGCGCCCTCGAGCAAAGAAACGTCCGTCGAGGTGCCCCCCATGTCGAACGAGATGATGTGCTCGAAGCCGCTGCGCCGCGCCATGGCCGCTGCTCCTACCACTCCCCCGGCGGGACCGGAGAGCACGGTGCGCACCGGCTGCGCCGCCGCGCTCTCAAGCGCGGTGATACCACCGCTCGATTGCATCACGAAGATGCGGCCGCGAGCGCTGTGCTCGGCGGTTCGCGACCATAGCCGCCCGAGATATCGCTCCATCACGGGCTGCAGATAGGCATTCACCACTACCGTGCTGGTGCGCTCGTACTCCCGAAATTCCGGCAGGATTACGTGCGCCAGCGATAGCGGAAGTTGAAGCTGGCGGAAAGCTGCGGCCGCTCGCTGTTCATTTTGCGGATTCGCGAAACAGAACAGGAACGAAATCGCAATGGCCTCGGGACGCACCTGCCGCACCTCGGCCGCTACCCGCGCCAACTCAGAGTCGCTCGGTTGGCGAAGAATCTCGCCATCGGCGGCGGTGCGCTCGTCTACTCCAAAGCGAAGATCTGCGGGGACGAGCGGCTCAATGCGATCGAAGAAGAAGTCGTAGAGCTTCGGCCTGGCCTGCCGTCCTATTTCAATGACGTCGGTGAAACCCGCGGTGGTCACCAGCGCCACCCGCGCTCCCTTGCGCTCCAGCAGCGTGTTGGTGCCAACCGTGGTGCCATGCAGCAGAGTGAACGAGGTTTTGCCGGCGCCAATCGTATTAAGCGCTGCGGCAATGGCCCGCGACGGATCGGCCGGGGTGGAGAAGACTTTCAGTATTTGCAGTCGCCCGCCTTGGAGCCACACACAATCGGTAAATGTGCCGCCAGTGTCTACAGCAACCTGCAGTGCGTAGTGCTTTGTTGCCATCGGTTAGCGGAATGCGCAGGAACCAGCGAGTCTCCCGACGCAAGTATGCGCCCGAGCATCGCGAGAACGCGTGATTTTAGCAGACAGGTACAGGCTCAGCCGGACGTCCGTTTGCTCGCGACCAGCAACAGCGCGCCGATGCGCTTGAATTCGCGCAGCTCCTCAGCGTTGCGAAACCACTTGCCGGTGTACTCCTCGGGAGTCGGCGAGGGATCGGGTATGCGATGCGCCTCCACATTTTCGAAGCCGTGAGACCTCAACAGCTCGACGTACTCCTGCTGCGAGCGGGCATGTACAGGAACCTGTAGCTCTTCCACCCACCGGAGCGAGTATGGGTTATCAGCATACAGATTTATCAGGATGAACAGGCGGCCGCCTGGGGCCATGACTCGGCGCAGTTCGTCAAGCGCGCGATCCTGGTCGGGGTAATAGTAGAAAGATTCAACCGAGAGCACCTTGTGAAAGAAGTTTGCTTCTGAGGGAATCTGTTCTGCCGAACCCACAAGGTAGCGAACGTTGCTGAGATCACGCGAATTTTCTGTGGCGCGGCGGATCATCTCATCGGAGATATCAACGCCCAGGACTAATCCGTCGTTGTGAGCATTGCTCTTTTCGGCGGCCACCATGCGTGCCAGCAAGCGGGTTGCCCAACCGGCCCCGCAACCAAGATCCAGCACGCGGTCTCCGGGCTTGAGGGCCATCATGCGAACGACCGGCTCGGTGATGGGCAGGTGGTGGCGCTCCATCTCCTCGCCCCGGCCCTCTTCGGCCCAGCGGTTGAATTCGAGTTGAAGTTTTTCGTCGGGAGTTATCGTGGTCATAAGGAAGGTCGCTCAGTCAGCATTCGGGAACTGTTCTTATGCTACAGTGGCCATCCCCATGGCTCAACCGGAGGAGCAAGAGGCGCCTCTCTACTGCCCGCGGTGCGCAAAGGAAGTGGAAGACCCGCTCACCTGTGGAGACTGTTCGGCGGTGATATGCCGGCAATGCGGAACCCCTCTGGAGTCGGCTGCTGACTTGGGCATCGGATAACCATGAGCTCTCCGCAAACAGCTCAGAGCACTGCGCAGCCCACTCTGATTCGCGGGCTCTCACTCACTGATTCCGTAATGCTGCTCGTAGGCGGGATTATCGGATCGGCAATCTTCCTCACCGCCAGAGACATCTCGAACGCCGTGCACTCTCCCATGGTCTTTCTGGGAGTGTGGATAGCCGGCGGGCTGATTTCCATGCTCGCCTGCTTCGCATTCGCGGAACTGGGCGCAATGTACCCTCAGTCCGGCGGACCGTACTTATATCTGCGAGAGGCATACGGCGATCTAGTGGCCTTCCTGTACGGCTGGATGATTTTCACCGTCAACAACAGCGGCACAGTTGCCGCACTGTCTGTGGGCTTTGCTGCTTACTTTTCGGTGATCGTTCCCGCCATCAGCCAGGAGCACGTAATTCTTCAGATTGGCTCATGGTCGCTGACTCGTATGCACCTGGTGGCACTCGCTACTAACGCGCTGTTGACCTGGGTGAACGTCGTAGGACTGCGCCGGGCCGCTGTGTTGCAGAACATCGCCACCTGGATGAAGTTCATAGCCATCGCCGCTTTCATCGTGTTGGGCTTCCTGGTGGGGCGAGGATCGTGGTCGCACTTTAGTTCGGTTGCGCAAAGCGCCGGAGCCGCGCCGACCGGTTCCTGGGCCTGGATCTCAGGGATCGGCGTGGCCTTGATTGCGGTGTTCTGGGCCTACGACGGCTGGGTTTACCTCGGCTGGGCCGCCGGTGAAGTGAAACAGCCGCAGCGCAATATCCCGCGAGCCTTGGTGATCGGCGTAGCCACTGTGGCGCTGATCTACGTAGCCATGAACGCGGTTTATCTCTACGCGCTTGATCTAAACTCGATCGCGACAGGAGAAAATACTACCGCGCGTGCCGCGGCGGAAACATTGTTCTCGCCTGCCGCCGGACGCTGGCTCTCCGCTCTGATTGCGCTCTCTTCCTTCGGTGCCCTCTGCGCATGTGTACTGACCGGAGCGCGCGTGTACTACGCCATGGCCCAGGATGGACTGTTTTTCAAGCGCATGGCAGAAGTTCACCCCAAATGGCGCACTCCGGCCTTCAGTTTGATCGTGCAAGCGGTGTGGGGTGGAATTCTTACGCTCAGCCTCTTCTATGACCAGCTTTTTACCTACATCATGTTTATGGGGGTGGTGAGCTATGGGCTGAGCGTGCTGGCGCTATTCATTTTGCGCCGCACTCGTCCTGACGCGGAACGCCCCTATCGCTGCACCGGATACCCGTGGGTACCGGCGCTATATCTAATCATTGCTGCCTGGTGGTCGCTCAATACTCTCTGGCAACGTCCGACAGAATCGCTGTTCGGGGTGCTTATCGTACTGGCAGGGGTGCCTTTCTACATCTACTGGCGGCGGGCCAATCGCCGCCTTAAAGCCCAACATTAGAACGTCTTCAGCTCTGCATCGTAAAATCGCAGCATGCTGACCATCGTCCTGTTGACACTCTCCAATGTGTTCATGACGTTCGCGTGGTACGGACACCTCAAGTTTCGCAGTGCGCCGCTGTGGACTGCGATCCTGGTGAGCTGGCTCATCGCCTTGCCAGAGTATTGCTTTCAGGTGCCGGCAAACCGTTATGGGTATGGAAGGTTCACTGCGGCAGAACTCAAAACCATTCAGGAAGTGATCACGCTGGTGGTCTTTTCGGTTTTTTCAGTCTTTTATCTGCACGAACAGCTACGCTGGAACTACCTCGTCGGGTTCGCCATGATGGCAGGCGCCGTGTTCGTCATTTTTCATCGCTGGTAACGTGCTGTCAGTAACCCTGCGCGGAGCCGGGTCAGAACTTAGCCAGTTCTTCGATAGCGCGGTAGAGGTCGTCAGCCTGCGGCAGAATTTCATCCTCTAATTGCGGCTGATACGCAACAAAGGTGTCTTCAGCAGCCACACGTCGCACCGGCGCATCCAGGTCTTCAAACAGTTCGCCGGCGATGCGGGCTGCAATTTCCGCGCCGTAACCAAAGCTGAGCACGTCTTCGTGAGCCACGATCACCCGGCTGGTCTTGCCTACTGATTGCGCAATCGCTTCCCAGTCATAAGGACTCAGCGTACGCAAATCCAGGAGTTCCACGCTGATTCCCTGTTCGCGCTCGATGCGCTGGGCTGCCTGCAAAGCACGCGGCACCAGCGCTCCATAGGTGATCACACTGACATCGGAGCCTTGCTTCCAGATTCGCGCCTTGCCAAACGGCACCATGTAATCGGGCCCGGGATAGGGGGCGCGGCCAAAGGGCTCGCGGTACAGGCGCTTGTGCTCGAGAAACATCACCGGATCATCCGAGCGGATAGCCGTACGCAGCAGACCGTTGGCATCGAGCGCATTCGAGGGAAAACAAACTCGCAGCCCGGGAGTGTGGGTGAAGATGCTCTCACCGCACTGCGAGTGATAGATGGCGCCGCCGGTCAAGTAGCCGCCGATCGCGACTCGCACTACCGCCGGAGATGAGAAGTTGTTGTTCGACCGCCAGCGAATCAGCGGAAGCTCATTGCGAAGCTGATGCATCGCCGGCCAGATGTAATCAAAGAACTGAATTTCGGCTACCGGTTTCAGTCCGCGTGTAGCCATGCCCACGGCGCGGCCCACGATATTCGCTTCCGCCAAGGGCGAGTTAAACACCCGGTCAGAGCCGAAATCGCACTGCAATCCGGCAGTAAGCTTGAACACTCCGCCTTTGCCCTTGATCAGCTTCTCCTGCAGGTACTGCTCGCGGCTGCAATCGGCAACGTCCTCACCAAAAACCACGATGCGCTCGTCGCGCTTCATCTCGTCGCGCACGCAAGCGTTGATCAGGTCGGCCATGGTCTTCTCCGGACCCTCGGTTTTGGGCTCGGTGGAAAACGCGGCGGATTGCGGGTCAAGATCGGGCGAGTAGACAAAATCGCGGAATGAGCCGGAGGCGGGCGGCGCCGCTGCCAGCGCCCGGTCGGTGGCCTCCTGGACTTGTTCGTCAACTTCTTTTTCCAGCTTGTTGATGGCCTTCTCGTCGAGGATATTTTCGCGGATCAGGAACAACTGCATGCGCGTGATGGGATCGCGCTCGGCATCTTTCTGCCGCTCGGCATCCGGACGATAGAGGCGTTCATCATCAGAGAGCGAGTGCGAATAGGGACGAATCACATGGCCATGAACAAACGCGGGGCCATTGCCCGCGCGGCAGTGTGCCACCGCCTTGCTTAGCGCCGCGTAGCTCGCGACCGGATCGGTGCCGTCACATTCGACGAAAAAGAAATTCGGGAAACCCGCTACCAGCTTCGAAATGTTGCCGCCCGGGGTCTGTACCTCTACGGGCACCGAGATGGCGTACTCGTTGTCTTCAACCAGGAACAGCACCGGCAGCTTCAGGTTGGAAGCAGAATTCATCGCCTCCCAGAATTCACCCTGGCTTGTGGTCCCATCGCCGCACGAAACATAGACGACTTCATCGCCATGAAAGACGACATCTTTGAACTGGCGGTAGTCACCCGCCTGCTTCTTGGCCGACTCAGGATGGCGTGCGAAGTACCGTCCAGCCTCGGCGCATCCCACGGCTTGCAGGAACTGGGTTCCGGTAGGCGAGGACTGGGTGACAATATTCAGCCGCTTGTGGCCCCAGTGCGAAGGCATCTGCCGCCCGCCGGAACTGGGATCATCAGCAGCACCCACCGCCTGCAGCAGTTGCTCGTAGGGCGTCACCCCGAGAGCCAGGCCCAACGCGCGATCGCGGTAGTAGGGATAGAACCAGTCGTAGCCCGGCTTAAGCGCCATGCCGGCCGCGACCAGCAGCGCCTCGTGACCGGCGCCAGAGATCTGAAAGAAAATCTTCTGCTGCCGCTTAAGCAGGATTTCGCGGTCGTCGAGCCGGCGCGATAAGAACATCCAACGATAAAACTCGATCAACTGCTTGCGCGTGAGGCCCTGGTAAGTCTTCTCTGGCTTCGCGGGCGGTTCGGCGACGGCGGCTTTGTTCTTGGGTTCGACTTTGGTTGTGGCCATCCTGTTTCCCGGCACGTGGTGGGGCAAACTGCTATCTCTGATTGTAAAACGCCGGTTGGCGCTGCGGATATACTGATTCGTCGGTGAAAGTGATCCGTGAAATTCCGGCAGAGAAGATACGCCTGCTCATCTTCGATCTCGACGGAACCCTGGTCGATTCGCGCCTGGACTTGGCCAATTCCGTCAATGCCATGCTCCGCCACTACCATCGCAAGGA
>Ga0070697_100004289_pt1 | contig 10938 bp, 12 predicted proteins | sample KBSK1501metaG_FD_65475 | JGI IMG/M metagenome (GOLD analysis project Ga0070697, IMG submission 65475) | Corn, switchgrass and miscanthus rhizosphere microbial communities from Kellogg Biological Station, Michigan, USA - KBS K1-50-1 metaG | ecosystem: Host-associated > Plants > Roots >... | reverse complement strand
CTCCGCGGGCAGATTGCCCAACCGTTGCCTAGGCCTGGCCATGACTACGTATCGAATCCTTAATCCTGACGATTCGCGCGGCCGGCTGCGGCCTCAGGCTGACAAGTATGACCGAGGAGCCAGCGACCCAACGAGTTGAGGTGACATTCGTCGGCCCGCCTCCAGCGCGACAAATCGCGCAGGCGATAGGGGTCACCGAGGTCGAGGTCGACGGCCCCCGGGTTTGCTGCCTGGTTTGTGGCAGCTTTCAGCCGTTTCTCGACGCCTTACGCGGTTACGAGGTCATAAGTATCAGTTCGTGGTCATCCCGTCGATGACCTGTTCAAACAAAGGAGCTTCAGATGACGTCACTTAGAAAGAGATCGCTCGTCGCCGGCGCGCTCTACCTGCTCACCTTCGTCTCGATCCCGACCCTCGCCCTCTACGGTCCGGTGAAGAGTGCGAGGTACATCGTCGGCGCTGGCCCGGACACTGGCGCGATCGTCGGCGGCATTCTGGAGATCATCGTGGCTCTCGCCGGCATCGGCACCGCTGTCGCGTTGTACTCGGTGCTCAAGAGGCAGAACGAAGGGGTCGCGATGGGCTTCGTCGGATCGCGAGTCCTGGAAGCCGGCACAATCTTCGCTGGCGTCATGTGCCTCCTGTCGGTCGTGACCTTGAGGCAGGCCGGAGCTGGCGCAGACGCGTTGGTCACCAGCCATGCGCTGGTCGCCATGTATGACCGGATGTTCCTCATCGGACAGAGCTTCATTCCCGCGGTGAACGCCCTGTTGCTGGGCTCCCTGCTGTACCAGTCGCGGCTGGTCCCGCGGGTTCTTCCTCTGCTCGGATTCACTGGCGCGACCCTGCTCGTCGCTGGCGACATCGCCGTGCTGTTCGGGCTCATCGGGCAGCATGCCTCCACGACAGGGCTGCTCGCAATCCCGATCGCGCTATGGGAGTTTTCGCTGGGCGTCTGGCTGGTCGTCAAAGGGTTCAAGCCCTCAGCCGTCACCGCCCTTTACAGCCGAACGGTCGCAGTGCACAACGGTTCCCTGGCTCCCATGGCGGCTGCTCGCTAACCTCCCCGCCCCGACCTGGCGCAGCTTGGAGCCCGGCGATTGCCGGGCTCCGTCGTTAGGGGCATCAGGTTAGAAGGGGAAGGGCCGACCTCCCTGGCCCTGCACCGTCACCCAGCGCATCTCGGTGAACTCGTGCATAGCCTCGCCACCGCCGAAGCGGCCGTAGCCACTGTCCTTCACCCCACCGAAAGGAACCTGCGGCTCATCGTTGACCGGCTGGTCGTTGATGTGGACGATGCCCGCCTCGATCCGCTCCGCCAAAGCCAGTCCGCGATCGGCGTCGCGCGTGAGGATGCCGGCGGATAAGCCATAGGTCGTCTGGTTCGCGACCCTAACCGCCTCGTCGGCATCGTCGACGATCGTGATGGTCGCGACCGGACCGAAGGTCTCCTCTTTGCTCATCGCGCTATCGGCGGGGACGTCGGTGAGAAGCGTTGGCTCGTAGCACGCGCCCTGGGCCTTGCCGCCGGTCAGGACCCTGGCGCCGTGGCTGACCGCCTCGTCGACGCGCGCGCGCACCTGGTCCAGGGCCTGCTTGTTGATCAGCGGACCGATGATCGTGTCCATCTCGGTGGGACTTCCGACCTTGAGGCCCTTCGTCTTGGCGACCAGCTTCTCGGTGAACTCCTTCGCGACCGGGCGCTCGACGATGATCCGGCGCGCGGACATGCAGATCTGCCCCTGGTGAAGGAAAGTGCCGAAGGCTGTCGCATTGACGGCGTACTCGAGGTCGGCGTCGGCGAGCACGATCAATGGGTTCTGCCCGCCGAGCTCGAGCACCATCCGCTTGAGGTGGCGGGCCGCCTTCTCGGCCAGAATCCGGCCAGTCTTCGTTGAGCCGGTGAAGCTGATGCGGCGGACCTTCGGGTTCTCCATGAATTCGTCGACGACCGGCTCCGCCTGGCCAGGCGCGTGGGTGATGACGTTGACGACGCCGGGCGGGAAGCCCGCCTCCTCGAAGATCTCGGCGTACAGGATGCCGCCCGTGATCGGCGACTCTTCCGACGGCTTCAGCACCACGGTGTTGCCGAAGGCGAGCGGTGTGGCGATCGAGCGCAGCGACAGAATCAGCGGCGCGTTCCAGGGCGCGAGGCCGGCGACGACGCCGACCGGCTGGCGGATGCCCATGTAGAAGGCGCCGGGGAGATCGGCCGGGAGGATCTCACCAACAGGCTGGTAGACAAGGCCGGCGACCTGGCGCAACAAGTTGGGCGTGAAGATCGTCTGGAACATGCCGAAGCCGAAGGTGCAGCCGGTCTCGGCGGCGAGCAGGCCGACAATCTCCATCTGGCGGCGCTCGAGGATGTCTGCCGCCTTCAGAAACAGGCGCTGCTTGGCGCCGGGAGGCGTCTTCGACCAGGCGGGAAAGGCGTCCGCGGCGGCCTTCACGGCTCGCCTGGCGTCCTCGCGAGTCGAGGCTGGGATGGTCGCCATCGGCTCGCCCGTGAACGGGTTGCGGTCCGGGTAGGTGGCGCCGTTCGACGCTCCGACCCATTCGCCGCCGAGATATTGCCGGTATTCCTTGGGAGCCGTCTTCGCTGTCGCCTTCTCGTCAGATACGACTGTGCTCATCGCGCCTCCTCCCCACACGAGAAATCCCGTGACCCTGACGTTGTGGTTCAGCGTAGCATCGGCTACGCAGCGCAGGGAGGGAGAATCTGTCCGGGTCATGAGCGATCGCGAGGACGAGCGCGAGCCACCGTACCTGTACCCGGACTACGTCGGCACGCGATTACGCGCGCCGGCGAAGCCGTTGGTTCACCTTCCCGAAGGGTTCCATGATTTCCCCGCGCCGCTGTTTCCGCGGACCATCGGCGACCTGGATCATGACCTGACTCGCCGGCACGCCGGCGAACCGATCGGCGAGCGGATCATCGTCACCGGCCGCGTCCTCGACGGCGATGGGCGGCCGTTGCGGAACACGATCGTGGAGGTCTGGCAGGCCAACGCCGCTGGCCGTTACCTTGACCAGGAGGACCAGCACCCCGCGCCGCTCGACCCCAACTTCACGGGTGCGGGTCGCTGCCTGACGGACGACGACGGTCGATATCGCTTCATCACGATCAAACCCGGAGCGTACCCCTGGAAGAACCATCGCAACGCCTGGCGACCCGCGCACATCCACTTCTCGCTCTTCGGCAGCTGGTTCCGAAGCCGGCTCGTGACCCAGATGTACTTTCCGGGCGACCCGCTGATGCCCCGCGATCCGATCCTGCAATCGATCCCCGACCAGGCCGGACGCGAGCGCCTCGTGTCGCGATTCGATCCGGAGACCACCGTTCCCGAGTGGGCCCTCGCCTATCGATGGGACATCGTGTTGCGTGGCCGCGCCGCGACGCCCTTCGAGGACGAGGAATGAGCGGGCCACTGACGCCGTCCCAGACGGTCGGTCCCTTCTTCGGCGTCGGGCTGCCCTTCGAGAACGGTGAGCAGATCGTCCCGGCGGGATCGGCCGGCGCGATTCGAATCGAGGGACAGGTCCTCGACGGCAACGGCGATCCAGTCCCCGACGCCCTCCTGGAGATCTGGCAACCGGGAGCGGGATTCGGACGAGCCCGCACGGACTCGGAGGGCGCATTCAGCTTCATGACCGCGAAGCCGGGCGCAACGCCGGCGCCCGACGGACGCCCGCAGGCGCCGCACCTCAACGTGACGGTTTTCGCCCGCGGTTTGCTTCGTCACCTCGTAACGCGGATGTATTTTCCCGACGAGGCCGATGCCAACGCGGCCGATCCGGTTCTGAGCCTCGTCGAGCCCGTGCGTCGGCAGACGCTCATCGCGAACAATTGCGGTGGCGTGCTGCGCTTCGACGTCCGTCTGCAGGGCGAACGGGAGACGGTCTTCTTTGCCATCTGACGCGCTCTTCGGGCCGAGCCTCAGCACCGAAATGATGCTGGCAACCGTGTCCGACCGCGCCTGGGTGCAGGCGATGCTCGACGTCGAGGCGGCGCTGGCACGTGCGGAATCGCGACTCGGCCTCATCCCCACGACGGCGGCCGACGGCATCGCAAGCCACTGCCGGGTCGACGAGTTCGACGTGGCGCAGCTCGGCCGCGCCGCCGTCCGCAGCGCCAATCCCGTCGTTCCGCTCGTCAATGCGCTGAGGGGAGCGGTCGAACACGATGCGGCGCCCTATGTCCACCACGGCGCGACCAGCCAGGACATCCTGGACACGGCCATGATGTTGATCGCGCGGCGCGGTCTCGACCTCATCCTCGCGGACCTCGACCAGGCGGCGGCCGCGGCCGCGACGCTCGCCGATCGACATCGGGAGACCGTCATGGCCGCGCGCACGCTGCTGCAGCAGGCGCTTCCCACCATCTTCGGACTCAAGGCCGCCGGCTGGCTGGTCGCCATCATCGAGGCGCGATCCGAGATTGCCCGGGTTGCGCGTTCCCGCCTGGCGGTCCAGTTCGGCGGCGCGGCCGGCACGATGGCTGCCCTGTCAGACCACGGGCTCGATGTCGCGCGCGAGCTTTCGGCCGAGCTCGGCCTGCCAGAACCAACACTCCCCTGGCACGCGGCGCGAGCCAGGGTCGTCGAGGTGGCCGCAGCGCTGGGGGTCGCCGCCGGCGTCGCGGGAAAGGTGGCGTTGGATGTGGTGCTCCTGGCGCAGACGGAAGTCGGCGAAGTCTCCGAGGGCATGGTCGCGGGACGCGGGGGGTCCTCGGCGCTGCCACAGAAGCGCAACCCGATCGATGCGATCGAGATCCTGGCGGGAGTGCGAAGCATCACCGCGCAGGTCGCTGTCCTGCAAGCGTCGATGGTGCAGGAACACGAGAGGGCCGCCGGCGCCTGGCAGGCGGAATGGCCGGCGTTCGCGGAGACGCTGCGGCTAGCCGGCGGGGCGGTCTCCAGGCTCGCGTCGCTGCTTGTGGGGCTTCGGGTCGACCCCGAGCGGATGCGCCGGAACCTCGACCTGTCGGGTGGCGTCATCATGGCGGAGCACGTGGCGATGCTGCTTGGCGAGCGTATCGACCGGGTCATGGCGCGGGCACGGGTGGATGCCGCGGTCTCCACGGCAACCTCAGGCGGCCGCCCATTCAAAGACGTGCTCTTGGAGGACGCAGCGATCACAACGCACCTCAACCCCCAGGAGCTGGCCGACGCCCTCGAGCCATCGGGATATCTGGGGGTCGCGGACCGGCTGATCGATCGCGCGCTTGCCGCGTATCGTGAACAACAGAAATGACCAGGCTTGTTTCCCTCCCCCCTTGCTGGGGAGGGTCAGGGTGGGGGGTCCGATGAACGACGACGACCGGCGCGAGCGCGGCATGAAGATTCGGCGCGAGGTGCTCGGGGACGAGTATGTCGACCGAGCCCAGGCCGGAACCACGCCGTTGACGAAAGAGTTCCAGGACCTGATGACCCGCTACGCGTGGGGCGAGATCTGGGCTCGGCCCGGACTCGACCGTCGAACCCGGAGTTGCATCACGGTCGCCATGACGGTGGCGTTGAATCGGCCGGACGAGCTCGCCCTGCATTTGCGCGGCGCGCTCCGCAACGGCGTGACGGTCGCGGAGTTACGCGAGGTCCTGCTGCAAACCGTGGTCTACTGCGGCATCCCGGCGGCGCACGTGGCGTTCAAGGTCGCCCATGAGGTGCTGGGCCCGGACGCTGATTGAGCTTCATCACGGTGCCGGAACTTCTCGCTTCGGCCGAACGCCGCTTCGGCGACGCGCCGGCGATCATCACGATGGAGCGATTCGAATCGTTCCGCGAGCTCGCCCGCTCGACGCACTCCGCTGCTGAGGCTTTGCAGCGTCGCGGTCTCGACCCGGGCGATCGGGTATTGATGGCGGCACCAAACTCGCCGGCGCTGGTGCACGCCTGGCTTGGCGCCATCTGGGCCGGCGGGATTCCGGCGGCCGTCAATCCCGACCTGACCAACCTCGAGCTCGACTACCTGCGGGAAGATCTGCGGCCGGCGGTGACGCTGCTTCATGAGGAGGTCGATGAGTTTGATGCGAGGGCGGGCAACGGGTGGACGCCGGCCTTCGGCAACGAACCGCTTGGGATCGCCGCCATCGTCTATACGTCGGGCACAACCAGCCGACCGAAAGGGGTCACGGTGAGGCATGCTGCCTACACGGAAACCGGCGCATCGTTTCCGGGATGGATTGGATTGACCCCTCACTCAGAGTCTCCCCCACCAGGGGGGAGGGAGCGATTGTGGGCGTGCCTGCCGCTCTTTCATATCAACGCGCAGGCCTACTCGCTGATGAGTACGCTCACACACGGGTTCGCCCTGGCGCTCACGCCGAAGTTCCACGCCTCGACGTTCTGGCGCGACGCGCAGGCGCTCGGGGTGACCTCGGTCAACGTGGTGGGGGCGATGCTGGAGTTCCTGGCGGCACAACCCGAGAGCACCTGGGTCGAATCGCCGCTGCGCACGATTTACGCGGCGCCCGGACCCCCGCCGGCGCAGCGCGATCAGCTCGAAGCCCGCTTCGGCGTTCGCATCGTGACGGGATACGGGATGAGCGAGAACCCGTTCGGCTGTGCCGAGAGCCCGACCTCGCGCGGCAAGGCCGGCAGTATCGGGCGTCCGCGGCAGCCCGCGTCGCGTGCCTTCGAAAACGAGCTGCGCATCGTCAACCCGAACGGCGGCGACGTGGAACCCGGCGAGGTCGGCGAGCTCTGCTTCCGCAACCCGGTGATGACGACCGCCTACTGGAACGCGCCCGAGGTGACGGCGGCTGCCATCAAGGACGGCTGGCTGCATACGGGCGATGCGGGCTTCCGCGACCAGGACGGCGACGTCTTGCTGACCGGGCGCTTCAAGGACATGATCCGGCGGCGCGGCGAGAACATCGCGCCGGCCGAGGTGGAAGATGCCCTGCTCGCGCATCCGACCGTTCGGGCCGCCGCGGTCTTCGGCGTGCCCGCCGGGTTGCTGGAGGATGAGGTCGTCGCGGTCGTGGTTCTTCGGGACGGGGCCGGCGCAGACGAGGCCGCACTCAAGGCGTGGGCGGCGACCCGGCTCGCGGCATACAAAGTGCCGAGTCGCATTCACCTTCGGGATTCGCTGCCGACCACCGCGACGCATCGCGTCGCCAAGGACCGCTTGCGCAAGGAATATGGTCACACCGAAGCCGATTGATCTCCACTACCGCATCGACGGGCCGCCGGACGCGCCGGTGCTCGTGCTCTCGCATGCCCTCGGCCTGTCATTGGCGATGTGGGACCCGCAAGTGGCGCCCCTTTCGCAGGCGCTTCGGGTGGTTCGCTATGACCACCGCGGCCACGGCCGATCGCCGGTGACGGACGGCCCGTACACGATCGAAGAGCTCGGCCGGGACCTGGTGCATCTTATCGACGGACTCGGGCTGGAACGCGTTTCGTTCTGCGGGCTCTCGCTGGGCGGCATGGTCGGCATGTGGATCGCGTCGAATGCGCCGGAGCGCATCGATCGCCTGGTGCTCTGTAGTGCGGCGGCGCGCATGCTCCGTCCCGACGATTTCGCCGTGCGGGCACGGACGGTCCGCGAGCACGGCCTCGACGCCGTCGCCGACACCGTGATCGGCCGATGGTTTACGCCAGCGTTCAAGGTCAACCACCCGGATGCGTTTGCGCGAATCCGCGACGCGCTCTTGTCGACGCCGCGAGAAGGGTATGCCGGCGCGTGTGAGGCCATCGCGCAGATGGATTTGCGCGCGGACGTGCCGCGGATCAAGGCGCCGACACTGGTGATCGCCGCCGAGCACGACCAGTCGACCCCACCCGACCTATCGAGGGAGATCGCCCGCCGGATTCCTGCAGCCGAGCTTGTGGTTATCCCGGATGCCGCTCACATTGCGAACATCGAGCAGCCCGAGATCGTCGCCAACCTGATCCTGAAGCACGTGCAATGATGGCGATGGCGGGGTAATGCCCACGTGGGCGAGGCAACTGGAGGTTCGACATGAATCCCGATGACTTTCCGGCACCCAAGGACGGTTTCGTCATCACGCACTTCCTGGTCGTCGCCGACCAGGATCGCTCGCGCGACTTCTACCAAAGAATCCTCGACGGCAAAGTGCTGATCGAGCGTGATCCGGTGATCATGAAGGTGGCCAACAGCTGGCTGATCCTCAATGACGGCGGCGGGCCCACCGACGATAAGCCGACCGTGACCCTGACGACGCCGCCTGACCCGAACCGCACCAGCGCCTTCCTCAACATCAGGGTCGCAGACATTCAGAAGGTCTACAAAGACTGGTCGGCCAAAGGCGCGAAGTTCCTCACCGAGCCGAAGGACCATGGCCGGGAGATCCGCGCCTATGTCCGAGACCCGGACGGCCACCTGATCGAGGTCGGTCAGACTACCGGTGCGCTGCGCTAGGCCTCGAATCGTCGTTCGGCAATGAGTTCATCGGCGAGGGATCGTCGGCCCGTTCGCCGTCGGTAGAGCCCCCTCGCGCTTTGCACCGCCTGGCGAAGGCGCGTTAGGCGAAGAGAGCCGCCCGGCTGCACCGTAGCGAGGAGTTCATCACCCTCGTGGAGGTTCAGCCGTTTGCGGATCTCGGCAGGCAGAACGAGCCGGCCGCGGCTCCTGAGACGAACCGAGAATGCGTCGGGGTGCACCACGCAAGCGGTATATCACAGTCGTGATCACGAGGCGGTCGCCTCGGCGGCCTCCTCGCGCCTAACCCCGACGATGAGAAGCCACGCGCCGGTCACCATGAAGACGAAGGAGGCCATCATGCCAACGCCGACCGCATAGAGTCCTCCCACATATCCGAAGAACAGGGCAAGCGCGCCAGCTTGCTCGATGACCAGACAAGCAAAGCTGCCGATGGTTCGCCAGAACAACGCTGGATCTGAGGTGCCGGTTGCCGCCAAGGCCTGGCGGATGCTGCGATACAGGACAAACTCGACGCCGATCAGGACCACGATCAGCTCGAGAGCCACCGCCTGACGGCTCTGTCCGGCCATCAACACCAGGGCGCAACGAATGAAGACGGCGGTCAGCCCGGTTAGAACGGTGCGCGCGCGGTGCCGGTGCGCAGCGTTCAGCGCGATCTGGTCGAGATGGAGCGACATCGCGACGAACACCAGGCCGGTCAGGGCGGCCGCGCCACCGCCCACCATCATGAAGTAGTCGTGCCAGGCGGCCGCGTCGTACATGGCCGAATTATGTACTCAGGCGGCCTTCGGGACGTTCGGTAGCTTCCGAATCGCGGTAATCAGGGCATGCCCGGCAAAGAAGACATCCCACAGGGGATTCCGTTTCTCGGCGAAGTCAGCCTCCGGGCCGGCGGCGAGCAAACGGCCGCGATCAAAGGTGAGGGCGCGGAAATGGATCATGCCCGCGGTCGGCGTCGCGCCGCTGGGGTCGGGGCCGAGCCCGTCGACGTGCCGCTCGAGCGCAGCGAGGAAGGCCCTGCTCGGACCCTTGACCGATTCATGGAATCCCGCGCCGATGATCCCACCGCCGGTGCTCCAGTAGACGCTGGTAGTGCCGTCGGCGACGACCACCAGGCTGGCGACGTCGTTGCCCATGCCCATCTCCATGAGACAGGCGTAGACGTGGGGATGCGCAGCCGAGGGTGCCAAGTGGATGCTCGCTGGGGTGAGCGTCAGGATCTGCTGGCGCAGGCCGTCATAGACGTTCCGCTCCTTACCACGTCCTATCCAGCCCATCTTTCAATCGAACGAACGGAGGGCCAATTTTCCGGCGGATGGCGGTATGCTGCGCACGTGGCAACCGCCTGGTCGAGGCGCGCCATCGTAGGGGTGGCGATCGGCGGATCGGTGCTCCTGGCCGCTTGCGGCCGCGGGGCCGGAACATCGCCGAGCGCAACCGAGGTACCGTCGCTGCGCAACGCCTCGGCCCTGGTGGTGACCCACCCGGTTCCTCCCCTGGATCTCCAGGCAGCTGGGCTCACCGGGGTGGCCGATTTGGTGACACCTCTGCAGCTCGCGTCGACCGACAACGGCCGGACAATGACGTTGATCGGGGCCTACGCGGACGTGGCCCGAACGGTGCTGATCTTCCGGGAGAGCCCCGACATGGGCCTACCATCGGTGGTGGTCAGCGATGACCACGGCTGGATCAATGCGGGCGGCTCGGCCGGGCCGGTGCGCTCACCGGGCGTGCGGAGCGACTACTATGTCACGCTCGACGAAGGCGCGCACCCGGGGTTGGATGGACTGGCCCACCTGGCCATCACCGTCTCGCATCTAACCGTCTGGACGCCCGCCGGAGGAACCGTAGAGGGCAACTGGGCCTTCAAGGTGGCGCTCAATCTTCAGCCCGGAGTGGCGCTGCCGGCTCCCAACCAATTCCAGCTGGGCACTTGGAAGATGACGATTGAGAAGCTGCAGCTGACGCCTGCCGTCGTCCAGTTGCAGACGCTAGTGAATGGAGCGTCGCCCGTGGCAATCGGTGGCCCGGGGAAAGGAGCCTTCGTCGAGTTGATCGACGCCGCCGGCAACCCAGTCAAGGACCTCGGCGGTGGCGCCTCAATCACGGTGCCGAAGCAGCAGGTGAATCCGATGAACTATCAGAATTCCAGGACGTACGACTACTGGTTGCGACCGGCCGCCGGCACATACCTGCTCCGCTTCCAGGGTGGCGGGGGCCGCTTTGAGATCCCCATCGTCATCGGTCCTTAACCCACCTTTATCTCCGCGTCCCGTCTTTTCCGTCTTGTGTTTTGGCCTAAGCGGGTGCATCCTAGGGGCGTCGGTTCAGTGCCGCAAGAGGAGGAAGCTGCATGAGCGTCGAAGTCCGGCCCGCGCGCATCAACACGTTTGCACCCGAGGCTAAGGACCATCTGCTGAAGGTGGTTCGCAAGGAGCGCCAGGGGTTCTATGACCTGATCGACGGCACCAACGACGAGACATGGAAGACGCCGACCGCCTGCACCGAGTGGGAAATTCGCGACCAGGT
>Ga0070697_100004288_pt1 | contig 10938 bp, 10 predicted proteins | sample KBSK1501metaG_FD_65475 | JGI IMG/M metagenome (GOLD analysis project Ga0070697, IMG submission 65475) | Corn, switchgrass and miscanthus rhizosphere microbial communities from Kellogg Biological Station, Michigan, USA - KBS K1-50-1 metaG | ecosystem: Host-associated > Plants > Roots >... | reverse complement strand
GCCCTCTTCCAGGATCTGCAGCGTGTCGGAGTAGGGACCGCTGGCGCGCGGCTGGTCGCCGCCGACGAGGAGAACGCGGTGCACGCCGTGCTCGCCCGCGGCGCGCTGCAGGAATTCGCGCAGCGGCTCGCGCCCGGCGCTGCGCCGCGCGGCCAGGTGCGGCACCGGGTCGAGGCCGGCGTTGCGGATCGCGGCGACCGCCTCGAGCACGCGCGACACCGGCAGCCCGGGCAGCGAAGGCACGTAGGCGCAAGTGCCGGCGGGGACGAGCGCGGCCACCTCCGCGGCGCGATGCAGCTCGCGCGGCGAGATCTCGATCGAGCCCGCCGCGACCAGCTCGGCGACCGAGCCGGCGCGCGCTCGAGCGTCAATCGCGCTTGCGGGAAACGACATAGGATTCGTCGAGGAACCAGAGGCTGCCGTGCTTCTGCAGGACTTCGCGCGTCGCGTCGAGGTAGCGGCTGTCGCGCAGCGCCTCGCCGAGCCGCAGGTCGTCGATCTGCGCCACGTAGATCGCGGCGTTCCAGGCCGCGAACAGCGTCGAGGTGCCGATGCTGTCGGAGATCTCGCTCGGCAGCGTGTGCATGTCGTAGCGGAACAGCGAGCGCGCGTCCGAGTAGGTGTTGAAGTTGTAGCGCCGCGCATCCTTGCCCAGCTCGCTCTTGGTGGCGCGCAGGACGTCGTGGCGGCTCTGCGTGAACGGGTTCTCGCCCGGCCAGACGCGCTGGATGATCTCCAGCCCGGGATCGTGGCCGTAGGAATGAATGCCGAGCAGCCGGCCGCCCTTGCCCAGCGCGCGCACCAGCGGCGCTATGACTTTCTGCGCCTTGAACTCGAGCGGCGCGCGGGCGCGGTAGGGCTGCGACGCGATCACCATGTCGTAATCGGCTCGACCCTGCCCGCGCTTCGGAATCACCTCGTCGAGGAGGAAGCGGTAGTCGTCGCGGTAGACCACCAGCGCGACCGGATGGTCGTAGACCGGGTTGCCGGTCTTCGGGCTGTGGCGGGCCTGCCAGTTCTTGGCGAGAAACGGCTCGAGCTGCGCGATCTGCTCGGCGAAATCGTGCGAGGTGCTGCCGGTGAGCGCCGCCTCGTGCCACACCATCGACGTGGCCGCGGCAACGGCGTGCGGCGTCAGCCACGGCGCCTCGGTGTAGTACATGTTGGTGACGACCAGCACCGTCGCCGGATGCTCGTAGAAGCGGTCGACCATCTTGCGCAGCGACAGGCGCACGTCCTCCAGACTGATCTCCTTGCCGACGATGTAGAAAGGCACGGTGGGAAAGCGCCGGTGCATCTCGCGCATCACGCGCGCCAGCACGGTGCCGTCGCCCATGCCGGCGTCGAACAGCCGCACCGCGGGCGGCTGGGGATGGATGTGCCCGAGCTCGAGGCCGACGCGGCGCGCCACCACGTCCTTCTCGCTGCAGGTATTCACGAACAGCAGGTACTTCTGCCGGTTGTCGAAGAAGCGGAAGTTCTTCTCCGGCGCCAGCGGCTCGCGCGCCGGCGCCGCGGCGGGCTGCACGGCGCTGGCGCGGATCAGCGGCAGCAGCTCGGGCGGCGCATCGCCCGCGCCGGCGAGCCCATGCCTGGTGATGAACTGGTTGACCCGCTGCAGGGTCTCGGGCGTAACGCGCGCGCCGTCGCGCAACCGCGCGACGAACTTGCCATCGTTCACCGCGCGCCGGCCGAAGGTGGATTCGGCCATGCCGGTGCGCTGGCAGAAATCGGAAATGCTTCCGAGCAGCGTCCCGCTGGCTTCCATGACCGCCTCCATCCTGAGTACGATGGTGGGCGCACCGTTGTGGGACTGCAACCACACGCTGTGCAGTGCAAAACGTGGGATGCGTCCCACTATTGAAAATCAAATGCTTACCATACTGGAACTGATCGGCAATACCCCGCTGGTCGAAGTGAAGCGCCTGGACGCCGGGCCCTGCCGCCTGTTCCTCAAGCTGGAAAACCAGAACCCGGGCGGCTCGATCAAGGACCGCATCGCGCTGTCGATGATCGGAGCCGCCGAAAGCGAGCGCCGCATCAAGCCCGGCGACCTGCTGGTGGAGGCGACCGCGGGCAACACCGGCCTCGGCCTCGCGCTGGTGGCGGCGCAGAAAGGCTATCGCCTGCTGATCGTCGTGCCGGACAAGATGAGCCAGGAGAAAATTTTTCACCTCAAGGCGATGGGCGCCGAGGTGGTGCTGACCCGCTCCGACGTCACCAAGGGTCATCCCGAGTATTACCAGGACCTCGCGGCGCGGCTAGCCCGCGAGATGCCAGGGGCGTACTACATCAACCAGTTCGGCAATCCGGCCAATCCCCGCGCGCACGAGCAGACCACCGGCCCCGAGATCTGGGAGCAGATGGAGCACGCGGTCGACGCGGTCGTCGCCGGCGTCGGCACCGGCGGCACCATCACCGGCCTGTCGCGCTTCTTCGAGCGCGCCGCGCCGCAGACCGACATCGTGCTCGCCGACCCGCAGGGCTCGGTGCTGGCGGACTACGTGAGAACCGGAACGCTCTCCAGGGAGGTCGGCGCCTGGCTGGTGGAAGGCATCGGCGAGGATTTCATTCCTCCCGTGTGCGATCTTTCGCGCGTGAAAAAGGCCTACAGCATTCCTGACGCCGAAGCCTTCCTCACCTGCCGGGAGTTGTTGAAGAAGGAAGGCATCATGGCGGGCACCTCCTCGGGCACGCTGATCGCCGCCGCGCTGCGCTATTGCCGCGAGCAGTCCGCGCCGAAGCGCGTCGTCAGCCTGGTTTGCGACAGCGGCAACAAGTACCTGTCCAAGGTGTACAACGATTACTGGATGCTCGACCAGGGCTTCATCCAGCGCGAGCGCTTCGGCGACCTGCGCGACCTGATCGCGCGCCGCCACCGCGAGCACGCGGTCGCCACGGTGAACGCCGACGAGACGGTTCTCAACGCCTACCAGCGCATGAAGCTCTACGACGTTTCGCAGCTGCCGGTGCTGAAGGACGGCAAGATCGTCGGCATCCTCGACGAGGAGGACATCCTGCTCGGGGTCTACGATAATCCCGGGCACTTCCGCCGGCCGGTGTCCGAGGCGATGGAGAGCCACCTGGTCACGGTGCCGCCGGACGCGACGCTCGGGCAGCTGATGGACATCTTCAAGCGCGGCATGGTGGCGATCGTGGTCGACCGCGGCGAGTTCCTGGGCCTCATCACGCGCATCGACCTGCTCAACTGGCTGCGCAGAAGGGCGACGGAGAAATGAAGTTCGAGACCAAGGTGATTCACGCCGGGCAGGAGCCCGACCCGCGCACCGGCGCGGTGATGACCCCGATCTACGCCACCTCGACCTACGCGCAGTCGAGCCCCGGCGCTCACAAGGGCTACGACTACGCGCGCACGCGCAATCCGACGCGCGACGCGCTGGAAGCCTGCCTCGCCGAGCTGGAGAGCGGCCATGCCGGGTTTGCCTTCGCCTCGGGAATGGCGGCGATCGGCACGGTCCTCGAGCTCCTCGACGCCGGCTCCCACGTCGTCGCCATGCACGACTTGTACGGCGGCAGCTACAGGATTCTCGAGCGCGTCAGAAAGCGCAGCGCCGGGCTGCAGGCGAGCTTCGTCGATCTTTCCAGGACCGAGGAGCTCGAAAAGGCGATCAAGCCCGATACCAGGATGCTGTGGGTGGAATCGCCGACCAACCCGCTTCTCAAGCTCGTCGACCTGCAGGCGGTCGCTGCGATCGCGCGCAAGCGCGGGCTGCTCGCGGTGTGCGACAACACCTTCGCCTCGCCCTGGATCCAGCGGCCGCTCGAGCACGGCTTCGACATCGTGGTGCACTCCACCACCAAGTACATCAACGGGCACTCGGACGTGATCGGCGGCGCGGCGATCATTCGAAAGGACGCAGCGCTGCAGGAGAAGCTCGCCTTTCTGCAGAACGCGGTGGGCGGCGTGCCGAGTCCCTTCGATGCGTTCCTGACATTGCGCGGCATCAAGACGCTCGCGGTAAGGATGGAAAGGCATTGCGCGAACGCACTTGAGGTCTCGCGCTTCCTCGAATCACATCCCAGGGTCGACAAAGTCCTTTATCCCGGCCTGGCGAGCCATCCACAGCACGCGCTCGCGAAGCGGCAGATGAACGGCCGCTACGGCGGCATGGTGACGGCGGTGCTCAAGGGAGGGCTGGAGCGCTCCAGGCGGTTCCTCGAGCGCTGCAAGCTCTTCACCCTCGCCGAGAGCCTGGGCGGCGTCGAGAGCCTGATCGAGCACCCGGCGATCATGACCCACGCCTCGCTGCCCGAGGACGTGCGCGCCGAGCTCGGCATCGACGCAGGCCTGGTGCGCCTGTCGGTCGGCATCGAGAACGTCGACGACCTCATCGCCGAGCTGAAATACGCTCTCGAGTAAGACCATCGTTTTTTTCTATGCACTGGTCGTTCTGGGTCTTCTCGCTGCGGGAATGGGATACATGATCGCGATGCCCGGTCGCTCCCACACCGGGCCGCTGCCGCCGCTCCCCGAGGAGGGCCGCGCGCTGGCCGAGCGGCTCCATCGCCACGTCGCCGTGCTCGCCAGGAGCGAAAGGAATACGGATCTCGAGACCCCGGCACGCTACATCGAGAGCGCATTCGGTACTTCCGAGTCCCAATACTTTGAAAGCGGCGGCCGCACGGTACGCAACATTCAAACCACGCAGAGCGCTTCGATCGTCGTCGGCGCGCACTACGACACGGTGCCGGGCTCGCCCGGCGCCGACGACAACGCCTCGGCCGTCGCCGTGCTCATCGAGCTCGCGGCGATGAAGCTGCCGGTCCGGTTTGTCGCCTTTGCGAACGAGGAGATGCCGTACTTTCTCGGCCCCGAGATGGGCAGCTTCGTCTCGGCAAAGCGGCTGCGCGAGCGCGGCGAGAGCGTGCGCGCCATGTTCTCGCTGGAAATGCTCGGCTATTACCGCGACGCTCCCGGCAGCCAGCACTACCCTGCGCCGTTCGGCTGGTTCTACCCGGACCGCGCCGACTTCATCGGCTTCGTCGGCGACCTGGGCGCGCGCGCCCTGGTAAGGAGGTCGATTGCATCCTTCAGGAAGCATGCGCAGTTTCCCTCCGAAGGCATGGCGGCGCCCGCCGCCATTCCCGGGGTGAGCTGGTCCGACCACTGGGCCTTCCGCAAGCACGGCTACCCGGCGATCATGGTGACCGACACCGCGTTTTACCGTTATCCTCATTACCACCTGCCGAGCGATACACCGGAAAAACTCGATTACGAACGCATGGCGCGCGTGACGCTCGGACTTGCCGCGATGCTGCGCGAACTGGCCGATGAAGCTCGGTGACCTGACCGTCCATCGACTGGGGTTCGGGGCGATGCGCGTCATCGACAACGGCAGCATCTGGGGCGAGCCCAGCGACCGCGCGAAGGCGCTCAAGGTGCTGCGGCGCGCGGCAGAGCTCGGCGTCAACTTCTTCGACACCGCCGAAAGCTACGGCCCGCATACCAGCGAGATCCTGATCGCCGAAGCCCTGCATCCCTATCCGAAAGGCTTCGTCATCGGCAGCAAATGCGGCATAGCGCGGCCAAGCGCAAGCCGCTGGGACGCTGACGGCAGGCCCGAAAAGCTCAAGAAGGACCTGGAAGGCAGCTTGAAGCGCCTGCGGCTGGAGCGCATCGATCTCTATCAGCTCCATACGGTCGACCCGAAGGTCCCGCTCGAGGTTTCGCTCGGCGCGCTCGCCGACCTGCAGCGCGAAGGCAAGATCCGCCACATCGGCGTCTCCAACTTCAACGTCGATCAGCTCGAGCGCGCGCGCAAGGTGATGAACATCGTTTCGGTGCAGAACCGCTACAGCATCGCCGACCGCGCCTCGGACGATGTCGTCGACTACTGCGAGAAGCACGGCATGGCGTTTTTGCCTTGGTACCCGCTGGGAGACGGTTCTGCGCTCACGAGCAGGAAGGTCAAGCAGCTCGCCAAGGCGAAAGGCGCGACTACTGCGCAAGTCGCGCTCGCTTGGTTACTCGCCAGATCCCCGGTGATGCTGCCGATTCCCGGCACCTCGTCGGTCGAGCACCTGGAAGAGAACGTCGCCGCCGCGAACGTGCCGCTGAGCGAAGAGGAGTTCAGGTCACTTTGATCGGCTCAGTCGCCGAGCCCTGCTCGCCCTCGTCGTCGACCCAGGAGAATTCCAGCGTGCCGCTCTCCGCGGCGCGCGTGGCGAACTGCAGGAAGGGATTGGCGGCGATGCCGGGCGACATCTCCGCGCTGAAGATCTCGGCGCCGTTGTAGCGGCAGGAGAATCTGCGGATCGCGTTCTTCGGCACCTTCTGGTTCGCGCTGTCGAGGCGGTAGCCCGTTTCCATCGGGTGCTGGATGAGGATGCCGATGCGGATCACCTCGCCGCGCCTGGCGTCCTTCGGCACCTGCACGCGCGCGACCATCAGCCGGCGCCGTCCAGGCACGCCGAGAGCGTGACCACTACGTCCGCCGTGCCCATATAAAGCGAGCCGTCGGACATCTCGGCGAGCGCGACCACGCGCTGCGTGCCCGCAAGCCGCACGCGCGAGCTCACCTCCGCGACGCCCGCGCGCGGCCCAAGGTGGAACACGGCCATGGCGCGCTCCGGGTTGCGCTCGGAGAGGAGGCGGAGCGTCTTCACGTGGTCCGCCTCGGTCATCGGGCTCTCGACGCTCACCTTCATCGGCACCGAATTGCCGTTGTCGGCGAGCAGCGGCAGCTCCAGGTTGACGCGCCCGCGCTGCGCGCTCCTGCCGCCCGTAACGCTCTTCACCAGGCCGTCGGTATCGAACGAGTTGAAGAAGTCTTCGCGCGACTGCGCCTGGGCCCTTGCCAGAAGAGGCAGGCCGAGCGCCGCCGCGATGAAGCTTCTTCGTTTCATGCAATCTCGAAGCCGTGGTTCTTCAGCGGCAGCGAGCGGATGCGCTTGCCGGTCGCGGCGAAGATGGCGTTGCAGATCGCGGGCGCAATTGCAGCCTGGCCCGGCTCGCCGATCCCGCCCCAGAAGCCGCCCGAAGGCGCCAGCACCACCTCGACCTTCGGCATCTCGCGCAGCCGCATCATGCGGTAGTCGTGGAAGTTCGACTGCTCGACGCGCCCGTCCCTGATGGTGATCTCGCCCCAGAACATCGCGGTCAGCATGAACACCGCGCTGCCCTGCATCTGCGCGACGACGTTGTCCGGGTTGACGACATGCCCGGAGTCGATGCCCAGCACCAGGCGCCTGATGTCGACCACGTTCTTGTCGCTCACCGCCAGCTCGGCGACCGCCGCGACGTAGCTGCCATAGCCCTCGGTCACCGCGATGCCGCGGTGCACGCCCGCCGGCAGCGGCGCGCCCCAGCCGGCCGCCTTCGCCGTCGCCTCGAGCACGCCGTACTCCTTGGACGCCGCCGGGAGCAAGGCGCGGCGATACTCGTACGGGTCCTTGCCCGCGGCCTGCGCCAGCTCGTCGACGAAGGACTCGCGCATGAACGGATTCTGCGAATGGCCGACGGTGCGCCAGAAGCCGACCGGAACGTGCGGATTGCGCTGCGCGTACTCGATGCGCACGTTGGGAATCGAGTAAGGCTGGTCGGCGAACGCCGCCACCGCCTGCGGATCGATGCCCTCCTTCAGCGGCAGCTTGAGCAGGGTCGAGATGATCGACGGCGCCGAAATTTTCGAGTACCACGCGACCGGATTGCCCGACGCGTCCAGGCCCGCCTTGATGCGCACCAGGCTCAGCGGGCGATAGAAGTCGTGCTGCGTGTCCTCCTCGCGCGTCCACAGCAGCTTCACCGGCGTGCTGCCGAGCGCCTTGGCGATCTGCACGCCCTGGCGCACGAAGTCCTGCGAGCCGCCGCGGCGCCCGAATCCGCCGCCGAGCTGCACCCGATGCACGTAGACGTTCTCCAGCGGCACGCCCGCGGTCGCCGCCGCGGTGGCATGCGAGGCCTCGGCGTTCTGCGTCGAGGTCCACACGTCGACGCGGCCGTCCTTCACTACCGCCGTGCAGCCCATCGGCTCGAGCGTCGCGTGCGCCAGGTACGGCGTGAAGTACTCGGCTTCGAGCACCTTGGCCGCTCCCGCCAGGCCCTGCTCGAGCTCGCCGTCGCGCCTTGCCACCACCACGCTCGACGCGTCGTCGAGCCCGGCGCGCAGGAACTGCAGGATGCTCTCGCTCGACGCGCTTTCGTTGGCGCCGAAGCTCCATTCGACCGGCAGCTCCTTCAACGCCTCCTTGGCGCGCCACCAGTTGTCGGCGACGACGGCGACGTAGTCTTCCATCGGCAGCACCTTGATCACGCCGCGCCGGCCCTCGATCCTGGCCGCGTCGGCGGACTTCAGCTTGCCGCCGAACACCGGGCACTGCGCGATCGCCGCGTAGACCATCCCGGGAAGCTGCGCGTCGATGCCGTAGCGGATGCGGCCGGTGACGATGTCGGGGATGTCGACCCGCCTGATCGGCTTGCCGGCGATCTTCCAGTCCTTCGGATCCTTGAGCGCCACTTCCTTCGGCGGCTCGAGCTTCGCCGCTGCGCCGGCGACCTTGCCGAAGCTCGTCTTGCGCCCGCTCGGGCCGTGCGTGATCACCCCGCTGGACGCCGTGCACTCGGCCGCCGGCACGTCCCATCCCCTTGCCGCCGCGGCGATCAGCATTTCGCGCGCGCCGGCGCCGGCCTTGCGCAGGTAGTCCTGCGACTGGCGGATGGTGCGGCTGCCGACCGCCGCCATGTCGCCCCAGGCGCGCTTGCGTCTCACGTGCGCATTGGTATCGGCGTACTCGACGCGCACCTTGCTCCAGTCGCATTCGAGCTCCTCGGCGACGAGCTGCGCCGCCGAGGTCATGCTGCCTTGTCCCATCTCGGAGCGCGCGTAGCGGATGATCACCGTGTCGTCGGGCCGCACCACGACCCAGGCATTGATCTCCGGAGCGACGTTCTGCGCGTTGGCCGCAGGAAGGTGAAATCCAAAAGCGAGACCGCCGGCCGCCGAAACCTTCAGAAACTCGCGACGTGTCGTCATGGCCGTCTCCTATGCCTTGACCTTGGCGGACTTCGCCGCGGCATGGATCGCGGTCCGGACCCGCGCGTAGGTGCCGCAGCGGCAGATATTGGTCATGGCCTCGTCGATGTCCCGGTCGGTCGGATTGGGCTTCCTGCGCAGCAGGGCTACCGCCGCCAGGATCTGCCCGCCCTGGCAATAGCCGCACTGGGGCACCTGGTGCTCGATCCAGGCCTGCTGCACCGGATGAAGCCTGCCGGCCGGCGCGAGGCCTTCGAGGGTCAGGACGCGTTTCCCCGCCGCCGCGGAAACGGGGAAGGAGCACGAGCGCACCGGCTCGCCGTTCACGTGCACCGTGCAGGCTCCGCACTGCGCGATGCCGCAGCCGAACTTGGGACCCTTCACATCGAGCACGTCGCGCAGCACCCAGAGCAGCGGCATCTCGGGCTCGACGTCGACCTCGCGCGAGCGCCCGTTGACGGTCAGCTGGATCATTTCCTGTCTCCTTGGTGGATCGTGATACTGTAAAACAACTCGCGGGAGGTTTTCCACCCATGCAGCGGTTTCGCAGCGCGGCACTGCTGTTGCTTCTTTTCGCCGCGTCGGTCCGCGCCCAGGAGTCCTATCCGGGCAAGCCGGTCCGCATCATCGTCGGCTACTCCGCCGGCGGCGGCAACGATCTGATCGTGCGCGTGATGGCGCCGCGGCTGTCGGAGGGGCTGGGGCAGCCGATCATCATAGAGAACAAGCCCGGCGCTCAGGCGATCATCGCTACCGAATACGTGGCGAAAGCGGCGCCGGACGGCTACACCATCCTGATGGGGCCGACCGGGCCGATGGCGATGAACCCCGCCACCTACGCAAGGCTGCCGTATTCGTCAACGCGCGACTTCGCGCCGATTTCAACGATCGGCCAGTTCCCGCTGATCGTGACCGTCGGCGCCTCGCTCCCCGTGCACTCGGTCCGGGAGCTGATCGAGTACGCCAAGCGCAATCCCGCAAAGGCGAACTACGGCTCGAGCGCCGCCGCATTCCAGATCGCCACCGAGCTGTTCAAGCAGAAGACCGGTACCGGGTTCGTCCACATCCCGTACAAGAGCAGCGGCGAATCCGTGCAGGCGGTGGTCGCGGGCCAGGTCACCATGACCATCTGCGATCCGCCGCCCGCATCGGGTCCGCTGCGCGCCGGCACGGTGCGCGCGCTCGCGATCACCTCGTCCGAGCGCCACCCGTCCTGGCCCGACGTGCCGACGCTCGCCGAAGCCGGCGTTCCGGACGTCGAAGTATGGCTGTGGACTGCATTCTTCGCGCCCGCGCGCACGCCGCCGGCGATCGTGGCGCGGCTGCAGAAGGAAACGGCGCGCGTCGTGCGCCTGCCCGATGTGCGCGAAGGCCTGGCCCGGCTGGGCGTCGATCCGGTCGGCGGCAGCTCGGAGGAGCTCGGCACGCGCCTCGCGCGCGACATCGAGAAATGGACCGCGGTCGCGCGCGCCGCGAACATCAGTAACGACTAGCGTTTCATAGCGCGTAGCGCGTGATCCGCAGGCGGGTCGCGCGCATGTCGTCGCCGCGCAGCTCGCGCAACGCGTAGCCGACGAAATCGGCGGTGACCTGCTTGCGCCAGTAAAGATCGAGGTCGGCGTTGTCCAGGGGCTTCGCGCGCGAGGCCACCAGCCGGCCCGCCTCCTCGATCACCTCGTCGGTGAGCTTTTTGCCCTTCAGAAACTCATTCGCCTGGTCGACCAGAAACGGCCTTGAGGCAACCGCGCCAAGCGCAATCCGGACGTCTGCATCGGACCGGATTGCCGCGGCGACGCCCAATACCGGAAAGTCGAACGCTCCCCGGCGGCGCAATTTCCAGTAACAGGATGGACTATTCTCGATCCTGATCTCGGTCAGGATTTCATCGGGCCGGCGTTTCAGATAATCGATGCCGTCGTTGTTGTAGAAATCCTGCAGCGCGACC
>Ga0070697_100004285_pt1 | contig 10940 bp, 10 predicted proteins | sample KBSK1501metaG_FD_65475 | JGI IMG/M metagenome (GOLD analysis project Ga0070697, IMG submission 65475) | Corn, switchgrass and miscanthus rhizosphere microbial communities from Kellogg Biological Station, Michigan, USA - KBS K1-50-1 metaG | ecosystem: Host-associated > Plants > Roots >... | reverse complement strand
TCGAGCAGGAACTTCTGCATGTCCCAGGCGCCGGTCGGGCAGCGCTCGGCGCACAGCCCGCAGTGCAGGCACACGTCCTCGTCCTTCGCCATGATGCGGCCGGTCTTGAGCGGCCCCGAGACGTAGAGGTCCTGCGTCAGGTTTTTCGCGGGCGCATTCAGGTGGTTTCTCAATTCTTTTTCATCCGCATTGCCGGTGAAGGTGATGCAGTCCATCGGGCAGATGTCGACGCAGGCATCGCACTCGATGCACAGCCGGTCGGTGAACACCGTCTGCACGTCGCAGTTGAGGCAGCGCTGCGCCTCCTTCCACGCCGTGGCGACGTCGAAGCCGAGCTCGACCTCGGCCTTGACGTTCTTCAGCGTGATCTTGATGTCGCGCCAGGGCACCTTGTAGCGCATGTCGGCGTGGATCTCGTTGTCGTAGCTCCACTCGTGGATGCCCATCTTCTGCGACATCATGCTGACGCCGGGAGGAGGCCTGTCCTTGACGTCTTCTTCATTGATCAATTTATCGATGGAGATGGCGGCGTCGTGGCCGTGGGCCACCGCCCAGATGATGTTCTTCGGCCCGAAGGCCGAGTCGCCGCCGAAGAAGATGTTGGGAACGCTGGACTGCATGGTCACCTTGTCCACCACGGGCATGTTTGACTTGTCAAACTCGATTCCCGCGTCGCGCTCGATCCAGGGGAAGGCGTTCTCCTGGCCGACCGCGACCAGCACGTCGTCGCAATCGAAGTGCTGGTCGGGCTCGCCCGTCGGCACGAGGTTGCGGCGGCCGCTCTCGTGGACCGCCTTGACCTTCTCGAACACCATGCCGGTCAGCTTTCCGCTCTCGACGACGAATTTCTTCGGCACCAGGAAATTCAGGATCGGAATCCCCTCGTGCTGCGCGTCCTCCTTCTCCCACGGGCTCGCCTTCATCTCCTCGAAGCCGGAGCGCACGATCACCTTGACGTCCTCGCCGCCGAGGCGCTTCGAGGTGCGGCAGCAGTCCATCGCGGTATTGCCGCCGCCGAGCACGATGACGCGCTTGCCGATCTTGCTGGTGTGGCCGAACGACACCGAGGCGAGCCAGTCGATGCCGATGTGGATGTTCTTCGCGCCCTCCTTGCGCCCGGGGAGGTCCAGGTCGCGGCCGCGCGGCGCGCCCGAGCCGATGAACAGGGCGTCGTAACCCTCGGCCATCAGCTTCTTCATCGAATCGATTCTCACCCCGCCTTTGAATTCGACTCCTATGTCGAGGATGTATCCCACCTCCTCGTCGATGACCTCGAGCGGCAGCCGGAAGCGCGGGATCTGCGACCAGATCATGCCGCCGGCGCGCGGATCCTGGTCGAAGATGGTGACCTGGTAGCCGAGCGGCGCGAGGTCGCGCGCCACGGTGAGCGAAGCCGGGCCGCCGCCGACGCAGGCGATTTTCTTGCCGTTCGATTTGCCTTTCCTGGGGAGCCTTGGGCGGATGTCGTCCTTGTAGTCAGCGGCCACTCTCTTCAGGCGGCAGATCGCGACCGGCTCGGGCTTGGGGTTGTTGTCTTCCTCGACGCGGGTGCGGCGGCACGCGGGCTCGCAAGGCCGGTCGCACGTGCGCCCGAGGATGCCGGGAAACACGTTCGATTCCCAGTTGACCATGTAGGCGTCGGAGTAACGCCCTGCTGCGATCAACCGGATGTATTCGGGAACGGGAGTGTGGGCGGGGCACGCCCACTGGCAATCGACAACTTTATGGAAGTAGTCGGGGTTCTTGACGTCTGTCGGCTGCAACGCGGCTCCTTGAACCATCCAGTAAATCGTTGTTGTGGCAACAGTTTACCCTCTTTTTGTCAGATAATGCTGGCGCCGATGAGCACTCAGCTCGAATCCCTGCGCAGGCATTCGGTGGTGGTCGCCGACACCGGCGACATCGACGCGGTGGCGCGCTGGAAGCCGCAGGACGCCACCACCAATCCCTCGCTCCTGCTCGCCTCGGCAGCGGACCCGCGCTACCGGCCCCTGCTCGAGCGCGCGCTGGCCCAGGCGGGCGGCGACGCCGCGCTTTCGATGGACTGGCTGTTCGTGCAGTTCGGCCGCGAGATCCTCAAGCACGTCGCCGGCCGCGTCTCGACCGAGGTCGACGCGCGGCTGTCTTTCGATACCGGGAAGTCCATCGAGAAGGCGCGACGGCTGGTCGCGCTCTACGAGAAGGTCGGCGTGGGGCGCGAGCGCGTGCTGATCAAGCTCGCCAGCACCTGGGAGGGGATCCGCGCCGCGGAGCGGCTCGAGCGCGAAGCCATCCATTGCAACATGACGCTGCTCTTCTCCTTCGCGCAGGCGGCCGCCTGCGCCGACGCCGGCGTGACGCTGATCTCGCCTTTCGTCGGCCGCATCTACGACTGGCACCGCGCGCAGCGCAAGGTGGAGGACATCCCGCTCGAGGACGACCCGGGCGTGGCCTCCGTCGCGCGCATCTACGCCTACTACAAGAAGCACGGCTACGCCACGCAGGTGATGGGCGCGAGCTTCAGGAAAACCGGCCAGATCCTCGCCCTCGCCGGCTGCGACCTGCTCACCATCGCGCCCGACCTTCTCGAAAAGCTTTCCAAGGCTGAAGGGGAAGTTACCCCACGCCTGACGAAAGAAATTTCCATGGACAGGCTTTCCCTTGACGAGAAGTCTTTCCGCTGGCTTCACAACGAGGATGCGATGGCGACCGACAAGCTCGCCGAAGGCATCCGGCGCTTCGACGCCGACGCGCGCAAGCTAGAGAAGCTGATCGTCTCCCTGGCCGCGGCGCCGGCGCCGGCGGTCCCACAGCCAGGCTAGCAGGTAGGCGAGCGCCGGAACGGCGAGGCCCACGACGATCGGCCGAACGGCTTTTTCGTGCTGCTCGGAGAAAGCCAGGATCGTTCCGGCGTTCAGCGCCGAGACCACCAGCCAGATCACGGCGAACAGCAGCCAGAGCTTCTTCCAGAGCGGCATCTAGCGCGCTTCAGCGAGGCGGCGGACTTTTTCCAGCTCCCCCGCCGCGCGCTCGGCGTCCGCGCGCGCCTGCTCGCGCGCCTGCAGGCGCAGGCGATCCTCGAGCAGGAGGGCCGGACGGACGCGCGGCGCGAGGCGCGTCTGCGCCTCGGGCAGCGAGCCGAGCAGCTCGTAGAGCGCCTTCAGCGTGATGTCGAGCTCGAAATGCTCGCGCTCGACCTTCCTCTTCAGGTCGAGCGCGGCGCGGAACCAGGCTTCGCCGCGCCGGCCGCCCGCGGCGTTCATGTGGGCGGTGAGCGCCTGGCGGCCCGCGGCGGCCTGCTGCGCGAAGCGCGCGGCGTCGAGCCTGCGCCGCACGATCTCGCGCGCGCCGAGGATGTAGTGCTCGGCCGCGTCGGCGAGCTCGGGCTGGCGCGGCGCCTTCAGCGAGCGCAGGTTGCCGTCGATGCGGGAGAAGTTCTCCTTCGTCGGAGCCGCGGTGAGCGCCTGGCGCAGCTGCGTGGTCGTATCGCCGACGAGCGCCGCCACCGCGCGCTCCTGCCGGAGCGTCTGGTACTTGCTGTACATCGTGTAGCCGATGAGCGCGCCGGCGATGACCAGGGCGGCAGCCACCAGCGGAGTAATCCGTTTCATGGCGTCAAGGATAGCCGACGCCGCGGCCGGTGCGGCGGCACTACTTCCTGAGCAGAGCCTCGATGTCTTCCGCGGGAACCGGCCGGCTGAAGAGGAAGCCCTGCCCCTGGTCGCAGCGCAGCAGCCGCAGCAGCTGTGCCTGCTGCTCGGTCTCGACGCCCTCGGCCACCACCTTGAGGCGCAGCGCCTGGGCGAGCGAGATGATGGTGCCGACGATGCTGGTGTCGTGCGGGTTCTCGGTCATCCCCTGCACGAAGCCGCGGTCGATCTTGAGCGTGTCGAGCGGCAGCCGGCTGAGGTAGGCGAGAGACGAGAAGCCGGTGCCGAAGTCATCGAGCGAGATGCGCAGGCCGAAATCGCGCAGCGCGGCGAGCTTGCGGATGCTCTCGTCGACGTCGTGCATCAGCAGGCTTTCGGTGATTTCCAGGTCGACGCCGCCGCCGTCCCCGCCTTCCGCGCGCAGCGCGGCACGCACGTCTTCCACGAAGGTCTTGCGGCGCAGCTGCAGCTGCGACACGTTCACGGCGATGCGCGGCGGCCCAAGGCCCTGCGCCTGCCAGCTCCGGTACGCCCCGGTCGCGGCGGCGAATGCCTGGCGGCCGGCCTCGAGGATCAGCCCGGTCTGCTCCAGCACCGGGATGAACGTCACGGGCGGCACCAGGGCGCCGTCCGGCGCCTTCCAGCGCATCAGCGCCTCCAGCCCGACGATGCGGCGGGTCACGAGGTCGACCTTGGGCTGGAAGTGCAGGAACAGCTCGCCGCGCTCGACCGCTTTGCGCAGCCGGTGCTCGAGCTCGACCTCCTCGGACACGCGCGCGTTGATTTGCGGCGCATAGAACAGGTAAGCCTCGCCGGTTTCCTTCGCCCGCTTGAGCGACGCCTCGGCGTTGCGCAGCAATGCGTCGGCGTCGGCGCCATCCTCGGGAAACACCGCGATGCCGGCCTTCGCCGCGAGGCGGGCCTCGCGCGCGTCGGCGGCGAACGGCGTGCCGAAAACCTGCGCCGACACCTGCTCGAGCCAGCGCGCCACCTCCGCGGCCCCGCGAATCTGCCGCACCATTACCGCGAACAGGTTGCTTCCCAGGCGCGCCAGGCGGTCGCTGTCGCCCGCGGCGCTCCCCAGCCGCTGCGCCACCGCCTGCAGGACGCGATCGCCGGCCTGCTGCCCCAGCGTGTCGTTGATCGCCTTGAAGCGCTCGAGGTCGATGAGCACCAGCGCGAGCGAGGTATTGTTGCGGCCCGCCGACTGCAGCGACTGCGTCAGGCGCTCGTGAAACAGCGCGCGGTTGGGCAGGCCGGTGAGCGGATCGTAAAGCGCCAGGTAGTTGATCCGCTCCTGCTTGTGCATGAGCTCGAGCGCAAAGGACACGTTCGCCGCGAGCTCGGACAGCAGGTTCACCTCGTCCTGGTCGAAATAGCCGACCTCGGAGGCCTGCAGCCCGAGCACGCCGGCCGCCGCGCCGTCGACGACCAGCGGAAAGGCCGCCATCGCCTTGATCCCGAACGAGACGAACTTCTCCCGCTGGCGCACGCCGGGGTCGCTCGCGATGTCGTTCGAGATGGCGGGCGCCAGCTCGCGCAGCGCCTTCCCGGCCAGGCCTGACCCGGATTCATCGTCGCGCGCGGAGGCCTGCAGCGCGTCCGGCCCGCCGCCCTCCGACCACGACCCGAACCAGGCCTTCCAGACCACGTCCTTCGTGCCCGGATCGAGCATGCCGATGCGCGCGCCGCGCAGCCCGCCCACTTCCACCGCGATGCGGCTGATGGCCGCGAACAGCTCGTCGCGCTCGCGCAGCCGCACCAGCGCCCAGTTGATCCGGCTCGAGAACTCGCGGATGCGCATCAGGCGCCGCCGCTCGCGGCGCTCCTTCGCTTCGGTGAACGCGCGCTCGACCGCGGCCGGAAGGCGCATCAGGTTGGTCTTCAGCACGTAGTCGGTGGCGCCGTTCCTCAGCGCCCGGATCGCGTACTCCTCGCCCAGGGTCCCCGAGACGAACACGAACGGCGTATCGGGCGCCAGGTCGCGCGCCAGGGCGAGCGCCGCCATGCCGTCGAAGCCGGGCATCGAGAAGTCCGACAGGATGACGTCGGGGTTGAACTCGCGCAGCGCGCTGACGAACCCCTCCTCCGAATCCGCCACGCGGTGCGCGATGCGCAGCCCGGCGCGTTTCAGCTCGCGCAGCTCCAGCTCGGCGTCGGCCGGATTGTCCTCGGTGAGCAATAGCCGGAGCACCGAGGTACTCGCTTGTGGGCCGGCCATCTGTGAATGAACCTCCTAACAGGGAACCTAACTACAAGCATCCTCCATGTCTGTCGGGAGAACCCTCACGTGCGTGTCGTTATTCACACCCTAACAATGCTTTATCTGTCGGACTATTAGATAAATCAGCGGTAGGCGCAGCCGGCGAGGCCGAGCGCGATTGCCACGAGGGCGAGGGCGAGGGGAACGAAACAGCAGCCTGGCGCTTACAGGGGAGGTTTCTTCTCCTCGCCCTTCTTCTCCTCGCCCCTGAGCTCTGCAGCGGTGAAGTTGCCGGTGAAATCGAGGTCGTGCTCGACTGCGCCCGGAACCGACTGGAGCAGCCCCTGCTTTTCCAGCTCGGCGAGCCAGTCCGAAATTTTCGCCGCCGAGTAATGAGGCAGGCGCTTCTGCAGCAGATCCGAGTGCGTCTCGCCGTTGATCAGACCGAGAACGCGGCGCTGTTCAGCGGGCACGCCAGGATCGCGCGATTCCCAGGCTTTCTCCCCCGCCTCGGTGCGTTGATAGATCCGGTCCGCCGTAGACATACCCCCTCCCCCGGGAAAGCCCGTACACCCCCCCTGAATATTGGCCCTCGCCGGCCCGGCCGTAAAGCAGGTTGAAACATCTTTACAAGGCCGCCTGCGGCAAGGTCGCGTCGAGCTCCAGATCCTCGAAGGCCTGGTTGCGGATGCCGAGAAAAATCGATTCCCCCGCCTCGCGGTGGATATTGATCTTGGCGTTGAACAGAGCGTGCCTGATGCCGTGCTTGTCGGAGACGCGATAGCGATTGATGCCGTAGCTTCCGTCGAGCGCCTGCGGGCCGGTGAGGTAGCACCTGATCTCGCGCACCGCTTCGCCGGCGAGGCGGATGCCGCTCAGCTTCGATACCGCCGCGCGCATGCGCTCGACGAACTCGGTGGTGCCCAGGCGCAGCGTTTCGCCGCCCATCTCTTCCATCACCCGCGCCTCGAAATCGCCGAGCAGCACCTGCCCCGGCATCGCCCGCTCGAGCAGGCGGGCCAGGGTGATGGTGACCTCGCCCACCAGGTAGCTGACGCGGGTCGGGCTGAGCCCTTCGGACTGGTAGAACTCGTAGTGCGGGCCGACATGGAATGCGGTGCGCAGCCTCGGCACGGTGCGCGAGCGCGCCTTGCTCTGCGCGATGGCGTTGTCCGCCAGCATCAGCAGCATCAGGGTGTAAAGGTGCGCGCTGCCTTCGAGCGTATCGTCCCGGTTCCAGATATAGAACCCGTCGCCGGTCGTGCTGCGCGCGAAGTTGATGCGGAAATTCCGCGCCGCCAGCTTCGAATAGGCCGAGTTGACCGAGTAGCTGAGGCTCTGCAGGAGCACCACCTGCTCCATCGCCGGGAACAGCGAGAAGCCGACGATGTCGACGAGCAGCACCGGGCGGTTCCTGGTGTACGCCAGGCCGTAGCGCTGCACCAGCGCGCTCATCAGGTCCCGGCCGACGCCGTCATCGGGCAGGAAGGGCAGCTTGACGGACTGGGGCGCGACGCCCAGCTTGTCGGCCACGCCCTGCAGCTCGTCCGCGCCCAGGTGCTTCGAGCCGGAGATCAGGCCGCCGACGTATTCTTCAGGACGCGGCTCGCCCTTGATCGGCCGGGCGCCGGAAACATACTCCGCGAGGAGATAGTAGGGCAGCGCAAGGAGCAGCGTGCGCTCGCCCCGCGAAGTCCAGGCGAGGAAAATATTCTCGCCGAGGTTCCACAGGTCCTGCAGGCACTCGTCGACGATGCCGATATTGCGCCGCACGTCCTCGAACGCGAGGCTGCCGGGCGCGGGGTAATCCGCGAACACATCGAGCCAGGACTGGCGGCGCTCCGTTGCCCGGCTCATGCGGGGACGCTGCCGGGCGAAGCTACACCGGGGGCAGCGCGCCGTTCACCAGGACAAACACGATCAGCGAGCGCACGCTGTCGATCGACAGGAAGACGTTCATGTAGAAGTACTGGAGGAACGCGCAAGCGCTCAAGGCTACCAGCAACAGCCATTTGGCGCGCTCCAGGCCCCTGTCCATGGCGCCGTCGAGCCATGAATGGGCCGCGCCCGGGTTGCCATCGGCGTCGCCGGAAGCGGCGGCGCGCCGGGTCCTGCGTCCCGCCTCCTGCAGCCAGCGCGCCAGGTTTCTGCTCGTGTCCATGTACGGATCATCCATGGGCACAAACTCTACGGCCTGGCGGGCGAATGCCGATAGGCAGTCGATCACATCTCGAGGGCGTTCTCGCGACGGATTTGTACGGCGTTGTTAGAGCTGTCGCGCGGCGATGGCACGGCGTAGTTACATCGCTACGAGATTCGCGGGAAAATAGGCTCATGCCGGCCACCATTCTCGTCGTCGACGACGACCAGACCATCCGCGAGCTGCTGCAGCTTCACCTGAGGAACGCGGGCTACGCCGTCCATGCCGCCGAGGACGCGGTGGAAGCCGGGCACCTGATCCTGCGCCAGCCGCCCGACCTCATCATCTCGGACGTCAACATGCCGCACATGGACGGCTTCGAGTTCATCGCGGCAGTCAGGGCCGACAACTCGCTGCCGTACATTCCGGTCATCTTTCTGACCTCCGAGGAGGAGGGAGACATCCGGGGGAAGGAGCTCGGCGCAGTCGGCTACGTCGCCAAGCCGATTCGCGCGGACCGGCTGCTCGACCTGGTGGCGAAACACGTGCCGGGCGGCCGGCATCTCCCCGGGCCGCGTTAAAGCACCCGGCCGCTCGCCTCGTCGATCAGGTGCATCTGGTTGAGATCGGCCAGCAGCCGCGTGCGCACGCCGGGCTGCGCGTTCGCCGCAGGATTGGTGCGCGCGCACATTTCCGTGCCGTTGACGTTGAAGAACACCAGGGTCTCCATGCCCAGCGGCTCGGTCACTTCCGGCGTGACCTCGAAAGGACACTGGTTGGCGACGCTGTGCGGCCGCATTTCGGTGAGGTGCTCCGGGCGCAGCCCGAAGAGGAGCCTGCGCTGGCCGGCGTACGCGCGGTAGCGCGCGGTGCGCTCCGCCGGCACCGGGAAGGAAACCTCGCCGTTGAGCCGTACTCGCAGCGCGCCCGCGGTTTCCTCGAGGGCGCAGCCGGTGATGTTCATCGCCGGCGAACCGATGAACCCGGCGACGAACAGGGTGGCTGGACGATGGTACAGATCGTTCGGCGCGCCCGCCTGCTCGATGCGGCCGGCGTTCATCACCACGACGCGGTCGGCGAGGGTCATCGCTTCGACCTGGTCGTGCGTGACGTAGACGGTGGTGGTGCGCACTTTCTGGTGCACTTTCTTGATCTCGGTGCGCATGTGCACGCGCAGCTTGGCGTCGAGGTTGGAGAGCGGCTCGTCGAACAGGAACACCTTGGGATTGCGCACGATGGCGCGCCCCATGGCGACGCGCTGGCGCTGGCCGCCCGAGAGCTGCTTCGGCTTCCGGTCGAGCAGCTCGCCGATGCCGAGGATGCCGGCGACCGCCGTCACGCGGCGCGCGATCTCGTCCTTCGGCAGCTTCTTCAGCCGCAGGCCGAAGGACATGTTCTCGTGCACCGTCATGTGCGGATAGAGCGCGTAGTTCTGGAACACCATGGCGATGTCGCGGTCCTTCGGCGGCACGTCGTTCACCACGTCGCCGCCGATCAGGATCTCGCCGTCGGTGATGTCCTCCAGGCCCGCGATCATGCGCAGCGTCGTGGTCTTGCCGCAGCCCGAGGGACCGACCAGCACGACGAACTCCTTGTCGGCGATGTCGAGATCGATGCCGCGCACCGCCGGCGTCTGGTCGTAGTCCTTCACCAGGTTGCGCAGCGTCACCTGGGCCACGGCGCGCTCAGCCCTTGGTCGCGCCGGCGGTGAGGCCGGCGATGTAGTAGTCCATGAGAAAGGCGTAGATGATGAGCGGCGGCGCCGCGCCCAGCAGCGCCGCGGTCATGATCTGGCCCCAGTTGAAGACGTCGCCCTTGATGAGCGTGCTGACGATTCCCGCCGGCAGCACCATCTGGTCGATCGAGGTGGCGAAGGCCATCGGGTAGAGGAAGTCGGCCCACGACACGGTGAACGCGAAGATGGTCGCGGCGATGACCCCGGGCAGCGCGACCGGCAGGAAGATCCTGGTGAGCACCTGGAAGTAGCCCGCGCCGTCGATCAGCGCCGCCTCGTCGAGCTCCTTCGGGATGCTGGCGAAATAGCCGATCATGATCCAGGTGCAGAACGGCACCGTCAGCGTCGGGAAGATGACGATCAGCACCCACCAGTGGTTCATCAGCTCGATGCCGGTCCAGTCCTGCACGAAGGCGAAGATCTTGAACAGGGGAATGAACAGCAGGGTCTCCGGGATCAGGTAGGTCAGGAACACTCCCGTGGCCAGCGCTCCGGAGCCCCAGAAGCGCATGCGCGAGAGCGAGAACGCGGCGGGGATGCTGATCGCCATGGTAATCGCGACGACGGCCAGGGAAACCACCGCCGAGTTGCGGAAGAACGTCAGGTAGGCTTCCGAAGTGAGCAGCGCCGAATAGTTGTCGAGGGTCGGGTGGAACACCCACCAGGGCAGCGTCGCCGCCGAGATCTCCGCGCTCGTCTTGAGCGAGGTGATGAACATGTAGAGCGGCGGCGTGAGGAAGATCACCGCGAACACCACCAGGAACGCGTAGGACCAGACGAGCGCCGAGCGGCGTTCTTTTCTCAGGCTCGCGCTCATGCCTCGTTCCCGCGCCGGTTGATGTCGCGCAGGATGAAGTAGGCGGCGACCCCGAGGATCGGGAACATGAACAGCGACACGCAGGCGCCGAGCGGCAGATCGCCGCCCTCGATGCCGAGCTGGAACGCCCAGGTGGCGAAGACGTGCGTCTGGTCGATCGGGCCGCCGTTGGTCAGGATGCGCACGATGTCGAAGTTGGCGAAGGTGACGATGAGCGAGAACAGCACGGTGATGGCGATGATGTTGCGCATCATCGGCAGCGTGACGTACCAGATCTTCTGCCACCAGTTGGCGCCGTCGATCGCCGCCGCCTCGTAGAGCTGCTCGGGCACCGACTTGAGCGCCGCCAGGTACATGATGAGGAAGAACGGCGCGCCGTACCAGACGTTCACCAGGATCACCGAGAAGCGCGCCCA
>Ga0070697_100004277_pt1 | contig 10949 bp, 10 predicted proteins | sample KBSK1501metaG_FD_65475 | JGI IMG/M metagenome (GOLD analysis project Ga0070697, IMG submission 65475) | Corn, switchgrass and miscanthus rhizosphere microbial communities from Kellogg Biological Station, Michigan, USA - KBS K1-50-1 metaG | ecosystem: Host-associated > Plants > Roots >... | reverse complement strand
CGAAACGCCTCACTCATCGATCCGGAAAAATGTTGATGGAGAAGAGAAATCTTCATTCAACCGAATTCAACCGATTCTTGCACTGGTTCAGGTGGCAAATGAATAAGAACGATATTCAACCATAAGAAGAATGGAGAAAATCTAATGCCAATTAAGGATCCAAAAGAAGTTTTGTTGACGCTGCTGAGTGATGTCCGACAGAACACCGAGCGCGCAACGAAGTTTTACCAAGAGATCAGCCAGCATGCTCAGGACCCTGAGGTAAAAGCAGCGCTGGAGTCGCGGGCTTTGATCTCAGAGCAAGCCCTTGCCAGATTGGACCGATGCTTCACGCTCATGGGTGAAAAGCCTGTGAAGCTGAGCGGGCGTATACAGGAGACCTTCATCGAGGATTTCCGCAAGGAAATATCCGAAATCCAGTCGCCGGCAGCGAAGACCCTGTTCATCCTGGCGAAAATCAGCCACCTGACCCACTTCCGCGTAGGGGAATTTGTCGCCCTGACCGCGGCAGCAGATCTGACTGGGAATTACGGTGTTGGTGTTCTGCTGGAAAGCTGCCTGGCCGACAAACTGGCATTTGCCGAAAGAACGCGGCGTCTCATCAGAAATATCGCTGAGTCCAGAGTAAGTGAAAGACGCGCTGCATAACTAATGCTGTATTGACCAAACCAGCCACCTGAACTGGTCAATTCGGCAAGGAGTTTAAGCCTGACAGTGCATGTCGTCCCAAAACTCGCCGTCAAACTAAGGGCCCAACCAGCAGTATCCGGCCCCTCGGATAGCAGGGAAATCAGTCGATGCATGCCAACGATGATCCAGAACTGGAGGCCCAGGGTCTATCGATGTTTCTAAACTTGGCAAACTGGCTTTGGGTAGTACGCGAGGCCAATAAAAAGAGCCAGATCATGGCGGCTGACTTAACCTGCTGGCCCGAATTGGTGCACCTTCCATTGGGTAAAGGTTTTGGGGCCCCAAAAAGCGGCCATCGCCCTGTTTTCGCCACACCTATCTCCACTGTCAAGACTGACAGTTCCGTGGCCCAAACCCGAAACCTACGATGAATGTGACTATCAAGATAGTGCGGATCGCAAAACCGTCCCAATAGGGCGGAAGCCAAGATTCATCGAATGGAGATTCAAAATGAAGAAACTCTCAATCTTCTTGACAGCTGTCCTGCTGCTGGTTGCAGGCGGGGCCGCAGCACAGGATATCCGTTACAACTTCGACAAGGAATCGGATTTCTCCAAATTCAAAACCTACAAATGGGTAAACCTCAAAGATGCTGCTAAGGTGAACGATTTGGTCGACAAGCAGATCATTGACGCAGTGGATAAAGAACTGGCTGCCAAGGGCCTGTCAAAAGTTGATGGCGACAATGCTGACCTTTTCATTGGCTATCAGGCTGCTGTCGGCCAGGAGAAGCAATTCAGTTCCTACAGCTCGGACTGGGGATATGGCGGAGGCTGGTATCGCGGTGGCTGGTATGGCGGGGCTGGTGGAATGAGCACAACTACCGGCCAGACCTCGACAATTTACATAGGACAGTTGGCGCTGGATATGTACGACTCAGCAAAGCGCTCATTGGTCTGGCGCGGTGTCGCAAGCAAAACCATCGATCCCAAGGCCAAGCCCGAAAAACAGGAGAAGAACCTGAAAAAGGCCGTGGCCAAGCTCTTGAAGAAGTATCCGCCGGAGAAAAAGAGTTAAGTAGTGATATTTGGTGGGGCTCTGCGTGCGTTCGGAGAATAAATCGCCGAGCTCAGCGCTGCCGCGCGTGCGGACATGCACAAGTCTTACCGCTGCTTCTGCGGCTAACTTGCATGTGGTACGCACTGTCATTTTTGCCAGTATGCAGAGCTGCCTCGGCGAGCGAACCTAGCAGGCGGCATGATTCCAGGCGATTGTAGCTGGTGATTGCGATGGAGCATGGTTCGTTACAGGGTTGATGCACAACAGAGTTCCTAAAGATTAAAGATTAAGGAGAAAAACACAATGAACGTGAAAACCTCATGGACACGAGTATGGCTAGTGCTTGCGATGGGGACGGTCTGGCTGACCCTTGCCCTGAGCACCAGCGCGCAGGTGAAAACAGAAACCACTACGACAGCCGGACAGGCCACCCAGCAGGTGCAAGTTGACCGGGGTGAAGTTGTATACGTTTCCGGGAATAGCTTGGTGGTGAAAATGGAAGATGGAAGCCTGCGCCACTTTGAAAATGTGCCCGACAGCGCCCGCGTCACTGTAGATGGCAAGGAACTTGGGATACGCGATCTACAACCGGGTATGAAGCTGGAGCGCACGATTACAACCACCACCGTCCCGAAGACCATCACCACCGTACAAACGGTGACCGGAAAAGTGTGGAATGTGAATCCGCCAAAGACGGTAATTCTCACCCTGGAAGATGGCACCAATCAGCAATTCACAATTCCGAAGAACCAGAAGTTCAAAGTGGATGGGCAGGAGACCGATGCCTGGGGACTGAAGAAGGGCATGAGGATCTCAGCCACCAAGGTTGTCGAGGTTCCCGAGGAGGAGATCTCGCAACAGCGAAGCGTCACCGGCACAGCGCCACCGCCGCCGCCAGCTCCGGCCGCCGATGAACCAATCCTGATCGCGGTAGCAGCGCCGGCCCCAGCGGCGGAGGAAGCTCCAGCATCTCTGCCCGCCACCGGAAGCCCGCTGCCTTTAATTGGGCTCTTGGGCGTGCTTTCGCTGTTTTCTGGTTTGGGACTTAAGGTAATCCGCACGCACTTCCGCAGCTAAACTCTTCGACGGCCATGGGTTCGGGAAGGTCCCGCGTAACGCGGGCCTACCGAACCCGATTTTTTTCAGCCAAGGGCTTCAAGTCTTTGCCAATTTGATACCTGTAAAAACTAACAGTTCCAAAATCCAGCTTTGCATTTACCATGTTGCCGCAAATTCCACAGCTGTTTTGCAGTCTGGTACCCACGGTCAATCAGGAGGATTCCCCCATGTGTGCAGCCAGCCGGCCACGCGTCCTCATTGCCGATGACCATGTTCTGGTCGCGGAAGCCTTCAAGCAGTTTCTAGCCAGCGAGTTTGAGGTAGTTGCTACCGTGCACGATGGCCGCAGCTTGCTTCAAGCCGCCCAGCAGTTTCTTCCGGATGTAATTCTGGTAGATCTTGGCATGCCGCTTTTGAATGGGTTGGACGCTGCCGAACGAATCAAACGCGCGGTGCCTGATGTGAAGATCGTTTTCGTGACGGTCGATGCCAATGCCGAGTTGGTCGGCGAAGCTTTCAGGCGCGGCGCCTCCGGCTATTTGCTCAAGGATTCAGCCGGGTCCGAACTGGTTGCGGCGATCCGCTGTGCGCTGCGGGGAGAACGCTTCGTGTCATCCTCAGTGGCGAATCCCCGGTACATTCCGTCTGGACCACCGAAGATGCCAGCCTCTCGCGGCCAATTGACCGAAAGGCAACGCGACGTTCTGCAATTGCTGGCTGAAGGCCGCTCCATGAAAGAGGTGGCAAGCGTGCTCGACCTTACTACGCGCACCGTGGCTTTCCACAAATACCGAATCATGGAGCATTTAGGCCTGCGCAATAACGCAGAAGTGATGCAGTATGCGTTGCGCGAACACCTGGTGTTTGCCTGGACGCGCCGTGCCGCCGCGATCGGAAGCGGGGCTCGCGGGCCGGCGCTGTCATAGTTGACAGTTGCGCGACAGCAGGAATCGCCTTAGGGTAACCGCAGGCTTTGTGGGAGGAGAATTGTCGCCCCTGAAAAGGCGTGGCCGAATGCGGGTGCTAATTGTTTGCGTCGGCAAGCTGGAGCGGCCGTTGCGGTTCACCGGCATGGCTCTGCTCGGCATCTATTTCGCGGCTACATTGCACTCGGTGCTGGGGTCACGATTTGCGGTTTGGCAATTTCATGCAGCCCAAGCCAGCGCAGCAGAAATTCAAGCCCCACCCTTGAGTGCAAAAACAGCGGATGACACGACTTTCAGCAACTTCAGCCTGTGGTCCGTGAATCGCGTTCGTGCGTACAAGGATAGCTGGGCAACCCAGCACGATCCGCCGCTCGCCGTACTCAGCATCCCGAAGCTGCAGTTGACTGCGCCGGTTTTTGATGGAACGGATGAATTCACGCTGAACCGCGGGGTTGGCAGAATCCCCGGCAGCGACTTTCCGGGAGAAGATGGCAATTTCTCGATTGCCGGGCATCGCGACGGTTTTTTCCGTGGCCTTAAAGATATTTCGCCCGGCGATTCGATTGAGCTGCTCACAACGCGGGGAAAAGACATTTTCGTCGTGGACCAGATTGTGATTGTTAATCCCGCAGACGTCAGTGTTCTTAAGCGGAGCGAAGGCCCCACTCTTACCCTGGTGACCTGCTACCCGTTCTATTTTTTTGGTAAAGCACCGCAACGTTACATAGTAAGAGCCTCGCTGAAGCAGCATGCTCTGCAATCATCGGCCGCGGCAGGAGCCTATGGGCAGCCGGAAGCTGGAAGATGATCACACACTCTCCAAGATCGTTCTGTTATTGTAGGGTGCTATTCGGGACCTGTTGAGCCCATCAACCGCTGGCCCGACATGGCAGAGAAATCCCCACCCAGTGAGCGGCAGGCTTCGTCGGACAATTCAATTGCCTCGGTCGCCGTTCTGCGTGAGATCCACGATGGAATGCTACTCGCCTATTTTCCCAGTCATTACGACAGCCCTCATTGCTGGTGTCGCCCTCGAGTAACTGTGGTGTCAGCGAAGTCCTGATTGAGCACAAGGACCTCGCAAACGGCGAATTTGACTGCTGAGGACTGAGCTAGGCCTCGGCACATCGTGCCTGTCCGCTGACCCGACAAAGAAGGCGCCTGCAGATTTGCGGCACGATGAAATTGGTTTGCAAGCCGACCGCATGTGACGCGTAATGGGAAGGATGCTCGCCGGAATTCCCACGCCCAGGCTTCCGCTCCATGCAGTTTTTGGGAATCTGTGCCTAAAATTGTAGGAGCGCGACGAGGGCAGTGCGACTGTCAAAGCTGACAGTGGCGCAAGCTGGCGTTGTGCCAAAATGGGACTTCCGATACGATATAAATCGCATAGTGCCGCCGCACCCTGAGCCGAGTCACCGTGCTCTTCGCCTGATGAATAAATGACCGTTGCCTATAGGCCGCGAGTGGTGCTGGCTGACGACCACGATGGCATGATGCATAAAGTGGTGGAGTTGCTAGCGAATAAATACGATGTAGTGGCGTCAGTAAACAACGGTACGAAGGCGATACAAGCGGCCGCCATTCACAAGCCTGATGTGGTGATCCTCGACATTTCAATGCCGGAGCGCGACGGCATGCAGGCCGCTCAAGAACTCAAGCGCCTGGGCAGCAAGGCCAAGATTGTCTTTTTGACCGTCCAGGATGATTTGGAGCAAATCCGAGCAGCGCGGGCCTTGGGGGCCAGCTATGTGCTGAAGAGCCGCATGGGCTCTGACCTGTGCATTGCTGTCGAAGAAGCCCGGGCAGGACGGATATTTGTGTCAATCCACACCCCTGTGAAACTCACTCCAGACCCTGCGTTTTGATTCCGTCCTTGCTTCACTCCGCATAGCCCAAGGCACTGTAAGATTTGACAGGTTGCAATCAGCCGTCAAGCGCGTAGTTTTTGCTGCGCGGAGCACCTTATGATTCGGTATAGATTTTTCGCCTGCGTACTCGCTGGAACGTTGCTGTTAACCGCGTGTGGCAAACCGAAGTCCAGCTCAGAGGCCGATTCCGGAAACGCGCCATCCTCGAGCGACGCTTCTGCTCCGCAATCCGGCGCGCCTTCGTCTGAATCGGCGCCTGCTGCTTCGCCCAAGGCGGAAGCACCGCCGCCGAAACCTGCTCCGCCCAAGCCGATTGTGATTCCGTCGGGGACGGTGCTCACTGTTCGTCTGCAGCAGCCCGTCGGCTCCAAGATCAGTAAGCCGGGAGAGCGCTTTGAGGCAACGTTAAGCGCGCCGCTTACCGCAAATGGCAGAGTGGTGGTGCCCGACGGGACCATGGCCGCCGGGACAATCACCCAAGCTCACCCCGCGGGACGATTCAAGGGAGGGGCCACGCTCGACTTGGCGCTCGACACCTTGAGCATCAATGGTGTGCCTTACAAAATCCAAACCAAACCGGTAGTGCACACTTCAACCGGCAAGGGCAAGCGTACGGCGGGGATGATCGGTGGCGGGGCCGGCGCTGGCGCACTTATCGGCGGGCTGGCGGGCGGTGGCAAGGGTGCGGCAATTGGTGCTGTAGTCGGCGCCGGCGCGGGCACGGCCGGAGCTGCATTCACCGGTAAGCGTGACATCACACTGCCAGTCGAATCGGTAGTGAACTTTCAACTCACCCAGCCGCTCACGTTACGAACTGCGAAATAGCGCGATGGAACAAAGCATGAGCGCCAAACGCCGACCTGCCGTTGCCTTACTGCTGTCCTTCATCTTCTTGTTAACCGCCATGGCCGCGGCACAGAAGGTGGATATTGGCTACGACAAGCAAGCCGACTTCAACCAATTTAAGACCTACGCCTGGGTGGAACCGCAAGAGATGACCAACCGGCCACTGTTGGCGGCCCACATCCGCGGATCGATCGAAGAAGAGCTCAACAACAAAGGTCTGCGGAAGGTTGAGAGCGACCCCGACCTGCTTCTCAATGCCGGGGGCGGCATTGGCGCTCTAAGCGCTGTTAGTGCCGGCGACCCCATGTGGGCTGCCTATGGAGGATATCCGCCACCCGAGGCCACGCTCTGGGCCGGAGCGTTGCCGGCGGCCACGCCGATGGTGCAGGAAGGCCGACTGAATGTTTTCCTGGTAGACGCCAAAAAGAAACAGCTACTGTGGCGGGCTTCAGTGAAGTCCAACCTCGATTATGAGCACAAAGAGAAGGCGCTTAAGCAGATAAACAAAAGTGTGGCTAAGATGTTCGAGAAATTCCCGCCTAAGCCCTGAGCTTCAGGCTGCACTCGGCCTGTGGTTGTCAGCATTGGCTTCAACCAAAGCGTCTTGTTCTGTCGAGGTACTTCAACCGGCTGATGCGCGTCCGGCAGTAGCATGCGGCGGTTCGTCACCTGGCCACTGCCGCACTTTCTCTCCTGTCATGTCCTTACCTTGTTCTGTCGGCGTGCTGCCTATCAAGAGCATGCGCGAAGGCACGACTAAACTGCTTCCCGCCTGGGCAACGATTTCCATCATGCGCAGGAGAATATCTTCGCGAATGACGGTGAACTCAGGCAGGTCGGTAGTGAAGATGTAGCAGAAGAATTCCAGGTTCAGCGCACGCTCGCCAAATTCCGCCAGGTTGACCCGGGCGCTGCTCGCCTCTACCTTGGGGTGCTCTGACAGCATGCGCCGTAGTTCGTCAAGTACATACCGAAGCTGTTCTGCCGAAGTATCGTAAGAAACGCTGAGCTTGCTGGTAAGCAGGATCTTGTCGCGCTGCGAGAGGTTTTCCAGGTTCATGGTGGCGAGCGCGCCGTTGGGTATGGAGAGCTCTGATCTCTCGACCGTCCGCAGCCTGGTGGAGCGCGGGCTGATGTCTGCAACCGTACCCACGCGGCCGCCTATGGAGTAGACATCCCCCAAGCGCATTTGCTTATCACTCAGAAGAGTGATGCCGCCGATAAGGTTCTCCAGCGTTTTTTGTGCGGCGAAAGCAACGGCCAGGCCACCTATGCCCAGACCCGCGAGTGCGGTGGTTAAATTGAAGCCGGCAACGCTGAGCATGGCGAGCGCGGCAATAATGAAAACGATTCCTTTGGCCATGCCCTGGCTCAGCAGAATGAGCGAACCGCTTTCTGGACTGCCGTAGGCAAGAGCCCGATCGTACAGCACTCCCATTACGCGACTGATCAACCGCTGCGCCAGCCAAGTTATGCCGACGATTAAGACGGCCACTAGAAAGCGCACGTAGTTGTGCCGCTGCAACAGGGGCAATCGAAGGTAAAAAGTAATAATGCCGTGGAAGAGAGCGCCGAGGACGAGCCAGAGCGGATATGAAATAGGCGACTTGGCTGCTGCAGGCCGGCCGCCGAGGCGCGACCACCATTTGGGCCGCAGCAAAACAAAGCGAAGCAGCAACCATGCGGCAAGTGCTGCGACGGGTGCGGCCAGTATCAGCGCCAGCCACTGCCATAGCGGCATGCTAAACAGGGAATTTTCAACCAGGAATTCAGGGAGCCGTTGCTCAAGCTTGCGGGTTTCGAGCTGGTCGTAGAGGTCCTCAATCTGTCCAACCGTTTCCGCCGAGATAAGCCATACCTTGCCACCCGGCGGTTCGATTACGCGAACCAGCACCAGTTCCGTTTCGAGGTCGCCGGCGATTAGCTTGCCGGCTACCTGGTGGTCCAGCGGCACTCCGGCTTGCTGCACACCCTGAGGCTCGGTGCTCAACGCGGCCAGGGCTCCAAAGAAGGCGCGGTCCATCAGGGCCGCCATCTTCATGGCCAAATCTTCCCGATCCAGTTTGCGGTTCAAGCCCTTCATCTGCAGATACTGTCCTGCAGTCTTGTAGTTGCGTTGCTGCGCAGCTTGTAGAAAGCCGAATAGCGTGCCGGCGGGACTTTCGCGCCCAAATGGGTCCCGGGCGACGGGTGCTGCAGGCGCCGCATTTGTGGCCTGTGCGGATTGCGCGGGCAAGCTTTGCGTTGACACTACTGCTCCACTACACAGCAGAAGCAGTGCAACAAGAAACGGGTTTCGCAGTGAGAGCATGTACCCACTCCACAGGAATGTGACGTTTCACCAGGGCCGAATAACGGCACTCGCGAGTTTAAGCTGCCTGCTTTTTCACAGGCGCGTGTTTGCCGCCTTCCAAAAATTCCTTGGCGTCGAGCTGGCTAAACAGCCGAATCAGGCCTGCGATGAGTCCCGTCCAGCCGGTCTGGTGATTGGCGCCAATGCCAGCGCCGTTGTCTCCATGGAAGTATTCGTAGAATTGTATGTAATCGCGCCAGTGCGGATCGTTCTGGAATTTTTCCGCAGCGCCATATACCGGACGCCGGCCGTTGGCGTCGCGAAGAAAAATACTCGAAAGCCGGTTGACGATCTCCCGGCTGACTTCAAACAGATTCATCAGCCTGCCCGAGCCGGTAGGACATTCGATCTTAAAATTGTCGCCGTAGTACAGATAGAACTGAAGCAGCGCGCGAAGGATGAGGGCATTCACCGGCATCCATACCGGGCCGCGCCAGTTCGAGTTCCCACCGAAGACCCCGGTGTTCGATTCTGCCGGCAAGTAGTCCACGCGGTGCTCCTCACCGTTCACGTGGAAGATGTAGGGATGTTCGGCATGGTAGCGAGACAGTGCGCGAATTCCATAGGGGCTCAAGAATTCATTTTCATCCAGCATCTTCGTCAGAATGCGGCGCAGCTTATCGGGATTCACCAGCGCCATGATGCCGCGTTCGGCTACTCCGAAGTGGCCAACCCCGGTGGGGTGAATGCTTGCCCGTAGCTCGGGCATGCGATCAAGACGCGCCCGAAGATGTTGTAAGACGCGCGGTATTTGTTCTCTTTGATGTTTTTCTGTCACTGTGGTCGCGCACAGTGGCAGCAGCCCTACCATGGATCGAACCTTGAGGCGCGTGGACGTGCCGTCGGGCAAGCGAAGCAAATCGTAATAGAACCCGTCTTCTTCATCCCACAAACCATCTCCGCCGATGCGATTTGTAGCGGATGCGATCCAGAGGAAATGCTCGAGGAACTTGATTACCAACTCCTGAGAAGCAGGATCCTGGGTTGCAAGTTCCACTGCAATCTCCGCCATGTTTTGCGCAAACAGGGCCATCCAGGCTGTGCCATCGGCCTGCTCGAGGTATCCGCCCGTGGGCAATGGCGAGCTGCGGTCAAACACCCCTATGTTATCGAGGCCCAGGAACCCGCCTTCGAAGACGTTTTTTCCATTGCGGTCTTTGCGGTTGACCCACCAGGTGAAGTTAACCATTAGCTTGTCAAACATACGTTTGAGGAATTCAATGTCTCCTTTGCCGTGCAGCATTTTTTCGCCCTGGTAAAGAAAAAGTGCGGCCCACGCATGCACGGGGGGATTCACGTCGCTGAAATTCCATTCATAAGCCGGAATCTGCCCGTTGGGGTGCAGATAGAAAGCCCTTAGAGTGAGTTCAAGCTGCTGCTTGGCAAAGTCTCGATCGACAACACCCAAAGCCATGGTGTGGAATGCCAGGTCCCAGGCGGCGTACCACGGATACTCCCATTTGTCGGGCATGGAGATGATGTCGTCATTAACCATGTGGAACCATTCCTGGTTGCGGATGTTCCTGGTCGAGCGTCCGCTGGAATCAACGCCGTGTCCCTGTAACCATACGTCTGCCTCAAATTGGTAGTACTGCTTGCTCCACAGCATTCCTGCCAGCGCCTGACGGACGACCCGCCCGGCATCGTTTCCGATGGAAGCCGGCGTGATCGGCTTGTAGAACTCATCGGTCTCACTGCGACGAGCCGCTATCAAGTTTTCGAAATTCGCGCCGAAGAGAGCTCCCGTGGACGCCGCATCAGATTTGCCGGAGGCCGCCGGCGCAGTTTTCCCAAGACGCAGGCGGATCGCCTGTTCGCGGCCGGGAGCGATCGTTAGCTGATAGTGGGCGGAGACTTTGGTGCCGGTCTGCTGGGGATTCACGGCCGCCGTCTCGCCATGCACCAGAAAGTTGTTGATGCCATCCTTTACATAGGGGCTGGCATTGGCTGAGCCGAAGAGGCGCTGGTTGTTGCTTTCGTTCTCGGTAAAAAGAAGCGGAGCTGAACCTTCACAGGAGAAGAAGAAATCTCCCAGTTCGGGGTGGGACGCATGAACAGAATTGGTGCCAGCCGCGCCTGCGATTTTCTTCAGCCGCGGCTTGTCGCGATGCTCCGACTCCGGCCACGACCAGTTATTGCGGAACCATAGCGTGGGCAGCACATGCAGCGATGCGGGCTCCGGACCGCGATTGGCTACTGTGATTT